>Ga0136611_10003228_pt1 | contig 11422 bp, 9 predicted proteins | sample AntDrymUQ2232306_2_FD_106645 | JGI IMG/M metagenome (GOLD analysis project Ga0136611, IMG submission 106645) | Polar desert sand microbial communities from Dry Valleys, Antarctica - metaG UQ223 (23.06) | ecosystem: Environmental > Terrestrial > Soil > Desert | place: Antarctica: Dry Valley... | reverse complement strand
CGGCTGTGTCGGGTACGTGCCCACTGCGGACGCATATCCAAACGGCGGGTACGAGGTCAACATTGCGCACCAACTCTACGGCTTGCCAGCGCCCTTCGCGCCGGGAGCCGAGTCCATGCTGGTACAAGCCTGCACAAGCGCCCTCGGAAGCCTGATATGGCCGTCAGGAGGTTAGCGAGTGGTCCTGGTTCTCCGACAGGCCACGCGGTATTCCACCAATAAGCGCCGCTCGGGACCGTCTCTTCTCAGAGGCTGTACAATACTTTGTTGATGCCCTCGGCCATCTCCTCAACGTTCTGATCGGTAAGATCAGGACTTACGTTGATATGCACTGCTCGGCCGAGCAGGTCGAGTGTGCGCGGGCACATATCCTGGCTGTACGTCACCTCCCGCTGCGCCCAGTCCCACGGTCCCTGATTACACCAGTATTGGCGGTTGAGGATCGGAGACCAGTGGTAGTATACGTGGTAGTCGGAGTTGTCGGGCGTGAACAACACGCTTGCGCCGACTCCTTCGGCGTAGAGCGCGCGCGCCACATATCGGGCGGTGTTTGGAGAATCCATATAGAACACCAGCGAAATGGCGGCTTCGTCCTCATCATTCAGTGTGCGAAAGCCCGCAGTCTTCGATTCAACGGCATCCGAAATCGACTGCTTCAGCGACCACTTTTGGCGGCGGCTATCGGTGAGCATCGCGTCGAGCTTGCCGAGCTGTACGAGCGTGACCGCGCCCTGTAACTCCGACATGCGGCAGTTGATGCCGAGGAAGGACTCGCTCCGGGGGATGTCGTCCCGCTGGCTTGCCGCGACATCGTGATACATCAGCGCCCGCTCGTGTAGCTTCTCGTCGTCGGTTATGACCATGCCGCCCTCACCCGCAGTCAGAATTTTATTGAACTGCAGGCTAAAGATGCCTGCGTTGCCGATGCTGCCGAGCCGATGTCCCTGGTAGCTCGCGCCATCCGCTTGCGCTACGTCCTCGAGCACCGACACGTTTTTCAGCCGGGCCGTCTCTACGATCTCGTCCATTGCGCAAGGAGTACCGCGCATGTGAACCGGGATAACCGCCTTCGTGTACTTCGTGATCTTTGCCGCGAAATCCCGAGGATCCAAGGTTAGTGACTCGTCTACCTCCGCGATCACGGGTACAGCGCCTATCGCAACGACCGCGGCAGCGGTCGAGATCCACGTGTAGGCTGGTACGATCACCTCGTCTCCGGGACCGACCCTCAGCCCCGCGAGCGCCGCGGTGAGGGCGGTAGTGCCGGAGGCGACGCCGAGCGCGTGCTTCGTTCCCATTTGCCGCGCGAACGCTGCCTCCAGTTCCGCCACCTTTGATGGACCGTCCTCGGGACCGTAATATCGGAAGAGCCGCTTCGTGCGTAGCACCTCCAAAACCGCCGCCTCCTCCGCCTCGTTGATCCGCATGCCGCCGGGATACATCTGCGGCAGGGGATCAGTGACGGCAGCGGATCCACCGTCAATAGCCAACTTCCTGGTCTGCGCAGTCGTAGACATAGGTTTCCCCTTTTAGTCAATTCGGATCGTCGGCTTATGGTCGCCGACCGCCGCCCGAAACGGTTTGGAAGGTCCGGCCATGAGGGCGTTTTGCGCGCTCTTCACCGGCCTCTTCGCCCCAGGAGTAGACGGCTCATCGGCCGCCTACTCCTGAGACTCGGCCTTGAGTTGCTGCAAGGTTTCGTTCGTCTGCTTCTCCATGCCCGGTAGGAGTTCGCTTGCCTAAGCGTTACGATTGCTGGAGAAGGACTCCAGGTTATTGGTCCAAACCTGGCCCAGCTCATCTGCCCCGACCATCACTGCCTTGGATCCCGTCCGGCCATGGGTGAAAGCTCCTTCGAACACCGTCTTCATGTCCTCCGCCTTCATGCACTTCTCGAACTGCTTGTAGTACGTCTCGAGGAGCTTTGGCTGGGTCGGCGGTGTGCCGGTCACCTCCGAGTAGGCGGTGGCCTGTTCCTCCGAGACCAGGAACTTGATGAAGGTCGACGCCAGATCTTGATCTTCTTTGTTCATACCGGATGTCATCACCCAGGGGTCCGTGAACGTCATCGCTCGCACTTTTGCGTCGGGAGTGCCATGTGGTAACGGGGCGGCACCTCAACAGAAGCCGTTCGGATCGGTAATGAGATCCTTGTATACCCAGTGCCCCCATCCGCCCTGGAACTCCATCGCTACCTTGCCGGAGGCAAACACGCCGCCCAACTGGTCAAGCGCGCTCACCGTAGCCGGATTGGGTGCGACTTTGTCCTTGTGTACCGCGTCGTGGAACGCCTGGTATGCCTGTGTGGACTGTTCATTCGTCAAGTCTACCCCTTCCGCAAACCCGGCTTGGTATGCGCCCTTGGGCCAGATGTCGTGTCCCCACATCATCGGCGGCCCCTCGATGTTTCCGTTGACAACGGAAACGGAGGCACCGAACTGCGCCCTGTTGATGTTGTTTGTGTTCTTGGTGAGCTTCTTGGCCATGGAGATCATCCTGTTCCACGTCCAGCTCTTGTCGTCCCAGTCGACCGGCGGATATGGTATCCCCGCTTCATCGAAGAGTTCCTGGTTCTAGTAGATGTAAGAGCCGGTCGCGAGCAGCGGCAGCCCCCACGTCTTGCCTTCGCTCTGGTAAGTCTTAAGTGCATCGGGCACGAAAATGCTCGTGTCGAACTTGTCGCGGTCAATGAACGGCGTGAGATCCTCCAGGAGGCCATTCACACGATCACTCGCAAAGCCGTTGCCGCCCCAGTTTGGAGACCATACGTGCAACGGCTGTCCGGACGTGATCATCGCCTGTCGCTTCACAGCGATGTCATCCTGGTTGATGCTCAGGATCTGTAGACAGATATCTGGCTGAGCTTTCTGGAAGGCTGGGCGCACGATTCTGGTCTCCCAGTCGTTTTCCACCGGACTGTTGCGTACCATCCAGACCAGTTGCTTTTGACCGTCCTGACACTCCACGGCTGCGACACCCGTCGGCTTTACCTCGATCTTTGCGGTTGCCTCGATGATCGGCGTTGGCTCGCTGGTCGGCCCGGTCGCAGCGCCCGCTGCCACCGTCGGGTCGCTTCCCGTATCGGGCACAGTTGTCGCTGATTCTCCGCCGCCCCCACCACGGGCGGAGACAAAAGTGATCACGAAGATACACGCGATGACCAGTAAGAAACGCCCGGTGCTTCGTCTTTCCTAGGACATGGTTGCCTCCTTGGAGCCTGTATCGCCTTCATCCCGCCACCGCGATCCCGCGCCTTAAAGCCTGCTGCGGCAGCAAACGGTCAACATCCGAAGGCGAGAGCTGATCGCGGGGTATTGATGCCGAGTAGTATACTTCAATCCGGCACGAAGGGAAGGTTCACATCTGAACTCGTATCGGTGCCCGAGCTGGCAGTGGTGTAGCACCAGGATACTGTCCACAACTCGGTGGGATCATGCGGTTCGCGCGAGGTTATGTCGCGCCCTGTGTCGGCTCGCCTTCTATGCTGAGGGTCCGCATGTGCGGGAAGAGGATAACATCGCGGATCGAGGGGCTATTGGTCAGCACCATGACGAGGCGGTCAATGCCGATGCCAAGCCCGCCTGTTGGTGGCATGCCGTACATCAGGGCGTTCACGAAGTCCTCGTCATACGGGTTCGTCTCGTTGTTGCCAGCCTCACGGTCCGCCGCCTGCTCTCGGAAGCGTGCGTCCTGGTCTACCGGGTCGTTCAGCTCCGTGAACGCATTGCCGACCTCGATGCCACCGATGAAGAACTCGAATCGCTCGGTGAGGCCGGGTTCCTCCGTTTTGCGTTTCGCGAACGGCGATAACTCCACCGGGTAATCAGTGAGAAAGGTCGGCTGTATAAGTGCTGGTTCGGTATTGTCCAGCAACTCGTCGATGAGTTGTGCTCGGGTCGCACCAGGCCGTGCCTCGATACCGGCCGCAAGCACAGCCGCAGCTAGCGATCCAGAGTCAGCGTGGCGTGCGTAATCAACCCCGGTTACCCGCTGGATAGCCTCTCGAAGCGGCTGCCGCGTCCAAGGAGGGGCAAGGACGATGTCGTGGCCGCGAAAGCTCGTTTGCGTCGAGCCGTTCACCTCGTGCGCGAGCGTGGCAACCATGTCCTCGACGAGGGTCATGATGTCGTGATAGTCCGCGTAACTCTGGTACAGCTCCATCTGCGTGAATTCCGGGCTGTGCTTCGTGCTCGTGCCTTCATTGCGGAAATCCTTGCCGATCTCATACACGCGCTCAATCCCACCGACAAGGAGCCGCTTGAGGTACAGTTCCGTCGCTATACGCAAGTACAGCGTTTGATCCAGCGCACTGTGGTGGGTCGTGAACGCCTTTGCCGCGCCACCGCCGTAGATCGGTTGCAGGATCGGCGTCTCCACCTCAACAAAACCGCGCCCGTCAAGATACCGGCGCATCGCGGACACAATTTCGGCGCGGCGCAGGAATACGCCCAGAACCTCCGGATTGACCAGGAGGTCGACGTAGCGCTGCCGGTAGCGGGTCTCGACATCTTGCAGACCGTGCCACTTGTCGGGAGGCGGATTCAATGCCTTTGTCAGCAGGCGCAATGCAGCAACATCCAGCGATGGTTCACCAGTTCGCGTCCGCATGGGCGTGCCTGCGACCTCCACGATGTCGCCGATGTCCAGGTCGGCTTTCAGAAAATCAAGACCCTCCGCCCCCAACGTGTTGAGGCGGCAGAGGAGCTGGATCTTGCCCGATCCATCAACGAGATCCACGAAAACCGTCTTCCCCATGTCGCGTGGCGGTCCTAAGCGACCCGCCAGCACAACCCTCTGGTCGGTCATCTCGTCCAGCCGCTCGACCACATTGCGGGCAAGATGGGTGCGGTCCGTCCGAGATGGGTACGGATTGGTACCGGTAGCCAGGAGTCGCTCCCGTTTCGCGAGTCGAAACGCCTGCTGCTCGTTGGGGTGCTGCAAGACGGTTAAGCCTACTCGACGGAGACGATGGTGAGTTTAATGGTCTCGCCATTGGGCGTGGCAACAGGCACCCGCTCACCAACGCGGCGGCCCAGCAGCGCCGCGCCGACTTTGCTCTGATTGGAGATACGCATCTCGCCGTTCTTACGCCCGGATTCGGCGGCGCTCACAATGGTGTAGGTTGAGCGCTCGCCATCCTCATCGACGGTCACTTTCGAGCCGAGAGTCACCAGGCCCTGCTGCGCTGACATCGGATCGATAAGGTCGGCCTTTGCAAGGACACGCTCGATCTCGCGGATACGACCCTCCAGGAACGCCTGCGCCCGCTTGGCATCCTCGTACTCTCCGCTCTCGGAGATGTCGCCGCCTTCCTTTGCTTCCTTGATCCGCTCCGACACACGGGTGCGCTCAACGGTGCGCAGGTGATCAACTTCGGTCTGGAGGTCGTCCAGGCCCTGCTGCGTCAGTGGAACTCGTTCTGTGCTGCTCATCGTGATTTCTCTATGCCTGTTCCCGCAAGCGCCGGTGAGACGATAGCGAGTCTAAAGATAACAAAAGAACTGAGGGCAGCTTACACCCTCAGTTCCCTCTGCCCGCCTATTATATTCAGAACGCTCGGCGTTGTAAAGCTACGTCATCTGGTCCCGCCGCCTCCTGCGCCAGTTCCATGCAGGGATGCCCAATGTGCCCGCAAGCATCGCGGTACCAGCCGCCTGACTGCCGCGCGAGGCGCCTGGCTTCAGGTACTTCCCCCAGGTCCATCCAGTCAACTCCTTGCCGGAGCCGTCCGTATATACGACGGGATACCATCCGCTCTGGGCGGGACCGGTGATCGTAACGCCGAGTCCCTCCCACATCTTGGCGACCACGGGCGACGCCATGCCCGGTCCCTGACGCAGGTTGAGTGCGCCCGGTGTGCCGCGGATCACCGCGCTCGCTCCGGGCCGAAGCCGACCGGGCGCTCGCCGGGCCGGAGGCGGTACGGCTGCGCGGCGCTCCAGTAGATACTCGTGCCACAAGTAGCCTGTCTTGCCCTGATACACCGTCTTCACCCAGCCGTCGATCGGGCTGGTGATCTCCTGCACCACTATGCCATCACCCAGTACCGCGATGATCTGTCCGTTCATTCCCGGCTTTGATCGTAGCGAGAGGCCGAGACCACCGGTGCGCACCGTATAACTCGGTTCTTTGACGCCGCCTCTGGCCGGCGCCGATGGGGCGGGCCGATCAACGACTGGACCATCGGTACCGGTCACGCCTGCCAGACGCCTGGCTACGTTACGCCGAATGGACGGGAACTGGGAATACAAGTTCTTACCCGGATCCTGATGACTGTTGCCACACATACCGTCCAGATCGACGTGAGCGGCGAAGTTCGGGATGTCCCTCGGTGCATACGAGCCGAGGACCCCATGCCCGTATGGGTTGATCTTGTTCGCGCGGAACTTCCAGACGAGTATATCTTCAATAGCCCGAATCATCGCCAAACTCGGTCGGGCGGAGTTGTACTCACCGAGCGCGGCGATGCCGATCGTCCCCCAATTGAAGCACCGTGCGTGTCCCCCGACCACGTTCTCACCGCCAGCCCGACCTTCGTAGATCCGGCCCTGATTGTCAACCAGGAAGTTGTATCCTATGTCGCTCCAACCGCGGGTTACGGCGTGATAGTAATAGATGGCGCGCACCGTGGCCGCGGGATTCGGGTCGTGATTGAGCGTCACCGTCTCGTGGATGATCGCCTTCGAAGGGCGTGTGTACTGCCGACCCCAAGTCTCGCGCCCGTTACCATCGAAGCGCAGTTGCTCCTCCGCGCCCCACTGCGTGCGGCTGATCACACGGGGTCCGATCTCCGCCGCATATGCGACGCCGCTGGCTGCGCCTCGGGTCTCCGGTCCCTCGCGGGAGTCGATGAACGTGAAGCTGATCGAGGAAACATCCGGGAGCTTCCCGCGCGCCGGTGCAGTAAGTTGCACACGATACTGCATGTAGGCGCCCCGCTTTATCAGGAGGTTTCCGAAGTTGGTGCCTGTATTAGACGCCGCGTCATTCTCCGGCTCGACCGTTGACCATGGGGACCAACCACGGTTATCGCGGCTCGTTCTCAAGAACAGCAGCACGTCGGAGTTTTCGAACAGTGTCGCGTCCCATCGCGCCGCTACCGCATTGAACTCGAAGCTTGTATGGTGCCGCACCGAGTCAAACGTCTGGAGCTTGTAGCTGCCATAATACGTCTCCGCCCGGCCGGCGGACTCGGCGCGCTCCTCCGCGGTCTGCGTCCACGTCTCGGCCCGAATACTGCCGTCGCGCACGGCACCCGATACCGTCAGCGGGGCGGAGCCTAGCAAGGCAAAAAGCACCGCGAGAAGCGGGGACAGATATAGCACCCTGTGCTTAGGTAGGATACGAAACACGGAATCTCCTCCCTCGTAAGTGAACGTGGTACATCTACGGACGACGACACAGCCATCCACCGTTGAGTCTATGCATCGAAGCTAAACCGTGCGTCAATATGTGGCGCGTTCGTCTAAAGGACGCATAAAGCCGGGTGATATACTGGTGCGTCACGTTCCAGACGTCCGGTTGAGTTTGAGGAGAGTCAATGACCCGAGATGAAGCGAACGCGCTGCTGCGGCAGTACACGACACTGCCGCACCTGATCAAGCACTCGTTGGCCGTCGAGGCCGCGTTGCGTGGGTATGCTCAGCGCCTCGGCGAGGACGAGGAGTTATGGGCTGTGACCGGCCTCCTGCATGACTTCGATTATGAGATGCACCCTGAACCGCATCAGCACCCCGCCCTGGGTAAGCCGATTCTTGAGGAGCAAGGCGTGCCCGATGCTGTGATCCATGCGATTCAGGCCCACGCCGACTACCTCGAGATTTCGCGTACCAAGGCGCTCGACAAGGCGCTCTACGCGGTCGACGAGTTGACTGGTTTTGTGATGGCGGTCGCGATGGTCCGGCCGTCCCGCAGCCTGCACGAGGTAGACGTGCGCGCCGTCAAAAAGAAGTTGGAGGACAAAGCGTTCGCCCGTGCGGTGAGTCGTGAGGACATCCAACATGGGGCGGAGGATCTTGGCGTACCGCTCGACGAGCACATCGGACATGTAGTGGCATCGCTTCAAGCAATCGCGCCAGAGTTAGATCTGGACGGCGCGAACACAGGGAGGTAGGCGGTGGAACTAAGCGGCAAAGTCGCCCTGGTAACGGGCGGCTCACGGGGCATCGGCCGGGCGATCGCACTCAAGCTCGCGTCTGAGGGCGCGCACGTTGCCGTCAATTTTAATCAGAACCAACTGGCTGCGGAGGAGGTCGTGGCCGCGGCGAAGGTTGCCGGGGTGGATGCGATCATGGTGCAGGGCGATATTGGCACGCGGGAGGGCGCCGAGGCCGCTGTCAAGGCGACGGGGGAGCGGTGGAACCGGCTCGACATTCTCGTCAACAACGCGGGTATCACACGCGACCAGCTCATCATGCGCCTTTCTGATGAGGACTGGGACGCCGTTCTCGACACGAATCTGAAGGGTGCCTATCTCTGCAGCAAACTGGCATCCCGGCACATGCTTCGCGCCCGTTGGGGCCGGATTATCAATATTTCCTCTGTCGTGGGGCAGATGGGCAACGCTGGCCAGGCAAACTATGCTGCTGCGAAGGCCGGTCTCTTAGGACTTACGAAATCGCTATCCAGGGAATATGCCAGCAAGAACATCACGGCGAATGCTGTTGCGCCGGGTTGGATTGAGACCGACATCGTCGCGGGGCTTTCTGAAGAGGCGCGGCAATACGTCCTCGGGCAGATACCGCTAGGCCGGTACGGTGAGCCCGAGGACGTCGCCGGCGCCGTGGCGTTCTTAGTGAGCGACGCAGCCGCGTATATCACAGGGCAGACACTGAACGTCGATGGCGGGATGGTAATGGCTTAGGTCCCGCTAGCCTTGTGCTCCCGCAAGGCCGGCGGGACAGGCGAGCTATCCATCGAGATACGTTAGACATGCGGTTTGTTCCAACCTCAATCTGTGATTCGATGTCTGGGCTGGCTGCTCGCCTGCTTGCGGCGAGTCCGGTAGAGTGAACACCGAACCCCCATCGTCTGAGGAAAGGATTCCCGAAATGCGGTTGATGCTACACACAGCACCCGGCCTTGACCGTATCCTCTGGCGGGAGGTGCGCTCGCTCGACCCTGATGCGACGAATGAGGGCGCGCGCCTGGTTGGCGGACGCAACAGTTTGCTGCTCGTGGAAAGCGACGACCCCGATGCGCTGCTGTACTCCCGGCTCTCGGAAGACTTGTACGCTCTGGTCGCGCACACGCAGGAGTTGGCGCTGAGCCGCAAGGGTCTGGAGCAGCTAGCCGAGTTGATCCATCGAGCGCCCGACTGGGATGCAGGACTGCGGCTCCACGCACAGTTCACGGGCGGGAGAGCTGGCAGGCGGCTTAGCACGTTCCGTGTGTTGGCGCGGGCGCAGGGGGAGCGCGGCTACCAGCGTTCTGAAGCGTCTCGGGCGATTGCCGCCGGGCTGCAAGCGCGACTGGGCAAGAACTGGCGCCTCGTTGAGGACGACGCACAGGTCGAGGTCTGGGTCACGCTAATCAACACGGAAGCGCTGGTAGGGATACGGCTGACGACGCGAACGCAACGCCATCGCGCGAAGGACGCCAACATCCCCGCGTCCCTGCGGCCAGCGGTGGCGGCGGCGCTCGTCTACCTGACCGATCCCGAAGATGAAGATCTCTTTCTCGACCCGTTTTGTGGCGCGGGAACGATCCTCCTGGAGCGAGCCGCAGCGGGCCGGCATCGGCTTCTTATCGGCAGCGACAGTTCTCCGCAGGCGCTGACTGCGGCCCGCGAGAACATCGGTCCTCGGCACAAGCCGCTCGAACTTCACGGCTGGGACGCGACACATATTCCTTTGGGCGACGCCTCCGTCAGCGCCATCGCCACGAACCCGCCGTTCGGAGAGCAACTTGGCAGCCACGAGGAGAATCGCCGGCTGTATCCTCGGTTCCTCGCCGAGGCACATCGGCTGCTCACACCGGGTGGCCGGCTGGTGGTCATCACCTCGGAGACGGAGCTCATGCAGCGGGAGCTCGTCCAGCCAGCCTGGACTATTACAAGCCGCTTCCCCGTCGGTGTCCTCGGCAAGCGCGCCCAGATATACGCCGCCCGCAGGAACGAAGGGTGAGCAAGCCGTCGTCCTGCCTGGCTGGCCATCGCTTTTGTTGCTATCCCCCGGCGGCTTCTGTTACCATCGGCGCATGGCAAACAGCGTGAAAATCGGCATCATTGGCGCGGGCACCATCAGCGGCGCGTACCTCGAGAACGGCAAAACGTTCGAGGCGCTCGACATCATATCCATTGCGGATATCGTGGTTGAGCGCGCCCAGCAGAAGGCCGCCGAGTACAACGTCGCGAAGGCATGTACTCCGGACGAGTTACTCGCGGATCCGGAGGTGGAACTTGTCATCAACCTTACCATACCTGCGGTACACGCGCAGGTCGGACTGGCTGCGCTTGAGGCGGGGAAGCACGTCTACAGCGAGAAGCCACTCGCCACGGAGCGAGAGGATGCGCAACGTCTGCTCGCGACCGCAAAGGAGCGGGGCTTGTTGGTAGGATGTGCGCCGGACACGTTTCTCGGCGGTGGGCTGCAGACGTGCCGCAAAGCGCTGGACGACGGGTTGATCGGCGAGCCGATCGGCGCGACGGCCTTTATGATGGGGCACGGTCCAGAAGGCTGGCATCCCGATCCCTACTTCTTTTACCAGCCTGGCGCAGGACCGATGTTCGATATGGGACCGTACTACCTGACGGCGCTCGCGACGCTCATCGGGTCGGTGCGCCGCGTGACCGGATCGGCCCGAATCACGTTCCCGGAGCGCACGATCACGAACGAGGCCAAGTATGGCGAGAAGATTCCGGTGAACACGCCGACGCACATCGCTGGCGTGATGGACTTCGAGAATGGCGCGGTCGGCACCATCATTACCTCCTTTGATGTCTGGGCGTCCCGCCTGCCTCGCATCGAGATCTACGGCACCGAAGGGACGCTCGGCGTTCCCGATCCGAATGGTTTCGGTGGCCCCGTGCTCCTGCGGCGCGCGAACGAGCGGGACTGGACGGAACTGCCCATAGAACACCACTATACTGGCGGCAGCCGGGGAGTTGGTGTCGCCGACATGTGTCACGCGCTGCGCTCTGGACGGCCACATCGCGCGAGCGGCGACCTCGCGTATCACGTCCTGGACCTGATGCACGCGTTCCACGACGCCTCAAGCGAAGGCAGACACATCGAGATTACGTCGACCTACGAACTCCCATCCGCCCTGCCGCTTGGCCTCCCGGTCGGCGTGCTCGACGACTAGTACAGCTTAGCGTAAATAGTAGGGTAGTATAGTGAACGGAGAGTGGAGGATGGAGTAGACGAGGGAGGAAGAGATGCGTGGACCGAGACCGCCCTCCGTGGAGCTAAGCCGGGAGTGT
>Ga0136611_10003227_pt1 | contig 11425 bp, 14 predicted proteins | sample AntDrymUQ2232306_2_FD_106645 | JGI IMG/M metagenome (GOLD analysis project Ga0136611, IMG submission 106645) | Polar desert sand microbial communities from Dry Valleys, Antarctica - metaG UQ223 (23.06) | ecosystem: Environmental > Terrestrial > Soil > Desert | place: Antarctica: Dry Valley... | reverse complement strand
GCTTGAATGCAGGACCGAGTCAGATGAAATCGATCTAGTGAGGCACGGTGGTAGCGGTTGTCGAGTCTTCAAGAGGCTCGGCGCATGGATTGGATCGTTCAATCTGGCGCGGGGCCTTTTTTCTTTTGTGCGGCCCTGACGCCTTTCCTCGGAGGCGCTGTTCTATATGGCTCGCGAAGCAAAACCCGGCTAGGCGTAGCCAAGGCGGCGTGACCGGTCATCCTGAGGGCAGCAGGGAAGCGTAGGCACGGGGCCCGGGGGCGTCTAGCGGTTCGCGCGTTTGGCGCGCCAAGGGAAACCGCTGGGACAATGCGGTGGGGTCGAATCCTTGAGTAGTCTGAAGAAGGAACGGATCAGGAAGCTGTCCACAAACTTGGCACCTCCGGACAATACAAATGGGGATTCTGACACTGAAACGGGAATCGCCAAAAGGCTTGACATTAAAGTCGGCTAGAAGCTGTGTAATACGGGAATGCCACCGCTCAACATCGGTGAGGTAGCCGCGCGCGCCGGGGTCACGACCCCCACCGTGCGCTATTACGAATCGATCGGACTGCTGAAGAAACCAGCGCGATCCGACGCAGGCTATCGCCGTTACTCCGAAGCCACAGTAATCGAGCTTGAATTTATCAAGAAGGCGCGCTCGCTCGGTTTCTCGCTCGAGGAGATCGGCGAAATCGTTCAGCTGACTCGATCGGGCAAGCGCCCTTGCGCTCGTGTGATGGATTTAGCGAAGGCACGGTTGACAGACGTGGATGAGCAGATGCGCAGGCTCGCTGCGTTTCGCACTCAGCTTGCCAAGGAGTTGTCTCGATGGGAGGAACCCATGGAAGCTAGTTGCGGTATGTGTCAGATGATTGAATCGTCTCATCTGAAGTCGGGTGCCGAGTTTCCGGAGATAGGCCTGAACGTTAGCAAGGCGGGAAAGCGAAAGTGAGTCAATTCGCAAGCGCCGGAAGCGTCGTCGCGGCCTCTCTCTCAGGCGTGCTGACGAGGCCATGTTGCGTCCTTCCCGTCGCATTGTCCACGTTCGGCCTCAGCAGCGCCATCATTGGTCAGTTCGTCGCCGATCACGGGTCCATGCTCCTCACCGCGAGTGTGACGATGCTTGGCGCTTCAGTCGTTATCACCATGAGGCGTGAGGGCGGTACGGCGTCCAAGGTGATTACGGTCAGCATGTCGATCATCGCGTTTGTTGTTGCTCGGCTTTGGACGGGAGTTTTCTAGTGTTCAAGCGTTCCATATATGCCGTCGTTTTCGGCCTCTCGTGCCTGATGCCATCACCGGCGTCAGCGCAAATGACTTGAAGCGGCTGTGCCAATCCATACCTGCCCGGGTGGCGGGGTGTACTGACGGATGGAGTAATCGGTAGCCGGGTCAAGCTCGGAGCCTGGCTGGTCGCGGAAGATCGGGATCGAGCATTTGACGGTCGGAGGGAAGTAGACAATCCGATGCAGGAGCGGACGCACATCACGGTGCCTCTGCTGACGATGGACGTTCGACTGACCGATCAGTTCGGAGTGCAAGCCGCAGTCAGCGTCCCTGATGTCACGCGGTCGGCGCTTGTGCCGCGGCCCACGGGTCCTGCTGTCAACTTTTCGGAGACCTTTAGCGGTCTTGGCGACACCTCGGTAGTCGGTTGGTATCGCCTTCTGCCGATGAAGAAGTGGTACGTTGTCACTACGTTCGGCGGATCGCTGCCGACGGGCAAGACGGAGACGCCTCGATTCAAGACGGACTTGGTCGAGGGCAGCCTTGTCCCGACCTCACGACTGCAACGGGGTTCCGGAACGTTCGATCCCTTACTCGGCGCGAGTATCACTCGCAAATTCGACATCGGCACTCTGTTCGGGAGCATGGCCGCTCGGTTGCCGATTCGGGAGAATGGCGAAGGCCTTCGAACGGGCCGGTCGTCGGAACTCAACGCGGGGATGGCCCGCGAGGTTTTTACGACACGCATCAGCACCTTCGCTCGGCTGGGCTGGTTACATCGCACGCAGGATCAATTTCAAGGCACCCCGATTTTGGTCGGCGGAGGTCATTGGTTGTATTTTACGCCTGGTATAGCGGCACAAGTCGGGAAGGGCATTAATGTCCAGGCCGAGGTCAAGCTCCCCATCCGACGCGCCCTGGCCAACAAGCAGCTCGATTCGCCTGCCATCTTCCAGTTTGGAATCAGCCGTTCATTTTAAGGAGCCACCATGCGCGCGACGACGATAGCTCTGGGTGTGATGCTTTTTGTTTGCTTGGCACTTTCAGTGTCGGCTCAGACTAACGCTGGCAATTCGCTCACGACATGTGTCCTCGAGATTTCGGACATGTCCTGCTCATCTTGTGCGGCGACGGTGCAAAAGGCGCTGCTGAAGGTGGATGGGGTGAAGACGGCCTCAGTGAGTCAGCCCACGAGCAGCGCGGAGATCACTTACGATTCAGCGAAGACCAATCCTGCGGCCCTCGCGAAAGCAATCACGAAGAAGACCGGATTTCCCGCGAAGCCTCGAACGGAGGGCTGAGGCTGATGTAGAAAGGTTCGTCGTACCCGCGTCAGAGCAGGATGTTACTGTTGATGTCGCTGTGATGTTCGTGAGCGGCATGGACGCCGCAACGCATTCGACAAACCGTACTGAAGATTGACGGCGTTGTAGTTCTCGAACCCGACGGCTTCCGCCAAACGCGTTGCCGAGGTCACTCGGGCCTGAGCCGCGTGGTGCACCACCAGCAGCTCGCGCTGCTTCGCGGTAATTCGGGCCTCGATGGCTCTGAATGCCGCTACGAACTGGCGACTGTCGGGAGGCGAATCTCATTAAGGTTCATCGTTGCCTTCTATTCGGGGATTACGAGATGGCTGATGCCGAGGGTGACAACCGCCGGGATTCGAGTCGTCGTCGCGAAAGAATTGGAACCGCCCGCTGAAGTTCACGCCAATAGACGATGGCCGGCGCCGCCGATACGCCTTCAGCGGCGCGATTGCGCTCGACCGCTTGCTCGCTGGAGTGGTTGAGTTGCCGACCGTGATGGCGTCCCCGAGGGGAAATGACGACCTGTATAGGCGGCGCGGCCGGTTTCTTTTGGCGGCGTAGACTGAGACCGGGGGGAGTCCCGCTCAAGAGTTGACTTCGTATTCATCCGGGAGGACGACTCTCTGGAAGATAGGATACGGAAGCAACAAGGCACGATTGCCTTTTGGTAAGTCATTCATTGCACGGGTTTTTTAGCGCTGTCGCCAGCAGCAGGGTTCTGAGTTGAATCTGCCAAATACCACCGTCGCATCGCGACGATTCCCCAGATTGCCTCAACGAGCCCGAACGGCCAGGCCCCTTGCAGGAATCCGTAGACCGAGCCCAGCCAGCACGCGAATCCGAACGCCAGAATGAACCACGGACTACGCTCCTCAAAGGCGTAGCAGACCAACATCGCCGTTACCGCGAATAGACCGAAGAAAGTGAGGGGCGTCATTCGTTCATTCTCTAAACGGTGCGTCGCGTGCCCATCACGCCGCGCTTGAGCAATGAGAACACGCCTTCGACGGTATTCGTCGTGATGTCGGTTCCGGGCACCACGTATTCATGATCACGGTGCTTGACGGTGAAATGCCCACCGACGAACTCACGGCCTACGTCGCTCGTCATGACGGAAGATCCCCAGACGGGTGCGGCCTGACTATTTCAAAAGCTACTCAATCCCGCAACATTGTCCTTGGCGAGCCGGCGCCCGGTCAGCAGCAACTTACTCCGCGCAACAGGAGAGCTTTGATGGGTCCTTGAACCTCGAGATCGCGACGATCTTCAGCGCTTCGGCCATGGTCGGGAACACGTGGAGAAGGTCGATGAAGTCCTGGATCGTTGCCCGGTGTTTCAGGGCCATCGCTGCTTCGTGAATGACTTCACCCGCGTTGTGTCCGACCATCGACACGCCGAGCACTTCGTTCGAATCCGCGTCAGCGGTCATCTTGATGATTCCGGCCGTGTCCCGAATAGCGCCAGCGCGAGGCACGAGCGACATGGGAAGCGTGTTGCACCGTAAGCTCCCCCGTCAAGTAGACAGTTCGAAAGTAGACAGACCGGCTGATGAAGGCCTCGGCAGAAACGTCAGGGGCGGCACCCGGCCGAGGCTGTCGTGCGGCCGCTCCTGGTTGTAGACATCGAGCCATGCATCGGTGATCGCCTGCAGTTCGGCCACCGATTCAAAGAGATACGCGTTGAGGACCTCGGTGCGATACGTGCGATTGAAGCGTTCGATGTACGCGTTCTGATCGGGCTTGCCCGGCTGAATGTAGTGGATCGCGATCCCGTGGCCCGTGCACCAGTCGACGAACGGCTGCGCGGTGAATTCCGGGCCGTTGTCGACGCGAATCGCTGACGGACGGCCATGGACAACGACGAGGGCCTCGAGCACACGGATCACGCGCCGGCTCTGAATGGAGACGCCGGCCACGATGTCCAAGCCTTCGCGATTCCCTTCATCGATCATCGTGAGTACGCGGACGCGACGCGCGTCGTACAGGGTCTCGGTCATGAAATCCATCGCCCAGGTCTGATTCAGCACCGGCGGCGCCACCAAGGGCTGGCGCAGACGGTGTGGCACACGTCGCGTCGTGCGCCGCGGGAGATTCAGCCGCAGCGCGCAGTACACGCGGTACACGTGTTTGTGGTTCCAGCGGCACCCCTCGACCGGCATCCGGTCGAAGAGCTTCCAGAACCCCCAGCGCCCATAGCGGGCGACGACGTCGGTCAGCGCGGCGATGACGGCGGCATCCCGCCGACTCGCTGGTACTGGAGGCCGGTAGTACGCCGCCCGCGAGAGCCTCATCACGCGACACGCCCGTTGCACGGGCAGCTGGTGCTCCGCGACGAGCACCTCGATCATCTGTCGCTTCGCAGACGGCGTTACAGTTTTCGGTGGAGCACATCCTTGATGGCGGCGTTCTCGAGCGCCAAGTCCGCATACATCCGCTTCAGCTTGGCGTTTTCCGTCTCGAGCTCGCGCAGGCGCTTCACGTCGGAGATCGAGGCGCCGCCGTATTTACTCCGCCACTTAAAGAACGTGGCCTTGCTGACGCCGTACTTCCGCAGGAGATCTGCGACGGGCACGCCGCTTTCAGCATCTTTGAGAATCCCGACAATCTGGCTCTCGCTGAACTTCGACTTCCGCATAACCGCTCCTAACCCGGAGCAGTCTACTTTCAAGTGTCAAGCGATCGGGGGAGCTTACGATTGATGTCTCGGCAGGCGACCGACTTGTCGGTCGAGAAGCATCATCCACTGATACCTAACCACCGGGAGCGCGCCAATACGAACAAGATGGGGTGGATTTGGATCGCAGGTCTCGTGCTGATACTCCTCGCGTGGGGAACTTCGCGGTGAGCCCCTCACGTGTCGAGCATGTCCCATTCGTCTCCCAACCCAGCGCAGCGCTGAAAGCTTGCCGTTGATCATGCCCCATTCATCGTCCCAAGGTCCGAGGTTCTCTTTGCCGAACCTGCGCTCAACACGTCGGCCGCTTTCAGCGCGCCCTTCCAAATGTCGCGTTGAATCGTGTCCGGCGCGCCAAGCGGTTTGGGATACGTCTCCTTATCCACAAGTCTGGTTCGACCTTCCTCAATCCGGATTCGCCGCCCCCAATGTCGGTTGTACCAAACTGACGCGCTACAACGACGACCGGCCGGATCACGCGCTCTACATACGAGTCCCGGCGGACGAATATCGCCCCGCCCCTCGCCGCGCCCGATCTGGCGGTCCCTCATACGAAATGCCGTTTGGAGAATGCGCGACCGGAGCCCGACTTCAGATACTGCTCAAACGCAACCGCGCTCTGCGGATTTGTGAAATGAGTTTCGGCAACCAAGGTCCAGGGGCGTAGGGCAGCGGTGTATTTGGACCCCCCGCTGTTGTGCACATTCAGTCGACGTTGCACGTCGTCGGTCAGCCCCGTGTAGTGACGGTCAGGATGGTTGACGCTTCGGATCACATAGACGATGCAGCTGTCATTCGACATGCATCGCTATTTGCAAACGGAGTGACTCGCCAAAAACTAACGTGATTGCCGTTGGCGGAGTTCGCAGTACGCGAAAACAACCAGACGAGAACGCGGCCTGCGTTGAAGAAAGTGCGCTCAGCGAAGTTTGGCTTGCCCAGCCGAAACTCACGCAAGCATTGCCCTTGAGCGAAGGATGGCTTGCCCAGCCGAAGCTCTCGTGGTCCGGCTGTCCGCCTTCGCAAAGCGGGGAATTCTGGCTTTGCTTCGGCGGGATCATCCTTCGCGCGCAATCAGAGCGAAGGATGGCGTCCCCGACGGGATTGGATCCCTTTCGCGTGAACGGGTCCGTGCTGCTCTGCCGAGTGGCCTCGCTGTGAATGTCGAAGAGGTTGTTCATCTTAGGCAGCCCCTTGGAAACGTATCCGGGGCGAGCGTCGGCCGAGGCACGCGTGCGGACGATGGGATTGTAGAAGCGGAGGTACGGGCCGAGGGCGGCGGTGCGCCGCGCCGAGCTGCGATACGGCGGGCGGTAGGCCCTTCGCGCTGCAGCGTTTGGATGACGCGCTCCGCTTTGCCATTCGTCTGCGGCCGATACGGGCGCGTGAAGCGCGTCATTCTTGGTCTCGATTCTTAAGGGGCCGTGGCGCCGCCGCCGAGGAACCACCGAGAGCCCCAACGAGCAATCCGGACAGCACCAGGCTGACCAGAACAGACATAAAGTCCCCCTTCCTTGAGTCAGCGGGTCGGGTTCGACGAATCGTGGTTCCGGGATGGCTGAGCGATCACTGCGCCGATTGCTGCCAGGAGCTGCATCTGATCGAAGGGCTTGTCGAGATGCCCGTCGAACCCCGCGGCTTGCGTTCGCAGGTGATCGGTGCTTCTCGCGAGACCTGAAACCGCGATCACCGGCGGGCACTTGCCGCCTGGTTTGAGATGCAGCGCGCGGATGAACTCGAACCCGTCCATGTTCGGCATCCGCAGATCGCAGAGCACGAGGTCGGGGGCGCCGTGCTCGACCATGTCCAGCGCTTCGCGGCCGTCTTTGGCGACGAGCACGTTCGCGCCGAACTGTGCGAGGATCGCGCGCGTCGCCTCGCTGGCGTCCTCCATGTCTTCGACGATCAGAATCGATAGCCCTTGCAGAGTGACCGGCAGGCGGTGAGTGGGCGTCGGCATCGACGCGGTGAACTCGAGCTCCCCAATCAGCGGAAACTGCATCCTTACCGCGGTCCCGCGTCCCGCCCCCTCGCTGGTGATGCTCACGCTTCCGCCCTGCAGATCGGTCAACGCCTTGACGAGCGCGAGGCCGATGCCGAGACCGGCGTGCTTGCGACGCGTGCCGTGCTCCTGCTGCCGGAACATGCCAAACACGAACGGCAGAAACTCCGGCGCAATGCCGTCACCCGTGTCACGCACCGTGACCACCACCGATTCGGCCTCTTCCGTCACCGTCACCGTGACACGGCCAGCGGCGGGCGTGAACTTCAGGGCGTTCGACAGCACGTTTCGGAAGACTTGCTGCAGCCGATTCGCATCGGCGTGCACGAGTAACGGGTGGTCGGCGTCATCGACGATCTCCAGCGCAATGCCTTTTCGTGCCGCCGGTTCGACGAAGGCCTCCCGGGCGACGCCAATCGCCTCGCGGACATCGCAGACCGTCATGTGCAGTGACACCAGGCCGCGCGTGACGTGTGTCAGCTCGAGCAGATCTTCGACCAGCCCGGCTTGGAGGAGGGCATTGCGCTCGATGACCTCGGCCGCGCGGGCGACCTTGCTCGGGTCGCCTTGCTTGAGGATCCACGCCCAGCTGAGTATCGGCGTGAGCGGCGTGCGCAGCTCGTGTGACAGGACGGCGAGGAATTCATCCTTCGCCTCGCCCGCGGCGGTCAGCGCCGCCGCCGCCGCTTCGAACTGGCGCGTGCGATGGCCCTCGCGCAGAATCGTGTCGCCGAGCACTTGCAGGAGATCGCCGTGCAGCAGGAGCCGGCGGGAAGGGACTGGCTGGTTCGCCTGGGCGACTTCCCAGAGATCCCGGAACGGGACACCGGCGGTGCGTGCGAGCCGCTCGATGTCCGCTCGCTGATAAAAGCCCACCAATGCATATCCCGCGACCGCCGCGCCCACGATCGCGCCATCGAGCACCAGCGACGCGCCCACGACGGCGAGCCCGTAGCTGGGGGCGACGATCACCGCCGGCCGCGTGGTCGTCTGCGCGAGGCATTGGCGCGCGCACTCCGCAAAAATGCCGGGGTCGTATCCGTGTGCCTTGAACGCGTCGAACAACGGCGTGGCATAGACCGGACCGCTGACGACCTGCTCGCTGACACCGTACACGTTCACGGTCAGGTGCGTCACGGCGGCGAATCGCTCGAGCGCCGGCCGCCACACCTCGTCGTTGAACAGGATCTCGTCGGCAGGGATCATCGACGCTGGTCTGCGTTCTCGGCCGAAGTATCCGCGACCACGCTGCGCTCCGGCGCGCGCGAGAGGAGGCTGCCGTACCGGCCAAATGGCAATTGCGCCAGCATGGTGCGGTCCAACACCCGCATGCCCTGGCCGTTTACCACCTCGCACTCGTGGGTCATGCGGTCGCACGGGTTGGCGCGCATCTTGGCGACCGTCAGGCCGACGCGGAACATGTTCCCGAGCTCGATCCAGTTCATCAGGATGATGTTATCGACGAGCGAGCTCATCCCCTTGGAGCCCATCATGGACGACATGCCGAGCATTTCCGGGTTCTCGTTGTTGTAGACGGCCGCCACCTGATGCTCTTTCATCAGCGCCACCAGCGCGTGAAAGAAGTCGCGGAACATCTGGGGGTCGGTGGCGAAACTCGCAGCGTACGTCGAGAGGCTGTCGAACACCACCCGCTTCGGTTTGAACTCCTCCATGATCTGCTCGATCCTGTGGAAATGCTGATCGACCTCGATCTCCTGGGGTGGGTCGTAGACCACTTGCACGAGGCCGCTGTCGATGGCCGGCTGCAAGTCGATGCCGATGCTCATCGCGTTGCGCAACACCTGCGGCACCTGTTCGTCGAGCGTCAGCATCAGGCTGCGTTCGCCGCGGCGTATCCCTTCGGCAAGGAAATGGCAGGCTATCACGCTCTTGCCGACGCCGGAAATCCCCGCGATCACCGTGGTACTGCCGAGAAAGTAGCCGCCGTTGACGATCGGGTCCAGACCTGGCACACCCGTCGTCACGCGCGTCGTGGGGTCGAACGCCGCCGCGCGCTCCCGGCTTTGTTCCCGCGGCGCCTGCACCCGGCGGTAGACCTCGATGCCGCGGTCACTGATCATGCGGAAGGTGTGACGCCCCATTTGAAAGTTCTGCCCACGCGATTTGATAATCTCGAGGGATCGCGTCGAGGCTCGTTGAGCCTCCTCCTTTCGTAGTCGGATCACGGTATCCGCAATCGACTCTTCGGGGAGCGACGCGACCGAGGGCTCCGCGGCGAGTTCGAGTGCGAGCAGCGCGGTGAGGTTCTCGCGCTGCAGCCCTTCAACCAGCACGTGGAATTCTTCGCGAAGCTCACGCCTGCGGCCACCGGGTGCACTGCCGTCGCCCAATCCGGCCATGCCGTCCACGAACAGGCGGCGTGCGCCCATTTTTGCCGCCTCCTCGAGCAGCAAGCTGTCGGCTTGCTGGAGCTCCTGGGCGAAGACCTGTCGTGTCGTGAAAATAATTTTCAAGCGCCCATCGCGCTCGAGTGCGGGCAGGTCCCAGCCAAAGCCCGCCGCGTCGCGTATTAGTTTGTCGGGCGAGACTTCGAACAGCACGATGATGCCCGGTTCGTCGAACTTACTGGCGCCGTGATACACGAACTCGACGCCGAAGCTCGTCTTTCCGGTGCCGACGGCGCCTTCGAGCAGGATGATGTTGCCGCGCGGAATACCGCCCGACAGGACGGCATCAAGTCCGGCGATTCCAGTTTTCACGACGTCGCGAGTGGGCATGATCGGCTCTCAGTTCCTTACGTGTGCTGCGTTCAGTTCGATTCGGGTTTCTTATCTGAGCCGGCGGCGTACCCTCGCACCGTCGGCTCCCCCTTCCGCCGGTCTTCGAGCGCGTTGCGCAAGGCCAATCGTCCCGCGCGAGTCGAGGCCAACTCGACGAGCGACGACAACCAATCGGGCGCCACACGGTCGGCGAAGACGTACATCCGCGCGACGCCGTTCGGTTTCTGCGTGCGCGATAGCAGGTTGGCCGTCACCAAGGCGTCGAGCGAGTCACCGAGCCGCTCGACCGGATACCCGAGAAGGGCCGCAATCTGATCGCTGCTGAGCAGTGCACGCGGATGGCGGACAAAAAACAGCATCAGGTCGAGATCGCATGGATCTCGAAGCACCGCAAAGCGGTCGAGGAGGCGGTGGACCTGTTCGTGCTGCATTGGCTTGGCGACGTATTCTGATGCTTAGAGAAGAGATTGCTCAAACTGAGCGGGCGCGCAGTCCCGAACGATGATGATCGACGGCCAAGGCTCGCAGCGGGGCTACGAGATCGCTTCGCTCACCCATCGTACCACGTATAACGGAACAGCAGGCCTCCAGCTGATCAAAGTTCGGATCCGTAAACATCCTGCCCATGACCGCAGTGTGGCAGAGCTGCTCCGTGCCGTCTGTGCAGGGGAGTGACGCGCAGGTCAGTCGTGCAACACGACGGAGAGGAGCGACTGTTCACCTGGATGCCGGCTTCGAGATGACCGTCATATTCAATGAACCCCGGCTTCTTGAACTTATTCATGAAAAAGTTAGCTACGAAGGCGGAGTTCCTCGATTATCTGAAGCAGATCGAAACAGACGCCGACCAAAGTGTCATCGCAGCCGTGAAGGAGGTCTATGGTGATAACTGGCTTACCCCTTTTCGTGAGATGTACAGAGTCGAACGAGAGCGGCGCGAAAAGGAACGAGAAGAGTCGAAAAAGACCTAATTCGTAGCCCCCTGCTCTTGATGTCGCGTCACTCGCATCAAGGCGGGTCGCAGAACCCCAGAGATCCCCTGCCGACGTACGCCTTCAACGAATCGCCTTGCCAATCCGCATCCAGTCGAGAATCTGAGCATCTCGATCGCGATGGGTGTTTAGAATTCGTTGCCCGCAGTGGTAAACGCCGAACACGACCGCCCCGCCGGGTAGGGTAATTCCAGGTCCCTCCACCGCAGCCCGCCAATTCCGAATTGATGGAAGCTGATAAGACGCAAGCACCGCAGCGTAAGACCGTTGGCCTAGGCAGATGACAGCTCTGGGTGCGACTAGTTCGATCTGTGGCCTCAGAAACCGCAGGCCGCAGTTAAGAAACCAGTTCGATTGAACCGGGCCCTGGCAACCTGGTTGCGCCGCTCGGAAAGTAGGCCAGTACGCCGCTCAGAAAGTGGGCCACCTGAGGGGCCTACATTCTACGCGTGACCTGACCTGACGACAGTAAAACTGACCCCCTCCTTTTGTTTTCGC
>Ga0136611_10003226_pt1 | contig 11426 bp, 10 predicted proteins | sample AntDrymUQ2232306_2_FD_106645 | JGI IMG/M metagenome (GOLD analysis project Ga0136611, IMG submission 106645) | Polar desert sand microbial communities from Dry Valleys, Antarctica - metaG UQ223 (23.06) | ecosystem: Environmental > Terrestrial > Soil > Desert | place: Antarctica: Dry Valley... | reverse complement strand
GCCTTTTGGCGTGACAACAAATTTAGTGTTTCTCCGGATAAGAGTGTTGAATAACGCGTAGGTATATATTGGGGCCGCGAATATGGAAAACAAAATGCCGGAGACACCAAACGAGCCTTTTGGTTCGTGCGGGCTGACATTGTATTTGCGGAGCCAGGCGTACAGTATTAGCTGAGTGGCGAGCACGTCGATATACAGCGCGAGCCAGGTCTTGTCGGGCAGTCCGACACCGGTCGTACCCAGAAGCAGGTAGAGCATGCTGACGACGATACCCATGGCCCAGGTCAGGCCTGCAGCTGGATAACACCAGATGATCAGGCCATAGTGGAGCTTAGCCCTGAATGGTAGTTTGACAAATAACCCAGCAAAATTTTTGAGCAGAATTTCATTGGCGCCACGGGACCAGCGGAGCTGCTGAGTAAAGAAGTCAGTCCATGAGGACGGGCCTTCGCCGACGGCGAGGACATCAGGCGTGTAGACAGATTTCCAGAAACGCCCAGTATCGGGGTTGCGGCTGCTGTGAACCCGCATACCAGTGTACATATCTTCGGTGATCGAATCCTGAAAGCCTCCTATCGACTGCATGGTCTTGACACGGTAAGCATGGTTGGTTCCTACGAACATTGCGGCGTCGTATGCGTTTGCGGCTCGCTGGATGGTGGCCTGGAAAACATAAGACTGTGATTCTGCACCGCGAGCGACAATGGTCTCGGTGTTGCCGTAGACCTGTGGTCCGACGACGTAGGCGACATTTTGGTCACGGAAATAACCTATCATGCGCTCAGCATAATTTTTGAGCGGTATGTGATCCGCGTCCACCGACATGACATAGTCGTACTGGTGGCCTTCAGCCTGAAGCCAGGCGTTGAAGTTGCCATGCTTGGTCTTGGCTTTGAAATTGCCGGTCGGCTGATTCCATTCTGGGACATCTTTACGGCTAAAATGATTAATGCCGAGTTCTTTGCAGACTTTTCGAATTTCAGGAAGGTTGCCTTCGTCAAGCAACCAGACATCAATAGTACCGTCGTATGTAACCTTTTTCATAGCAAGGAGGGTCTTTTTGACCATTTCAAAAGGTTCTTTAGAAGGAACGATGGCGGTTGTAAAGGCGAGTCTTTTACCTGGTTCGGGACGGACAGGCACGGGGTCGCGGGCTACAAGTGCAGAAAAAGCAAACGATATGATAGCGATCAGACGGAAGCTTTCAATGATGAAGATACAGGCTAGCAATGCCAGGAATGTGGCGCCGATAGTAGCACTGGATCCGAAAATTGGTGTCAAGAATGAAACAAGCAACCATACCAAAAATCCGACTTCTACACCGACACTAGCTAAGGTCAGGAAGAAAGTCTTGACAGCGTCCGAGTGGCGCGCGACCTTGCGGTAAGAGACTTGGTAGGACTCAGTGGGAGCCGGAGCAATATCCCCAGTCAACTGACTGAACCTGTCGTATTCGAATTTTGACACTACTAAAATCTCCTTAAGCCTCATAAAAAAGCCAGACTGGCTGACCGCTTGCATCACCAACACCAAAAGTTGATAGTTACTAATGTACACCATAATTGCTCATTTGTCAATATACATTACAAATAAGAATAAGTGGTATCACTCTCTGATTGTTACGGTGCGGAGCATAATATGAGACAATAGGCTACATAAGCACTATGAGACAGCTCGACACTCCAAATTTGCACATAAGTTCCATGGAAACCGCCAAGGGTTTACTCTGGCAGGTCGGTTACCGACTGATGTATAGTCTTATACTCACATTTTTCACTATTTTAGCCGTCATGCCGGTTGTCGCGATTATCCATCAGTTGCAAGCCGGTAGCTTTGGTAGTATTTTTGCAATACTCATCGATATCATTTATTTTCCATTGGCTATAGGTGGCGCGACAGTTATAAACCCGGAAGATATAGTATATGCAGGCGCGATTTGGGTTGGAGTTTTCGCAGTTATGACGTATCTCCATGATAAATTTGCTTCTCCGCAACGACCATGGACCGAAAGTATCACCCAGACAGTCCACGGTCCGTATATATTTGCTTATGTATCGCTCTGCTGCGCGCTGCCGTATTTACCAGGTTCCGACTTAACCGATCTTCGTTCGACATATATCCTCATCGCTACCTTCTTCCTGCTCGGCTATGCCGCCTATTGGATGGCGCGAATATTACAGTGGGTAAGGCTTGAGCTAGAACGTGCGGTGTAACAGGGCGGCTGAATAGCATTTATGGAACAATCAATCTTTTACCAACTCAGTCTTGTCATGGTCATTACGGCAGTTGTATCATTGATAATGCGATTTTTTCGACAGCCACTTATTATTGGATATATAATTTCCGGATTCCTGGTCGGTCCGACATTACTTGGTATTGTGCACGATCATGAGGCATTTGAGTCATTCAGCCAGATCGGCATTAGTCTCCTGCTGTTCATTATTGGGCTGGGGCTGAACTTCGGGGTCATCAAAGATACTGGCAAGCCTGTTTTTGTAGCATTCCTGGTAAAGGCATTGGGGGTCGGCGGCTTGGGCTATTTCGCTTCATCAATGCTGGGGTTCGGCGGCCAGGAGGCTCTTATTGTTGCTGTCGCCCTACTCTTCAGCAGTACAATTGTTGTCGTTAAGGCTCTGACTGATAAAAAGGAACATTCCAGATTATATGGCCAGATAGCAATAGGTATATTGCTGGTTGAAGACATTGCAGCGACCTTGGCGCTGTTATTTGTGTCATCGAGCGGCGGCGGTACTTCGAGTTCAGATGACGTAATACTCCTGGTCGCCAAAGGCGTACTGCTGGCGTCGGGGCTCGTAATTATTGGTGGATATATTATGCCTAAGATGAGCCGAATGTTCGCTTCCAGTCAGGAACTGTTATACGTCTTTGCGTTAGCCTGGGCTTTCGGTGTCGCTAGTGTGTTTAGCTGGTCAGGCTTTTCTCTCGAAGTCGGGGCCTTATTCGCGGGTGTAGCATTGGCACACTTGCCTTATGTCCAAGCCATTGCCAGCCGGCTCAAACCACTGCGGGATTTCTTTATAGTACTATTCTTCATCCAACTCGGTGAAGAGCTCGGTATGGTCAGCTTGTCTGATTCGTTGATTCCGGCATTGATTTTCTCGGCAATAATTATCATCGTCAAGCCACTGTTGATCATGGGTAGCCTTGGATTTTTGGGCTATACCAAGCAGACCAGTTTCAAGACGGCAGTACATTTGGCGCAGATCAGTGAATTCTCGATTGTATTAATTGTGTTGGCCGTCAGTAACGGCTTAGTGGACAGGGAATTAACGACAATCGTAGCATTGACGGCTTTGATAACTATTGGTATATCATCATACCTGATGAAGTACGACGATAGATTATTTGCGTATTTCAGTACTACGCTCAGCGTATTTGAGCGTAGTAGTACCAAAAAGGAACTCCGCGAACTTGGGCATTATCCCCTGATGTTACTTGGCTATAGCGAAGGCGGCAATAGTTATGTCAAAACGTTCCGTCAAATGAAAAAGCGGTACATCGTCATCGATTACGACCCTGACATCGTCGAATCATTGGAGCGCCAACATATCAACCACCTGTACGGAGACGTTACGGATATCGGACTGCTTGAGGAGATTGGTATACACCGATCGGAGCTGATCATTAGCACTATTGGTGTTGCCAGCACGAACTATATGCTCGCTACGCACATCACCAAAGCTAATAAAGACGCGATATTCATCTGTCGCGCGGCTACGTTCGAGGAGGCCGAATCACTTTACAAAGCCGGGGCTGCCTACGTACTGATGCCTCATTATATCGGTGACGAGCACATAAACCAGTTTCTGAAGCGGAACGGCAGTAGTAAAAAAGCCTTTGCAGCCTATCGTTCAAAACACCTTATGACACTCGGCGGCGTCGCGATTAAACTGTAAAACTGCCAAGTATTTTATCTTACAGCCCTTGTTGGAATCTCGCAGTAAGCTTCATAGTAGTGTCTCGTACTGATGTCTGAGGGGTAGACGATGATTAAAGGAATATTATTCGATATTGATGGCACCTTAGTGCTAAGTAATGACGCCCACGCCCATGCCTGGGAAGAGGCCTTTGCTGAATTTGGCTACGAAGCTCCGTTCAACGAGGTTCGTAAGCTCATGGGTATGGGCGGAGATAAGCTTATTTGTACACTGTTCCCTAAGTTGAAGAACACCGAAGGAGACGGCAAATTGGTGGCCGACCGCCGAAAAGAAATCTTCCTTGCGAAATACGCGCCAGGCTTGCAGCCGACGCCCGGTGCCCGACAACTTGTCGAAGCCGCCCAATCAGCCGGTCTTAAAACGGTAGTGGCCAGCTCTGCCACTACCGAAGAATTGGCTAGCTTGCTGAAAGCGGCTAAAGTCGATGATTTACTGACGCAAGCGACAACATCCGATGACGCCGAGCATTCGAAGCCAGATCCGGATATCATACAAGTCGCATTACAGAAGATAGGCTTAGCCGCCGAAGAAGTCGGCATGGTCGGTGATACGCCGTTCGATATTTCAGCCGCCAGCAAAGCCGGGGTAGCTTGTGTCGCAGTCCAGTGTGGCGGCTTTTCCGAGGGAGAGTTAGCTGGTTCCTACGGTATATATAAGGATCCAGCAGATTTACTAGCTCATAAGTCTGATTTCGGAATGTAGAATGATACTATTGCTAAAGCCGCAGCTTTATTCGACTGGGGCGGTTTTTTCAAAGTCGAAGGAATTTATGATATCAAATAGTTCATGCGGATCAATCTCTGCCTTGATAACGTATCCGTCAGCATATTTTTCCCATAATTTTTCTATTTCTTCGTTTAGACCGAAGTTAGTAAGCATGACAATGCGGGTTTTTGCAGTACCGTACTTGGGATCGTTGCGCAGTATTTTGAGTGCGTCCAGTCCGGATTTATCCCCGGGAAGCATAATGTCTAGAAAGATAATATCTGGCTTATACTCCGGTACAAGCTCGAGTAATTTATAGACTGTGTCAACGACTTTGAGGGGGTAGCCTTTACCGGACAAAACTTGCGTATAAATGTCAGCAATTTGTACATTATCTTCAACGAGTAGTATTTTTGGTAATCCAGCCACGGCGTTTGTTAACTCCTGTCACTTGTTTAGATGTTAGCTTCTCATATTGTACTTCATCATAGGAGGGAAGTGAGAATGCAAAATCAGACCCTTTCCCTTCTTCGGATTCTACCCAAATCCTACCATTGTGAAGTTCGACAACAGATTTTGAGATATATAAGCCAAGGCCAGTGCCTCCACTTCCGCTCGCAATACCTCCTTTGACACGGTAGAACTTAGTAAACAGATGCTTCATGCCGTACGGGGATATCCCGATACCATTATCTTGAACATGGGTAATGACCTCGTTGTCTTGGACTATCATCGAAACGACGACAGCACCATCTTTGGCGGTGTAGTGAATTGAGTTGGCTATGAGGTTATTGATAACTTCCTTGATTGCAATTTCGTCCGCCATTATCCAGACATTATCTTCTGGCCCGTCATAAGATAGTTTTATATTATTCTCATCTGCGGTGAATTTATGGTCCCCAATGGCACTAGATACGGCTTTCGCCCAGTCAAGTTTAGTGAATATCATGTTGAGCTTACCGTTTTCTATTTTCGAAACATTGAGCAGATTGCTCACCAGTCCAACGAGCTGTTTAGTGCTTGACTGAGCCCGTTCAACAGACTCACATCCCTTTTCGGACATAAGCGACTTTTCTTCCAGAATGAGTCCGAGGTACCCACGAATAGCTGTAATAGGGGTGCGTAGTTCGTGGGCAGCCATCGATACAAAGTCCAGTTTCATGAGTTCAAGGTCTCTTTCGTCTGTTTGATCGCGCATAGTGATAATGCTTTCGATTCCATCTGGATCGTCTTCAACACGGTTGGCGAAGATGTCGATATAGTGAATGCGTTTGCTCGGAGAGATATATGCGACGTCTTTGTATACTTCAGTACTACCCGGATTTATCTTGAAGGGCTCGTTGTTCTTGGAAAGTGTAAAGACCTCATCAAAATGCTGACCGTTAATATCTGTCGGGAGTTTGCCAGCTAGTACTGCAGCGGACATGTTGGCAAGTACGATGCGGTTCTCATTGTCGACGGCTATGATTCCTTCTCCGACACTGTTTAAGACAATGTTGAGTTTGGTACTCTCGGTGCGAAATTTTGAAATCGTTTGTTTCAAGTTGCTTGTCATGTCATTGAACCGCTGCGCCAAAACCCCAATTTCATCGTTTGACCGAACTTGTATCTGATGATCAAGGTCACCCTCGCTAATCCTGGATGTTCCGGCGACCAAGCTCAAAATAGGTCGGGTGAGATTCCTGCTAAATAGCAGACTGACAATGATAGAGGCTATCGTCGCGAGCAAAAATACGCTTGTTGCGAGCTGGGCGATTTTATTAGAAGGGGCGAAGATAGTCGCCTGTGGTTCCTGGGTGATAACAGCCCAACCTGTTCGAGCGATAGGATAGTGCGCGCTTAGTACTTCTGTATTATCCGGGGACTGCGTAAAAGTTGGAACACCGAAAGCTTTGGGACTATCTAAGAATTTAGCAACTTGCCCGACGTTTTTGAGGTCAGGGTTAGATTTAGCCCGGCCAGAGTCGGGATGAGCGATAAGCTTACCAGCGGCGTTTACGATGTATGATGAACCGCTAGTCCCGGGTGCCCCGCGCAAAATCGATCCCCATATGTTACTTAGGCTGTATTCGACAACCATCAGTCCAGTGATGTCCGAACCGAAGCGGCGTACGACAGCTTCTGTGCTCGTCAGATTCTTGTCTCCGAGTTTGCCAAAACTGATCAGCGGCACTACTACCTGCATAGTTGGGTTTCCGCTATCATAGCTAATTTCGCCGATAGACACTTCATTGCTGCGCTGTGTGACGACTTTGAAAGCTTCAGTGCTACGTAAATTACCGAGCTCTAGGCTTATCTGGCTATTGCGTATAGCTACTTTTACCCTCCCTGTGTTATCTGCAAGAGTCAGACCGAGTATGTCGCTGTCTTGGTTAACATATTGCAGCAACTTTACTTTCGCCTTGTCACCGTCGAGGTTTATAATATCTGTATCTTGGGACTGCGTTATAACGCTGTTAATTTTGGTCTCGAGTAAATCGTTAAATCTCTGCCCGGAACTTTTGGCAAGAATAGTCTGTCGGTTCACGGCAGCGGTCTCAAGCTCGGTGTGGAGCGAGCGCACAAGAATTATGCTGATGATAAGCAATGGCACGAGGGAAATTAAGGAAAACAAAAGAAAGACTTTTGTACGGATATCAAGGCTGAGCCACATATAGTCAATTTTAAGCTTAAGTAACTTGGTTTGCAAACAGATACGTCACTTCGCGGAGGTGTATAAACCTCCCGGTGAGTTTAGCCATTTGAAGCAAATAGTACTGCTATGAATTGCAGGCTTTTTTCTGTTGATGAGTCGTGACAGTGTACTGGTGCACATCAACGTGAACTAATTACAATAAACTTATTAGAATGATATTGTTAAAGCATGACTGTCGTATTACTTTTATTAGCAGCAACTATTTCATATACCTTATTCGACCTGTTCGTGGCAAAGCGGGAGGTAAGTTAAACGATAACTTAGCAGCCACACTATTCAATGGTATCGGTGCAATTGTTCCACTTGTCATTTACGTGGCTATTAAATCCAAGAGCAGTACCGAGACGACCACCGCCGGTATCGTGTACTCTTTGTTGGCCGGTCTCTCAATCGCTGTCTTTTCAATAATACTAGTCAACTTGTTTGCGAGGGCCGAAAACGTGTCATTCATTTTGCCTGCGATATATGGCGGCACGATTGTGCTAGGCGCGCTAGCAGGCCTATTTGTATTCAAAGAGAGCTTGTCAGGGGTTGGTATGGCCGGGCTTATATTTATTACGATGGGCGTGGGAATCCTGGTATATAGCCGTCTGTCCGCATAATTGATCGGATGTAGGTGCGCTGACAGCCGGCTAAAAGACTGCTAAATACTTGATGGCCAAACCAGGCAGCGCCATGGTGAGGATATCCTTTTGTTTATAACCGAGTCTCGCACTGAGAGTCCGCACCGTCGCCTTCGCTTCATCCAGTGAGCCGGAGCCACTGTACTCAAGCTCAATGGCCGCAGAGAAACCCAAATCAGTGCTTGCAAGGGCTGGGACGCAATCAAGGTCGGCTACGACATCCGGCAGCTGAGCGTTACGAAACGTTGTCCGCTGTTTGTTGATAATGAGATAATCCTTACGGCCAGCACTTTCTATTAGACGCTTTGCTTCTTCGAGGGATAGGCTGTGGTTTCCGTCGTAAGTTGCCAATTCAGCTAATAATTCGTGAAATTCACTACCAACGGGTGTTAGAGTATGCCGCATACCATCGATGTTCAAATCGGCTTCATTGTTGGTCATGGCACTGTGGTCGGCCGGCCGCAATAATTGTTTTGAGGTAATTAATAGTTTTCGCCGATCACCGATAACTTGCTCGCGAAGGCGCACAGCGTATCCCTTGTCATGGTCAAACCATTGGGTCTGCTCGGCCGGTGACATAATATATTTTGGAATAAACCAGTGGTCGGTCTGCATTTCGCCACCATTTGGCCTAAAACCGTCGGCCTCTAGGACGCGCTGTACTGTATCTGGGTCGCTGACTTTATAACGTTCTTCGTATTCGAACTGATTGCTCATAGGGATATTGTACATGGTAGCGACGGGTGGATTTGAACCACCGACCCCAGGCTTATGAGTCCTGTGCTCTAACCACTGAGCTACGTCGCCACGGTTGGGTAAACTTAACCGCTTGCTGGATAAGTGACAGGGGTAAATATACCATGGATTGCCCCTGTTGGCTAGATAGGCGGTGATATTCTGCCGAAATTCGCTAGGTCAGGATTTGATGAAGAGTAGGGCGGAAACGCAGAGTCCAAGTACAACGACAAAACTATGAGCGTAAGCAGGCTTGATCCGCTGTGATACCCGGGATCCCACATAACCGCCCAACAGGCTTCCGGGTATCAGGGCCCAGGCATAACTCCAGTCAATAAGTCCGTAATAGCTAAAATATACCGTACAGATAAGCGATATAGTGGCGCCAGCTAGGTTCTTGAGTCCATTGATCTGGTATAAGTCAGTGAGGCGAGTAAAACCAAGAAATGCCAGCATGACGAATCCGAAGCCGGCACCAAAATAGCCACCATAAATTGCCATCGGTAGCAATGCGATGCCGATGATGATGAGCGGAGCATTCTTATGCGCTTTTAGGTTGCCAGCCAAGTGTCGATGCAGGAATGGCTGGATGATGAACAACACGACTGCCGTCAGCACAAGCCATGGCACGATTTTACCAAACTGGCTGCTGTCGGTACGTTCGAGTAACACGGCTCCAATGATAGCTCCCAGTGCGCAAGGCAATAATAACAGTAGGTATTTGGCTGGAAGTTTCCGGAGATGATTGCGGTATCCATATGCCGAGCTCAGCGCGCCCGGCCATGAGATTAAGTTGCTCGTTGCATTTGCTGTAAGTGGTGACATTCCGGTCGCTAGTAAGGCAGGGAAGACGACAATAATGCCTCCGCCGGCTACTGAATTGACAAGCCCGGCTACGAAACAGGCGATGAAGAGTCCGAGGGTAAGCATAGGCTTTATTTTGTCACAATACTTGAATATCTGCTACGCTACTGCAATTGTAGCAGGTGCGGGGATTGGCAATAAGATCCGGAAGTATCATGGTGTTTGGTCCATATACCAAGCTGCGACTTCGTCCCAAACTTTGGAAATTTGGCGGTCGAAATAGTGTTGTGGGTTCTCTGTCAGGACCTCGGCAATGCTTTTACCATTATCACCATCCATCGTAATGATTGACTGCGCCGAAACGTCAGATTTTCCTTTTGGGGCTTTGAGTAACTCTCCATGGACTTCATTTGTAAATACTTTTTGTTGGGTAGCACTTTGGAAGACGACTATTTGGGACAATATAACCCGGCGGTCAGTAAGTGGTTCGGTGAGGTGCGCCCAGTCTTCGACGCTGAACCAGTGATTCATGGATTTCATGTAGGCTCCCGGAAAGCCTTTGAGGCCGAGTAATTTCCAGGAGTCATCATTCACGAGTACGGCCGACTGCAAGATGTCGTAGGCGGCTTGGGATTTGGCCCGGGCAATTTCAGCGGCATCCTCGGCCTGAATTTCTGGAATGTCTAATTCCAATTTGACTAAATGTATGCCGGCCCGCAGAAAACTTTCAGAAGCATTTCGGTATTTGAGAGAATTGCCTGTTACGAATGTAAGGTCGGACATGCACATAGTATACCTAATTGATTTGCTAAGATGGTATCACATGAAAATTTCTGTTGAGCCAGGTAAGTATGTCGTTGCAGTTTCCGGCGGCGTTGATTCTATTGTATTGCTGCACCTTTTGAATGAATTGGAAGGCATGGATTTAGTGGTGGCCCATTTCGACCATGGGATTCGGACTGACTCCGAGGTAGATGCGGAATTTGTTCGATCGATTGCCAATACGCTTGGCCTTAAGTTTGTAACTACGACGGGCAAGCTAGGCGCGGGGGTCAGCGAGGCTATAGCTCGAGAAAAAAGATACGCATTTTTGTATGATGCGTTGGCAGCGACCGGATCCAATGCGATTATTACAGCGCATCACCAGGATGATGTACTGGAAACGGCTATCCTGAACATCGTACGTGGGACAAACCGACATGGCCTGTCAAGCCTGAAATCTACTGAAACAATACTTCGGCCGCTGTTGGCTGTACCAAAACTTGATATTTTGAAATATGCTCAGAACCATAATCTCGAGTGGCATGAAGACAGCACCAATACATCGACAGAATACAAACGAAACTATGTAAGGCATAAAATTCTTCCGAGATTCAAGGCAGAGAACAGAGGACAGCTACTTACATATATACAGGGCACTCAACATATAAATGCCAAGTCCGACGAGCTGGTTGATAGACTATTGACTTCAATGCTTTCTGGCGTAGAAATGGACCGGAGACAATTCATATTGCTACCTCATGCGGTGAGCCGGGAAGTTATGGCGGCCTGGTTACGGTCGATTGGGATAAGCCAGATTAATTCAAAAATGATCGAAAGGCTGGTTCATGCGTCCAAGACATTCTCACCAAACAACCAAGTTTCAGTCACTGCGAATTGGAAACTTTGTGTTGAAAAATACAACTTGGCACTCAAGGCTACTGAGCGCTAGATAAATTCCCGGTGACGGTATATAATACGCAGGTATATGGATAAAAAACCGTTTCGCAGCAACAAATCGAAGAATTCTAAGGGCAGCCGCAAAGGCTTCAAAAACGTAGGTTTTGTCGCGCTTGTCATACTTCTGGCTTTGATAATTTTTGCCGCCTATGGACAGCCAAGCGGCCTCAAAGAAATCCCCGAATC
>Ga0136611_10003225_pt1 | contig 11426 bp, 8 predicted proteins | sample AntDrymUQ2232306_2_FD_106645 | JGI IMG/M metagenome (GOLD analysis project Ga0136611, IMG submission 106645) | Polar desert sand microbial communities from Dry Valleys, Antarctica - metaG UQ223 (23.06) | ecosystem: Environmental > Terrestrial > Soil > Desert | place: Antarctica: Dry Valley... | reverse complement strand
TAGGTACGTTGTAACCGCTCTGGACCAAGTCTTAAAGAAAAAATATCGATATGGGAAAACGCGTTCCGAGATCGTTCGAAAATCTAGAGCGTCGTGAACTCTGCGCGGCAGATTGGCAAAATGCCATGAATCGGTTGGACGTCAATATGTCAGGAAGCGTAGAGCCACTCGACGCGCTGATCGTCATTAACGACATCAACTTGAACGGACCCCGTACCCTGCAAATCAAGCCCGCGACCTACTCGGGGCCGCTGTACGATGTCAACGGGGATGGCATGACGAGTCCACTCGATGCGTTGATTGTCATCAATTCGCTGAATCGAGTCGACGTTGGTTCGGCTGCTCCCGCTGTGCGACTGCCGAATCAAGATGGCGAAATGGTCGATCTAACTTCGTTCGTCGGCAATCGTGCTGTTGTTCTTTATTTCTATCCCAAAGACAACACACCTGGATGCACCGTTGAGGCCAACGACTTTAGTGTTCGCAAAGCCCAGATCGCAGCCCTCGGAGCAGAGTTGTTTGGAGTAAGCGTGGACAACGTTCAATCGCACAATGAATTCTCAGACCAACATAAGTTGACGTTTGATATCCTGGCCGACACCGACAAGAAGGTCACGACTGCGTACGGTGCATTGACAGAATTCAACAATATTCCCATCGCAAAACGTACGACTTTTATTATCGGCCAAGACGGAATTATCAAAAAGGTGTTTAGCGACGTCGATGTGCTGATTCATGGCGAAGAAGTGGTTTCGGCACTTCAATCTGGAATCTTATCTTAGAGACGCGCTGCCCCTAGAGTAGAAAGTTGTCCTCAACTGTTTTTCACAGTAAGCGCACTGATCTACTTGGAAAACGGTTTTACTCTGCTTGTCAAGCCATGACATGAGGGCGGTTGGGACAAATGCCCCTCTATGCCTTCGCTGCCTCGCGAAACGAAATGAATTGGCCACGATCTGCGTCCCAAAGCTTGAGCCGGAAGCAAGCCAAAATATCGCGAGGGTGCAACGATGTCGTACCTGGAGTTTGCAGCTCTTCCATCGCCGCCATCGCTTCGGGCAGTCGATAAAAAGGGATCTTGGCATTCAGGTGGTGAACATGGTGGTAGCCAACGTTGCCTGTGAACCAATGCATGAGCTTGCTCATTCGAATGAAGCTCGATGATTTAAGTGCCGCTAGAACGTAATGCCAATCTTCTCGACGATGCAATTGACAAGTGGGGAAATTATGTTGAGCGTAAAACAAATAGGCACCAAGTCCGCAGGAGACAACAAGCGGAAGCATCATACCCAATATCAGCACATCCAATCCTTGGGTAAAGCAAAACGCTAGTAAAGCAACGTGCAAAACAATCGCGACTCCAGCGTCAAGGTGTTTTCGCGGGTGCAAAAAGAACGAGCGAATCGTCATTCCATAGAGGAACACGGTTAGGTAACCACCAAACACTGTGATCGGATGTCTAGAAACCGCATAGCACAGTCGCTTCCACCGATCCGCCTTGAGGTATTCGTCACGGGTCATGAGGGGATATGAGCCGGTATTGTTTCCTGATGAACGGGAATTGTGTTTGTGGTGATGATCGTGGGAATGTGTCCAAACACTTGGGGGGCTGAGCACTAGCAGGCCATAAAACTTTAGAATTGAGGCAGCGACCCACGATCTTCGCAAAATGGCCCCGTGATTGAAATCGTGGTAGATGATAAACAATCGAACCACGACAAGACCGCTCACGCAGCTGCTAACCACTCGCAACAACATCGGGAAGAAATCGGAGCATGCGATGAGCAAGCTCACTGTGTAACATCCTATCGCGGAAAGCAAATGCCACCAACTAATCCACTTCGTCTCGGACGTAAATGCTTTGGAAGCGACTAACAATTCTTTTGGATTACGCATGCAGAACTCAAGTAGAGCGACGAACAATTGACGTTGATTCCAAAAATGATTCGGCTGTACCCGCATTTATCCGACAAAAACAAGTCATTCGTCTGCTAAACGAATCTCATTTCAATCGGCAAAGTTGGTGTTGCACGAAGTGATTCCAGAAACCCATGGTAGATTAGGCATGTGCTGCCATTCCTCCAATCCCAACTTGCCCTAAACCAGATGAAATAGAGGCAATTAACTTGTTTATCATTCACATTCAACGCCGATGGAATCGATTAGCCGCGCCCAAGTCATATTGAGTCCACTTTCTGTGTTAAATTATGAAGATTTACCCGAACTGCAACGGAGTTTAGCTAGCGTTGCTCGCGATTTGCCCAAGAAAACTCAATCTTGACGCAAAGTTCTGTGTTTGTTATCCCATTCCAAGGCGTCGTTTTATCGCGAGTCATGTTCACCATTCAATTTGCTCCACACTCCAAAATCCACTTGATGCACATGTTCCCCAGGATTGCATAGATTTGATGATTCCAGCGTTCCGACAAACAAATCCGAATCAGCCGAAGCGACTGTTTGTTGACGCGTCTCATACCATTGCGACAGGCAGGAACTCAGGCATCGAACGCGTCGTCCGCAACATCGTTTCGGAGTGTGATCGTTGGTGCGAAGAAGAGGGTTTGCCCAAGCCGCAACTGGTCACGCACTATTCGAATCGTTTCGCGGCAATAGACGACAAACTGTCTCATCGCTTTAAGCAGCTGGCAGCACTCGAGGCAAATGTCTACAACTTTCTTCCTAAGGGATATTTGCGATTTGCCACCTGGATTTGCAAACATGCAAACTCGGAACGATGTAAAAAATGGTTTGCGCCTCAGAAGGGCCATCTAGGGCTATTCAAGCTTCCTCATTCCGCCTTTCGGTTTTTGATTCATCGTTCCGTTGCCTCGCATGCGGAAGTTATCAAGCCAAATGAAAACGATTTGTTCGTATTGCCAGATGCATATTGGACCAGGCGAGGCGTTTGGCAAGCGGCGACGGCGGCTCGTGAGAACGGTGCAACGATTGCAACCGTCATCTACGACCTTATTCCACTCACGCATCCACAGTATGTTGGAGTCAAGCGAACAGAGGGATTTCGAAAGTATCTGCATCACGCGATCGAAAACTCGGATCTGCTGTTAACTATTTCGCAAACTGTAGAGATCGAGATTAAAAAGTACATTCAAAAAAACTTTTCTCAGTTCGCCAGGGTTCCTTCAGCGATTAGGCACTTGACGCTTGGAGCCGAATTAAAACTGGTCGAAGGCGAAGTCCGTTCGAGCGTTAGTGATCTTTTTAAAAGCGAAATCGCCGGTACTGACCCAACGAACCCATACTTAATGGTTGCGACGTTTGACCCTCGAAAGAACCACCACTACTTATTGGATTCTTTTGATTTGCTTTGGAAAACGCGATCGGATTTGCGACTTTGCTTAATCGGTCGCGTCGGTTCACTTTGCGATGACGTGGTGCAGAGGATTCGGAATCATCCAGCGTATGGCAAGCAACTCTTTGCACTTCATGACGTCAAGGATGCGGAGCTGCAGCACTGTTACCAATCGTGTCGTGGCGTGATTTTTCCGTCGATTGTCGAGGGGTTTGGTCTCCCAATTGTCGAGTCGCTTTGGTTTGGAAAAAGGACTTTCGCGAGCGATACGCCCATTCATCGCGAAGTAGGCAGATCCGACTGCGTCTACTTTGATCTCAACGATCCAATGTCGCTAGTCAATGCCATCGAGAAGTGGGAGTTGGTTGCCGATCACGTTGCGGGGCAGCTTCCAACGCGAAAACCAACTACATGGGAAGAATGTAGTCGTACTTTGGTTTCACACTGCATTATGGCGCACCAGTCACAGAGGACACGTAACGAAAATAAACGTGCAGCGTAGCACGACGCTCAGGATTGTGATTTCTGGGATGATCACAAAGTAAGTGCCATTGGAATCGCGTTATTCCGCTAAGCCCCGATAGGCCGATAGGCGCTTCTTGCAATCAGCAGTGCTCCGACCGGTGGTTGTCACCACCGCCAGAACATCTATCGGGCCTGAACTCACACTGCTGCAGGGATTTTGCGATGAATTCACGATGGCGTTGTCGAAATGGTACCGCCTCACCCGCATTAATCGGAGAAGGGATCAGAACGGAAACGACTGTGTTCATCAGCTCATTTAGTCCTGAGCCAGTGACGCTACTCGTATACACTCGCTCCTGATTGGAGACGGCGATCGACTTTGGTACATTACCGAGCTCAGGTTGTGCCTCGGAGGTAAGGTCGCATTTCGTAAAAACAAAAACAACCTTCCCCGTGCAATGATCTAGAATGCGAGTATGCGTCTCGGTCCAACCAATTGAGCCATCGATTGTCAACAGTGTGCAATCGGCTGTACTAATCCGATGAAGTGAACTTTCGATGCCAGCGGATTCGATTGCGTCCGAAGCAGTTCTGATTCCAGCACCATCGACCAATTCGATCGGCCAACCATCGAAACTGGAACGTTCCGCCAGTAAATCGCGAGTCGTTCCCGCTTGATCATGCACAATGGCACGTGAGTAGCCCAACAGCAAATTGAGCAAGCTGCTTTTTCCTGAGTTTGGTGGTCCTGCTAAAACAACTCGCCAGGGATCGATGAGATGACTCCCAACCTGCGATCTAGAATTGAGCCGTTCTAGCCTTCGGGTCGCTTCCTCGATATTTCCGGACGTCCACATAGATTGGATGTTTTCAAACTCACGTCTGAGCGCGCCTCGGAATTGGTCAAGCAAGATGGCAGTCGTTCGCTGTGTCGCGGCGAGGAGCAAGTCTTCGCGAGCTTCCATTGCAATTGTATCGCAATGGTCCGCCGAGAAGCTGAGCTTAGCCGGTTGCTCAATCGCTCCAAAAGAAACAAGACTTTGAAGAATGCTCTCGGATGCCAATCGACCGCCGTGACAGTGTATCTCAACACGATAGTCACCCGTCCTACACACAACAATGGACTCGCCCTGCGCTTTACTATCCGATCGAGTAAATCCGTATCGTATCGCGTCGATTTGCAAACCGTCGTCACCTTGATTGGGTCGCCAGCATTGTTTGACAAAATCCAACGCGCGTGGGCCGCGTATCTCTAACACCGCAATCGCCGACAGAGCCGATGAAGTCAATCGCGACACAATTGTCGGCTCATCCTGAATACTTGTTGAAGACAAACCGAAACGCCTCAGTTTTGCTTTGCGGACGTTACGAACTTTTTCGCTTCAAGCCATCGCCGACAAATGTTTGGCCACTCCGATGTTCCCGGTATCTTTCTTGCCAGTCCTACGCCATGTTGTCCTTTCTCGAAAACATGAAGTTCGCCAGGGACTCCATTTTGGATCATAGCAGCGTAGAAGGCGACGGAGTTTTGAGGGGGCACCGCTTTGTCCTCGATCGTGTGAAACAAAAAGGTTGGCGGCGTCTCTTTGGTGACGTTGATGTCGTTTTGAAACGAAGCTAGTACTTTGGGATCGGGTGATTCGCCGAGCAAGTTACGTTCGCTACCTTTGTGTGTTGCGGGTTGGCCAAACAAGATAACGGGATAAGCCAAAATGCCGTAGTCGGGTCGCGAGGATTCTCTCTCGATTGAATCGTCACTCATTGGATTGCCGGAGTCGAATCTAGTGAGTACGGTTGACACGAGATGCCCACCCGCAGAAAAACCCAGAATGCCTACACGCTTGGTATCAATGTTCCACTCTTTGGCTTTTGCGCGGACTGTGCGGATCGTTCTTTGTGCATCTTGCAATGGTGCTGGATGACCGTAGCCTTTACCTCGGTGTCTGTAGTCGCAGATGATTGCGGCAAGTCCCATTTGGTTGGCCCACTCGGCCATCTCGGTTCCTTCATGCCCCATGGCAAGGCCTCCGTAACCACCACCTGGACAGATGATCAAGGCACCGGTTGGCGAATCGCTTTCTGGAAGTCGGACGATAGCCATCGGAATGTCTTTGGCTTCTGTTCCGTTGGCGCCCGGTGCACCTTTCTCCCAAAGCGGTATGCTAATCGGTTTGGGTTCAGCACTAAATAATTGGGAATTCGACAAAAACGCAACTGCTGCGATAGCTATCAGCGAAAGAGAAAATAATCGCCACATGGAAAGACCTGCCTAGAACGCGGGAGGAAACGAGGACGAGCACGCTAGGCGATTATAGCCTATATCTCTATGTGGTCCAAACTAGGGACTGCGGGATGTTGAGACGGGGAAGAATTCTTGTGTTTCTTCGACGGCTTCGATTGGATTGAAGGGGCGGGTTAATAGGTCCGCGGGCTGACCTGGGACGATCATCTTGACCGTTAGATTCGCAATTTCGGCCCGCATTTCACCACGCGTCTCGAAGTGCAGTCGAATCGAGCGATCGCTGTTTACAAATCGAAACAAGTTGAAACGACGCCAACTATACTCGGAGGCATCCGAGGACGAAATCAATTGGCCTAGAGACTCACCCCCCACACTGTCGCAGATCAAAAGTCCGCTTTGTGTTTCCCCCGCAGGTGACTGAATTCGAACGAAACCCTCGATGTGAACCATCGCATTAGTGAGCGTTCCAATTGTCGGAGATGAGACTCGCATCACGGCACCGGCGTATCCCGTGGGGATGGGTTGGTTTCCCATGGCTCGGGTCATGAGGACTAGGGTTGGGTTGCCGTCCGGCCCATCGGAGCCGACTGCGCAGTTGCTTTCGACAGCGTCTGTTCGACGATCGATCTCCCAGCCATCTTGATAAAGCTGAGCGGTGTTGCGAAAAGGAACGCCAGGAATCGCAAGGGACTGAAATCCTCGTCCTGCAAGCAACCGATCGAATTCCCAATGAAGTGGAAGCGATAAAGGCGAAGCGACGAGAGGACTGCTTTGAATGGCGCCAAATTGCGTGGCCGCTTCCTCCCAAGATCCGCGTACAACCCGCTGCGCAATCAACAACGCTTGGTCCGCAGCTCTCAACGCTTGTGGTATTCTGGACGCACGCAAGTATTGGATGGAGTCACGGTACAAAGACTCCGCGCGTCGGATGTCCTCCCATCGCGTATCGTCGTTCGGTATGCGCTGAGAAATCAATGCCATTTGACCGAGCTGCAGCACTTGTTCTGTGATATCAATTCGGGAGGATATCATGTCGGGGCGAAGTCGCAAAAGCTGCTCTTTTAAATACGCAGCTGGCATCGGATCAACGACGCTCACAATTTGCTCGATGATGCCTGGTCTATCCAGCGAGACGACCAGTCCATTCGGTGTCTCCTGACCGCGAAGTGTTTCCATTTCACCATAAGTAATGCGAAACACGTTTCGCAACTGTCCAGAGGATGGCAGTGTTATTTTGATTCGGTCCGTCACAGGCGCTGTTGAGCATATTTGGTCCATCGGGCCGGAAGCCACGATGATTGCAAGTTGACTCTTCGGCGTTTCCAAAACCGTTGCGGTATGATTGCTTGAATCCGTCACTAGGTTGCGCCATGTCGATTGCCCGGCCTGGATCCACGGCATGAGAAGTTCAATTTCTTGGTTGATGCCTTTGTAGCCTTCGCTGCGGGCAATCGACGTTGGATCGCCAGAATCGAGAGGAGACCCGGAGCGAAATATAAAGCCTCGAGTCCCTTGCATAATGCTTCGAAAGAACTGCAATCGAACTTGAAGCTTGTCGTAATCAACTGGACCGCCAAATTCATTACCCAATGCTCTAGCCGCGAGCGATTTTTGTGTGATCCATTGGTCAGGCATCTGCGTGACGATCGAGGTTAAAGGAATCGATCGACCGGCCAATGGACGCAGATCGGATTGCATGATGGCTGCCGACTCGCTGGAGGAACGAACCCGAGTTGGAATCGGCATCGGGATAGCTAACCAATCGCTCAGGCGGCTGTATGAACCGTTCATTTCCATGGCTTCACCCACTGACGGTCGAGCTAACGATTGTGGAAAGCGAGTTAGTTTCGATACGAGATTTCGCGTTTGAGCCAAATGGGTTTGATCCAGCGCCGTACCGAGCAACCAACCATGGACATGGCGATAGTTGTTGGAAACCTCGTCCGTAGGTACCAAGTCAGGAGGGCGAGCTATTACCCCCATTTGTGTTAGAGCCGCTTGCTCGATGACTAGCGCATCGTTTGGGTTGTTGGTAACGATGGCGTTGAAGCCCAACGATCGGAGATAGTCCAGACTCTCGCCCTGATGAAGAATCCAACGGGGGACACTTGACTGTAGTTTCCGCAGTTGCTGTGGGACCGAAAGGGTGGCCGGATTTTGGTAGCCATCGATTTTCGCCATGTCGTTGATCGCACTCGAGGGGGCGACCATGCCCTCGATCTGTAGATCGTCCACTTTCAACTTAATCGTGCCTGGATCGGAGTAGATACTCAGTACAACGGCATCGATATACGCGTCTTGCAAATCGATGTTGGGTCCAAGTTTGGTTTTCAAATAGCGAATGCGATCCTCAAAGAGTTGCGGAGCAGATGCAACCCTGGAAATAGACCACTGTCCTGCACCCTGACTTGGTGTTCCGAGAATGACTTCGGTGATTGGATTATCAATGGCGGAATGGGCACTACGGGGAAACACGACGCGGAACCCGATTCGCAAACCGCTCTGAGCGCACAGGATGCGAATTGAAGCAGTCAAGTCATCGATGATAACGCATGGATCGATTGGGTAGAGCAGATAGACTTTGCTGCCGCTGCCGAAGGCAGCCTCGATGACTTCGATACCTGGTTCGGTCCGCTTTGTGGACAACAGCTGAGCCCGAGCATCGTTTTCCCCAAGCCGGAATTTCGGTCGGGCTTCATCAAACGTGTCCAATAGTTGGGCGTCTGTCGTCGAGCTAAGTCCCGCTATCGAAAGGAGGGTCAACGCCCGTGTGAGCCAACGCAAAATTTGCCCAGGTGCGTTAAACGGCAGGTGGGTTGACTTTTTGCAACAAAGTGCGAATGAATAGTGGAGAAAAGGAAACATGGGGAGCAACCTGGCATGCAAGATCGTAAGTCTAGCTTGTAGCATGACTTACAGCACGATTCCAGGTCGAATGATGTTGCAAAAAACACACCGACTTTTCGGTTTGGGAAATTCGCAACGAAGACGTAGACTTTCCTAAGTCCTTGACTAGCATGGGTTTACCATGCATGTTAAGAGTCCCGTGAGAGAGTGTCGGCACGATAGCTGCTTTTCTTTAAGTTTATAATCAACCACAAACTTAACGGCAAACAATTCCAACTCGCTACCTTGAGGAGCCTCAGCATGAGCCACGCAGCCCAATCGACCGACAACCTCGTAAACGACACCCCCAGCGAACTAGTCGATCTCCTCAAAGTGATTGAAATGCTGCCGCCAGCACAACGCATCACCATCCAGCCCGCGTTTCAGCGAGTGGTTGAAAGCACGAATCGCCGACGCAAGATTCTCCAATTGGTCCAGGATTCCATCGGCCAACTCCGCTTGGACATGAAATACTTGGTCTTTGATTTAGAAGCAACTCGACGCGAACGCGATGCTTACCAACGTCAGATTCAAGAATTGATGGGTGATCAGGGTGAGACGGACAGCGGCAATCCAGAAGAAAGCCAAGACTAAAACCTCAACTCGAACGCACTCGATTGTGTAGTTTGGGTGAAGAAAGTCGCCACTTTCCCACCCAAGAAACCTCCGACAACACAATCTAAAATGCCTTCGAGAGGAAACAGGCGAGTCGACTTGGGCAAAATAGGCCTGAATCGACTCGCCTGTTTGTTTAATGGTTTGCTTGCAAGCCGAATTTGGCTTAGTCTAATATCAGTCGAAAAGACTCCTTTCCTTTATTCACTCTTCGTCCGTAAGACGCTTCGATGGAATTTACGCCAAGATCCCTAACACAACGCGCGATCGATTTGGAGCTTGCGACGAATGAACAGCTCGATCGCGTTTGGGGTGAATTGCGCACGAGCGAAATTAAACTAGAGGATGTCAAGAATCTGTTGCTTCGGAAAGGAATCTTGACGAATTTTCAATTGGATCGAATGTGTACCGGTGAGCGGTTGGGGTTCTACTATGGACCCTATCGCGTTCTGTACATGATTGGTGCGGGTACATTCGCGAGAGTGTTTCGTTGTGTTCATCGTGAGACAGGTCGCGTGGTGGCGATCAAAGTGTTGCGGCGACGGCACCGGGATCAAGTGGCTTCGGTCGAGCAGTTTCTCCGCGAAGGCCGGATGGGATTGCAATTGCGGCACCCGAATATCGTTACCATTCACGAAATCGAGAACGATGCTAGATCTCCTTATTTGGTTATGGAGTTCGTCGAGGGGGAAACCCTGCGCGAGATTCTCAAGATTCGAGGTAGTTTCGGACCTGTCGATGCTCTCAATATGTTGCAGGACATTTGTGCGGGACTTGATTTTGCATCCTCCAAAGGGATTACGCACCGCGACTTAAAACTGACGAATGTTTTGGTTCACGCAAGTGGGCGGTGCAAGCTGGTGGACTTTGGATTGGCTGCATTAGCGGACGTTTCATCGCCAGAAGCGATCGCGGACTGCCCTAGCGCACGAGCAATCGACTACGCAGCTCTCGAACGAGGAACGGGTATGCGCAAAGGGGATCCACGAAGCGATTTGTTTTTTGTAGGGGTCATTTTTTACAACGTAGTGAGTGGAACACCGGCGCTCATCGAAACGCGAGATCGCATGCAACGACTTAGCATTTCTCGTTTCACGGAGTTCCCGTCCCTCAGCGAACGTATCCAAGGATTGCCTGATTCTATCTATGCGATCTGCAATAAGGCTTTGGAGTTTGATCCCGAAAAGAGATATCAGACTCCTGGCGCCATTTTGAGCGATGTGCAAGCCGCAATCAAAAAGTTAGAAAGCCCGGTCGACGAGGATAGCGAAAAGAAAACAGCCTTGCACGCGATCCAAACAATCAATGAGGACGAAGCCAAAGAAGGGCAAGGCAAAACACTCATTGTTGTTGAAAACAAACTGGAACTTCAGGACGTATTGAGGGAGAAACTTAAGAAACGTGGATATCGCGTTCTCATTTTTGGCGACCCCGAACGTGCATTGAGTAAATTCAGTCCAGACGAATCATCGCCAGCGGATTGTGTCGTTTTGTGCGCCGCGGATCTAGGCAATCAGGCTCTGGAAGCATTCAATCAATTCTCGGAACAGGAGCATACCAAACACATTCCTGTCGTCATGTTGGTCGATCCAAAGCAACAACATATCATTCGCGGTGCCAAGACCAGCCCGAACCATGTGTTGATTCCAATGCCTCTCAAGGTGCGAGAGCTAAGGCAAGCATTGGTGAAGTTGACGACTCAAAAATTGTCGTCGTAATATCGGGAATGTTTATGGCTCAATCAATTCGTAGATCCCACGTCCGGCCCGCTTAAGTTTTCCTTGCTCAACGAGTTCCTCCCATACATCCTTTGGAAATTGATTGGGCGGAGTAATCGCAACGACCCCAGACTTGCCACCACCGGACATTGGCCCATGTCCTATCCGAGATTCGTCGTCGAGTTTAGTC
>Ga0136611_10003224_pt1 | contig 11427 bp, 8 predicted proteins | sample AntDrymUQ2232306_2_FD_106645 | JGI IMG/M metagenome (GOLD analysis project Ga0136611, IMG submission 106645) | Polar desert sand microbial communities from Dry Valleys, Antarctica - metaG UQ223 (23.06) | ecosystem: Environmental > Terrestrial > Soil > Desert | place: Antarctica: Dry Valley... | reverse complement strand
TCGCGTCCGAGCAAAGCAATCTGGATATCTGCACCGAAGGTAGCGTTACCTCGCACCCGTCCGAATTGCTCGAGTCGGAACGCTTCGTCAAATTGGTCGAACAAGTTCGCGAAAAATACGACATTGTACTCATCGATACCCCGCCCCTGTTGGCTGTGGCAGACCCAGCCATCATTTCCACCATTGTGGATGGATGTTTCCTCACCATGCGAATCGAAAAGAACAATCGCACTTTGGTTGAGCGTTCTTGTGAAATCCTTCGCGATCACGACGCCAAGCTGCTTGGCGTAATCGTCAACAGCCGCAAAGCCGGCCGACAATCGTACGGTTACACACAATACAACTACTACGGCGACAAAGAGTACGGATACCAAGCGAACTACCGCCGCTACTATGCCGCAAAAGATTCAGACAAAGAAAGCGTCCCCCGAACCAAACCCTCCCGAAACGGTCATACAGACGCAAAGAATGTAGAAGCCAGAGGCTAGAAACGAAAAAGACCCCATGCAGCTAGCCTGTGTGGTGAAGAAGAAGATTGGCAAGCTATTGCGTTGTCCCTAAAAACTTGGGTTGGCAAACTTTGTTGCACGACGCTCGGCGTCGTGATTCTTGATTCTGGCGACGCGGAGCATCGCACAACTAAAGGGCTAGCGACCAATCCTGCCAAGTTTTTCGTGACAACTTGTCCCGTAACTTAAGTGTTCGGCGAAACTAGCTTTCCTGTTTCGGAAAGCAATCCCGTTGCCATTCGATCCCACTAGTCGAACAGTCATAATTTCATCAACTAGAAACCAGCCAGAGTAGAACGATTGTCTCAATCGTTTTATGCCGCAAAGCCAGCAACTAGTCCCATAGAAACTAGCAACTTGAAAAAATGAATATGCCTTACAACCAATTGTTGGACATCAAGTTAGCTGAATTGCACGCCTCATCGTTAAACGATAGTAAAATCAGTTTCGAGCGAACCACGCGGCTCGAGCTGCCGAGGCTCTCGCCGGAGATTGCCCTCAAATTGGGACGCTTACAAGCGGCCAACGACTTCCGCACCGGATTGCCGCTCTTTATTCTCGATGCAGTCGCGACGCTTGCGGCGCTCTGCATTGCCTACCAGGCAAACTTATTCCTAACCGGCCAACCCCTCGTGGGCAACATATTGTTTTTCCCATCCGTCGTTGGGCTAACCTGGCTTATACAACATGTGCATGGCCTCTATCCTGCTTGCGGGATGTGCTACTCGATCGAGTTCCGGCGCACGCTGCGAACTTGTTTGATGGTCACCGCGGGTATCGGTGTGGGATTTTTGGTACGTGAAAACGATCGCGGATTCCCGATTATTGGTTTACTCGTGTTTGCTTTCTCCTTGGTGCTGTTTCTCTGTGCGCTTCGCCCGATCGCCAGGCGAATACTTAGTCGATTCGACTGGTGGGTACAGCCCGTCGCGGTGATCGGCTCTACCGATTTCGCAATCGACTTGCACGAGCGGATTTCGAAGTGCAGACAAGAGGGATTGCGATCGATCGGAGTCGTCTTTGATCCAAACGAGCATTGGAGTTATGAGCAATCCGACAACCGAGACGTATTTGTGGGACCGATCACGGAACTTGAGTCGATCTTGGCCAAAACACGTACATGTCGGGTCGCTGTGGCCCAGAGCAAGAATACCGCGATAATGGATTTCGAACGGTACCTTGGCATCCCCCACGTCATGTTGCCAACCGGCCTGAGCCGCCGGCCAACTGAAAAAGCGCAGCTATTCGAAAGGGACGGTCAGGTAGAACTGCATTGCTATCACGCAATTACGAGCCCCTCGGCCTTATTCGCCAAACGCGCAATGGACTTGATCTTGGTTTTTGGCCTAATGCCTTTCTGGCTGCCAGTCATGGTTGCGATTGGTATTGCAATCAAATGGCGCGATCCCGGTCCAATGTTTTATCGGATGGTGCGGGTAGGGCGATTTGGCAAGACGTTTCAGATGATCAAGTTTCGAAGCATGGTCTGCAACGCCGATCAGAAGCTAAAGGCCTACTTGTTGTCGCACCCCGAGTTGCAAGCTGAATGGGGAATGAGGCGGAAACTCAAAAATGATCCTCGCGTCACCTGGATCGGCAAATTTTTGCGCAAGAGCAGTCTCGACGAGTTGCCGCAGTTGTTGAACGTGTTATGGGGTGATATGAGTTTGGTTGGGATACGTCCGCTCATCGACCGTGGCGACTACGATCGCGAGTTCATCAAAGACCACCCTGAGTTGTTCGAGTTGTATCAATACGTCCGCCCAGGCATCACCGGTCTCTGGCAAGTCTCCGGCAGAAATAATACATCGTACGAACAAAGAATCCATTTCGACAGATTGTATCTGCACAATTGGTCGGTCATGATGGACGTCTTCATCCTCTGGAGAACCATCAAAACAGCAATCTTCCGAGAAGGTGCCTATTAGTGCTTTTAAGTCCCCGTTAGAAGAGAGCAGAACGGCTGTCCTCATCCGTTTGCCTTTGCACTACTTACCTTCTAGGCGAGCGGCAGGTTGTGTTATAACAGTCGTAGTTTGGGAGCATTGTCCCGAACGAATCAACGGACGGGACATTGGTCCCATCCTGCGGTAATTTTCATTCTGCCGATCGCCTTAGCAGGCCGTTGATTGAGCCTTTCGTTGAGCTGATGTTCCCATCATAACGCGAAACGGCAGAGCGACCGGGGGTGGGGTTTCTTCACCTTGTTTTGATCGGTGTAGGTCGCACCGGCCGGGTGCGACTTAAAAATTTCAAAACCGCGATCAGCCGACTGGGCTTTCGGGTGTATTAACTACAAAAAAGGAATAATCGTCATCTGGATGATATAAGATCCGTGTCAAAATTGCCGCCATGCCAGCTGGTCGAACGTATCTTAGTACCTATCCCGTCGGAGTTAGCACTTAAAATCTGAACCATGCTTTTTTTTTCGATCTCATCGATAATCGATCGCAACGATTAACGCATCTCCCCAGCGTACCACGTTCATCAATGTTTCCCGAAGGTAGCAATCGGGATGCGATAGTCACAATCAACGAACTAGTATATCGCTGAAGTTGCCTTGAAGTTATTAGTAATGTGTTGCAGCTTGATTTTCGGGTAGCGAAACTCGTCAATAGTTTCGAACTACTTAGCAATAGCCGAAAGTCGTGGCAACATTCGCTTCGGTTTCAACCCGAGCCACTTAAGGCAAAAATCGTTTGGTTTCGTCACCCACAGGAACGAAGTCCGCGCGAACGGTGAATTGGAACTTGAAATATTAAAATAATCTCGAGCAACCTTAGCTAGCACCTGCCGGGTGCGAGAGTGATAAAAAAGTACTGATCACGCTTCACATGATGCCAAACTCCAAAATCACCAGCTACAAGCGATCAGCCACTAGTTCTCCATGTCTCCTGAATTATTAACTAGTTTGGCCTCCTGACACCCAGTAACTAACAACTAATACCACAGGCTTTTCCTGTGGATCGTCTTACTGGCTAAACAACGAACATCTAGCAACATTTAAAAAAATGTCACTTCTCCAACCCTGCACCAAAGCTGTCATCCTTGCCGGTGGATTAGGCACTCGGATTTCCGAAGAAACGCACCTCAAGCCCAAGCCGATGATCGAAATCGGTGGCCGGCCCGTGCTATGGCACATCTTAAAGATCTATTCGGCGCATGGAATCAATGATTTTATCATTTGCGCTGGCTACAAGGGCTACGTGATCAAGGAGTATTTCGCTAACTATTTCTTACACATGTCCGACGTTACTTTCGACATGCACCGAAACACGATGGAAGTGCACCAGCGAAAGGCGGAGCCATGGCGAGTCACCGTGGTCGACACCGGTGATGAAACCATGACCGGTGGTCGCCTCGCCCGAGTCAAACCCTACCTAAACGATGAGACATTCTGTTTTACGTACGGCGACGGTGTCGCAGACATTAACATTCGCGAATCCATTGACTTTCATCATCGATCGGGCAAGCTCGCGACGTTGACCGCAGTGCAACCACCCGGTCGCTACGGAGCATTGACCTTCGACCCGAATTCGACAGACAACGTCGTTACGTTCCAAGAAAAGCCGGAGGGTGACGGTGCCTGGATCAATGGTGGCTTCTTTGTGTTGGAGCCCAAAGCGGTCGATTATGTAACCACCGGTGACAAAACAGTCTGGGAACGAGAACCGCTCATGAAGCTAGCCAGTGAGAATCAATTGAGCGCCTATCGCCATCGCGGTTTTTGGCGGCCCATGGATACCCTGCGCGACAAAACCGAACTCGAAAACCAATGGGCTACCGGCAATGCCCCATGGAAGTCATGGTAGTGGCAAATTGCAAATACCGCAGGCTTGTCCTGCCGGATACTCATGTTTTTGGCTAACCAAGGTCAGACGCCCTTACAATGTTCAAGACCCCATCCGGCTCGTCTGGATGATGAATAAGATTCGTTAGCTAGCCACTTAAACCTGACAACTCCCTTTGTTCTCCAACGCATTTCACAATCGTTCCGTCTTCATCACCGGCCATACTGGCTTCAAAGGCAGTTGGCTAACCCAATGGCTTGTGAGTTTGGGTGCCGAAGTCTCTGGTTTTGCACTAACTCCTGAGCCGCACGAACGACTCTTTGATCAACTCGGACTTTCATCGCAACTGGTCAGAGACGTTCGAGGCGATGTCCGCGATCACAGCGATTTATGCAAAGCGATCCAGATGGCAAAGCCGGACTTCGTCTTCCATCTGGCTGCACAGCCCTTGGTTCGAAAGTCGTTCGACATACCAGTCGAAACGTTCGCAACCAACGTTATGGGAACAGTCAATCTGCTCGACGCAGTCCGTACATTGCACAAACCTTGTTCGGTCGTCGTTGTCACCACTGATAAATGCTACGAGAATCGCGAATGGCTCCATGCGTATCGCGAGGAAGATGCCATGGGAGGCTACGACCCATACAGTGCATCGAAAGGCTGTGCCGAGCTGGTGACAGCAGCTTATCGACGATCCTACTTCAATACGGCAACACCGATCGCGGTCGCATCGGCTCGAGCGGGCAATGTCATTGGCGGCGGTGATTGGGCCATCGATCGAATTGTCCCCGACATTTTCCGGGCCGTTTTCGACAAACAGCCAATACCCGTTCGAAACCGAAATGCCACTCGACCTTGGCAACATGTACTCGAACCGCTGTCCGGCTACCTATGGCTAGGTGCCAGTCTCGACACAGGCAATACATCGAACTTCAGTCGAAAAGAACTAGCGTCTGGTTTCAACTTCGGACCATCCCTTTCAAGCAATAGAACAGTGCTCGATGTAGTGCAAAGCGTATTGCAACACGTTGAGGGATCATGGGACGATCGCAGCGACCCAAATGCCCCGCATGAGGCGTCGAAGTTAAACCTAGCGATCGACAAGTCGTTTCACATGTTGGGCTGGGTTCCTACGTGGGATTTCGAGGAAACCATCAAGCAAACAGTCGCATGGTACACGGCGTCGAACACCGGCGTCGACATCGCCAAACTAACAACCGACCAAATCAACCTCTACACAAAAACCGCCACCCAATCCAACGCGAGTTGGAAGTAGGTCGCACAAAAGCAAAACAATTGAGACATTCGTTCTACTCTCATTAGCTTTCAGCTTACTCTTTCAAACTTCAAACTTTAAACTTCAAACCGCCCCCATGTCCGAATTATCCGACGACCAATTGCGAGCTGAAATCCTTCGGCTCACCGGCGAATTTTCTCGCCGCAAGCATCGCCAGAACCTGCCCGGCAACCGCACAGATGGCCCTAAGTTTATTCCAGGCGAAACGCCGATCCCTTATGCTGGTCGCGTCTTCGACGAAAACGAAGTCAAAGCAGCCGTATCGAGCACACTCGACTTCTGGCTAACCCTTGGCCCCGAGGGCGAGAACTTCGAAAGATCGCTAGCCGAGTTCCTGGACGTTCGCAAATCGCTCGTCGTCAACTCCGGCTCAAGCGCCAACCTATTGGCCATATCAGCCCTCACCAGTCATAAGCTGCCCAAGGAAAAGCGACTACGGGCGGGCGACGAAGTCATCACGGTCGCAGCCGGCTTTCCAACGACCATAGCCCCTATTTTTCAATGCGGGTTAACGGGCGTGTTTATCGATGCCGATCCGATCACCGGCAACGCCCGTTGCGATCAACTCGAGGCCGCGTACGTCAAAGGGAAAACGAAAGCAGTCATGTTGGCCCATGCACTTGGCAACCCATTCGACTTGAAAACAACTCTTGAGTTCTGCAAGGAAAAGGACATTTGGCTGATCGAAGACAACTGCGACGCACTTGGATGTTCGTATACGCAACCTGCTGGCGCGGCTCTTCAATCTGTCTACCCCAAGGAACCACGCAACGGGGACGGTTCGCTTACAAAATACACGGGCAGCTGGGGCGACCTCTCAACCCAAAGCTTCTATCCACCCCATCACCTCACCATGGGCGAGGGTGGCGCAGTCAACATCGTCAAACAAGCAGCACTAAAAGTCCTCGTGGAAAGCTTCCGCGATTGGGGCCGCGATTGCTGGTGCCCGTCCGGCAAAGACAACACTTGCAACAAGCGCTTCGCATGGCAACTCGGCGAATTGCCCGAGGGATATGATCACAAATACATTTACAGCCACATGGGCTACAATTTAAAGCCACTCGATCCACAAGCTGCAATCGGTTCGGAGCAACTAAAGAAGCTGCCCAATTTCATCGAGGCAAGAAAACAGAATTGGCAAACGCTTCGCAAGGGTTTGGCCAATCTAGAGGAGTTCATCGAGTTTGCGTTGCCAACCCACGCGACCGGTTGGAACAGCGATGGATCATTCAACTGGGACACGACAGGTTGCCGAACCGAGTGCTCGTGGTTCGGATTCAAGATGTCAGTCAAAGAATCGGCTCCATTCACGAGAACGGATCTAGCCAAATTCCTGGACGAAAAAAAGATTGGCAATCGAATGCTGTTCGGTGGCAATCTGCTCCGTCAACCCGCCTTCGTACAACTTCGACACGACTCACCTGGATCTATCCGTACAGTCGGCGACATGATTGGTGCAGATGAAATCATGAACCGAACGATTTTCATTGGGACTTACCCAGGGTTGACCTGCGAGATGCTCGATTACATTGTTCAGAGCATCCACTCATTTGCCGCGGAATCCCCGAAGAGGATTTCTGGAGCATCCAAATGATCCGAGGGAAATGGCTGCCACAACCATTTGCGGGCGTATATTTGCTTGATCCGTTCCATCATTCGGATGACCGCGGCGAGTTTGTAAAGACATTTCATGCTGGGCAAGTGAACGAATTCGGACGATCCTTTGAGTTTCGTGAAGAGTTCTATTCCATATCCCATAAAAATGTTTTGAGAGGTATGCATTTTCAATTACCTCCGCATCAACATCAAAAAATTGTATACTGCCTGACAGGCTCTATATTGGACGTGCTGGTAGATCTGCGGCAGTCAGAGCCGACATACGGAAAATCACTTCGATTTGAACTTTCGGCAGCTAATCGCTTGGTCCTTTGGATCCCCCCGGGAATGGCGCACGGTTTTTTAAGTCGTGAAGATAAAACCTGTGTGATTTACAAAACGGATCATGAATACGCCCTCGAATCTGATTCTGGCATCCGCTGGGACAGTATTGATTTTAGTTGGAAAGTGGATAGCCCGATTGTTTCGGCACGTGACCGGAGTTTTCTTAAATTGACGGACTTCGAGTCTCCATTTTAACTCACATGCTATGAGACTATTTGTAACTGGGGGTACCGGGTTTATTGGGTCGCATTTCGTGAACCAAGCAAATGCTGCTGGACATGAAGTCGTTGCATTACGTAGATCGCCGACTTCGCAAACACGCATTCCATTAATGAAAGAGCCTATTTGGGTTGATGCGACCCTCGACTCTGTTCAGGAGAAGGATTTGAAAGGTTGTGAAGCAGTAGTTCACTTGGCAGCACACACTGCAAACGTACCCTACGACACGTTGGAAAACTGCCTGTATTGGAATCTCACGGTTCCACTGAGAGTTTTCCAGCGGGCGCACTCAGTCGGTGTCCATAGATTTGTCGTCGCGGGAAGTTGCTTTGAGTATGGTAGGTCGGGCGAACGCTATGAATTCATCCCTGAGACCGCGCCGCTCGAACCAACCGCGTCTTATCCAACTTCCAAAGCCGCCGCATCCATCGCGATGATCGGACTGGCGGCAGAACTTAACTTGAAGCTTTCCATTCACCGTATTTTTCAAGTTTATGGCGAGGGTGAAGCTAGCCATCGGCTGTGGCCATCTTTACGCGCCGCCGCCTTAGCGGGCGATGATTTCCAGATGACGGCGGGAGAACAGGTTCGAGATTTCATCCACGTTCGCTCGGTGGCATCGAGCCTGTTGAAGGCATGTGAGCGAGAAGATTTGACTGAAGGTCTCGCCGAGATCGAAAATCTCGGTACTGGCCGGCCTCAGACAACGCTTCAGTTCTGTCAGGAGTGGTGGCAGCGATGGTCCGCCAAGGGGAAACTATTGGTCGGAGCAGTCCCATATCGCCACAGTGAAGTGATGCGATACGTTCCGCAAGTGAATGACGAGCGTTGAGTAACCTTCGCCTGTGATGAACGCTTACTGTCACGCGAGATTGGAGAAGCATCAACAAGTTCTCGCAAGTTTTGATGGACTCGAATGAATAGGAAAAAGAAATTAGCGATCTGTATTCCGACCTGGAATCGCTGTGAACTGCTCAAGGAAGCGGTCGAAAGCGTATTACCGCAACTGACCTCCGATTGCACGCTCATCGTCTTTGATAATGCTTCTACAGATTCGACACAAGCCTATCTCGCAACCCTTTCAGATCGATTATCGGTAATTCGACATCCCGAAAACGTTGGGTACTTCGGCAATTTTACGGCCTGTCTGCACCAGTTCCCGCACTACGATTGGATTGCAGTTCTCCACTCCGATGATCTTTATACGCCACAAGCCGTCGCTTCGATTTTAAAGGCTGTTGCACAATATCCGACTGCAGGAATTATTTTCTCAAAGCAACACCAAATAGATGTAAACGGGACCCTCTTCTTGAGAGCAGCGGTTCTTCAAGATGCGATCGAGTATCATCAAGGTCATGATGCGGTTCGACTGTGCCAGGGGCAAATCGCCTGTTCGTCGACCGTCTTTAACAGTCTAGCCATTGCCAATGCGGGCGATCCAACGGCAAGCTTCCAGTATTCTGCTGACGAAGAATACAATGCAAGAATTGCGACGAGATGGAATCTTGTGGAGTTACCGACTATCTTGTCTTGCTACCGGCGACACGAGGCACACACCATGCGAGAAACTTGGCGTCAAAAAGATTTCATAAATTCGTATATGGAAATGCGTCAAAAAATTAACGACTACTGCCTTCCCGCAGATCGTCTTTCTTCAAAACAAGTGCAATGGGAAGTGTCTCGAATGCTGCTCGGACATTGTGCTTACTTGGATGCGGTAGGTGATATGGACACGGCGGATCGATTCTATCGAAATGCATTTGCCACAAGTCCATCGCTTTTTCTATCAAATTGGCGAATCGTCCTGCGGTGGCTACTCCATAAGACACCCATACTAAATCAATGGCTCGCGCGAAGACTTTCCAAAAATTTCTCGTTCGTAGAGAGTAAACAAATTGCCGACGACGTTTAGTAAACTAGCGATCGCTTTCGAAACTTCAGGACATCAATCTTGACTGATTCTCTCGGAAAGACTACCTCGCGCGGTGCGGTTGCATTGGCCAGTCAAGTTATTAGCACGCGGCTCATCGTCTTTGCCACACAGTTGGTTTTGGCTTATGAACTATCCGAAGAAGATTTTGGATCTGCGGGCATTGCCCAAGCGATCGCTGGGGTAGCTAGCGTTTTCGTCACCCTCAATATTGAATCGGTGCTTATAAAAAGGAAAAAACATCTAAATCTATGGGCGCCGCCAGCTTTTTGGATGACTTTTTGCGTTGGGCTCCTTGGCAGTCTGTGCGTATTATTGACTGGATTGTTTAGTAACCAAGTCCAGGACAATAAGTGTCTTTCGCTTCTCCTTCTCATTCTCGCCATATCGATGCCTATTCGGACGATTGCAGCCGTTCCCAATGCGATCATCACTGCAAATCTTCGCTTCAATGCTTTAGCGATCGTCGGTGCACTAAGCATTGTTGCGACATCCGGACTGTCCATTTGTTTTGCGGTGCTAGGTTTCGGCGCGGCGAGTCTGGTTTTGCCGATACCCATCGTTGCTTTGCTAAATATAGTAATCCTCTTCTGGTTAAGCGATTTCCGTCCGACTTTTTTCATGCACCTGACGCGTTGGCGATATCTCATCCAGGACACGGGTAGGTTTTGGGGAGTACAAGTCATATGGACGCTTTTCGGGCAAATTGACTACATTCTGTTGGCGTTTTTTTTAAGCAAGAAGGACGTAGGGGAATATTTTTTCGCGTATATGATGGCAACGCAGGCCGTCAGAATCACCTCGGGAAACCTTTACTTTGTGATGTTTCCAGTGTTAACAAGTATGGGATCGGACTATGCGCGACAGGCTCAAGCTGCTATTAGAACTTGTCGAACCATCCCAATTCTATTAGTTCCAGCTTGTTTAGCACAGGCAATTTTTTGCTACCCATTGATTGACTTTCTTTATCCCAACAAATGGGAAACTGCGGCAACGATCGTATGTATTCTCAGCGCCGGGTTGTCGGTCTACCCAGTTTCCTTTATCGGCGAAGCTCTCATGCACGCGCAAGGACGTTTTCGGGAATACTATATCCTGATGGCCTTTTCGCTTACTCTTTTCGTACTGTGTGTGACCATAGGTGCAAATTTTTTAGGTGTGACTGGTGCAGCTCTGGGCGTCTCAACCCATTTCCTCCTCGTTTCGCCGTTCGTCACGGTAATGGCATTCAAAAACCAATATGATGCGTTAACGGTGTTAGTTGAAGTATACGGGAAACCGCTTGCGATAGGACTTGTAATCTACTTCGTGTGTGTCGGCTTGGGCCGTCTGGCCGAACAGTTTGGATTAGACAAATTTACGTCTTCTGTTTTAGCCGGAGCTTTTTCGCCGGTTTTGTTCCTTGTGGTCGCGGTTAAACTGCTGCCAAAACGTATTGAGGGTTTGATTGATGTATGGCGAGGGAAGATCAATGGAAAGGCTTATTGAAGCTGGAAAAGGTCGTGCCGAGGAAGGCAAGGGCGGATACGACGTTTTCCGGGAGGGTTTTCGCGATGTCTCAGCCTTCAGTTGGGACACACAGTGTTTAATCTGTAAGGGAACGATGACCAAGATATTCGAGTGTTCGTCGATTAACCCCAACATCCAATTAAAGTTTGATGTTTGTCGTTGCACGCTTTGTCGGCATACGTCCATTTCACCGCTCCCATCTCAAGAATTACTCAATTATCTGTACGGGAT
>Ga0136611_10003223_pt1 | contig 11427 bp, 11 predicted proteins | sample AntDrymUQ2232306_2_FD_106645 | JGI IMG/M metagenome (GOLD analysis project Ga0136611, IMG submission 106645) | Polar desert sand microbial communities from Dry Valleys, Antarctica - metaG UQ223 (23.06) | ecosystem: Environmental > Terrestrial > Soil > Desert | place: Antarctica: Dry Valley... | reverse complement strand
TTGGGGCCACAGGACGAGCGTTCGCTCGTTCGCGCGAACCGACGCTAATGTGCCGCGGTGAACGCGCATGCGAACAGCGTCGGCCGAGATGTTCAACCGTTCAGCCGCCTCGGCGAACGTCAGTTGCTCGGGTGAACGGTTCGCCGTGCGTTCAGGTCGTTCAGCACGTTCGATCATGGACCGCCCGATGGCTCGTCTCACGGGCGATGACGAGGTGCGCCCGGTGCGCGGCGCTGAGGGGATGGTCGGTCATGGCGGGCGGCTCCGCTCGGGTTGGCTAGACGTAGGACGGGTCGCGGACCAGGGCCACGGCGTGGGCAACCTGGGCGGGGGTGAGGCGGACTCCCTCGTAGCGGGTCCAGTCGTTCGCCTGCTGACCACGCTCGTGTACGTCGATCGTCATGCCCTCGGCGTTGATGTGGTCGGCGATGGCGTCGAGCGCTCGGTCGTCGTCGTCGGCGCATGCGGCAAACATCAGTTCGGCCAGGTGGGCGACCTTGGTGTGGGCGGAGATCATCGCAGCGGACTCCTCTCGGGTGGCGGCGGATGCCGGGATGCTGGGGGTGTGCAGGGGAAAGCTCGGGGCGATGCACGGGGTTACAACTCGCCGAGTTCCTCTGCCAGCGGGATGAGGCGAAGCCGGCTTGCACGGTTGACGACCGCGGCGGGGACCAACCACTCACGGGCGCCCTTGCCTTCCTCGACCCATTCGAAATATGCCAAGTCGGCCTCGGTGAGCGTGGTCGAAACCTCGAGCAACGCGTCACCCTTGGCCCCGTCGTTCACGTCAAACGGCACAGCCGACAGCCAGACGCCGGTGAACTCGCCCAAGCCGACTGCACCGTAGGTGCCGCTGGCGTCGCGGAAGCCCCCGGCGAGGATGGCGGCGGCGGCCGTGTCCGTTGTCCGGTGGTACAGGATCAGGGCGCGCTCCTCTCGGGTGGGCGGGGGGCGCCATCATCGCACGCCCCCCGCGGTGAACCCTCGGCGACTCGGCTACGTGGCCAACTTCTCGTCCACCAGGCGCCGGAGTTCGTCCCGGGCGGCGTCCACGCGGAGCGCGAGCGGGACGCCGACGGCCGTCGTCCACCGCAGCGTTGGGTATCGCTCCAGATACGCCGCGACCGCCTCCGGGGTCAGCTTCTTGATGTCCTCCGCGAACGCGTCGGGGACCCAGGCGTCCGCGATGGCCCTGACGGTGCCTCGACGTCCAACGCCTCCAGGATCGCCTCCCGCAGCACCGCCTCCGTCCTGGCGCGGGCGACGTCGTGCGCCTCGTAGTTGATCCTCGCGGCGTCGGGCACGACCTTGGCCGTTGCGCCCGCGTCCTTCAGGCCCTGCTCGATGTAGGCCACGAGCTGCGGGCTGGTCATGGCGTTGAGCTCGATCCGCTCGCCGACCCAAACACTCTTGCCCTTGCCATCGAAGGCGTGCCGCCCCTGAAACACCTCGTGCTCCCGCTCCGTCAACTCGAGTCCGACCGGCAGCGCCTTGCGACGGGTGAACGTCTCGCGCTGCAGGTCCATCGCCTCGCCATCCTCGAATCGGAGGCCAAGGTCGATCACCTCCACGCGATACCCCGGCATCCGCGCCGTTTCCTCCCGAAGGGTGCGCGCAATGTTGTACCCGGCGGGGTCGGCATCGTGGAGCACGAAGAGCCGATAGGTTTGGTCCCGGTCGGCCCGCCGGAGCAGCTGCCGCGCCGCCACGGTGGCGAATCCCTCGCCGGCGATGATGGCCATGTCGTACCGCTCGGCCAGTTGCGCCGTTGCCAGGGGCGGGTACAGTCCCTGCTTTTCGACGAACAGGATCTTGTCGTAGACCCAGGCCGGGAAGGTGTAGTCCGCGACTTCGCGCGTCCCCAGCTCCACCTTGTTGCCGGTGTGTGGCTCGTGGAGCGTGCCCCGGGCCTCGTAGTAGACGCCGGGAAGCTTTCTGACCTCGCGCTCGTAGGCCGGCATCAGCGTCTGGGTACAGTACGTGTCGGTCAACACATCGTCGGTGTAGCGCTGGACCAGGGGCCGCGCCTGGTAGAAGACGGTTCGCGCCGACGCCTCTATGGCCCCGCCGCCGGTGGCCAGGGCCCAGGCCTCTTCCATGACCTCGAAGGCGGCGTCCTTGAGCGTCCACTTCGGCGTCGCTCGCTGTCGGCTCTTCTCGCGCGCGGCGTCCTCCCGCTCCGCCTTCGCCGCGTCCTTCTCCCGGCGTTCCCCCTCTTTCCAGGCCGTCTGGGCAACGCGCCAGAGCGTGGTCGAGACCGCCTCCTGCACCCACGGCGAGGGGTGCAGTCGCGTCTTGCCGCGGTCCAGGAAGTTGAGCGTCGGACAGACGATGTGCAGGATGGCCGCCGCCGGGAACAGCGGCGGCTCGCCCCGTTCGCGATCCGCCACCACGTGCGCTCGCCCCAGGAAGCCGAGGATGCCGTAGGTGGCGAACTTGGGGCTCGCCAACCGGACGTCGGCGAGCGGGTCGCTGAACGTCGGGCTGAAGTTGATGCCGTGGTAGACCTCGCCCGGCCGGTCGGTTTCCGCCACCGCCGCCTCGACGACGTACGGCATCCCGGCGACCTCGCCCCAAACCCGGTGGTACCAGAAGCGATCGGACGTCAGTCCGTACCAGGCGTCGAAGCAGGCACGGAGGTGTTCGGGGCCGACCAGGCCAAGCACCGCGGCCTTCGGCGGCCGCGCCTCGCGCTGCATCGCCGCCAGGAGGACGTCGACCGCCGCCTCATTGCCGGCGAAGTCCGCCAAACGACGAATGCCGGGCAGGTCGGCCGCGACCGCCTTGGCCTTGGCGGTGCCGCTCAGCCCCCGGAACTCGCGGACGAACTCGTGGAGCGTGGGGCCGGGCACCCCCGCGCGCTCGGCGGCGGCGACATAGCTGAACACGAGGCCGCGCAACGCCGCCCCGTCGTACCAGGCCGGCGGCGTGGGGTCGGTCGGCAGGAACTTCCGCCACGCCGCGGGGAACGCGACGCTCGCCGCGTAAAAATCGTCGGTTGGCGCGCGGTGCAATTGAGCAACGTTACCCATGCCGTCGAGGGCGCCGCCATCGCGGATTCTTACCGACGCGTGGGGATTGAGGAGGGCAAAGCCGCGGGCCCACCGCCCCGCGTCGAGCTCCTGCCCGCGCGCCGGCAGGGTGAGGGCGACGCGGGTGCCGCTGGGCGTCGGCCGGTCGGTGATCTTGTGATCGACGCGCACTTCGCCCGCCGGGTCAATCATCGCCCGGACCTCGTGCCGCACCCCGCCGGCCTCGACGATCACCGGCGCGTCGGTCCCCAGCGCCGTTGGGAGCCCGATAACGGTCTTGAGGGCGTTGCCCTGCGCCCCGCGCGTCGGGGCGCGGTAGGCGGCCTTGTCGGAGGTTCGGGTGGAGAAGTCGAGGATCCGGCCCAGGGTCTCGCCCGCCAGGCCCGGGCCGTTGTCGGTGACCACCAGGTGGAGGTCACCACCGGCGACGGTCGCCTCGATCCCGATCGCCGGCGGCCGCTCGGCCGTCTCGGCGGCGTCGAGCGCGTTGTCGACCAACTCCTTGAGGGCGACGGCGGCGAAGCGCGCCCGGGGTTGGCCCGTCTGCTTCTCCAGCTCCGAGGCGCTGAAGTACTCGGCCGCGCGGCTGGTGGAGAACTGGGTGCGGTGGAGTCGGGCAACCATGGCGCTCCTCTCGGGTGGACGGGGGCGGCCACGGTGGCCGCCCCCGCGGTTGGCTAGGCGGCGTGGCCGGCGGGGTAGCGGGCGGCGACCATCGCGAATCGGGAGCTATCGTCGGGGGCCGACTCGGCGAGGTCGTCGTTCCATTGCCCGCCGTCGCACTCTTCGCACTCGCACGTCACCACGCCGTCGGCGGTCGGGTGGCCGGCGCAGTCGGGGTCGAAGCCACGGCCGTGGCAGGTGCGGCAGGTCGGGGCGGTGTCCACCGCTGGCAACCACCCGAGGCGGTCCAACAGCGCGGCATGGTGGGAGCATCGCCCCCAGGCGGTGAACCCCTGGCAGTCGCAGCTGTAGGCGGTGAGACGGTGGCAGGCGTTGGCGTCGGTCGCCGAGGTGGCGAACCACCGCCCGGTGCCGGCATCCAAGAACACCTCGACCCCTCGGACGCGGGCCAGGGCGGCGAGGCGGGCCACGTCGGCCGGGGTGGTCGGCCGGCGGCGGGTCGGGACGACGGTGTCGGACGGCGTGGTCGGGATGTTCACGATCCGGTTCCTCCTGTTGCGAACGCCGGCGGTCCGGCGCCTTTGCTAGTAGGTGAGTCGGGGGCCTGCCAAGGTCTCCCAACGTCAGATAGCACTATACACCACCAGACGCTGACATGCAAGCGTTTGGTGTTGTATAATGGGTACTAGCGTGATACGGTGTTCGCGCTCAGGAGGTGGCAGATGGAGCGACTGATGACGGTCGAACAGGTCGCCGTGCGGTTGCAGGTGAACGAGCAGACGATCCGGCGCTGGCTTCGCGACGGCGAATTAACCGGCGTGCCCTTCGGGGGACGCACCGGCTGGCGCATCGAAGAGGGGGACTTGGCCGCGTTTCTTGCAAGGCGTCGGGAAGAGGCAGAACAGGGAAAAGCCGCACCCGTGGCAGCGTGAACCAACACGGGTAGCGGCTTTTCTGGCAGGCCCCCAGCCCTGGTACTAGCAGGGAGGAGTGCATCGATCGTACACGAGGGACAACCATGGCGACCACCATCCCGAAACCGAAGGCGCCGCGCGAGACCTGGCGCACCTGGATGCCAGAGGGCACACCCGAACCAGACGAGTTGATGACCCGCGACGAGCTTATCGGCCGACTCATTGCGGTCGGTGTCGATGTCGATGAGGGGGATCTTCGGTTCTGGGAATACCACGGTGTGCTGCCCCGCGCCGTGAAGAAGTGGCACGACGGGGCAAATCGCGTCTTCTACCCGCGGTGGATGATCGCGACCGTCGCTCGACTTCGTGCCCTCCAGGACAATGGCGTGCCGCTCCGGGACATCGGTCATCGCTTGAGGGCCGATGCGGCCAAAGACATCGCCGGCCTCACGTTCTTAGCCGAGTCCGACCCCGTCGGCAGCAACGCGAGCGGAATCAAGGGAGACAACCTCCTCAGATGGATCGGTGGTCGTGCTCGTTACGACATCCTCCAGCCCAGCCTCATGATCCTTGTTGAGCACTTTGAGGCGATCACCGGGGAGAGCGTGTCTACCATCGAGGTGCGTTTCCTCAAGAAAGACGGGAAAGCAATCGACTCGTACTCCCTCGGGACCGGTCCTGATCTCGTACTCCCTCGGGACCGGTCCTGATATCGAATGCACCAACAAGAGTGTTGAGTCCAATCACTTGCATCACCGGCACTGGACCGCTATAGTGGACACAGGTTCACCGCCCTCGCGGGGCAAGGAGGCGATCGTGGCTGAGGTGTCGGGCGAGCTCATCGGGATCGGCACCGTGGCCGAGCAACTGGGCGTGTCGCGGTCCGCGGTCCGGAAGTGGGAACGCCTCGGCGTCATCCCAACGGCCGCCCGGGTCGTCGGATCGGACCAACGCGTTTACCGCGTGGTCGACCTCGACCTGATCCGCGAACGGGTGGAGGCAATGCGGGCCGCCGGGCGGCGGCAGGGCGGCGCAGGGCGCGCCGCGTAGCGGGCATGACGAACGCCTCGGGTCGCTGACCGGCGATCACCCCGAGGCGTTGGTCGGAAAGGGATTCCAACGCGATGGTAACACCGGACACCCCCGTAGGCAAGCCGCACACGTCCCGGTTCACGCTCCGCGACTACCAGCACGACGCCGTCGACGCGGTGCTCGCCGCGCGCCGAGACGGGCGCACGCGGGTGCTGCTGGTCCTGCCACCCGGCGCCGGCAAAACCGTCATCTTCTCCGAGATCGTCGCCCGGGTGCTCGGCGGGGCGCGGGCGTTGATCCTCGTCCACCGCGACGAGTTGCTGACCCAGGCCGAGGCCAAGCTGCGCGACGTGCTCGGCGACGACGCGCCGCTTGGCATCGTGAAAGCAGAGCGGAACGACGTCGACGCGCGGATCGTGGTCGCCAGCGTTCAAACGCTGTCCCGGCCCAACCGCTTGCCCCAACTCGGCGGCGACTTCGCGATGGTCGTCGTCGACGAAGCGCACCACGCGCCGGCGGCGAGCTACCGGACCATCCTCGACTACCTCGGGCGGGCGGACCCCGCCCCGTTCGTGCTGGGCGTCACCGCCACCGCCGACCGCGGCGACGGCGTCGGGCTGGGCGACGTGTTCGAAACCATCGTCTACGACAAGCCGATGCTCGACCTGATGGCCGCCGGCCACTTGGTGGACATCATCGCCAAGCAGATCGCGCTCAAGGCCGACTTCAACCGCCTCCACACCCGCGCCGGCGACTTCATCGACGGCGAGACCGGCGAGGCGCTGCTCAGCGCCGACGCACCGAACGACATCGCCCGTGCCTACCGCCAGCTTGCGCCCGACCGCAAGGGGATCGTGTTCACGCCGACCGTCGCGGTGGCGGAGGCGATGGCGGCGGCGTTCGCGGACCACGGGATCCCGGCCCGGTCGCTGGCCGGCACCACCCCGACGCACGACCGGCACCGAATCCTCGCCGACCTCCGGAGCGGCGCCACCCAGGTGGTCACCAACTGCGCGGTCCTGACCGAGGGGTTCGACGAACCGAGCGTGTCGTGCGTCGCGATCGCCAAACCGACCAAGAGCCGGGGGCACTACACGCAGATGCTCGGACGCGGCACCCGGCCGTTCCCGGGCAAGACCGACCTGCTCGTCCTCGACGCCGTCGGCGCGACCACCCGCCACGACCTGATGACCGCGGCCGGGTTGTTCGGTCTGCCGGTCGCCGCCCTCGCCACCAGAACGGTCGCCGAGGCGGTCGCCGACAAACGGGCGGCCCAGATTCCGGTCTCGCCGGGCGGCGCCCTCGTCGCCGCAACCGTCGACCTCTTCCGCCGCCGGGCCGCGCACTGGGTGCCGACCCGGACGGGACGCTTTGTCCTCTCGACCGGCGACGGAATGCTGGTGCTCCGCCCGGGGTTCGGCGATCGCTGGGACGTGCTGCACGTCCCGAGACCGGGCCAGGGGCCACCGAGCACCGTCACCAGCGGCATGACGTTGCCGGGCGCGCAGGGCTTCGCCGAGGGGCGGGCGATCCAGATGGGCGCCGGCGCCCTGGTGGACCGCAACGCCCCGTGGCGGCTCGCCCCGCCGTCCGACAAGCAGGTGTTCCTCCTGCGCCGCCTCGGGGTCCCGATCACGGGAATTCAGACCCGAGGCGACGCCGCCGACGCGATCAGTGCCGCGCAAGCGGCGGAGGTGGCGTAGTGGCGGCGATCGAACGCGACCAGGTTCCCCCGGCCACGCTGACGGTTGTGCCGGACGGCATCCCCGACGACCTTCGGCAGGTGCCGCAGTTCGTGGTGTGGGATTGGGAATACCGCAACGATCGGTGGACCAAGCCGCCGATCAACCCGCTCCGCGACGGCTACGCAAAGTCAACCGACCCGGCGACGTGGGCGACCTTCGACGCGGCGCTCGCCGCCTACCAGCGCCGCCAACTCGCCGGGGTCGGCTTCGCGCTGACCGACGCCGACCCGTTCTTCTTCGTCGACCTCGACCACTGCCGCGACGCGGAAACCGGCGCCATTGCGCCATGGGCGACGCGCATCATTCGCCTCTTTCACCACACCTACCGCGAGGTCTCGCCGTCCGGGTTCGGGATCAAGATCGTAGGGCGGGGCCGGCTCCCGGGCGGCCAGCACACGAAGCCGATCGCCGACCACCCGCGGGCCAAGGTCGAGCTCTTCGACGACAAGAAGTACACCACGCTCAGCGGCCACCGCCACGACGGCGCACCCCGCAACGTGGTGGACGCCCAGGCCGGCCTCGACGCGCTCTACCGCGAGCTGTTCCCGCCCACGACGCGGGCGACCCAACCGCCGGGGCCAACCGTTGGCGAGGACGACGACGACGATCGGCTGGAGCGCGCGCGCGGTTCGAAGGGCGGCCCCACGTTCGTTGCCCTCTTTGACCGCGGTGACACCGGCGGCCACGGCGGCGATGCCAGCTCGGCCGATCTTGCGCTCTGCAACATGTTGGCGTTCTGGTTCGGCCCGGACCCCGCGCGGATCGATCGCGTCTTCCGCCGGTCGGCGTTGATGCGGCAGAAATGGGACACGAGGCACCACGGCGACGGCCGAACGTACGGCCAGGGCACGATCGACGCCGCGATGGCCGGCCGGACCGAGTTCTACCAATCCCGGCCGCCGCAGCTGCGGGTGATCGACGGCGGCCAGCACGACGACGGTCAACGGGGCACCCCGCCCCCGCCACCCGCCGGTCCCAACGGCGAACGCCCGGCGATCAACGCCGGCGACGCCAACCTGGAGCGGATCTCCGACCGAGCGTGGGCCGCGATCCAGCAGGCGAACCAGCCGCCCCGACTCTTTCGGTTCGGCGGCTCCCTGGTCCGGGTCGAGACGGCGGAAGACGACGCCCCCCCGGTGGCGCAGCAGCTGAGCGAAGATCGCCTCGGTCACGAGCTGGCGAGATCGGCAACGTGGTTTAAGGAGACCGAACGGGGCGGCACCAAGTCGGCGGCGCCCCCGACCCGGATGATCCGGGATATGTTGGCCGCGCCATCCTTCCCCCTGCCGTCGTTGCTGAGCATCGTGCAGACGCCGGTCTTCGCCCCCGACGGGTCGCTGCACGTGGAACCCGGGTACCACCCCGCGGGCCGGACGTTCTACGCCCCGGCGCCCGGGTTTGCCGTCCCGCCCGTCCCCGATCGGCCCACTTCCGACGACGTTGCCCGGGCTCGGGCGCTGATCGTCGACGACCTGCTCGGCGACTTTCCCTTCGTCGGCGAGCCGGAACGGGCGAACGCGGTGGCCCTCTTCCTCGCCCCGTACCTCCGCGGCATGATCGACGGGCCGACGCCGCTGCACATGATCGAGGCGCCGACGCCCGGCAGCGGCAAGGGCCTGCTCGCCGACGTCGTGCTGCGCCCCGCCGTTGGGCGCCGCGTCAACATGATGCCCGCGCCCAACGACGACGACGAGTGGCGGAAACGCATCACCGCCCAGCTGGACATGCTGCCCGCCGTGGTCATGATCGACAACGTCGTGAAGGCGGTGGACTCGGCATCCTTGTCGATGGTGCTGACCGCCACGTGGTGGTCGGACCGCCGACTGGGGGCGACCGAGATGGTCAACGTCCCGGTGCGATGCGTGTGGGTCGCCACCGCGAACAATCCAACGATGTCCACCGAGATTGCGCGGCGCACCGTTCGGATCCGCCTCGACCCGCAGACGGATCGACCCTGGCAACGGACCGGCTTCCGCCACGAAGACCTCCGCACCTGGGCCGACGATCACCGCGCCGAACTCGTCTGGGCGGCCCTCGTGCTCGGCCGGGCCTGGATCGCTGCCGGCGCCCCGCTTTCCAGCGCGCGGCTGGGGTCGTTCGAGCGGTGGGCACCGGTGATGGGCGGCGTCCTGGAGACCGCTGGGGTTCCCGGGTTCCTTGGCAACGCCGAAGAGTTCTACGAGGTGGCGGACGTCGAGGGCGCCGTTTGGCGCCAGTTCGTGGAGATCTGGACAGAGAAGCACGGCGAGGCCGAGGTCGGTGCCTCCGATCTTTTCGACATTGCCCTCACCGTTGAAGGATTCGACTTCGGCAAGGGATCGGAGCGCGCCCAACGGACCGCCTTCGGGATGGCGTTGTCGAAGCAGCGGGATCGCGTCATTGGCGATCACCGGATCGTCCAGGCGGGGTACGGCCAAAAGACCAAGAGCAACAAGGCAAAACGGTGGCGATTGATCAGAACCCGCGCTGCGGGCAATCCGTTCGACGCCTTCTTCGACGACACCGGAGAGGTCAGCGATGAGAGCACGAACCGGTGATCGGGGGACCTATGGGACCTTGGGGGACCTCTCAACCCATTACCCCGCGTACGAGGAAGACGTTATCAATGTGCCCTTAGGGCCACAGGTCCCCCAAGGTCCCATAGGTCCCCCAACATGCCGCCGCGTGGAGGCCAGACGCCCATGAAGGCAACGACCGCGTTCCTGAACCGCACCGTACTCGCGCACCAGCCCCAAAAGCTCACCGGCGAGGACCGCGCCGCGGTGTGGCGGTTCCTCAATTCCCGGATGTACCGCACCCCGGTCGCCGAGCGCGGCCCCATGCTCGCGTCCGCCGCCGCGCTCCTCGACCACCGCGGCTGGCCGGAGGATGTCGCCAACCTCGTGGTGCGGCTCATCACGTTCGGTGTCGGTGCCGACGACTACGTGCTGGTGAAGGCCTATCAGGACCGCCATCTCCGGCGGTCGCCGTGGGGAGCGGCCATCGCCGAGCGCTATGGACTCGGCTACCCCCGCGACATAGCCCAGGAGGCCGCCCGATGACCCCGATCAACCTGCGCAAACGCATCCAGGAGTGGCGATGTCGCCGGCGGTACCGCTCGACGGACCGCGCTGAGCAGCGGGAGCTGACGCGGCTTCGCGACCTCGGCTGGCCGGACAACCTCTCCCGCGCCACCTGGGATACCTGGTTCTTCGCGGCGCGCCTTCGCACCGGCGAGGTCGTGCCGTTCACGCATGCCGAGGTTGAGGGTAACGGCGAGACCGTCAGGCTTATCGGCGTCGCGCACACCAAGAGCGACGCCGATGGGAGACCCCCCGGGGAGCTGTCGCCCGACTGGTTCGAGCGCGGTCTGTCGGTTCGCGTCGCTGACATCGTGTGGGTGGCCGACCGTGATAGCTGAGAAGGGAAACGACATGACGCGACAACCGGTGTGTGTCCACTGCGGCGCCCCGCTCCCGGCGGGAACCCCCGAGCTCTACTGCATCCGGCATGGTGGCCAACGCCCCCCAGTGCCGACCTTCACCCAGCCCCGACTGCCCCGACTGCCCGGGGGGGATGGGGCCCGCCCACCGGACCCGGGCGACCCGACCCCGCCGCGCCCCGCCCGGCCGACCGCGGGCAACCCCTGATGCCACAGCCCTGCACGATCTGCATCCATCCTCAGCGCCCGGCGATTGACGCGGCGCTCGTCGCCGGCGACCCCAACCGGCGCATAGCGGCGCGAACCGGCGCAACCGAGCAGGCCCTCCGTCGCCACAAGGCGCAGCACGTGCCGGTGCATCTCGCCAAGGCCCAGGAGGCGAAGACCGTGGCCGATGCCGATAGCCTGCTCCGGGATGTCGGCGCCCTCCGCGGGAAAGCCATCTCGCTGCTGCTCGCCGCCGAGCGGAGCGGCGACCTGCGGACCGCCTTGGCCGGCGTTCGGGAAGCCCGTGGCTGTATCGAACTGCTCGCGAAGCTGCTCGGCGAACTCCAGGACGGCCCCGTCGTCAACATCACCGTCTCGCCGGCCTGGTTGTCGGTTCGGGCCCAGGTTGTCGGGGCACTCGCCCCCTATCCCGAGGCCCGGGTCGCGGTCGC
>Ga0136611_10003222_pt1 | contig 11428 bp, 6 predicted proteins | sample AntDrymUQ2232306_2_FD_106645 | JGI IMG/M metagenome (GOLD analysis project Ga0136611, IMG submission 106645) | Polar desert sand microbial communities from Dry Valleys, Antarctica - metaG UQ223 (23.06) | ecosystem: Environmental > Terrestrial > Soil > Desert | place: Antarctica: Dry Valley... | reverse complement strand
GGGAAGGGTGGTTCGACATCGGATCTCCTTTGTAGTGCCGGTGACGAGGTGTCAGGGCGGCGGTTGATCGAGGAACACGAGCCCGGTCCCCTCGCCTGCGACCTGCAGCGTCGACGCGGCAGAGCGGAGGACATCAGCGGGCACGGTGCCGAGCACGCGGACATAGCGGCCGTCCGGCAGCGGAAACCGCAGCTCGCTGAGGCGGCCGTCGAGGACGACCTGGCCCGTCCCGAGCCCAACCACGTCGAAGGTCGCCTCTCCGGGCTCCAGCGCAAAGACCGCCGTGCCATCGACGGCGCCACCCTGCTCGAGCACCAGGACGTCGACACCCCGCTCCCACACATCCACCACTGCTCCGACTCGCTTGCGCTCCGGCGCATCGAGCGGGTTCAGCTGGCTCTCCTCGTCCGTGCCCTCCTCCCGCTTCGGTGGGACGACGGCGTAACGGCCTCGGAACGTGAAACCTTCGGGAACGGCGAGGCCCGCCCAGGTCGTGGCTGACGGCGGCGCCGACGTCGGCTCCAGCGGGCGGATCGACCCGCCGCCCTGCTTCGGGTCGAGCAACTCCCCGAACGGTTCGAAGGTATCTCGCACGATCGTCGGCGACGTGTCGACCGCGGCCGCGACACGACGCCGGAGGACCCGGCCGTCGGTGACCCAGAGTTCCTCCAGCAGGAGGCCGTTGGGGGACAGGCAGTTGTCGGTGTAGTCGCGGTCGGTGGACGGCTCCGCCACGATGGTGCCGGCGGCCAACGGCTCGCGGCTGCGGAAGACCTGACAGCGGAGTCCGCCCACCTTCCGCTGCTCACGAGGCGCGAGTCGGCCGGCGGCGACCGCATCCGACAGCACGGCGTCGAACCGCAGATCTCCGGCCGCGAGGGCCGGCGGCGTCGCCACCAGCAGCGCCTCCGCGTCGGCGCCGTCGATGGAGATCCGACCGAAGTCCGTCACCGTGCGGGATCGGGGTGCCGCCGTCGCCTTGTCGCCTGCTCGCCGGACATCGATCCGGCCCCGATAAGGGCGCTCGACGGTGATGGTATCGGTGGTCTCCACGAGGCGACCGCCCGCCCAGTCCTGGACACGATACGTCAGCCGGTAGCTGGTCGGGGGATCGGAGGCCTTCGGGTCACCGCCCTGCACCACCACCGACCCGGGGCGTTCCGGCGTTGGCGACGGGCGCTCCTGGGCCGAGGCCCCGGGCGAATCATCCCGCTGGATCACGAGTGCTGCTGCGCTCATCATGGCGATGATGAGCGCGGCAGCAACGGCCCGGCGGCTGGCGCGCCGGGCGCGTTCCCGCTGCTGCTTCGCCCTGGTGCGATTGCTCAGGGCAGGGTGGCTTCGAACGCCACCTGGAAGTCGACCGGCGAACCGGGCGCCGGCGAGAACGAGAAGCCGTCACCCCGGCCGGCGAAAGGCCGGAGGTCGAAGCTCCACGAGCCGTTGGCGGCACGGGCGCCGAGGACGGACACCGTGCAGTCGCGCTCCGGTGCGGCCGTGAAGGCGACGGCCTCCCCCGCAGCCCAGCCTGAAGACTTCACGACGCACACCTGGATCGCTGCGGTCTCCGGGCGCCGATCACCGGCGGCGACCGTCTTGAGCACCAGGGTATCGACCGGCTTCGACAGCCGGATGAACGACACCTTGTCCTCCTGCCCGAGGCGGGTGCCCACGGGCAACGACTTCGCAGGGACGCCGTCGGCGGCCAACGGGGTCCCGGCGGTCCGGCTGGCGTAGGACGTCGTGACGATCGACGCTTTCGAAGACGACGGCGAGGAGGACGCCGACGAGGACGAATCCGAAGGCGGCGGCGTGAACGAGGGTTCAGTGGAACGCGAGGACTCCGCCGACTCCGTCGACGAGGCTGCTGAGTTCGACGGCGCAGGTGCGTCGTGAAAGGTCGTCGAGCGGTCACTGGAGCCGACGGTGGGAGTCGACCCCGAGTCGAACGAGGTGTTGCTCGAGGCGAGTCCTGAGCTGCTCTCGCCCCCGAACGACGCGTCCGGCGTGGCCTCCGGCGCAACCTCGGCGACCGCCCTCGGTGTTTGCGTCGTCGGCTGCGACAGGGTGGATCCGCTGGCGAACTGCGCGAGATCAGATCCCCGCTGCTGCGGCCCCGGCAGAGCCAGGCCGATGACCACGATGGCCGTGGCCGCCGCGATGACCGGGCGGTAGCGATACACCGTCCGGCCGACGTCGGCCAGGCTGAGATCGACGAATCTCTCCATGTTCTTCTCCCCTTCGTTCCGGGCTACTACTTCAGCCCGGGAGGGGGCGTGCGGTGGTGCTCGTGGGGCGGCGGGGCGTTCTTGTCGCCTGCCGGACGCTCCTTGTAGACGACGACGGTGTTGTCGTTCTTGAAGGGCACGGGCTCCTCGTCAGGCCACTGGCCGGGGAGGTAGCGCTTGCCCATGTTCATGTAGCGGTACATGCCGACGCCGTCGTTGCCGAGCTCGTCCTTGCCCTGGGTGTTTCCGTCCCACCACAGCTCGGCGGCGTCATCCAGGGCGAGGTAGTCGTCCTGTGGCCACACGCCCTTGCCGTAGGAGACGGCGTAGTTGGTGATGAAGCCCGACGTGCGCTTCAGCGAGAACATGCCGTCGCGGTACGACGTGGGCGTCAGGTTCGGCCCGGCCAGGTGCACGCCGCCGTAGAGGGTGCCGAGGGAGAGGAGGCTCGGGTAGGACTTGAGCGTGCACCCGCAGTGCCAGGTGACGATGTTCCCCTCCGCCGTGGCCACGTCCGGGTCGAGCCGGGCAATGAGGTACGAGATGCCGAACGCCTGCGACCACTGCGTCTTGTCGTACGTGCGGGCGAAGAAGGTGGTGTCCGTCAGCGCCGACCCGCTGACGATCCACTCGGGCCGGTAGTTCGCCTTGGTCGCCTCCTGGGTCAGGAAGATCGGCATGAACGGGTCGCCCGAGAACAGGACGCTGGTGACACCCCGGTCCTTGAGCCGGGCCACCATGATCCGTGCATCCTCCTGGGCCTTCGTCAGGTCGAGAATGTAGGCCTGGCGGTCAGTGAGCTTGCCGCCGCACTGCTTGGCGAACTCGCTCTCGAAGTAGTCGGCGCCGGACTTGAAGGCGTTGTCCTTGGTCTCGAAGTAGAGCAGGCCGATCGCCCGGTTCTTGATGTGCATGCTGGCATCACCCGCGTACTTCGCCGGCTTGCCGTTGAGCCGGCACACGTACTCGGCGCGGTGGAGGTAGCCCTGCGTCGAAGCCATCAGGGTGCTCCAGACGTGGGGCGCCCACTTCAGATAGTTCACCGTGGGCTGGGAGACGGTGCAGAAGCACAGGACGCCCCGGGCGGCGAGCTCGTCGACGAAGGCGTTGGTGCCGCCGTAGCCGCCGAACGTGGCGAAGGCCTTGACCTCGGTGGCGATCTTCAGCGCGTCGGCCTTGGCGGCGGCATCGTCGTCGTCTTTGCCGCTGGCCTTGACCTTGACGATCTTGACGTGACGACCGTAGGTCTCGTAGTGCTGCTCGAAGGCGTCGATCACCTTGCCGCGGTTCTCGTCGTCCTCTTCCTCGGACGTGTCGTCCGTGGCGCCGGCCGAGGCCGTGATGGCGGTGGCCGCCGCGTTCTCCTGCGCGATGAACAGGGCGACGACGATCGTCTCTTTCGACACCCCCTGCCAGGTGGCGCCCGGGTTCGATCCGCTGAAGATCGGGATGCAGTTCGGGGAGTAGAAGGACGGCACCTTGATGCGGCCCGTCGCGCGATCGCAGTCGGGTGCGGCGAGTGGGTCGCTGCCGCCCGCGCTGGCCAGCGCCGGCGGGGCCGAGCCAGTGTCGCTGGAGCGGGCGGCCCCGTCCGGCGCCGTCTGGGTCGCTGCCCTGGCGACCGGCTTCGCCGCCGTCGGCGCGCGCCCGGCCACCGGGGCCGTCGGCGCTCCGGAGGCATCGACCGCCGCTTCGGCGGTCGCCTCCGTCGATTGCTCGACGACGGTCTCCTCGGTCCCCGGGGTTGTCACGGAGCTCGGGCCGGCCGTCGTCTGCACCGTCGGAGAGACACCGTCGCTCTGGATGCCCGGGAGCACCACGGCGATCAGGGCCACTCCCGCCACCAGCACGAAGTACGGGCGATAGCGCGTGAACCTCGACAGCAGCTCCCGCACGGACAGATCCAACATCAGCGTTCCCCCTCTTCGAGCACGGCCACGGAGGCCGAACCGTTGGTTGTTGCCTGGCGCCGCCGCCGGCGTTGCCGAACCGCAGTGCCAGATCGGGCGATGATCTCCTCAGACGTGCCGAGGTACGACGACACGACCTTCGGGTGGTTCACGACCTCTTCGGCCGAGCCCCGTGTGACGGTGGCGCCGAGATCGAGCGCCAGGATCTCGTCCGCCATCTCAGTGATGAGCGGCATGTCGTGCTCGATGACGAGCAGGCTCGCCCCCGTGGTGTCGCGGATGCGCACCAGGAGCGGACCGAGTGCCTCGGTTTCGCGTTGGGCGATGCCCGAGGACGGCTCGTCGAACAACAGCACGCTCGGCTCGTGGCCGATCAGGCAGGCCAAGTCGACGATTCGGCGGCTTCCGGTCGACAGCTCGGCGATGAACTTGTTGGCGAACGCTTGTAGGCCCATGAGCTCGATGAGCTCGTCGACCTTTTCCCGCACCCGTGTCTCCGCCTCACCGACGTCGGGCAGCTTGAGGGCGGCGGCGAGCGGATCCTTGACACCGATCGTGCGGTCGAGGGCCAAGGCGATGCACTCCCGGACCGTCAATGCCGGGAAGAGCCTGGCGTCCTGGAAGGACCGCCCGAGGCCGATGCGGGCCCGTGCGTCCGGGGACATCGCCGTGATGTCGCGGCCGTGAAGCAGCACGCTCCCGCCGTCGGGTCGGACGAAGCCGGAGACCAAGTCGAAGAGCGTCGTCTTGCCGGCGCCGTTCGGACCGATGATGCCGAGGATCCGGCCTTCCTTGAGGTCGAAACTGACGTCGTTGACAGCGCGGACGCCGCCGTACGCCTTCGTGATGTTCCGCAACTCGAGCGTGACGGGTGCGTCCTCGGCGAGGCGCAGCTCCTTGGCCCGGGCCCGGGCGATGGCCCCGCCCTTGCCGTTGCTCTTGCCGTTGCTCTTGCCGTTTGTCGTTCCGTTGGTACCCCGAGTGAGGGAGGCGTTGCCCTCGGTGTCGCTGGTCATGACGCCAGCGCCCTCGAGGAATACCGACCGGAGGATCTCCGGGCGGTTCAGCAGCTCGCTCGTGGGGCCCCGGAACCGGATCTCACCCTTCTCCATGAAGTACGCCGTCTCGGCGATGGTGAGGGCGACGTTGACCGACTGCTCGACGACGATGATCGTCGTCCCCTTGTCGCGGATCGCTCGCACGATCTTCAGGAGCTGCTCCACGATCACCGGCGCCAGGCCGAGCGAGAGCTCGTCGATCATGAGCAGACGGGGCTTGGCGATGAAGGCCATACCGAGGGTGAGCATCTGCTGCTCACCGCCGGAGAGGTTGCCCGCGGGCTGGTCCCAACGGGTCTTCAGGACGGGGAAGTACTCGAGGACGTTCTTCGTCGCCTCTTCGATGTATTGGCTCTCGTGGCGGTACAGCCATCCGCTGATGCGCAGGTTCTCGGCCACCGACAGCGTGGGGAAGACGCCACGGCCGCCCGGCACCTGGACGACGCCGCGGCTGACGACCTCGTTGGGCGGGGCGTAGGTGGTGTCGGTGCCGTCGAAGATGACGGCGCCGCCGCCGGCCTCGACGATGCCGGAGATCGCCTTGAGCAGCGTTGACTTGCCGGCGCCGTTCGTACCGAGCAGGGCGACGATCTCCCCTTCGTCGACCTCGAAGTTCACGTTGAACAGCACCTGCACGGTGTCGTAGGACACGTCGAGATCCCGGACCACGAGGAGTTTGGCCTGGCCGTTGAGCCGGGCCTTTCGCACCTCGGCCATGGCCAGCGCCGACGTGCGGACCTTGCTGATGTCGCTGCCGATGAACGACCCGGACGACGCCAGGACGTAGTAGCCGATGGCGATGATCGGGCAGACGAGGATGATGCCCGCCTGGAGCCCGAGCCGGTCAGCAAAGCCGCCGATGACCGGGGCGGCGAGCAGCGCCGGGAGGATGAAGACATTCGAGATCGTGAACCCGAGGGACCGCACCCGCGGCGGCAGGATCAGCGAGAACGCCGCCGCCAGCCCGGGGCTCGTCGACGAGCGGGCGGCGGAGAGGATCACGTTCATGATCACGGCCAGCACGAGGTTCTCCGTGACCACGAGCAGGAACAGCGACAGGATCTGCAGGACGCCGAGGAGACTCAGGAATCGCATGAGCAGTGCCGGGTCACGCCGCAGGAGCTTGCTGGCGATCGGAATGCCGACGAGCAGGCCGACGAACTGGAACGGCTCGGCGATGGCGGCGACGACACCTCGTTGTGCCTCGTTGAGGCCCAGCACGTCCCGGTAGAAGAGGGAGATGAGCGGCCCGAGCGAGACCAGCGGGATCGAGATGATCGGGAGGGCGATGAAGATCCGGCGGAGGGTCCGCACCTGCCACAGGATTCGCCACGCCTCGGCGAACGACGCCGGCACCTCTTCGGTGTTCGCCGTCTCGTCATCGGCACCCATGGCCCGCCGCTCGTGCAGGCCGCGCACCGGCTCAGGCAGCTTGCGCGCCAGGAACACGAGGATCAGGGTCGGGATGCCGAAGATGATGAACGGCCACCGGAAGCCGAAGTAGTAGCCGATGAACCCGGCGGCGATCGGCCCGATGAACTGCCCGACGGAGTTGGCGGCGCTGTGGACGCCGAAGACCGCAGGGCGAACGTTGATCGGGTAATAGTCCGTCAGCAGAGCCCGATGGGTGGCCCCGCTCGTGGCTTTGCCGAGCCGGGCGCCGGCCCGGGTGATCCCCAGGGTGACGGGGTTGACGATGAAGCCCGTCGCCAGCGAGAAGAGGGCGAACGCCCCGAAACCGATCGTTGCGATCGTCGACCGACGCCGACGGTCGGCCAGGTGGGCGAGCGGGATCTCCAGGAGGAGGACGGCCACACCCACGAGCGACAGCACCGTCAGGATGCCCTGGATGCTGAGCCCCAGGTAGTCCTTGATGTTCGGCAGGAGGACCGTGAAGGCCTCGTTGTCCAGCTCGTCGAGGGCGTTGAGGCCGAAGAGGACGAGCAGGGGGAAGGTGGGGTTGCCGCCGGTGATCTTGGACGGGCGGAGGTTCGAGATCTTCTCCCGCAGGTCGAGGCTCATCGGGTACGGCCTCCCACGGTCGAACGCCGCCGTCGGGGCAACGTTCTCCCTCCGCCGCCGTAGTCATCGTCGTCGTCGGGTGGTTCGGGGACGGAGACAGGGCTGATCGCCTCGGTCGCCTGCAGGTCGGGGCCTTGCGTCACGTCGAAGGCTCCCGCCGCCGCCGAGGTGCGCTGGGTGTCGAGTTGGTCGGCCATCTCCCGCAATACCTCTCTCCCCTTGTCGGTCGCCGAGATGATCGAGCTGAGATCGCGAGCATCGGCGACCAGGCTCGGTACGAGCACGTTGCGCCTGTTGGCCACCCGGCGGAGGATGCCGTCACGTCCCTGGTAAACGAGGCCACCGACGCCGCCGGGGAGGACCATCAGGGTGATGAGGGCGCCGGCGCCGCTCACGAAGAACCTGAGCTCCGGGAAGAAATAACCGGTGCCCACGACGAACGTCGCTCCGATCAGGGCGCCGGAGATCGAGCCGAGTCCGCCGATGACGACCATCACGAACACGACGAGGCTCTGCTCGACGGCGTAGGGGCTGATGCCGAGACCGCGCTGGTGGTGGACGAACAGCCCGCCGGCGAAGGCGGCGAGGAAGCCGGACACGGCGAAGGCGGTCAGTTTGGCGGACACGGCGTTGACCCCGAAGGCCTGGGCGCCGCGCTCGTTCTCCCGGATGCCGATGAGGACGCGGCCGGTGCGGCTCTGCCGCAGCGCCGAGACGGCGTAGACGGCCACGGCCAGGCAGCCGAGCGTCAGGTAGTAGAAGCGGGTCTCGCTGTCGATGGCGATGATCCCGAACAGCGGCGTGCGAGGGATGCGGCCCTGCGGCAGCCACCACGAGAAGAACTCGTTGCTGAGGAGGTACGTGGCCGTCGCCGCTGCGAAGGCCAATGTGATGATGGCCAGGAACAGGCCCTTGATTCGCAGAGCAGGAAGGCCGATCACGACGGCCACGACGGCACCGATGACGCCCGACAGCACCAGAGCGATCGAAAGGTCCCAGTGGAGTCGGCTCGTCACCGCGCCACCGACGGCGGCACCGATGCCCATGAACGCGACCTGACCCAGGCTCACCTGCCCTGCCCATCCCGTGAGGACGACGAGGGAGACGCCGACAAGGGCGTAGATCAAGATGACGCCGAGCAGGTTGACCCGGCTCTCGGGGAGGACGAGGGGCAATAGGACGGCGATCAGGCCGAGGCCGGCGATGAACCCCTTGAAGCCGAACTTGATCTCCGGGAAGTTCTTCAGCTCGTCCGGGATCGGGCGGACCTCCTTCGCCGCTTGCCACGTCGACGTGTCGTCGGCGCGGGCCACGGTGCCGCGACGCTGGAAGAGAAGCGCGCCGAGGACGATCAGGAAGATGATGGGGGCCGTCAGCAGGCTCCTGCCGGTGTCCCAGACGATGACCTGCTCGATGATGCCGAGGCCGACGGCGGCGGCGAAGATCGTGGGCAGTCGCTCCATCCGCCCGATGACGCAGGCGGCGAGGGCCCGGATCAGGATCGTCGGCCCGAGCACCGACCCGATCGGGAGGCCGACGATGCCGGCCCGGAGGAAGATGGCGAGGGTCGACAGCAGCGTGGCGATGACCCACACGATGGTCTGGATTCGCTTGACCGGCACGCCCAGCAGGGCGGCGCGATCCGCGCTCTCGGCGCTGGCCCGCACGGCGATGCCGATGCTCGTGAAGCGGAAGAAGAGCAGCAGCGAGACGATGACGATGGGGACGGCCAGCATGGCCACGATGTCGTTGCCCCGGAAGACGATGGGGCTGATCTCGAACGAGAAGTCGAACGGCGAGGGGAAGCTCTGCGGGGGCGTCGTGAGGTTGAAGAACCGCGGCAGGATGATCGAGAGGAACGCCAGGAGCTGGGCGATGAAGATCGTGGCCGCCGTCATCAGGAGCCGGGGCGCCTTGAAGAAGCGGCGGATGATGCACACCTCGACGATGGCGCCGAGCGACAGTCCGGCCATCAGCCCGAGTGGGAGCGCCACCAGGTAGGGAAGCCCGGGGCCGACGACGAGGAGGACGGCCAGCGACGCCGGTGCCGCTCCCAGGTCGCCCGCGGCGAAGTTGATGATGCGGTTCGCCCGGTAGATGAGCGAGATGCCGAAGGCGATCATCGCCGTCAGGCCGTCGATGACCATGCCCTGGACGAGCACGCCGATCGGCGCCGGCCACAGCAGCTGCTGGACGAAGTAGAAGATGCAGGCGCCGCCGGCGATGAAGGCGATGCGCCGGACCTCTGGGCGATCCACGACCGCCTTCGGCGGGTCGGGCGGCGCCGTCGGGAACTCAGGCATCGTCGAAGACTCGACCTGCGCCTCTCCCCGTGTTGCTGATGCCACGATCTACCCCCCAGTAGTCGAACGAGGCGTTGCCGTCCCGTGTCAAGGAACTTTCGCCACCGGCTGCGTGTTCTCCTGCCGGGAACTCATTCGATCCCCGAACTACGTCCGCAGCGGTCGGAGTATATGCTTCGAGAGGCGAAGGATTGCGCAACGGCGCGAACGGTCCAGCCGCACCGGGGGGTGGCGAGAGTGCTGCGACAGGATCGTTCCCGCCGGCAGGCGCCGGCTGCTTCGGCGTCGCGACCCCGGCGCCGGCCTCGAGCTGTGCGGCGGCGATGGCTCGCCGTCTTCGGCGTGACCGCGATCTCGACGCTCGTGGCCGGCCCTGGCGACGTCGCCCGGAGCCAGGTCGCCTGCCGCATCGACGCCGCTGACGCGTCCGTCTTCGCCGACATCGACCAGGCCGGGATCGTCTCGTACTACGGGCAGGTCATCATGTCGACGCGGGACTGCGGGCTGTCGCCGGCCGAGGTGCAGGCAACGTTCCGACCGGTCGCCGGGACGGCGACGACGTGTGACTTCCGCGGCTCGCTGCAGAGCGACGACGCCGTCTGCACCCAGGCCCACGGCCTCGCCGGCTCCGGCACGCCCATGGTGATCGAAGCCATCGGCCGAACGTACGGCACGGGCGGAGCCGACCTCTTCACGTCCTCTTGCACCCTCGTGGTGACCCCGCCGTCACCCGGGGTGTTCGGCGGGTCGTTGAGCCGGGCGTCGTGCCCGCTCCCACTCGAGTGATGCGCCGGGCGCCCCGCTTCCTCGCGGCGGTGCTGGTGGCCGTCGCCCTCGCCTCCGGGACGGCCGGGGCGGCGTACCGCGCCGTCACCGGCGACCTCGTCCAGTGGGAGTGGGCCACGGTCGAGTCGTCGGAACGGCATCGCGTCACCGATCTCGTCGTCCGCGACGACGGCTGGATGATCGTCGCCACGTCCACGTACGCCGACGGGCACCTGCACCTCATTCCGCCCTGGGGCGGCGTGCTCGGGGCGCAGACGCGCTTCGGCCCGTCGGCGCTCGGGTTCCGCCAGCTCGAGCTGCGCAAGGGGCGGCTCTATGGTCTCCGCCAGTCGGTCGAGCGGGAGGAGGAGAAGCACTCCCAAGCGGAGCTCGTCGAGCTCGACGTCCAAAGCGGGGTGATCCTCCGCTCCCTCGGCCGCTGGTGGTTCCAGGACTTGGCCGTCGACCCGGTCACCGATGAGCTGGTCCTCCAGACGAGCGGAGGCGGGCGGGAGCCCTACCCGCACCACCTCGTCAGCTTTGACCCCGACCGGAACACGACGAGGACGTTGGTCGCCGATACCGAGCCCCGGTCCGACCGGGCATTCGAGGTGGCCTTCAGCGCCGATGGCCAGCAGCTGCTCACGGCCAACGTGACCGACCTCCCGCCGACCGTCGACGTCCGCCGGCGCGACGGTACGGTGCTCCACACCCTACAATCAGGGCAGGTCGACACTATGACCGTCGGCCGGCCGGGCACCTGCTTCGAGGGGATGCTGGTGCTCAGTCGCTTCGACGGGAGCGTGCTCGGGACGGCCACGACCCCCAACGCGCAGCCCGTGCTCCTGGCCTCGGGCGGACGCACGGGTGTCGTCAGCTACCTCGGCCTCGATGGAGACGGCCACATCGCCGCCGCCCGCTATGACAACGTGACCCTGTTGGCGTGTGCCGGTTTCGTGCCCCCGAAGTCGCCGGCGCTCACGACGCCGCCCCCGGCAGCATCCGCGCCCACCGGGCCCACCGCTGCACGTGAGGTCGCCGCCGCTCGTCCGCCATCGGGGCCGGCGCCGGAGCCGTCGGCCACGGCGTTGCGACCCGATGTGGCGGCCACGGCCGGCACATCGGGTCGCAACGCCGTGGCC
>Ga0136611_10003221_pt1 | contig 11429 bp, 27 predicted proteins | sample AntDrymUQ2232306_2_FD_106645 | JGI IMG/M metagenome (GOLD analysis project Ga0136611, IMG submission 106645) | Polar desert sand microbial communities from Dry Valleys, Antarctica - metaG UQ223 (23.06) | ecosystem: Environmental > Terrestrial > Soil > Desert | place: Antarctica: Dry Valley... | reverse complement strand
TACCCCTGGCAGGGCGGCAAGGCGGGACTCGTCTTGCCCGGACCCAATGTCGAGAGGGAGGCCGAGGCGAACCAGACGCTTGCCTTCTTCCGGTTGGACCCGACGGACGGGACGCAAGTCCTCCGCTACCTCTCCGGCCTGCGCCTGCCCATCGCGTTCGGGCTGGGACTGTGGGATGGCTGGGTCCCGAACAAGGAGGGCGTACTGCCCCGGTTCGATAGCACGAGGAAGATATGGGGGCATCACCTGATGGTCGTCGTGGGACACAAGACGCTTGCCACGGGCGTGTGGCTGAAGATTCGGAACTCGTGGGGGCTGGGGTGGGGCGGCCGATTCGTCGCCGTGGGTCAGCCGAAGGCAGATCGAGGCCATGCCTGGATGCACCTTGACGACTTCACGGCCCGTTGCTTCGATCCCTACGCGATCACGTCAGTCGAGCGCGGGATGGTCTCCGGGACCAACGTCACCCCGGCCGACTTCCGGCGGGCGTAGTGTCATCACTCGCTCACTCACTCGGCCGTTGGTCGTTCGATGTAGTAGAAGTCCTGGAAGTCCATGACGGCGACACGATTCACGTCCGTGTTGACGTGGGCTTCGAGGTGGACTACCGGCCCTGGATTCGGATTAGGCGGGCCAGTTCACCGGAACTGAACGAGCCGGGCGGTCCAGAAGCCCGCGACTACCTCGCCTCGATCCTCGCCGTGGGACGATTCACCGTCACGACGTTCCGGCGGGAAAGTGGGTCCTGGCAACGATCATTCGTCCGCTGGATTGGGGACGTGTCCCTCTCGAACGGGGAGGACGTTGCCGTGCTAATGGTCCAGTCGGGCCACGCGAAATGGAGCAGACCATGAACGCTTACAACGTGATCGCCGTCGTCACCCTGGCCCTGGTCATCTTTATCCTCCTGGTGATGATCGGGGCAGTCACCGTATGAACGACCGTCAGCGCCGCATGTACGCCGTCCGGGCGGCGTCAGTCCTCAACCACCGGATCGTTCGCTCTGCCGTCGAAACGTTACTCTTGTCATATGACGGCGGTGACGACGATATGGAACTCCACGACTTCGTTCGGGATGACCTTCTGCGAGTCGCCAGCCTCGTCACACAGGTCGCGTTCGTGATGTCAGACGGACTGGACCCGGATGACCTTCCGATGGCCGAACAGGACGCGGATGACGCTGAGTCGAGCCTGGGCGGCGTAGACGGCGAGGGATTCCATGCCGAGGTGATGCGCTTCGATATGCGACCGGAGATGGAGGGACCGTGAGGAGTGACTCTCCGCGCGGGGGCATGGCGGCGTCCGTGGGGAAAGCCGTCCGCTCCCGGAGAAACGTGATAGGGATGACCCGTAACGATCTGGCGAGCCGGACGGGCCTCTCGGTGTCCTACGTGGGGCTTGTCGAGTCGGGGACGCGGTGTCCGACCTTGCTGACCCTATTCCGCATCGCCAACGTCCTCGACTGCAACGTGACCGACTTGGTGTACCCGCTCGATACCAGAAGGAGTGCCTGATGAAGACTGAACCGGCGTTGACACTCGGTGGGGCGATGTCCCTGCTTATCGCGGCCACTTTTGGCCTCATGACGGCGTTGGGGGTGGACCTGAGTCCGGGCCTGCCGACAGCGGTGGACTTCTTCGTCGGGGCGCTCCTGACGGTGGCCCCGTTCGTCACGTCCGCCTTTATCCGGGGGCGCGTCGTCAGCCCGCAGACCGCAGCGATGATGGTCATGGAAGCCCACGCGACTCGCCCGCAGGACATCCTGGACCCGGACGTGTCGCTCGCCATCCCCGGCGTCGCGATCCCCCCCGGACCAGCTTCCGCAAAGGTCTAGTACACTCACGATGCGAAACCGCCGGACGGACCTCCCCGGCGGTTTCGTGTAGCCAAATACCGCTACTGGTAGTAGTATTGCCCTCTCGGGGCAGGCGTGGGTCCGCCCGTACATGGAGGGACGCGATGGATGCGATACGCGGAAGGCCGGGGCGGGGGTGCGAGCCGGAACTGGCTCGCCTCGTCAATGATGCTGACCGGCGACTGCGGGACCTGGCGGCCTACTGGATCGAGGAAGTAGAGCATCCATCGGAGCATCACCGTGAGCCACCGCTGCAGCGGGCCATGAAGGGCATGGCGGCGGCGTTCACGTCGTTCCAGATGGGATACGACGATGCCCTGTCCATATCGCAGGCACACGGCCCTGTCTGGCAGTCGCACGTCGCGTACTGGCAAACCCGGATGGAGGTGATCGCCAACGGACCCAACGGCGCGTACTGGCTCGAAATGTTCATCCGCCGGGTGATCGAGGAGGGCATGCCGTCTGCCAACTGGAAGATGCCGACCTTGTCGCCTCGTCAGTCGCAGGGAGGGAAACATGATACCGGCCAATGACGAGAAAACTGTCATGACGGAAGCGACAGCCGCGCCGGAGGGATATATCCGCATCAATATCACCAAGAACAGCAAGGGCTACAGCCACGAGACGACCGTCAGCCTGCGGTGGACCAGCGGCGACTACAAAACCGCCATCGCCGCCATGCTGCGGGAGTCCGACATACTCGCTCGAAACGAAATCGAAGAAAGGCAGCGCGTCGATGGATCGTGGTGACGGACGCGCCCACATCTCGGGCCACGACCGGGTGAGCAGTCAGGGCTTCGGCACGTTCCTGATGCCGGTCGCGGGCGCGGTGACGACTTTCCCTATACCCGACGAGGATGACATCCGTGAGGTGAAGGTGGGCTTCAAAGCCCATCGACTCGCCCGGGTCATGGGCGACCTCCGGGATAACCCCACGAACCGGATAAACCTCCGGGAGACGAGCGAGCGATGCGGCGAGACGGAGGGTGAACTCCGGCGCATCCTCCGCGCGCTGCGAGCGTTAGGCGTCATCGAATACGCGCCGTGGTTCACCGAGCCACGGGTCATCCGTCCAGATTGGCGTCCGCGAGCGACGCCGGGAGGCCAAACGTGGAAGACGGTCAACGTGTTGAGCGGACCCCATTCGACCCCACCAAGCACCTGCGACAACTGAAAGGCCGGGGTGGGGGACCGCCCCAACCATATTTGGACGTGAAGTGGAGACTCGTCTGGTTTCGTGACCGTTACCCACAGGGGCACGTCGAAACAGAACTCGTGGACATCAGCGCCGACCGGGCCGTATTCCGCGCCGTCGTCCGCAACGTGGACCAAGAGGGGAACCTACTCGGGGTCGCCACCGGCTTCGGCAGCGAGACGGCGGGGGACTTCGGTGACTTTATCGAGAAAGCCGAGACGAAAGCGGTGGGGCGAGCGCTCGCCGTGCTGGGCTACGGCATCCAGTTCGCTGAACTGGGCGACGATCCCGACCCGCCCACCGGACCACCTAGGACAATGACCACCGAGGAGGCCGACGCCTTCGAGTACCGCATCCACGAAGCAGGCGACACCGGCGTGCTGGAAGCCATCGCTGAAGACATCAAAGCCGCCGGGTACGTCCAGAACCCGGACCGTGATCGCGTTCGCATCTTTTATCGCGACAAACTCAGCGCCCTTCGAAATGAAGCGACGCTCTCCTGATGGGCTGGTTCCGACTCGACGAATCGTTCCCCGAACACCCCAAGGTGATGGGCCTTGGTTTGCGGGCGGAAGGGCTGTTTGTGCGCGGATTGGCCTATGCCTGTCGTGTCAAGACAGACGGGCACATCCCCACCGCGTTCATTCGGTCGATGCCCGACCCCGATGTGGAAGCGGTCGCCACCTCGCTCGTCGCCGCAGGGCTGTGGGAAACCACGCCCTGCGGCTTCCTCATCCACGACTATCTCGATTATCAGCCGTCACGCGAAGACCTGAAGCAACGGACTGAAGTCTTCCGTGAATCAGGTCGTCGAGGTGGGACGCGAAGCGGCATCGTCCGTCGTGAATCACCCGCGAAGCCAGGGCTTGAAGCCTACCCTTCAAGCCTACCCTTGAAGCCAGGGCTTGAAGCCCATGACGACAAAGGCTTGAAGCACATAACAGAACATAACAGTACAGAACACATAGCTACTCACGTAGCTATGGGGACAACTTCGCAAGCGAAGTCCAAAACCAAAGTCCAGACGAAGGCAACGAGAGTGCCCGATGACTTTTCGGTTACGGACGCGATGCGGACTTACGCCGGGACGAAGGGCGTCGCCGCCGATGCGGTAGACCGCGAGACAGAACGGTTCCTCGACCATCACCGGGCCAAGGGCACGACGATGCTGGACTGGGTTGCCGGGTGGCGGAACTGGATGGCTCGCTCGCTCGACTACGCGCCGCGCCGGAGCAACGGGTCCACGGCGGTATCGCGGGGCGACCGGGCGCGGGAAAGTCACGAGGCGCTCATACGGCAGATCGAAGACGAAGAAAGGGCAACCCGATGAACGATCACGAGGTTCGTAAGTTCCTAGTTCACCTATCCGGCGGGTGGCCGGAACGTGTGGTCACCCCGGCGGCGGAGCGGTTCTGGCAAAACAGCCTCTCGGCGGTGACGCTAGACGATGCACTCGCGGCCGTCGATGCCCTGGTCAGCGAGGGACAAGAACACTACCCCCGTCCGGCGCAGGTGTTAGCCCGGTGCCCCGACCGGCGCCTAGCCGCCACCGGCTATGGGCGATACGCGGAACTGCGACGAAAATACCAGGGGGGACGAGGGGACGGGGCCTATCGCTGCGATGGGGTACTCACCCCGACCGAGAAGGATGAGTACGCGGCCTTGTCGCGCCAACTCGGGGTGACCCTGTGATTCACGGGCGACGACCGTCGCCCTTATTGGGTTAGGGAGGTTTCCGATGACGTCAGACACGACGGATATGGGTGTAGGACCGCGCAGGATCGCCGCCACCGAACGTGGCAGCGACGAATGGATGTTCACTCGTCTGGAGCGATCCGATCGCGTCCTGGACGCTCTCAGGAGTTTCCGGCGAAAACGTGGATACGGACCGACCGTGAAGGAACTCGCCTTCAATGCCGGGCTCACGGCATCGCAGACGAGGACCGTGTTACATGACCTTCGTGAAGGAGGGTCCGTGACGTGGGATCACGGCGTTCCCGGCTCGCTGCGGGAAGTTCCCGACGACGAAGCGGGGGGAGGAGAATCGTGATGAACTTGACATGGCGTGACCGGGCACGGCTGATTGAACGTGGTTCGCTCATCCCCGATGAAACCCTCCCGGTTACGCTCGCTTTGACGGCGAAGGAGGCGGTCGTCGTCGCGATCATCCTGGCGACCGGCCCGCAATCGCCCAGCGTCGGCATGGCCCGCGACAAGCTATCCGCTGCATTGCGGCAAGTCGGGGTCAACGATCCCACGCTGGTCGAGAACGGTGGCGGTGGTGTCTGATGCGCGACCGGACATCCTGCATCGTCTGCGGGTCGAGCGAGGGCGAGCGTGGCGTCCGCATCTCGGCGCGACGTGCGACCGGCTCCCCACTCTGCCGACCCTGCTATACCCGGGTGATGGACGCGACCTACCCCGAGCGCCGCCAGCGCCGCCTCGCTCGCCGCCGATACCTTCGACGCTACGGCATGGCGTTAGCCACGGGCCAAGTGACGTTCGCACCCTGGGGGGCCACACCATGAGCAGCAAGAACGGCGCGAAGAATCGAACGGATGGCGACGAGGTGACCCTGGGGGACCTGATGCGCGACCTCGACCCCGAGCATCGCCTCGTGATGCTGGCAAAGCACCCCCAGACGGGCGAAATCGGCCTGCTTATCAAGGACCAGAACGTTGAAATCCTGATCCCGTTCACTCGAAAAGCGCTTATCGAATTCGGAGAGGCGTGCCTGTCGGCGGCGCGGGACGGGATGCAGACATGACCGCGCGTCGCATACCATTGGCGGATCGCTTCGCGGAGAAGGTGAGCGAGCGCGGACCCGAAGACTGCTGGCCGTGGGTGGGGGCCATCCATGTTACCGGCTACGGCGTGATCCGGCGCGACACGCCAAGTACAAAGGTTGAATACGCCCACCGGGTCGCGCTCGAACTCGCCGGACGCCCAGCACCGGACGATCTGGACGTGGACCACCTGTGCCGGAATCGCTCCTGTGTCAACCCGGACCACCTCGAAGCCGTGAGCCACCGCGAGAATTGCCTACGCGGGGAATCACCGACGATCCTCCTGTACCTGTCGGGACGTTGCTTGCACGGTCACGCGATGACTCACGAGAACACGTACGCCGAACCCCGATTCGGGCGAAGGACATGCCGGGAGTGTCGCCGGGATCGGGATCGGGCGCGGCGCGAACGACTGAAACGAGCAAACCCATGACCGTCCCGGCGGCGATCCTGAAACTAACGACCGAAGCGGCCTGCAGAGGACCATTGTCGAGGCCGCGAAGTGGATGGGCTATCGGGCGTATCACACCCAGATATCCATCCACTCCGCAAAGGGCTTCCCCGACCTGGTCCTCGTCGGGCGCGGCCAAATCGTGTTCGCGGAGGTCAAGACCGCGACGGGGCGAGTCAGCCCCGAACAGCAGGCATGGATCGACGCCATCAACGCTAACGGAGGACGAGCCTACATCTGGCGACCCGCCGATTGGCTGGAAGTCGAGCGCGTATTGCGAGCCGGAGTCGTGGAGCCCGTCCAGTCCCGGATATCGGAAGTCGAGCCATAACGACCGCGCAGGATCGTCAAGGACCGCGCCGAAAGGCAAAACCCAAGCACCGCGTGGCGAATCATCCACGCGGTGCTTCGTTCGTCCGGCCCTTGCCATTCTGGAAATATCCCTGGGCCGCACCTACGGTCAGCCACGGGCGCAAAGAGAACCGGGTGGTGTACCCACCCGGTTCGGAATGTCTCGGCCTTGGCGATCCTACGTGTTCACGTCACGGCTATGCGTTGTCCATTCAGGGAGCCGTCCAGACCGGCGGCTCTTGTTGTAGTGGGCCAGGATGGTCATCCCGACACCCGATGGCGTGTTCGTACTCACCGCGCTCCCCAGGCTTCGTCCGTGTGCGACGAGTGCGACTGGCGTGACGCGCCGCAATGAGGCCACGAGGTCGTCTTCGGAAACTCGTCCGCGATACCGTCGCCAAAACCCGGCCGTGCCAGAGATGACGTTTCCGGTCGTCGCATCAATGTTATCGGGCCAGGATGAGCAGATAATCGACAGAACTTCGTCCAGACGCTCTGCCCCAAGCAGTTGGTACGCACGGTCGAGGGCGTCCGTGGCGCCAACCTCTCCGACGCCCCGGGCATTCGTCCTTGCGACGCGGAGCCCGTGCCGGTCAAGCAGGGCCGTGATAGCCGTGGCTTGGGGTTCTCTGTATTCGGCGCGAGCGCGAAAGAGGTCGATGGCTCTCAGGCTCCGTCGATTCGAGGGACGCTGGGTCTCAGCAAAGAAGCGAGCCTCATCTTCGTAGGTGAACCCGACGTAGATGAGGCCGAGGATGGTGTCGTGCCCAAGGGCCATCGCCGCCGCACACCGGTGTTTGCCGTCCATGACAAACATGTCGCCGTCGTCTCGGAGTGAGATGGTAACTGGCTGAAAAATGGACGGGTCGAACTTTGAGACAATGGACCTGACCCGATTTGGCAGGGTGTTCCCTTGGTACGTGTCTACCTTGATGCTCGCCAGGGGGACTCGTTCGATAATGGGTTCACCACCATCCTTCGCGACGGTGAATGGGGTGTACCCCATAGATGTCATCCGAACCCGCTCTCGCAGGGACGGTCGCGATTCGATACGCTGCGCTTCGATCATCACCGAACCTCCACCACGCCGCCGAAGAACCCTTGGTCCCGGCGTAACGCCATCAGCCGCTCGACGTCAGAACTAGACAAGGCCAACGTCGCCTGACCTCTGCTCTCCGGCGTCCGGATTCTGACGAACCAAAATCCGTTCTTCCTCGCGAACCGGATCGCGGTAGACGTATTCACGCCCATCATCCGCGCAATATCGGATATCGGCACATGCTCTGACATCGCGTCACCTCCTGATACGCTCGCGCCGCCTTGGCGCGTCACGGATGAGTGTACCACGCCGCGCCTTGGCATGCCATCGTGTCTGAAATATTCGCCCTCTTTATTCAGCCAGGATGCCCGCGATGATCGCGTTGGCCGTCTCGCGAGCGGCGGTGACGTTCTGCCGGAAGCGGTCCCGGTCAGCCACCCAGCCCGCGACGTAGGGGAATGTGTGCGAGCCCGCGTCAATCCCGACGTGCGAGCAGACGATATAGGCGGCGCACTCGGCAACCGCTTCGGCGTCCTTTCGTTCGATGATCCGAACGTCGTGCTTGGCGACCGCGTGAGCCGCTTCGTGCGCCAAGACCTGCGCCGTGGCGTCAGCCGAGAGGTAGTCGAGGACTTCGACCGACCGGGTGCGTGGCGAGTAACGCCCCCGTGGGCCACCCAGGTCGCCCGCCCAGGCGACGGGGATGCCCTCGCGCTGTAGGTACTGCACTATCGAGAGTCCGAGCGCCTTGCCGGTGTCAGACTCGCCAGTCAGCACTTCAACGGATGGCGGATCGGGAAGCGGGTCGCCCTCGGTCTGGCTGACATCGAAGACTGACCCGATTCCGAATCCGGTCACCCGGCGCGGTGCATCGTCCTTCTCGTCGGGCTCGCGGCGACGCTTGAACGGGACGAAGATGCGGATACCCCGCTCACCCTTCATCACCTGCCGTCCCATGCCCATCCACGCCTTGTATGAGGCCACGTTGGTGGCTTCTGGGCGCTGGGTGTAAATCAGCATCGTGTTATTCACCGAGTAGCGGTGGAAGCGGGCCTGGGCGTCGAGGTAGGCCCGGAAGGAGTCCGAGTCAATGATTGACTCGACACCCCTTTCCAGCGCCTCTAGCACGTCGTCGCGGTTGGTGGCGAGCGCGTCGCTCATGGTGGACCTCCCCACTTCTCTGCTACCGCTCCGGTCGCCGGTAGTTCTTTAGGAGCCAGGCGTACCCGTGAGTACCCTCTTCGTCGAGGAACCCAGCCAGTTCGTGAAGGTCGTAGTTGGAGGAGACATCCCTGACGCCCCAGAAGTCGAGCATGTTTACCATCCCGCTCCGACGGACTTCCTCGTACTGGTTCATCAGCGTGTTGAGGTCATCCGGGCTGATGTCGCCGTACCGTTCAATCGCTTCCATCGTGGACCCCCGTTTCTGTTCCCCCGGCCAGACTCCCTGACCGCTCACATCCTATCAGGGTGTACACCAATGTCAAGTGGCGAATGTGCTAGTCTTCCCACCGCTCCCCGGCGTCACCGAACACACCGACTTCCACTTCGCAGTCGTCGAGGTGCGCGTCCGGCGCGGTGTCCCCTCGCTCGCTTGACACGATCCGACCGAGTTCTTCGATGACTCCGTACGCCCAGGCGGCAACGTCGTGGGTCTGCGAGAACGGAAGCATGAGGCTGAGTCGGTCATTGAAGTACCGCAGGGCGCTCTCCGCGTCATCGACGTTGCCGAGTTCGGTTGGAACTGGAAGGCCAACACCGAGCGCCCAGGCGAGAAATCGCCCGTCCTCGCGCCCCTGATCGAAGTCGGGATACTGGCGAAGGTGCAGGTCAAGTTCGCTGAACGACGTGCGGATGGAACTAGTCATGGCCGGACCTCTCCTTCGCTTCTCTCAACCGCCACACATGCAGTCGTCGGGGCACCCGCACCGCGAGCAGCCACCACCGAGTTCCAGTTCCGATGGCCCGACGTAGGAGTCATCGAAGAACACGGAGTCGGGGTCGTGGCGCTCCGGATCGTAGCCCTGTCCCGCCTCCGCAAGGGCGTCGTGGAACTGGGCGGTAGTCATCCGCGCATCCGGTCGCCGGAAATGCGGCGGCATCGGCGTGGTCAATAGCGTCATGGTCGGACCCCATTCTCTCGCTCGCTGGCCGGACACCCCGGTCACACACATCCTATCAGGGTGTACACCGATGTCAAGTGGCGTCGGCTCCCTTCTCGCGGCGCGTCCTGCGTTCGGCGTTTCGGGCGACTCGCTCTATCGCCTGCTTGTTGTTCCCCCTCGGGGAGCGGATGCCTTGCTCCCAGTTCTGGTACGTCCCCAGGGGGACGCCCACGAGGGCGGCCATGTCCGGCTGGGTGAGTCCGGCGCGTATGCGTAGCTTGCGGATGTCATTAGCGGTCATCGTGGACCTCCTGCCGGTCGAATCGAACGAGGTAGTAGTCGGACGAGTCGTCTGGTAAGTCGATCCGGGCGACGGCATCCCACTCCGTGAAGCGGTAGCGGTGGGCATCGAACTTCCAGGGGATGCGCGTCCACGCTCCGGCGTTCAATCGTGCGAGTTCGTCGCTGTTCGCATCGACCGCCAATTCAACCGACCAATTGGGTTCGCAATACGGGAAGATGCGCAGCGCGACGATGATGCGCGGTCGTTCTCTCAGGCGCGACTCGAAATCGGGGTCGTCGCGAAACGCCTCCTTTACCTTGTGATACCAGCGATCCACGTCGGTGAACGGCGCCCCGTACTTCCACCCCAGGCTCACTAGGCCCGCGCTGCGACTCGTGTATTCCTTGAAGCACGAGTCGCACAAGCCGTCGGAGGCCGAGGGGTACGAATACCTGTGGTCGGGGGGTTCCCCACCGCAGCGCGGGCAGACATCGGGGACGGTAGGCGTCTCATGGATGGGCATCGTGGTCCTCCCTATCGTGCGCGTGAGTCGAGCGACTCGACGGTGAACGGTTCGCCACGAGGGAGCCCGTCGCGAACGGACTGGAACTGGTCGGGGCCTTCTCCGTCGAGAACTATGCGGACCGCCGAGTCGCCGCCGTGCATCATCACGGCTATCCGACAAGCGGCGTCGAGGTCCGAGGTGCCCGGGGTCATCGCGTAGACCTTCCCGTCGCACACCACCGCGTACATCGTGGTACTCATGTAGTCACCTCCGTGGCGACGAGAGCCCACAGACCGTCCCGGACTCGCAGCGCCGCGCACTCCCGGCTGATGGTCTCCGACTCTAGCGCCCATCCTTCCCGGCCAGGCCGGGCGCTTAGGACCGCGACGTGAACGTCACGCCCGCCGATGGCGACGACCTGAACCCACCCGCCCCATTCCGGGCGGAACTGCTTCCCGACGGCTTCGGCGGCGGTCGCGGTGTGGAAGTCGAGCATCATAGGTTTCCCTCCCTGTTCCCCCGGTCAGGCTCCCTGACCACTGGTATCTTAGCAGGGTGTACACCAACGTCAACGTCTTCGGGTGGCGAGCGACGGGCGAGCGTCCCGCACGATGAGCCAGTAGTCCTGATAAGCCCTGGGGCGTGACGCGAAGGCGTGTTCGTCCTCGATCCCGCTGCCACGGCAGCGGTGGCAGGCTCCGATGTTCCCGAACCCGTCACCGTTCCCCGCGCACGTCGGGCAGATGGGGTCAATCGCCAGCAGCCGGGCCGCATCGTTCCAGCGCCGCAGGTCGCCCTTGCGGATCGTGACCGCGATGTCGGATCGCTCGGGTGGCTCATTCCAGACTTGGTAGACGAC
>Ga0136611_10003220_pt1 | contig 11429 bp, 13 predicted proteins | sample AntDrymUQ2232306_2_FD_106645 | JGI IMG/M metagenome (GOLD analysis project Ga0136611, IMG submission 106645) | Polar desert sand microbial communities from Dry Valleys, Antarctica - metaG UQ223 (23.06) | ecosystem: Environmental > Terrestrial > Soil > Desert | place: Antarctica: Dry Valley... | reverse complement strand
GGATAACTTGCCGGTCGCGCCGCAGCTCGCGCGCTTGCAATTGAAAACGCCGGTCGCAGTGTTGAAATGAAACGCGCGTTCGGAGCTGTGGCAGATTGGGCAGCGACAAACTTTTTCAGGGTCGCGGCCTTGCGGCGTGTCGAACGCTTCCAAGTCGGCAAGTGATAACACGGGGCGCGCGTTCGGAGTACTCGCGGTTTGCATGGTTTCGCCTCACTTAAACAAGATTGCGGATTGTGCCGACGCGGGCGCGCGGTTCGCCAGGCGCGCCGCTTTCGGATTCAGTGAACTTTTGCAGCGCGCCATTAAAGCGCAGCGGTATCGGCTTGCCTATGGAGCCGTGCCGGTTTTTCGCCAGGCGCAAAGTGATTTCAACTTCGCCCGCGCCGTTTTCTTGCGCGTCGCTTTGCCGGTCAAGGTCAATCACGGTTTCGCCCTGATATTCAATTTTGCGAGTACCCGCGCCCGCGTTTAAGCCGCCGCTTTTCATACTGTCGCGGTTGCGCTCGCTAATCATTAAAAGCGGGCAAGCCAGGTTTGCCGCCAGTGTTTGCAGCGCGCGGATTGCCGTATTGAGCGCCTCATATTCTTGCGCGCCATCGGCGGCGGTGGATTGCGTCCAAGTGTGCAAGCTGTCAATCACCAAAAGAAAATGCTTCGATTGCCCGCGCACAATAACCGCGCACTCTTGCAAGTACTCAGGGCGCGCCGGTGCGCGCGTCGCGTCCACAAAGGCCAGGTGGGGCGCGGCTTCGATTGCTTGCAATGCCATCGCTTCGGCGGCTTGCCCGCTCATTTCGCCCGATTTCAAGCGGCCAAGATAAGTGCCGGTTACTCGCGCCGTGTGCCGTCGCAAGAGTTCAACGGGTGACATTTCGCACGTCACGAAAAGCGCGGGGCATTGGCAAGTCGCGGCAATCTGCAAAGCGAGCGCGGTTTTACCCGTGCCGGCGTTGCCGTGCAAGATGTGCAAGCCGTTCGCAAACGCGCCTGATAACTCGCGGTCAAGAGTACCCAGGCCAGATAGCGCGCCGCGTGGCTTGCCGGTTGTGCGCGCCTCATGCGCGGCGTCGGCATCGGCGCGAAAGTCACTGAGTACTTGGCTGAGCTTGAAAAGTCGCGGCTTTGGGCTTTGGTCGGTTTGGGCGATTTCGGCGGCTTCGCTGGTCGGGCGCAAAGAAGAATTGGTTTCCATGCGGAGAAGTGAAACGCCGCGAATAGCGCCCGACAAGGGCGCGCTAATTCGCCGGTTGTTATTGTTATAGCTGCACTTTTGAGAGTGAACTCCGCCAGTTTGTTGTCACACTCCGCCAGTTTGTTGTCACACTCCGCCAGTTTGTTGTCACACTCCGCCAGTTTGTTGTCGGCTTTTTGGCCGCTTTTTGGCGCGGGGCTTCTTTTTCAAGTCGCGCGGTTTTAATGCAAATTGTGGTTTTAAGACTTTTTCAAAAGCGGGTTTTGTCTTTGCGCCAACTTCGATATTTATGCTTTGGTCAAGCCAAAGGTCTTGCCAGTTTTGTCGGGGCAAGCCGTCACGCATTTCTTTTGGCGTGATTGCGGCTTCGCCGGTGCGTTCGATAAAACCTTCATCGGCTAAAATCTGCAAAGCGCCACACCAATAATCAATCGCGCGGCCAGGCTTATCGCTTGCGAGAATTTCATCATAAGGCGCGATTTTGGCCGCATAGTGACTGAGTAATTCGCGCCGCGTAGGTTTTAGTATTCCGGCGGAGTACTCGCGCGGTTTGCGTCGCCAGAACGATAACAAGGCCAAGCCGATAACACGCGCCCAAGCGCCCGCCGGTTTGCCGCCAGGGATTGCGCCCAAGACTTCGCCGCATTGAAAGTACTGTGCCGTTTTGGGATTTGAGATAAGCGCCGTCAATTCTTTTGACACAACGATTTCAGCGCACACGGGCGTTTCAAGCGCAGCGTAAAGCGCCGGTGGGTCGGGCGTTTCGGTTTTCATCACGCGCCATGCCGCGCCGTGAATAGTCGTATCAATCTCATTGTCCTCAGCGTCTTTGTATTTTGCGCCGGTGCGCTTGCCGATGATTTGGGCGCGCTCGCCAAACTTGACGAAATTCCATATCTTCGCGTGCAGCTCGCGCCGGTCTTTGGTGTTTCGTGGTATCCAGCCGATTTTGCTTAACACGTCGTCAAAGTTAATCCAGCCAAGCGCAACGCGCGCGGGCAAGTGTGGCGGCGGCGCGAGTACTCCCAAAATGTAAGCGGTCGCTAAAACCGCGTCGGCATCTTGCGCGCGTGCCAGGCTTTCAAGGTAGCCCAAAGCTAAACCGGCGGCGCGTTCGTCATCGGTTAATTCCATGCGGATTCGATGCGGTGAACCGTCGCGCTCGTGAATGATTGCGCCCGCCTGCTCGTTCATTGTGTAGCTGGTGAAAGTCTTGCCGTCGCATTGCGCGAGAGATAAAGCGTTGAATTCCTGCGATGTGTGAAAAGAAAATTCAATGGCGGTTTCGATTTGGTGGGCAAGCGGTTTCGGTTGGCTTTTGCCTTGCGTTATCCAGGCTTGAAAAGCATCGGCGTATCTTGCGCGCTGTATGACGGCATTAGCCAACGCTTCCTTATAAACCGACGTTTCCTGCGCCGCGTGGTAAAACTCGCTCCATTCATCGCGAAAGGGTTCATGGGGGCTAAAAGTGTCCGGGTCAGTTCCGGCTTCACTCATAAGCCGTCTGATTTCCAGCGCGCCTATGGCTGCAAATTTGTCGCGGGCGTGCCATTGTCTGCGCCATTGCGCCACGACTTCCAACGCTAAGGAGTTATCGTTAAGCAAATCGGAAGCAAACCGCCGCATAACGGTCACGGAATATCCAATGCCATTTTCTATAAGTTCGGGAGTATCGGACGGTGATGTGAGAAGTTTTTCGACTTCGTTTTCGTCAAATCGAAACTTCTTCATTAAGGCGGGTGCAAGTTCATTTAGCAAGTCCGCTCTTTTCTGCGCTGCTTCCTGTGCATCGGCGATATAAGTTTCAAAGTCAAAGTCGGGGTCTCTTTTCGCTTTTCGTTTCCCTAAGAGTTTGCGCCCTGAGCTAACTTTAGCTTCAAACATTTTTGGTTCTTCGCTCATTATCGTATCCCTAAAATCCGCGCCGCCACACGCTGCCACGCCGTGAGCTTTGGCCGTTTCTCGCCACGTTGCGCGGCTTGCTTTTGCGCGGTGGGTGTAACATCGCCAGGCGCGGTTTGCGTCGCTTGTGGGGCATCGTAGCGCGTTGTTTTTTCAGCGTTCGGAGTACTCCCGTCGGTTAAGGCTTTCGGGAGCGCGTCAAGCGCCTTGCGGAGTGCCGCGCGCAATTCGGCGGCGTCACGGTCGCGGGCTTCAAGCATATTTCTCAGGAACGCATTTTCGGATTTCAAAAGCGCGAGTACTTCGCCGCTTTGCGCGTCCGGCGTGGTGTCCGGCCTCACGTCCGGCGCGTGTCCGGCCTCAGGCGTCAAGGCGTCCGGCATGGTGTGCGTTTTTGCGCGTCCGGTCGCTTTCTCGCGCTCAGCTTCCATTGCTTCAAGCCGGACAAGCGCGCCGGTCATCTGTCCGGCCTCATGTCCGGCCTCGCGCCGGTCATCGGGTGCCAGGCGTCCGGCATAGCGCCGCGCTTGCCGTTCAGATATTCCTAAAGCGGCGGCGGCTTCGGAGACGGTCAAGTACTCAGGCATTGAAAAAATTCAGCGTTTCGATTGTGCCATGGGCGCGCTCACGCCTGGGCTTTTCGTTGTGACTTCAATAAGTGCCGATGAATTTTACAAACGGCAAAGCGCCGCCGATAGAATTATAAAAGCGTTCATCGGCTGTCCACAATTCCACGCCGCGCGCTTCTGCCAACGCTGCATAGGTAGAATCGTAAACGCGCACTTGATTGTTTTGCGCGGCGATTTCGCGCGCCCGTAAGCCAGTGGCCGCGTCGTAAATGATTTCGACTTGCAGCGCGTCAATGACGGCCAAAGAAGCCGCCGCCGCTTGCGCTGAAATTTCGCCTAAGTACTCTTTACGCCGAAATATGCTGCTGGTTTCGGCTTCAAAAAGTGGCGGCGCGCAAAAACGCGCTTTGCGCTCTGCCAGCGCGATTATCAGGGCGCGGGCTTTGGCGTGGTGGTCTTCTACCGGCAAGGCAAACGCCGCCGCCAAACTCGCGTCAATCGCAACGCGCTCACTCACCAGCCAATTCCCTATCGCGCTCCTCGCGCATGGTGTTGATTTCATCGGCGGCGTTGAAAGTTTCGGCGCGCGTGCCGTTTTCAATCACGGGGCGCAATTCATCGGCTAAGGCCAAAGCCGCCGCCAGAGGATTGCTTTTGGCGCGGCGCGGCGCGCGGGGTTGATTGGTTGCTTTGTGCGCGAGTTCATCTATCGCGCGCTCTGAGATGCGCCAGTCACGGCCAAGACGCACCGCGCGCACTTTGCCGCTTCGCAGCCATCGGCGCATGGTTTCATGTTTAAGCCCTAAAACTTGAGCCGCTGTGGGAACGTCATAGAATTTTTCTGCCATCGTGCCAACTCCTTTACTTCAATGACAAAATTATATCGCACAAAGGCGCAAGAAGTCAATTTATCGTTTCGGATAAGCGCGAAAATCGTTAAGTAATATAATGTGCATTATGAAAACAAAAAGTGCGCGTACGGGTCACTCGGATATGTGGCGCGGGCGTGAGTTTGAAGTGAATTTTCCTAATTTTCCAGGTCTCGTACGCGCGCAAGGGAGCAAGCAACGAGCGAAGCTGTAGGCGGTCGGGTGCAGCGCCTTGTTGTGCCGTTGTTGATGTGCTTTATACGGCTTGTTTTGCTCGCACCTTACGGATTTTATCCCAATCGAAAGTTTCCTTGATAGTTGCTCCGTCCTCCACTTCAATAGAAACGCCGACACAGAGACGGCCATCACATATATTTTCAACCTCGCCTATTTTTCCTTGATACGACCCAGTAGTAATTTCCACTGTATCACCAACGTGAAAGGGAGCGCCGCGTGTGATTCTCATGATAACCAGATAGCCAATTTGACACAGAATGGCGCCACCGAGAACGCCCACGCAGGAACCGAGCAAAACCGAGCCTAAAAAATCTGCTCCCTTGCTGTAAAACTGCCAAGTGACTGTGACGGTAATAGCCAGAGCCAAAGAATAGAAAGATAGGGTGGTTATCATTTGTGTTCTTGCCTACCTTAATCTATTCTGGATGCCCTCCGGTTACCTGTCAAGCTGCGCGCGACGGCACAACGCCAAGCTCACCCGCCGCCGGAAGCGAAGTGAGGAGGAACGACGAACGGAGCTGTAGGCGATCGGGTGCAGCGCCTTGTTAGCTTGCTGTTATTCTGTTGCAGTCTCGATATTCAAGTGTGATTGGCTTCGCCGAGTTCAGATTCAATCTCCTTGAGTATTTCTTCGCCAGCCACTTCTTTTGTTTCAATCCAAACTGTATCGGGAAAATCAACAAAGCATAGGCTAAATGAGATGTTGCTGATGCTAATTTCCCACAGATGAGCATCAGGCCCAGAAATTTTACGGGTAACTTTACCTTTCCTGAGTTTTACGAAGGCTTTAGCCCAAGCGTTAAAGCTCTCCCAGCCAACATCCTCTGCTAACTCCAACTCGAATTTATCTTCGTGTCTGATTATTGATTTCATCGTCGTTATGACTTTGAGTTTACATCAACGCCGCTCGCAGCAAGCTAACGCCTGAATTCACCCGCTGGCGAAAGGCGAAGCGAGGAACGAGCGCAGCCTGTAGCCAGTCGGGTGCAATGATTTGTTCGGCGGCTGTTGGATTTACTCGAATATCCACAAGATGCCTCTATCTTCTTGGTATCCAAGATCATCTTCATCAACAAAAGAGGCAACATGTACCCAACTTTCAATCGGTTCATCAGTTTCACATTCAAGATGCCCTTTGTTTACATTCTCCTCTGGAGCATCAACGTCCTGTAGAAACTCTCTAATCACTTTTCCAGCCTTGATTACAACCAACTCTCCATATCGTATCGCATCATTGTATCCTGCAAATACAAGCTCATCTTTGTCTGCCAGTTTTAACCAAGATTCTGCTGGTATGGAGCCTAAACATCCAGTCTGGTCTGAGAATACTGTCCACCCATCCTTCTCATAGATGAAAACTGCACATCCTTTCCATTCACCATTTGCGTCACAGGACAATTCAACAGCTTTAGACGCCTCGACTTCAGTGGGCGGCACTAACTCAGGACGATTTAACCATGCTGCGAATCGCCGCATAGCCTCGTCTTTAGGCAGTTTGATCCTCAGGTAACTCGGACACATAGCATTCCTTTTATCACATTCTACCAAGCCGCGCGCAGCAGCCGAACGCTGAATTCACCCGCGCCTGGAGGCCGTAGCGCAGCGAAGGCCGGAAGGCGTCGAGGTGCAATGATTTGTTGTGCTACATAGAGCTGATGTGTTGCCTTTCAATCACTACATATTATCCCAGTTGCACTGGTCGGACGAATAATCATAAACGAACCCTCTCTGTGCAACTAAACTTTGTGCAGCCCTATGGCAAAACAAGCCAGCGAGGCCCGTACCGACAGGCAGAATTAAGGGCAACAGCAGTCGAAGTGATATACCAGAGGAAAAGCCGCTCATAACTATCATGCCGACAGCAGCAACCAAGAAGATCAGTGTAGCTACAAACAAGACGAAGGCGAGTTGCATCAGAAAGTAGCCAAACGGGCTACAATTCTTAAAACCAAGCCTTTCATTCTCAGAGGACCACATACTTTATGCCTATCTTATGCACAACGACCAAGATCACCCGCCGCCGGAAGCGCAGAGACCGAAGCGAGGCACGAGCGAAGGGAACGAAGCTGTAGGCGGTCGGGTGCAGCGCCTTGTTCTGTCGCAGTTAATCGGTTTCAGGGTAATGGCTTGACTTTGAGCGGTGGCAAATTCGACTTTTCTCTTTCTTCCCCTTGAATCCACCATTGGTTATGCGGCTCATAATAAATATGGAAAGCCCAATACATCGGCCATTCATATCCGATAGAGCCAGCATCCTCGATTGTTTGTCCTTTCCAATTCTCGTTAATTCGATTGATCGCTTCACGCGCGGAAATATCGAAATTATGCACCATAATTTCAACAATTTCGTCGCAATACTCTTCTACTTCTTCATTTGTAGTGAATTGGAACTTGCTCATCTGTGCCGCCTTTAACAAAACGGTATTGATTCAGTTTTACAAATTTCGTCTTCGGGTTCCAGAAACGCCGCGCGCTGCGACAGAACGACCAAGCTCACCCGCCGCCGGAAGCGTAGGCTGAAGCGAGGCACGAGCGAAAGCCGAAGCTGTAGGCGGTCGGGTGCAGCGCCTTGTTAGATGCGTGTTTTTTAGCTTAGCAACCGCCTGCACGCTCTGGATAGTAGGTCAGCCATGGTCTCTTGGTATACCTCCACTTCGTGTGATTCGGCAACGCACTCGAAAGTACTGTCATGAAACCAGAATACGTAATGCTTCAGTGTGCGCCAACGCTCTGCTTGGTAATATTGATGTACCTTGTTTATGGCTTCGAGTTCTGCTATCCATTTCGAGTTCTGAATCAGTTGCGCCGAGTACTCATCAAGCCCTCTGCCTGACAAGGGATGTCCCCCAAATACTTCCTCGTTTGGCGAGCCCATTTTAACCGAGGCACAGCCCTTAAACTCAACCAATGCTACAGAGTCAGGAGACCCGTCCTCTCGGTCGAGCATCGTTCCATCTACTCTCATGTAAGTTCCAGCGCGGTTAGCCACACGAACGTCAAAAATAAGAAAGGTCTGATATTCGCTGGCGATGAGATGAGGTGACGGTGCGCCGGGTTCCCACTGCACCGGAAAATTCAAGGGCACAGCATACTCCTCACCTTTAGCCGAAGCCAACTCCCGCTCAAGCGTGAGAACCTCAGCTTCGGCGGAATCAAGGTCTTTGAGCGTGTCAGGTTGCCACCTTTTAGCGATAACCTTGTGTGCTTCGTTCAGGCGTTCTTGTGCTGCTGACAGCTTTTCCTCTATTTCTGGTATTTCCATGATTGTAATTATTACAGTTTCCTCAACACCTTGCGCGCGCATCTAACGCCAAGCTCACCCGCCGCCGAAAGCGGAAAGAGTGAAGTGAGGAGGCACGACGAACGAAACGAATGGAGCTGTAGGCGGTCGGGTGCAGCGCCTTGTTCTGCTGTTTGTTGGTGAGTATGGATTTGTTACTTTGCTGGAAATGGCGCGTATTGATGGACAGCCTTCCAAAGTTCCAAAAAACCCTTCATATCTGCATCGCCTTCGTAAGCTAACCAAGCTGCTCCATAAGCCGTCACCGTTTTCTCACATTCGCCAAACCTAATAGACAGCACATGAAGGGCTTGGTCGGTGACAGAAATATCGTATGAATCTTTGTATGACATGAAGCCGACTTCTTCTGCTGTGAGTAATAACTGGATCACTTTGTCTTGCCCAATGAAAAAATATTCTTGCCGTTGCTCACCCTGCCATTGATTCTCGTGAGTAGATACTTTTATATCTTGAAACAAGTTACCTTCATCATCTATGACCAAACGCCAACTGGATAAATCTTCGGTAAAGCCAGGCGCGAAAGTGGCGCCAATGACTGCTCCTGGCAACATCAGCTTTGATGACCCAAAAAATGCACGCGCTTTCATATAGAAAAGTATCACTTTCAGCAATGCCGCGCGCAAGCAGCAGAACAACTATTATACAGCCGTTTTACTGATAATACTCCGCAGAGGCGACAAAAGCCGCATTTCAGCCATCGGCCAGAGAATTCAATCTCGCGGGAGTACTCACGCTTCGCGCTGTGCCGTGTAGGGCGCGGCGCTTGTGTCGGGGGTAGGTCTTTACCCGTCGCGCGAATTATCGGCGCTTGTGGGGCATCGTAGCGCAAAAGCCGAAACTCATACGGGTGTTTCGGGAAAATATTTTCCCGAAACAGAACCACGCGCGAAGTGTAAAACCCGTGAGCGCCTGGGTGGGTTCTTAGCGCGGCAAATGCCCGCGCAAAGAAAGTGCGCAAGCGGAGTACGCGCGCCGTCATTTGAAATCGTTTTGATTAATCAAGTTTTGCGCGTGAAATCTTAGGTTTTCTTAGGTTTTGCCGCGTCCGTTCAAATCGTGCCAGGTGTAAGGTTTTGCCGCGCGCGTGAGTGTGTCCGCAAAATCCGCAAATATCGGCATTTTGCGCCGGTTCAGAGTACTCGCGCACGAATTACACACTACAAAAAGACTACATTTTGAACGGCGTTTTCGATTCGCCAAAATGGAGCACTCTTGCGTCCATGAGGTTCTCAACAGTTTTCGGCGTCCATGAGGTTTCAGGTTTTCTCAGGTTCGGAGTACTCGCAGCCTGTTGAGAATTGTTGAGATTCAAAAGATTATTTCTCGCGGCGGCCTGTTAAGAATTGTTAAGGTTGGCGCGTTTTATTTCGGCGCGGCGACGGTTGCTTTCGGCGATTCGCTCGCGTCCTTCTGGTGTTGTCGCGCCGGTGGATAAACCGCCGTGATTGCGGCATCGGCGGCGGCCTGAGATCGGGCGTCGCTTGCACGGCGCGCCGGTGCGCGTTTTGGCGTCGCACGTTTTCCAGTCAATCGCCATGATGCGCCTGAGCCGCTTTGTCGGCTTCCATTGCCGGTATTCAGTGTAAGTACTCCCATCAGGCGCAACGGTTCGCACTTCGCGCACTTTGCCGCTGATAACATCCATCGAGCAAAACAAAACGCCGTCAGCGGTTCGCTCGCGCTTTTCCAGTAGCTTGAAAACATCAAATCTCATTCCATACCCCATGACGCGCCCGCGCGAATGCGACTCCGAAAATTCCGAAAATTAAGCCGCGCCGATGCGTGATTTTCTACTTGCATTTCAAGTTGAACCGTCAATCGCTTTTAACCAGCATTCCTGGTTAAAACGCTTTCCTGCATTTCTGGGAAAGCAGCGGTTTTCTTAACATCATGGCGAATTTCACAAACCGCCGTTTTGACTTGCATTTGTAGTCACAGCCACGCGGCGCTTTGGCCTGCATTTCTGGTCAAAGAATCGGCATTTAGCGTCAGCATTTGTGACGCAAACCGGCGCTTTGACTGGTATTTGCGGTCAAACGCTTTTGGCAGCATTTGCGCCAAAATTCAATTTGTCGCGTTCAGCCAAAACACGTTTGGCGACACACTCAAAATACCCATTTTCACCAAACCTTTTAGTCAGCATTTCTGATTAAAAGCGCCGGTTTGCAGCGGCATTTCTGGTGCAAACGCTTTTAGCAGCATTTCTGCTAAAACACTTCGCACACCAGGCCGCGCAAACTTGCATTTGTAGTTTGCGCTCTTCAATCACAAGACGCGCAAAGCGCCGCCGTGCCACAATACGCACCACACGAAACGCAAGGCGTATCTTTGCCCGTCGGGTCAAGTTCGGAGTACTCGCGGGCGTCGCCTTCGGGCGGCATTATTTCGGCGTTCGGTTCGCACGACGCGGCTTGCAAAATGGAAGTTAATTCCACTTTGGCGGGTTCGGGAATATGCAAGCGTTCGGTTAGCCAGTCGCGCAAAGCGGGCGCGCCGATGTGCAATAACATCGCGTTCCAGTCGCTTTTTTCGGCGTCATCTTCTCGCGGCGGTGCCAGACGCGAAACGCTTGCGCCGAATGATTCAAGCTCAGGCGCAAGTTTGGCGGCGGCGATTTCGCCCGCGCCGTTTTGGTCGCTATCGAACGCCAGATAAACGCGCTTGAAAGCCAGCGCCTTTACAATCCAAGCGGGCGCGCTGGTGCCGCCTAAAGCGACGGCTTCAAAGCCACACGCGGCCAAACTCAGGGCATCAATCGGCGCTTCGCAAAGAATGACGCTTTCGGCTTTTAAAGCATCGGCGCAAGTCGAAAACACGCCCGCGCTTTTGGTGCCGCGCGCCTGGTGGCCGTCGGCTTCGCGGTCAATCGCGCGCGCTTGAAAAGCTACCGGCGCGCCGTCACGGTCGCAAAATGGAAATACAACATAATCGCGCGGATAATTGCCAGGGTAAAAGCGGAGTACTCTCGCGTTCGCGGCTTCGCTGGTCGCGTCGGGTATGCCGCGCCGTGCCAGATATTCCGCCGCCGCCGTGCCGATTGCCGGTTTGGATTGTGCAAAAAGTGTTTGCCATGTTGCCGCCGTCGCGGGTGCCGATTGCTCGCGCGCTGTGGGGCTGTGGGGCGCGTTTATGGCATCGGCGCTGCAATCTTTGGGCGCAAGCGAAAACGCGGCGCTCAGGGCGTTTCTCGCGCGTTGCTTGCGGTTTTGCTGTGGCCGGTCTTGCCAGAAGTCGGATAACTTGCCGGTCGCGCCGCAGCTCGCGCGCTTGCAATTGAAAACGCCGGTCGCAGTGTTGAAATGAAACGCGCGTTCGGAGCTGTGGCAGATTGGGCAGCGACAAACTTTTTCAGGGTC
>Ga0136611_10003219_pt1 | contig 11430 bp, 4 predicted proteins | sample AntDrymUQ2232306_2_FD_106645 | JGI IMG/M metagenome (GOLD analysis project Ga0136611, IMG submission 106645) | Polar desert sand microbial communities from Dry Valleys, Antarctica - metaG UQ223 (23.06) | ecosystem: Environmental > Terrestrial > Soil > Desert | place: Antarctica: Dry Valley... | reverse complement strand
TATGGCCAACGCCGATGGGATCTCGCCCGAGTGGCCGTGGAAGCGTTGATCCGCCTCGGGCGCGCACACGAAGCTTGCTACATCCTGACGGCGCGGACGCCGGACTCATATCCCCCGGACGTCCGGAAGTGGGTCAAGGCCAAAGTGGAGAGTTCGGCTGCTGAAGTGGCGAAGAATCAGGTTTATGCGGTGCGGAAGGCGGGAGTGCTGAAGCCGTTTGCTACGGACATGAGAGTCTACCCGGAGCTCGATTGCGCTCTCGCTTGGCTGCGATGGCTCCCGTATTACGGACTCCCCGCGTTGCTCACCACCCTCATCCACACTCTCATCCGCGAGCGCGAGCATTGGACGATCGAGCGGATGCTTCACAAACTTCCACACATCCTGGCGACCGATGTGCTCACCGAACTCCAGCAAATCGAAAACTTAATTCTGATCAGAGAGTCGATCGGCACCGATTCCATGGGTGATCGGATGATACAAAGCTTTCGCCATATCCTGGACTTTTCTCCACTGCGGGATCTGGCAGGACGGGAGCTCCAGTCGCGGCGATCATGAACGCACCACGATAACCTTTCCGAGAATACGCCCGCCGGTATTACCGAAATCCTTCAGCGCGAAGTGCGACCGCCGCCGGACGGGGCGGCCGCGCGTGTATCGGGTGGGGCGGACGGTACATTCGTTTCGAATGAAGAGCTGCAACAGCCGCCGAACCATTTGTTGCATCCGACTCGACGGGCGAGTATGCTTCGCCGGATCACACCACTGCAGGCTCGCCGGGCCGGTGAGCATTCTGTTCGGCGGCATGTCCGCACCGGAGAGCATGATGATATTCCGTCCGTCCTCCAGCTCTTGGTGGCAGGTCGGCGCAACCTTTGTCCTTCTGATGGGCCCCGCCACCGGCGTCGTCGTCGCGCAGGAGGCGGCGGAGGAAAAGCACCGGGGTGCTGCGGAAGAGAAACATCGGAGTCCGTCGAAGCATGGCGGCATCGGCTCCTACCTCCTATGGGGCGTCGGCGGGGGAGGGGTCGGCCTTCTGTTGGCGACCGCCGTCGTGGTGGCGGCTTCAATTACCGTCCGCAGGAAGGCGACGAGCCCGACGCCACGTTCGGTGGAGGAGGCGTCGATGGGCGCCGGAGACACCATCCGATTCACTTGCCGACACTGTGAGAAACGCCTCCGCGTCAATGCGGATTTGGTGGGCAAGCGGATCCGCTGCCCCAACGGGGATTGCGCCGGCCAGATCAAAGTGCCGCGACCACGGCACCGGCCGGAAGAGTCCGAAGACGGCGACGGGAGCGAATCGCGGGCAATCGGGGGTTGGCTGTTGTTGCCGGCGGCGGGAATTATCCTTTCGCCAGTCGTCGTCGCGCTGTCTTGGTGGAGATGCTGGCGCCTCGTCCAAGATCTGCACAATCGCGGGTTCTTCGACCAACCCGAAGCGGCCGGCCATTTCCGTTTGGTGACGCTCGAAGTGGCGGGCATGGCATTCCTGCTGGTATTCCTGGCCGCGGTCGCCTACTTCTTTTTCAACCGGCACCGCTGGGCACCGCTGCTGTTCATCGCGTACGCCCTGCTGAGCTTGCTCTTCACCGGGGTGCGCTTCGTGACCATGCTGGTTTCTCTGAAGACCACCGATGTGGACAGCAAGTACGAGCTCTACGCCTTCCACCGCGGTTCGATCCCCGAAATGGTGCTCGCGTCCGGTCTCTTGACCACGGGATTGGCTTGCATGATCTGGGTGCCTTACTTCTTGCTTTCCAAGCGCGTCAAAGAGACCTTCGTCTAGCGGGAACCGGGGTTATTCGACGGGCGAACGCCTGATCCGCGGCGAGGCTCGACGTCCCGTTGCGAACGAAGTAACGCCTGAGAATCGCCCCTTCTCCCGGGCCTGAAAGGCCCGTTCTGTCAGCCCAGGCCGGAGCCGCTTCGGTGGAGGCTTGGGCAAGAAGCCAGGGCAAATCATCGGCCCTGAAAGGGTCGTTCACGACGTGGGAATGAACCGACCCCTGCAGCCTGGTTCCGTTTTCCAGTGCGGAGTCCCCAGGCCTCAGCGGCTGCGCCTCCGGCCTGGGCTGACGGAACGGGCCTCTTACAGGCCCGAAGTCGGGGAATCCGATAGTGGCGTGAGTCGCGAGGGGGGTAGAAGATCGGTGTGCGTTTTTCCATGCGAAATTCCATGGCTTGCCAAAAGCAAATGAGGGATGAAGTTGCCAGAGCCATTCGTCACGAAGTCAGCCGAGATTCTGCCGGCCCTCTGGGATTGTTACGGCGGCTACCTGCGGTCGGAAATCACGGGCGTGCGCTTCGTGCATAACTCACAAAAGTGCTATTTGGAAATCACGACAAGCGTTGAGCGACCGCATGATACGGACGAAAGAGTCGAGCGGATCGACCTTACCGCTATTACCTCGGATCCTGCCAACCCGATGTTTTCAGGGCATGTATCCGCTTTCATCACAGCAAGTGAACTCGTTGAACATTTCAACGCCTATGATCTGATCATGTGTACGACGCTCTTCACCGCTCATGCCGCAGAGTTCATCGACCAGTAGCATTCTGTGCCAAAGACCCCGTCGGATTCCGAGTGAGCCATTCACTCCCTCGCTAGCGCGTCGGGCAAACCTTCACCCCTCTAACGTAACACCCGGTAACAGCTTCGCGCATCGGGTCGCCCGGGGGCCAATCTCCGGGTAATATGGTGGTGTGGGACTCTGTGCGCAGGGGAACGGGATCATGGCGAAGCTGAACGCGGCGAAACCGGATGTGGGGATCCAGCTCACGGCGCAGGTCGAGCGCGAAATCGCGGCCGTCGCCAAGAAAATCCGGATGAACGACCTCGTCACCGGGGCCGCCCTGCTCATCGTCGGCACCCTTGCGTACGCCGTCGTCGCCCTCCTCCTCGACAAGTGGCTAGTCCTCCCGGCGTGGATCCGGCAGCTCGAATTCCTCGGCTTCGTCACCGCCCTCCTCGGCCTCAGCTACTTCGCCCTCGTCCGGCCGCTGATGCGCGTCGTGAATCCGCGCTACGTCGCCCGGCAGGTCGAGGCGACGATGCCGCAGTCGAAGAACGAACTCATCAACTGGGTCGATCTCCAGGAACAGGAAATGGCCGGGTCGGTGAAGTCGGCCCTCGCGAGCCGCGCGGCCGCGGGCTTCGGCAACGCCGATGTCGAGTCGGCCGTCCGCTCGCGAAAGTTTCTTTGGCTCGGCGGAACGGCCGCCGTGCTCGTCGCGGCCCTCTCCGTGATGTTCCTCGTCTTCAAAGGGACGCAGTTCGGCTCGCTGCTGACGCGGGCCTTCAACCCCTTCCATTCGACCGTCATCGCGGCCCGCACCACGATCGACGTGATCGAACCGGGTGAACTGGACGCGACCGTCGCCGACGGCGATCAGATCCGCTTCGCCGTGCGTTTGGGCGGCCGCGTTCCCGATGCGAATGCGGGCGACAAAGTGCGCCTGAAGATCCGATACAACGCCGATGCGACCGACACGGAAGAGATCGCTTTCGCGAAGACCGTCACGCTCCGCGACTTCGAACTGATCCTGACGCGGGGCACGATCCAGAACGGCTTCTGGTACACCATCGCGGCCGGGGACGCCGAGACGGCCGAGCACCGCGTGACGGTGCGGACGAAGCCGATGCTCAAGGGATTCGACGTCAAGTACGAGTATCCCGCGTACCTCCGCATCGCCCCGTCCGGGAATGCCGACCCGAAGCTCCGCGGCTACCCCGGCACGAAGGTGACGCTGCAAGTGCAGACGAACCGCGAGGTGAAGTCCGGGACGATGATGATCGAGCCGCGCGGCGAAGCGGTGGAAGCGAAGGTCGCCGGAGAGAAAAACGACGGACTGCGCTTCGAGAAGGTGTTGGATCGGCCGGGGCAGTACCGCATCGCGTTCGCTTCGACGGCGGGCGAATCGAGCGGCAGTTCCATCCCCTATCCCATCGAAATTCTGCCCGACTTCGTCCCGGTCATCTCCATCGAGAAGCCGGCGACAGACGAGATCACACTGGCGGCGAACGGCCTGCTCGAAGTCGATGCGACGGTGACGGACGACTTCGGCATCGAGAACACGACGCTGCAATTCAGCCTGACGGGCGGGCCGAAGATCGCCGGTAAGAAGTATCTCGGCGCGAACAGCTTCAAGCGCGAGAAGGACGGCACCTTCCCGACACGCGTCGAGTACAAGGACTCGGTCAAGCTCGATCAACTGAAGGACGAGACGGGCAAAACGGTCGCGCTGAAGGCCGGGCAGGTACTCGAATTCTGGCTCGAAGCGAAGGACAATTGCACCGTACTGCCGCACGACCTCGGCAAGTCGAAGCGCATCCGCGTGGTGCTGGTTGCACCGCCGGCGAAGCCGGAGGAAACGAAGAAGCAGGAGCAGCAAGCTCAGGAACGCAAGAAGCAGGACGAGCAGTTCCAGCAGCGCGAGAAGGACAAACAGAATAACGAGCCGCGCGAAGCGCCGAAGGACCCGAACCAGAAGGGCGAACCGGGTGAGAAGACGCAGGATCAGAATGCGCAGCCGATGCCGGGCGGCACCGAAAAGGGCACCCCCGATCCGATGATGAACCCGGAACCGAAGCCGAATGACGGGGATGTTCAAAAGAAGGCGGAGGAGCTTCAAAACAAGATCGACGAGAAGAATGCTCAAGCGGGCGAAGCGAAGCCGAACCCGAACGCGGAGAAGTCCGAGGGAGAAGGGCAAGAGCCGCCGAAGGCGGGCGAGAAGAAGATGGGCGAACCGATGAAGGGGGACGCGGAATCGAAACCCGGTGAGGGGACGGAAGGGGCCGGGGAGAACAAGGACGCGGGCCGCGTGAAGCCGCAGGAGACTTCGGAATCGAAACCGGAGCCGAACCAGAAGCCGGGCGACGAGACGCGCCCCGAGGCGCAACCGCAGGGTAATACCCCGAAGGGTGCGCCGAAACAGGAGGACAAGCCGGGCGAAGAGAAGCAGTCCGAAGGGATGCAGCCGAAGGACGAACCGAAGCCGGGGGAGAAACCGCAAGAAGGTCAAGCCGGCGGTGGGAAGAACGAACAGCCTCAGAAGACGGACACCAAGCCGGACACGGCGAAGGCGAAGCCAAACGCACCGCAGAAACCGGGCGAAGAGAAGGAAGCCCCGAAGCCGGACGCGGGCGGCGACGAGACGATGCCGCCCGAAGAGCGCCCCGCCACGAGCAAGGATCAGAAGCCGCCGGATGCGGGATCGAGCAAGCAGGACAAGAACGGCGGCAAACTCCCGATGGACGCGGGCAATGAGAAGCCCGCGCCGTCGCCCGAATCGATGAAACCGAGCGAAGAGTCCGGCGCCGAGAAGGGCGAAGGGGCGACGCAAGACAATAATGCGAAGGGGGACGAGAAGTCGGTTCCCCAACCCGGCGACAAGTCGCGGAAGCCGACGAAGGAAGAGATCGATCAATTGACGAAGGACGCGAAGGATCTCAACAGCGCTGAGCCGGACAAGAAGCGGGCCGCCGAAGAGAAGCTCGATAAGGCCGTCGGCAAGGAGAACCGCGAGAAACTCCAGCAGCAGATGAAGGATCGCGAGGCCGCTAACGAGAAGAAACTCGAGGATGCGGCCAAGCAGCAGGGCGGCAAGGAGCCAACGAAGGACGAACTCGACGAGTTGAAGAAGAACGCTAAGGACCTCACCAGCGAGAATCCCGAGCAGAAGAAAGCGGCCGAAGAGAAGCTCGACAAGTCGGTCGGCAAGGAGAACCGCGAAAAGCTCCAGCGCGAGATGAACGGCGGCAAGACGGAGGATCGCAAGAAGCTGGAAGGGGACGCCGATCAGGTCGCCCGCAATCCGAAGGGGCCACCGGAGAAGAAGGAGCCGACGAAAGAAGATCTCGACGAACTGGCGAAGAAGGCCAAAGATCTCGACAGCCCCGATCCGGCGAAGAAGAAAGAGGCCGAACAGAAGGTCGATGAGGCCATCGGCAAAGACGCGCGCGAGCGGATGCAGAAGGAGATGAAGGAGAAGGCCGCGGCCCAATCGGACGCCGAGAAGAAGAAGGCCGAGGACGCGGCGAAACGGGCGGCGAAGGCCGAAGCGGATAAGACGGGGGCCAAGCCGAAGGAACCGACGAAGGAGGAGATCGAGCAGATCGCCAAGGACGCGAAGGATCTCAACAGCGACGATGCGGCCAAGAAGAAAACGGCCGAGGAGAAGCTCGACAAGAGCATCGGCAAGGATGCTCGTGAGCAGCTTCAAAAGGATCAGAAGGCGATGCAGGACGGAGCCGCACAAAAGGCCCAAGAGCAGCGCGACGACCTCGAAAAGATGGCCAAGGCGGCCGCGAAGAAAGGCGAACAGCCGAAGGGCAAAGGCCCGACGAAGGAGCAGATCGATGAACTCGCGAAGGACGCGAAGGATCTGAATAGCGACGATCCCGCGAAGAAGCGGGCCGCCGAGCAGAAGCTCGACAATGCAGTCGGGAAGGATGCGCGCGAACAGATGCAAAAGGAAATGAAAGAGCAGGCCGACGCGAAGGCCGCGGCGGACAAAAAGAAGGTCGAAGAACTCGCGAAGAAAGCGCCGAAGGAGCCGACGAAAGAGGAGGTGGAACAACTCGCGAAGGATGCCAAGAACCTCAACAGTCCCGACGCGGAACGGAAGAAAGCGGCCGAGGAGAAGCTCGACAAGGCCCTCGGGAAGGACGCCCGCGAGCAGCTTCAAAAGGACTTGAAAGACATCGGTGGCGACGACCCGCAGAAGGCCCAAGAAGCCCGCGATCGCCTCGAAAAAATGGCGAAGGACGCGCAGGCCAAGAACCCGACGAAGGATTGGAACCCCGGCGGCAACGGCGGGAAGGAGCAAGAAGAAAAGCCGCTGATCGACAACCCCGAGAACCGCCTGAAGGCCGCCGAACTCCAGCTCGACGACTTCAAGAAGTACCGAGGCGACAAGAAGTTCCTCCGCGAAAGCGGCATGACGGACGCCGACTACGAGAAATTCCTGAAGGGTTACGAGGAGAGCGTCGAGCGGCAGCGAAAGGATGTCGAGCAGGCGAAACTGAACCCGGAGCAAGCCCGCCCGACGGGCGCGAGTACGACGGGTCGAAATGACGCGGGCGGTGGCCGCGTGAAGGGGGGGCCGGAAGCGGGAACTGCACCCGCCGCCGGCGGGCCGTCGTTCGCACCGCCCGGTTTCTCCGAAGCCCAGCGCGACTTCGCGAAGGAAGCGCGCGACGCCCTCGAACGGACGAAGAATACGAAGAAGTAGACGGTTGTTTGTCCGACGCGCGAGCGGGGAGTCATCATCCTTCGGTGGCGCGTCGGGCTGACACGAGTGAGTCCAACTCGCGATGAAGATTCTCGCGCGCGGGCGCTTCGCCTTCTTCGAACAGCCGTGGTGTAATGAACAGTCGCGGTCGTTCCAGAAACGCCCGCAGGACTTTGCTCCGTCCGATTCTGTATTCCTCCTCCGGCACCCACGCATATTCGCGGCGGATGTCGGCCGCGTAGCGATCGTAGCGCTCCGGAGCCGCGCCGAGAATCGCGAGATCGGCATCGTGCAGGATCGCGAACTCGATCCGCGCATCGTCCCCGAAGGGAAGCCGGTGATCGGTGTTCCGCACCAATTCCACGGTGAGAGAAATCGTTTCCGTCGGAACTCCGAGTCGCTTCAAGAGTTTGGAGGCGAGGTCGGCGCTGCGGAGTTCGTTGTCGTCCGCTTTCGGATCGCACACGGCGTCGTGGAACCAGACGGCGAACGGCAGCGCGGCGGCATCGGTTCCCGGTGGGCCGATCCGCGGGATCAGCCGCAGCATTTCGGAGATGTGCTCGAGCGTGTGGTAGTGCCGGTGCGGTTCCGAGTACCGCGCGGCCAACTCGTCGAACACGGCGTAGATCGCGGCCGCGTCCGCGCCGAACCGGTGTAGCAGGTTCCACCACTGCCCCTGCAAGCGGTCGATCCGTTCGGGCGAGGGAGTCATCGCGCGGCCTCCGATTCCAGCGGACGGCTTTGGCATTCGCCGGTGCTATCGATTACAGTACAACCGCCGTCGAGTCCGCCGAACCCCGGGTGCTTCCATGCCCGCTTTCGCCCTGCCGCAATCGCTCGAAGAGCAGCTCGACGACCTCGCCGCCGAAGTCCGCCGGCTCCGCATCCTGCGCGGGGCGAGCTGGCTCGTCGCCGTCCTCTTCGCCGCGCCGCTGTTCGCCATCGCGCTCGATGTTACTTTCGAACTTTCCGGTCGGGCGCGCGGTGCGATGCTCGCAGTTTGGATCGCACTCGCGCTCGTTTCCGCATGGTGGTTCGTCGTGCGGCGCGTCCGCGAAACCCCATCCGCAGAGGCGCTCGCCCGGCTCATCGAATCGAAGTTCCCGAGCCTCGCGGAGCGGCTGCGGACACTCGTCGAACTGAGCGAACGCGCCGACGCCGGAAACGGCTCGCGGACGATGATGGCCCTGCTCGCGCGCGAAACCGAACGCCGGACGCGCAAGCTCGATTTCTCCCGAGCCGCCCCGTCGGGTTTCAGCTTCCGCTTCGCCGCGCTCACGGCCTGTGCGGCCGTGCTGGCGCTCGCACCGATCTTCTTCGTCTCGGGCAGTGGCGAGCGCGTCCGCCGGCTCGTGACGCCGTGGCATACGCCGCCCGTCGAAGTCCCGTACGAGGTCATCGTCTCGTCGGGCGACCCCGTCGTCAAGCGCGGCCAATCGATCACGGTCTCGGGGTACCTCAAGAAAACGCAGCCGAACGCGGTACTGCCCGACTCGGCCGCGGCGATCTTCCGCGAACCCGGCTCGGCGGAGGAGAAGAAGCTGCCGATGGCCGGCGACGACAAATCGGCGTTCACGCTCACCCGTCCCACGGTCGCGACCGATCTCGAGTACTGCATCGAAAGCGGATTGGCCCGCAGCGAGTGGCACACCATCGCCTCCGTCGATCCCGTCGAAGTCGCGGCCGGTAGCGAAGTGACCATCGAGGCGCCGGCGTATGCGGCCGCAGCCCGGCCGAAGCGCACGGTGCAATCGCTCGCCGACATCGAAGCGCTCCAGCACAGCCGGGCCGACGTAAAGCTGAAACTCAACCGCATGGCCCAAGCGGTACAGTTGGAATGGCGGCCGACCGCTGCGGCCGCGGCGGCGCCGGTCGAGCGCATCCCCGTCGTGCTCGAAGATGCCGGTCTCTCGGTGTCCGTCGGACTGCCTCTGAAGGCCGACGGCACGCTGAAGTGGATCTTCTTCGCGGAGAAGGACATCCGCACGGAGATCGCAGTCGCCGTCCGCGTCCAGACCGACGGGCCGCCGAAGTTCGAGCGCGTGACCGGGCTGCCCGCGCAACCCCGCGACATCCGGAAGAGCGAAGTGCTCGACATCGACTTCGCCGCGACCGACGACCTCGCCGTCGCGGGTGCGTTCCTCGAATACGGCCCGGCCGACGCCATCGATGACTCGTCGCTGAAGAGCGAACCGGTCCCGGCGAACGGCCTCGGCACGGCCCGCGCGGAGGGCCGCGTCCAGTTCCGGTTGCCACCGGGAGCGACGGAGGGTCAAGCGTACCGAGTGCGCCTGCGGGTGCAGGACAACCGCTCGATTCCGGAACTCGATTGGAAACCTCAGCAGGCGACCCACCCCGACGGCGGCTGGGCAGTCCTCCGAATCGCCTCGGCCGCGAAGCCGCTCGCCGAACAGGAGATCGCCGCCTCGAATGACGGCATTCGCCAGAAGCTCGATGCCATCGCGAAGCTGCTCGCAAAAGCGCACGCCGACGTGAAGGGCCACCGGCTCGACTACCAGGGCAAGCCGAAGCTCGAACAGGATCATTCGATCCGCCTCGGCAACGATCTCGAATGGGCCCGCGCGGCACTCGTGCTGCTCGAAGCGCTGGCCCGCGAGACCGGCGGAGTGCCGGAACTCCGCGCGGTCGCGGCGCTCGCCGCCGAACTCGCCGAGGGGGATGTCCGCACGGCCGAAGTCGGCCTCAAGAAGGTGCTCACCGAGGCGGATGCGGGACCGCGCGATACGGCCGCGCTGAGTGCGCAGCACGCCCTCGAATCGGCCCTCCTCAAACTCGCCGCGCTTGAAAAAGCGGCGGAACTCGCCGCGGCGAACCGGCTCGACCTCGCCGAGTTGAACCGCTTGGCGCGCGGACAGGCCCGGCTCGCCGAGGAGGCGAAGCGGGCGAAGGATTCCGCGGAGTTGGCCGCCGAGCAGAAGAAGCTCCGCGAAGATCTGGAAAAGCTCCTGCGCGAAAGCGACGCCCTCCGGAAGGGGGATCTCGACGCCGCCGCGCAGCGGAAGCGGGACCTCGCCGACGAACTCGCGAAGCTCGCGCTGGCGCAGAAGGATCTCGATTCCGCCATCAACGACCGCGAGGCGAATGCCGACCGGGATCGGATCGATGAACTGGCGAAGAAGCAGAAGGCTCTCGCGGATCGCGTGAAGGAACTCGCGGACAAGACCGACCTCGCGGCCCGAGTCGCGCAGACCGGCGCACTCGAACCGAAATCGGCGCGGAGCGCGACCGATCTCCTCGACAAGAAGAAGCCGCTCGAAGCCCTCACCGAGCAGGAGAAGGCCGCGCGGGATTTGGATCGCCTCGCGGATGCGCTGGAGAAAGCCGCGGGCGACCGCAGCGACAGCCGCAAGTCCGTTCAGCAACTCGCGCGCTGGCAGGATGATCTCCGGCGCCGGGTGGCGGACGGCCTCAAGCAGATGCCGCGCGGAGAATCCCCGGCCGATCGCGAGAAGTGGGCGGTCGAGCAAGCGTCGATCCGCGAGGCGACGAAGAAGCTCTCCCTCCCCCCTTCCCCGGCTTTGGACAAAGCCCACACGGAGGCCAAGGCTGCGACCGCGCATGCGGCCGATCAGTTGGTGCGCGATCCCACGAAATCGGCCGAGAGTTTGAAGAAGGCGACCGATGCACTGAATCAATTGGCCGAGAAAGCCCCGACGCAGCAGCAGCGTGCGAAGGACGCCGCGGCCGAAGCCGAGAAACTCCGCCGCGAAGCGGACGCCCTCGCGAGAGAGGCAGACGAGATCGCCCGCAATGCGAAGGGTGCCGACGACCCCGATCTGAAGCGCAAACGCGACGTGGTCGTGGAGAAGCAGCGCGAACTCGCGAAGAAACTCGCAGCACTCGATTCTCCCGGTTCCGAACGCCGGCGCGAAATGGCAGCGGATGCCGCCCGCCGCAATTCCGAAGAGACTGCAAAGGGGCCGTCGAAGGAGAGCGCCTCGGCTCGAGAGCATGCGAAGCGGCAACTCGATCGCTTGAAGCAGTCCCTCGATGGGCAGACCCCGGCCGATGATCGGGCCGCGGAGCTGGCCCGCCTTCAAAAGGAACTCACCGAGAACCTCTCGAAGATCGAGAAGCCGAAACCGGACGAACTCGAACGGCTCCAGCGCGACCAGAAGGAGATCGCCCGGCAGTTCCAACAGCTCCAAGCTCCCGAAGAGCAGAAGGCCC
>Ga0136611_10003218_pt1 | contig 11431 bp, 14 predicted proteins | sample AntDrymUQ2232306_2_FD_106645 | JGI IMG/M metagenome (GOLD analysis project Ga0136611, IMG submission 106645) | Polar desert sand microbial communities from Dry Valleys, Antarctica - metaG UQ223 (23.06) | ecosystem: Environmental > Terrestrial > Soil > Desert | place: Antarctica: Dry Valley... | reverse complement strand
TGACCGGCTTCGGATCGAAATAGGCCATCGAAACCTTTGTCGAATTGGCTATGTTGACCCTGCGTCGCTTCTCGCGGCGACTCACAAGCTCGCCTGCGGCAGGCGATAGGAGATGATATGAAGTACAGCATTAAAGGCGCTTTATTGGGCGCGATCTGCCTGACGTTCGCGGCCTGCGACGTCGATCAGACCAAGGAGGGCGCACTTCCCGACGTCGATGTCGATGTCAACACGACCGGCGGGCAGCTTCCCGAATTCAATGTCGAAGGCCCGAAGGTCGAGGTCGGAACCGAGAAGAAAACGATCGAGGTTCCGACGGTCGATGTCGACGTACCCGCCGAGAACGAGCAGTAATTGCTGAACTGGATATCGCAGCGCCGCGGGCATCGCCCCGCGGCGCTGATTATTGGCGCTCGGCAGCTCAGGCGTCGATGATATCCTCTTTGGCCCAGCCCCCCGGGCTAGGCGTCGATGATATCCTCGTCGACACTGGCGGCATTGTCCTGGATGAAATTGAATCGGTGTTCGGGGTTCTTCCCCATTAGCCGCTCGACGAGGTCGCGGACCGACTGTCGGTCCTGATATTCGCCCGGCAAGGTGATCCGGATCAGCGAGCGCGAGCCCGGGTCCATTGTGGTTTCCTTCAACTGGTCGGGGTTCATCTCGCCAAGTCCCTTGAAGCGCGACACATCGACCTTTTTCCCCTTGAACTCCTTCGCCTCTAGTTCGAGGCGGTGCGCGTCGTCGCGCGCGTAAAGCGATTTCGCGCCTGCGGTCAGGCGGTAGAGCGGCGGCTGGGCGAGGAACAAATGACCGCGCCGGACCAGCTCAGGCATTTCCTGGAAGAAGAACGTCATCAGCAGTGTCGCGATATGCGCGCCGTCGACGTCGGCGTCGGTCATAATGATGATCCGCTCGTAGCGCAGCGCATCCTCTGCCCACGTCTCGCGAGTGCCGCAGCCAAGCGCGAGCTTCAGATCGGCGATCTCGTTGTTGGCGCGGATCTTGTCGGCGGTGGCCGAGGCGACGTTGAGGATCTTTCCGCGGATGGGGAGGATCGCCTGGGTTTTGCGATTGCGCGCCTGTTTCGCCGATCCGCCCGCGCTGTCGCCTTCGACGATGAACAATTCGGTGCCCGCGGCGTCGTCGTTGGCGCAGTCGGTGAGTTTGCCGGGAAGGCGCAGCTTGCGCGCTGAGGTCGCGGTCTTGCGCTTGACCTCGCGCTCGGCGCGGCGCTTGAGCCGCTCGTCCATCCGTTCGAGGATCGAACCCAGCAAGGCGCGGCCGCGATCCATATTGTCGGCGAGATAATGGTCGAAATGGTCGCGCACCGCCGCTTCGACGAAGCGCGCCGCCTCGAGGCTGGTGAGGCGGTCCTTGGTCTGGCTTTGAAAATGTGGATTGCGGATGAACACCGACAGCATCAATTCGACCCCGTTGAAGACGTCGTCGGCGGTAATGTCCTTCGCCTTCTTCTGCCCGGTCAGGTCGCCAAAGGCGCGGATCCCCTTGGTCAGCGCGGCGCGCAGGCCCGCCTCGTGGGTACCGCCGTCGGGGGTCGGGATGGTGTTGCAATAATAGCTTTCGCTGGCGCCTTCGCTCCACAGCGGCCATGCGACCGCCCATTCGGCCGCGCCCTGACCGTCAGGGAAGTCCTGGCGCCCCGCGAAGGGCGGATCGGTAACGCAGTCGCGCCCCGCCAATTGCTCGCGCAGATGATCGGCGAGCCCGCCGGGAAACTGGAAGATCGCCTGCTCGGGGACCGCTTCGCTCGCCAGAATCGGATCGCAGCGCCAGCGGATCTCGACCCCGGCGAACAGATAGGCCTTCGAGCGCGCTAGCTTGTACAGCCGCTCGGGGCTGAACGCGGCGTCGGCGCCGAAAATGTCGGGGTCGGGGACGAAGCTGACGCTGGTGCCGCGCCGGTTGGGCGCCGCGCCCGCTTCCTTAAGCGGGCCGGTGGCGAGTCCGCGCGCGAAAGACTGGCGGTAAAGCTTCTTGTCCCGTGCAACCTCGACCAGCGTGTCGATCGACAAGGCATTGACGACGCTGATCCCGACCCCGTGCAGCCCGCCGCTGGTGGAATAGGCCTTGCCTTCGAACTTCCCGCCCGAATGGAGCGTGGTCATGATCACCTCGAGCGCCGACTTCCCCGGATATTTGGGGTGCGGATCGACCGGAATGCCGCGGCCATTGTCGGTGACCGTCAGGCGATTGCCGGGCTCGAGCACGACCTCGATCCGGTTGGCATGGCCGGCGACCGCCTCGTCCATGCTATTGTCGATCACCTCGGCGGCGAGGTGGTGAAGCGCGCGCGCATCGGTCCCGCCGATATACATTCCGGGACGGCGCCGGACCGGTTCGAGGCCCTCGAGAACCTCGATCGCGGAAGCGTCGTAACTGTCGGGAGCGGCGGACGGGTGGGAAGCGAAAAGGTCGGACATTGGACGAAGGCTATAAGGCCGCGATTCAATCCGTGCCAAGCGAATGCTTTTTCCTGGAGGGGGATCAGGTTCGCCGATCGTGGCGAAAAATTTGCGCTCGCGGTTCTTGAACCGAGGAAATCGCTTACCAGATGGCGCGTCGCCGGTCGCTGCGATGGGGCCGGTGACGGGGCAATGGGCCCGTTTCGCGGCCCTCCTTACCCTGTCAGGTTGCTCATGGGAGGACTTTGAACATGCGTAGTGCATTCGACTTTGCGCCGTTCCGGCGTTCTACGATCGGCTTCGACCGCCTGTTCGACATGCTGGAATCGAGCGGTGCCGGCAATGGCGGCGAGAGCTACCCTCCGTTCGATCTCGTCCAGCTTGACGACAATCATTATCGAATCAGCCTGGCGGTTGCCGGCTTCGGCAAGGATGAGATCGACGTGACGGCTCAGCAGAATCAGGTGATCGTCACTGGCAAGAAAACTGCCGATGAGGGTTCCAACTTCATCCACCGCGGCATTGCCAATCGGTCGTTCGAGCGGCGCTTCGGCCTCGCCGACCATATCAAGGTGACCGACGCCGAAATGAAGGACGGCATGCTGGCCATCGATCTCGTGCGCGAAATTCCCGAAGCGATGAGGCCGCGCAAGATTTCCATCGGCGGCGGTGCGTCCGAGGGAAGTTCGGAACGGAAGACCATCGAGGCGACCGCGAACCAGCCTGAGCTGACGGACGCCTGACAGCCGACTGCAAAGAAGGGGCCCGGGAGCGACGCTTCCGGGGCCTTTTTCGTTCTTGGTCAGCGAACCCGCGGGCCGCCGAACGGTAGTGGTGGTGGGGGACGGCGGTCGCGGCGGGGGAGTTGGGCCTGGTAGGCGACCCCGCAATGATCGACACAATAGGGATAGCCGGGATTGGCCTGCTGTCCGCAGAAGTGGAAGTCGGGCTCCCCGGGATGGCCCATCGGCCAGCGGCAGATGCGGTCGTTGAGATCGAGCAGGCCGGTCTTGCTCGCGACTTGCTCATTGGGCTTGGCGGGGACCAGCCGGCGCGGCGGGGCGGGCGGGATCGGCGCCTGGGTATCGCCCGGGCCCTGGCGGATGAACCCGCCGGGTCCGACCGAGCGATACTGAATCGTGGTGCCTTCCTTGGCGCCCGGGCGCGGCACCGGGCCGGAAGCAGCAACGGCTTCGAGAGTGACCGCGGCGGGCGCGGGTTCGGGGCGCGATTCTACGGCCGGCTTTGGAGCAGGCTTGGGTCCCTCCGACTTGGTCGGGACAGGCTTGTCGGGCTTGGGCGCGGCGATTGCAGCCACCGATGCCGCGAGCTTGGCCTTCTTCTCCTTTTCCTCGCCCGGCTTGACCGGGGAAGGACGCGATTCGAGCCCGAGGCGGTGCGCCTTGCCGATCACCGCGTTGCGGCTGACTCCGCCCAGATCCTCGGCGATCTGGCTGGCGGTCGACCCGTCGGCCCACATAGCCTTGAGGCGATCGATGCGCTCGTCGGTCCAGCTCATGAAAATTCACTCTCCGTGCGTGTTGCGTGGTGCCGCGCGTGCCGATAGGCGATTGTCGCGTGGACGACCAGACTCCCTCAAGGGCAGGTTCCGAACCCGGTTGGGTGCGTGCAGAGCCAGGCCAGCCGACCCTGACGGGGGTCAATTGGGGCGGGCTCAAGACGCTCTATATCAAGGAGGTCAAGCGGTTCTTCAAGGTCCAGATGCAAACCGTCTGGGCGCCGGCGATCACCACGCTGCTCTATCTGGTGATTTTCAGCGTCGCGCTGGGGCGCGAGGGGCGGACCGTGCTCGGCGTCCCGTTCGCGGACTTCATCGCTCCCGGGCTGATCATGATGGCGATGCTTCAGAACGCCTTCGCCAACGCGTCCTTCTCGCTGCTGGTGGGCAAGATGCAGGGGACGATCGTCGACTATCTGATGCCGCCGCTGTCGACCGGCGAATTGATCGCCGGACTGGTCGGGGCGGCGGTGACCCGGGCCGCGTTGGTCGGCTGCGCGGTGTGGCTGATCATGGTGCCGTGGCCAGGCGTGCATGTCGCGGTGTCGCACCCGCCGTCGCTGATCTGGTTCGGGCTGATGGGATCGCTGATGCTCGCCTTCCTCGGGCTCTTGACCTCGATCTGGGCGGACAAGTTCGATCATTCGGCGGTGGTCACCAATTTCGTGGTCGCGCCCTTGTCGCTGCTGTCGGGTACGTTCTACTCGGTCGAGCAATTGTCCCCGGGGTTTCAGGCCGTGAGCCACGCCAACCCGTTCTTTTACGTGATCTCGGGGTTCCGGCACGGCTTTCTCGGCACCACCGACTCGCCGATCCTGATCGGCGCGGTCGGCCTGTTGCTGGTCAATCTGGCGCTGTTTGCTTTGTGCTATGCGCTGCTTCGAAGCGGCTGGAAGATCAAGAATTGAACCACGCCAACGCGATAGGCCGAGTTTAAGGAACAAGCCGCCTTAACCGCGGATAACATGTCCGTTCAGACCCGTAACAAGTGTGGGGGTTCATAAGCATGGCATCAAAGCTCGAAAGGAGAGCCCCATGGTTAAGTTCCTCATTCCCGTTCTTCTTGCCTCGACCGTCGCTGCCGCTGCCCCGGCGGCCGCGCAATGGGCGCCCCCGGTTCCGCAGGGTTATGCCTATGGCTACAATAATCAGGGCAACCGCGGCATCACGCGAGCCTATTCGCAGCGAATCAATCGCCTGCATCAGCAGATTCACCGCCTGGGCGAGCGTGGACAGCTTTCGCGCAGCGAATTCTCGCGTCTCAATCGCGCGGTCGACGTGCTGGAAGATCGCCTGTCGCGCTCATCCTATCGCGGACTGAACCGTCAGGAAGCCTATGCGATCGAGCGCGACATCGCTCGCCTCGAGAATGCTATCTACCGTGAAGCGCGCGACGGCGGCGGTTACCGCGATCATCATTCGCAACCCGCATACGGTTATAACCAGTACGGCAACCAGTACGGCTACGACCGCGACCGTGACGGCCGTGACGACCGCTATGAAGACGATCGTGGCACCCGCCACGACTAAGCCGATCGGGTTGTTTTACCCCAGTATGGCGTAAGCGAGGGGCGGTTCCGCGAGGGGCCGCCCCTTTGCTTTGGCGGCAGGACGCGTTTGACCGCGCTCGCGGTTTGACCGGGCTTGGGGGTCGGCCATATAGGCGTGCGGAGGTAGTCGCCCAGACCGCCCTTGTATTTTTCCGCGACCCTCAGGAGTGCTTCATGCCCATTACGCCGCTCATGCCCGTCTACCCGCGCAGCGAGGTCCGGCCGGTGCGCGGGGAGGGGGTCTATCTCTATGGCGAGCAAGGCGAGAAATATCTCGATTTCGCGAGCGGGATCGCGGTGAATGTGCTCGGTCATGGCCACCCCCACCTGACCAAGGCGATCCAGGAGCAGGCGGCAACCTTGCTCCACGTATCTAATCTCTATGGCAGTCCGCAAGGCGAGGCTTTCGCCCAGCGGCTGGTCGATTTGACCTTCGCCGATACGGTCTTTTTCACCAATTCGGGTGCCGAGGCGGTCGAATGCGCGATCAAGACCGCGCGCCGCTATCACCACGCCAAGGGTAATCCGCACAAGCATGTGCTGATCAGCTTCACCAACGCATTTCACGGGCGGACGATGGCGACGATCAGCGCGACCAATCAGGACAAGCTGCGCGACGGCTTCGCGCCGCTGCTGCCGGGTTTCACCGTGGTCGAATTCGACGATCTGGAAGCGGCCAAAGCGGCGATAGACGAAACTACGGCGGGGTTCCTGGTCGAGCCGATCCAGGGCGAGGGCGGGGTGCGCCCGGCGTCGGCTGAGTTCATGAGCGGACTGCGCGCCTTGTGCGACGAGCATGACCTGATGCTGGTGCTCGACGAGGTCCAGTGCGGGGTCGCGCGCAGCGGAACGCTCTACGCGCATGAGCAATATGGGATCACCCCCGACATCATGGCCTCGGCCAAGGGCATCGGCGGCGGGTTTCCGCTGGGCGCCTGTCTGGCGACCGAAAAGGCCGCGTCGGGGATGGTCATCGGCACCCACGGGTCGACCTATGGCGGCAATCCGTTCGCGATGGCGGCGGGACAGGCGGTGTTCGACGTCGTCGCCAATGACGAGTTCCTCGCCCACGTCCGCAAAATGGGCGAGCGGCTGCGTTCGGCGCTCGAGCAGATGATTCCCAACCACGACGACCTGTTCGAAAGCGTTCGCGGAATGGGGCTGATGCTCGGCGTCAAAATGAAGACCGACAGCCGCGCGTTCGTGCTTTATCTGCGCACCCGCGGAATCCTGACCGTCGCGGCGGGGGACAATGTCGTGCGCGTGCTGCCCCCGCTGATCATCGGGGAAGCGCATATCGCCGAATTCATCGAAGGGTTGTCGGCGGCGGCAGCGGATTATGAGGTGCCCGAAGCGGCTTGAGCCGACCTAATGTCCTCGATGCGTCGGATGGCGCGTTAAAGACGATCGCGGCGAGTATTGCCGGGCAGGTCGTGTAGGCCCGACGAGAGACTCCATTGTGGCCGTCGAAGATTATCGACAAGGTCGACCGATGCACCGACTAGTAGGAAAAATTGCCCTTATTACCGGCGCCGCGCGTGGTATTGGCGCCGGGATTGCTCGTGCATTCGCTGCCGAAGGCGCGCGAGTGTGGGTCACGGATATCGAAGGCGGCGCGGCCGCGGCGCTAGCTGAGGAACTGGGCAACGGTGTCCGTTCCGCGCGCCTCGACGTGGGTGACGAAGAGGAGTGGCGCTTGGTCATCGACGCGCTGATTGCAGACGAGGGGCGTCTCGACATCCTCGTCAATAACGCCGGTATTACGGGTTTCGAGGACAGCGAAGCCCAACACGATCCCGAACATGTCACCCTTGAAGAGTGGCACCGGGTCCACCGTGTCAACCTCGACGGCACTTTCCTCGGCTGTAAACACGGCATTCGCGCGATGCGACCTGCGCGAAAAGGCGCCATCGTCAACATTTCATCGCGCTCTGGGCTTGTCGGGATCCCCGGGGCGGCGGCTTACGCTTCGTCCAAGGCCGCCATTCGAAACCACAGCAAGACCGTCGCCCTGTGGTGTGCCCAGCAGCGCCTCGCAATCCGCTGCAACTCGGTGCATCCTGCGGCTATTCTGACGCCAATCTGGGATGCGATGATTGGCAGCGGCCCTGACAGTGCGGCGCGAAAAGCAGCCTTCGTCAAGGACACGCCGCTGAGGCGCTTCGGAACGGTCGAGGAAGTCGCATCGCTTGTCGTCTTTCTCGCTTCCGACGAGGCATGATATATTACCGGATCGGAACTCGATATCGACGGTGGACTTTTGGCCGGCTCGGCGGCGTCGCCTGGTTAGGCCGAGGTTGCGTTTGTATGGCCGCACAACCATTTGGGCGCGATGATCGAAACCGACCTCAAACTGGACGTCGCGATGGGCGTCACCATCACCGCGCGCAATGCTCGCGGTCGCGCCGCGCGGATCGGGCCGGCGCTCGACGCCATTCTCGCCAACCACAATTATCCGCCCGCGCTCGAAACCTTGCTTGCCGAGGCGCTGGTGCTGAGCGCTTTGCTCGGTTCTCTGCTCAAGGATCCTTCCGGGCAATTGACCATCCAGGCGCAGACCGAGCATGGCATCGTCGACCTGCTGGTGTGCGACTATCGCGGCGGCGAACTGCGCGGCTATATCCGCCACGATCCCGATCGTCTGGCCGAGGCGGGGCCGCACCCGACCCTGTTCTCGCTGTTCGGCAAGGGCTATCTCGCGATCACCTTCGACCAGCCCGCGAACGACGAGCGCTACCAGGGGATCGTCCCGCTCGAAGGCGAGGGGCTGGGCGAGGCCGCGCAAAGCTTTTTCAGTCAGTCCGAGCAGATCCCGTCGATCGTCCGCCTCGCCGCTCGCAAGGATGCGGCGGGCTGGGTCGCGGGCGGGCTGATGTTCCAGCATCTGCCCGAGGGCGAGGAGGGACGCGAAAGGCTTCACACGCGGCTCGACCATCCCGAATGGCCGCACGTCGCGATCCTCGCGGGATCGGTAAAGCCCGACGAATTGACCGACCGCGGACTTGGCCTTGACGACCTCGTGTGGCGGCTGTTCCACGAGGAGGAGGAAGTGCGCACGCTCGAGCCGGTGGCGCTCGCCAAGGGCTGTCGCTGCGATCCCGAATATGTCGCTTCCGTGATCGCGCGCTTTCCGCCGAAGGAACGCGCCGAAATGGCCGACGACGACGGGCTAATCCGGGTCGATTGCGAATTTTGCGCGACCAGCTTTCCGATATCGCTTCCAACGAGCGATGCCGCGTGACGATTATGAGAAATTTGACGGCTTCAGCATAAAGGCGGGGCATGACACATTCGATCCACCGCTTAATGCTCGCCGGCGTGACCGGAATGCTGCTGATTGCGGCCGGATCGCCGATCGCGCTTGCTCCGGCGCGTCCCGGCTTGTGGGAAGTCGGACGGTCGGCGACAGGGACCGACGCACGGCGGACCTGTGTTCGCGAGCCCATCGCTTTGTCGCAGTGGGAGCATCGCGCCGAGCGCTGCACGCGGATGATCCTCGCCGACCGCGGCAACAGGACAGTGATCGATTACACGTGCGCCGAAAGCGGTTTCGGAAGGTCCGAGATGACCTTAGTGACTCCGCGTTCGATCAAGATCGCGACCCAGGGCATCTCGCGGGAGGGACCATTTGCCTACACCATCCACGCGCGCCGCATCGGGAATTGCACGCCGCGTTAAGCCCTTGTTTACCATCGGCGACTATGAAGAGTGGGTGTCGGATTCGACACGCATTCCCTCCCCCACGGGCTTCGGCCCGCACTGGGCCGCCCCGCCATCGGCGATCGGGCGGCCCTTTTTTCTCCGAGCCAACGATCGAGTGGATAGGCACCGACTTTTCAGCTCGAAGGAGGAACGCTAGGGTGCAGGCATGCTATCATTCTTCGCTAGGGCCGCCTTCGCCGGGCTGATGGTCGCGTTGATCGCAACGATCGCGCGGCGGCATCCCGGCTGGGGCGGGCTGCTCGCGTCGCTTCCGCTGGTTTCGGTGCTTGCGATGGTCCTGCTTTATGCCGAGACCCGTGACGTGGAGAGTGTCGCGCGATTGTCGATCGGCGCGTTCTGGTTCTTCCTGCCGTCCGTCCCGATGTTCCTCATCATTCCCGGCCTGCTCCGGTCGGGAGTCGGCTTCGTCGCGACCATGGTGATCGCTTGCGCCACGACGATCCTGCTATACGCCGCAATGAACTGGCTCGCGCCACGGGTCGGGATTGCCCTGTGACCGGGCGATGAGCAAGCGGCGCGCGGTAGTCCTGCTGTCGGGCGGGCTCGATTCGATGGTCTGTGCCGCGCTTGCGCGTGAAGCCGGCTTCGCTGTGCTCGCGCTGACGATCGATTACCACCAGCGCCACCGGGTCGAGATTGAAGCCGCGCGGACGATCGCCGCGACGCTCGCCGAGCGTCACATCGTCCTGCCGATCGACTTGAGCGCGTTCGGCGGATCGGCGCTGACCGCCGACATCGCGGTCCCCAAGGATGGGGTCGAGGCGGGGATTCCGGTCACCTATGTCCCCGCGCGCAATACCGTCTTCCTCAGCCTGGCGCTGGCCTGGGCCGAAGCGGCGGGGGCGCGCGACCTGTTCGTCGGAGTCAATGCGGTTGATTTTTCGGGCTATCCCGATTGCCGGCCCGAGTTCATCGCGGCGTTCGAGGCGCTCGTCAATCGCGCCACCAAGGCGGGGGTCGAGGAAGCTTGCGATGGTGTTGGGCCGTTCACGATCCACGCCCCGCTGCAGATGATGAGCAAGGCCGACATCGCGCGCGAGGCCAACCGGCTCGGGCTCGACGCGGCGCTCAGCCACAGCTGCTACGACCCCGCCGACAACGGCGGCGCTTGCGGGCGATGCGACGCGTGCCGGCTGCGCGCCAGGGGATTCGAGGAAGCCGGGCTGCCCGATCTGACGCGCTACGCGGTCACCGCATGAGCTATGCGGTCAAGGAAGCGTTCCTGACGCTCCAGGGCGAGGGGATGCAGGCGGGGAGCCGCGCGGTATTCCTGCGCTTTGCCGGGTGCAATTTGTGGAGCGGGCGCGAGGAGGATCGGCGCAAGGCGATCTGCCAATTCTGCGACACCGATTTCGTTGGCACCGATGGCGCGGGTGGCGGCAAGTACGCCGAAGCCGCGCTGCTTGCGGATCATGTTGCGACGCTGTGGGGCGAGGGCGCCGAGCGGCGGCTGGTGGTGGTCACCGGGGGTGAGCCGATGCTTCAGCTTGATCGCGCGCTGATCGACGCGCTCCATGAGCGCGGTTTCCGGATCGCGGCCGAGAGTAATGGCACGATCCTGGCGACCCCCGGCGTCGACTGGCTGTGCATCAGCCCGAAGGCGGGGAGCGAAGTCGTCCAGCGCAGTGGGGACGAACTCAAGCTGGTTTGGCCACAGGATGGGATCGACCCCGCCACGCTCGAAAGCTGGGAGTTCGCGCACTTCCTGATCCAGCCGATGGATGGGGCAGCAGCCAAGGCGGCGCTTGAGGCGTCGATTGCCCTGGCGATGGCACGGCCGCAATGGCAATTGACACTCCAGGCGCACAAGATCGCCGGCTTGCGCTAATTGGCGAAGGGGGCGCGGACTAAATCTAAGAAAAAGGGGCCACCGGCGAACCAGTGACCCCCTTCATGCCAACGCCCTCGGAATCGGGGGCGTTGTGGCATTACATCGCGTTGGCGCTGTTCATCGAGTTCATCGACATATTCGAGTCCATGGCATTGGCGTCCATCGACATGTTGGCATCCATCGACATGTTGGCGTCCATGCCATTGGCGGCATCGATCGCCATCGAGTCGTTGGCGACAACATTCTCGGTGGTCAGGGTCTCGTCGACATTCATCGTATTTTCGGCAGCTTCATTCTTGCTACAAGCAGAAACAGCCAGGGCCGCAGCAGCGACCAGGATCAGAGCACGCATTTTAGACTCCCAATGAAAAATCAGACTTGC
>Ga0136611_10003217_pt1 | contig 11433 bp, 7 predicted proteins | sample AntDrymUQ2232306_2_FD_106645 | JGI IMG/M metagenome (GOLD analysis project Ga0136611, IMG submission 106645) | Polar desert sand microbial communities from Dry Valleys, Antarctica - metaG UQ223 (23.06) | ecosystem: Environmental > Terrestrial > Soil > Desert | place: Antarctica: Dry Valley... | reverse complement strand
GTCATGCTGAGAATATGCTCGCGCGACGCGACTTCCGGCACGACGCCACCATAGCGCTCGTGAAGATGCATCTGCGAGGCGACTTCGTTTGAAATCAGCGTGCGCCCGTCGCGGATCACGGCTGCGGCCGTCTCATCACAGGATGTTTCCAGGGCCAGGATCGTCCAGCCCTGGGGAAGTTCTGTCTGCATTGGGGGTATTGTAACACCGGGGACTTTGCTCTATTGCCTGTGTGGGCTCGGCCATGTCTCTTTTGTCCGAGCGCGTGCTACTATTGTCCGAGACAAATTTGTCATGATGAACGAGGCGCCCAGGTTTAGGGCCGTGTTGTTCCTTTCTCCACGGATTGTTGGATACGGAGTCGCGCGCCACACGACTCGCGAATCACAAGGCTGGCGGGCAGCACAACTTGTTTGGGGGGTTCTGTATCACCTTCGATACGGTTGATCAGGAGATGGGCCGCACGGATTCCAATCTCCATCCGAGGTTGCGCGACGGTCGTCAGCGGCGGATTAAGATGAGCCGCGAAGCTGAGATCATCGAAGCCGATCACTGCGAGATCATCGGGGATACGCAGTCCGAAACGACGCGCAGCTTGGAATAGCGCCGGCGCCTGAATATCGTTGACCATACACACTGCGCTCGGCCGATCCGCCTGAGTGATGAACTCCATGTAGGAGCCGTCATCAGCGACCGTGGAACGCGCCGGAAACGCGAACACAAGACGCTCATCATAGCGCAAGCCGTGATCGCGCAAAGCCGCGCGGTAGCCCTCCCAACGATCACGGACGGATGTTGTGCGCAGATCGGCGTTGCTAAGATACACAAACGCGACCTGTGTATGCCCAAGAATGAGCAGGTGCTCCGTCGCGCGATACCCCCCACCGAAGTTGTCCGCTACGACATAGTCGGTCGCGAGCTCCGGCAAGTAGCGATCGACAAGTACCAATGGTATGCCATCAGCTTGGAGGCGCGCAATCACCGGATCGTCTAACCCGTTACTTAGTGGGAAAATGATCAAGCCGGCCACGCGATCAGTTCGAAGGCGTTCGACATCACGCGCCTGTTGTGACGCACGTTCCTCTGAATAGGAAAAGCTGACCTGGTAGCCGCGTGACTTCGCGGCCTGGTCGATGCCGATCAACAATTCCATATTCAGTTGATCGCCGGTGTAGGTCAATACCACCCCGATCCGCTTCTCGGTCTCGGGTGTCAGAGGCGTATAGGTGGCTCCTTGCCTGACAAACGTACCGCGTCCCTGGACCCGTTCTAATAAGCCCTCATGGACGAGCGCGCTCATTGCCTGCCGCACGGTATTGCGGCTCATGCCATGCTGCTGGGCAAGCTTCATTTCGGTAGGAAGGCGCGACCCGGGCGGAAGAGTGCCGTCGACAATGCGTTCACGAAGATATGTCTCAAGTTGCGCGTAGAGCGCGATTCCATTTCTCGGCGCGCCTAGTTCAACCATAGTTCATCCCTATCCTGCGGGTAGCGAGAGAAGCTCCCCATGCCACGGTGTCTATTATACAAGTTAATCCTGTCACAAACGAAGGCAATTTCAGATTTGTTGGTACAAATTCTATGAAAGGTATTGACAAGATGTATGTTAGATGTTAGGGTTGGCTAGCTCTTCAGTAGGGGACAAAGCACACCAGTCTATCCGGTGAGCGCTCTGGAGACAGCGCTACACACGAACTTTTGCCGCCTGACGCGAGAAGGCGTCCTAGCAGCACCGATCGCAGCACTATTAGAGCGTTCAGGCTCAACGAAAGGAGGTAACGGGACACCGCGCGAGGCTTTTCTCCGTTGACCGACACTCGATCCTCGTAAAATCGGTCGAACCCAAAGAAATGACCACTAACCAAAGGGGCTTATGATGTCAACTCCGAGACGTTGGTTCAAACTCTTCGCCGCAGGCACCCTGGTTTCTATGCTGTTCGCAGCCTGTGGGGCGGTGCCTGCCTCTCCATCTTCTTCGAGTGCGACAACCGCACCTGTGGATGTTGCTACGACCGAGCCTGTGGACGCCGGCTCAACCACACAAGAACCCATTACGCTGACCATCTGGGCTGAGGGAAGCCTCGTCCCGGTGCTAGACGGCTCCGCAGTTACAACATCGAAGCTCCGTGAAATGGCAAAGGACCAGTTCGAGAAGGAGCATCCCGGCGTTACCGTCGTGCTCGAAGATCACGGCTGGGACGAAGTGTTGCGTCAGAACCTGACCAACGCACTGCTCGGCGGCACGGCACCCGATGTCATCGTCGGCGAGAACTTTTTTCAGCAGTATGCTGCGCTGGACGCGTTGATTCCGCTCGACGATCGGCTCTTCGACATCAAGGAGAACCTGATACCCGGCACGTACCAGGCGGCGGTCTATAACGGCAAGATCTACGGACTGGCCGCTATGACCGGGGTCTTCGGTTTCGAGCGCAACTGCGAGGTTATTCAGGATGCCGGCCTTAACTGCGACAATCCGCCGCAGACCTGGGACGACCTGCTTCAGCAGGCTAAAACGATCACCGACAAGGGTGCCGGTAACTATTACGGCTATACGCTCCAGGGACCGGTTGGTTTCTCGGTCGGCGGGATCTTCCGGGTTGCCGTGTATTTAGCCCAGGCGGACGCGTCGCTGTGTAAGGACGACTGCAAAGAGCCATTTTTCGATAATCCGAAGGCCGTTCCGGTGTTAAAGTTCCTCCGCGAACTTAACAAGTCGACCCCACCCGGTCTCACCTTCAACGCCGATGAGGCACAGGTCTATACGCAACTGTTCCAAAACAAATCGGCCTACCAGATCGCTGGGAGCTGGCATACCAACTGGGCCAAGGAGAACAAGTGCCCCGATTGTCGCTACTCGCCGGTTCCGACTCCAAAGGACGGTCACCCGGCCAGCGTCATCGTCGGCAACGTGATCTATGCCGTGCTCAAGGAGAGCAAGCACCCCGACCTGGCTGCGGAGTGGATCACCTTTCTCCAGCGCGATGCGTTCCAGGATCTGATTTACCCCACTGTTGGGCGGCTCCCGGCAACGCGCAGCGCGCTCACCAAGCTCAAACCGAACGTCAGCGAAGCCGATCAGGCCTTTATTGACGTGATGCTGAATAGCGAAGATCTCCAGGTGCTGCCGCAATGGCAGAAGAACCCTCAATTGATCTGGACCGCCTACAACGACATGCTCACCAAGCTGTTCACCACGGACACACCCGTCGAGCAATTGATGGACGAGGCGCAAAAGGCGGCTATAGCCGCCACACAGTAGTCTACACCGGTGTTGGCGCGTCCGCTCCAGGACACGCTAACACCGCCCGAGGAGGCCGCGATGAAGACCAGATCGGCGCCATCTGTCACATCTCCCATCAAACTTGCGACGCCGAATCGATGGGCGCGGACCCGCTACCGGCACCGTCACGCGATCGAGGCCTGGATCATCCTGATCCCGATTCTGATCTACTACATCATCTTTGCCGTTATCCCGGTGATCGCGAATGTCGCGATTAGCTTTACACGCTGGAACGGAATCAACGCCGCGCCAGTCTGGGTCGGTCTACAGAACTATGCGCGGTACCTACAGCCACCGTATCCACTCATTTTGCTCAACACCGCCTTTTTTGCCGTGACCATCCTGCTGGTCCAGACAGTGCTTGCCTTTTTCATCGCGCTGCTGCTCAACGAGAAGCTTTTCGGGCGTGGGGCCTACCGCGCGCTGTGGTACATCCCAACCCTGACTTCGGCCGCCATTATGGCGCAACTGGTCACCGTTTTCATTGCGCCCTACGGCGGCGTAGTCAATAACATCCTTCAAAGCCTTGGCCGTCCGCCGGTCATCTTCACAATCAGCGGGTCCTGGATGCGCACGGTGATCATCGTATTTTCGATCTGGCGCGGCGTGGGCGGGCCGGTAGTGCTGTTCCTGGCCGCGCTGCAGAGCATTAATCCGGAAGTCCAGGAGGCGGCCATGGTGGATGGCGCCGGTGGGTGGGCACGGATTCGTACCATCACGTTACCGCTGTTGCGGCCGATGCTCGTATTTGTGCTGGTCACCGGGATCATCGGCGCTTTCCAGATCTTCGAGGCTGTGCAACTGATCAGCAAGGGCGGCCCGTTTAATCAGACCAACGTGATGCTCACGCAGATCTACAACGACGCCTTTGTGAACGCGAACTTCGGCGTTGCCACGGCGGGGGCAACGATTATGGGGCTTATTTTGCTCGTGTCGAGCTACACCGTGCTGCGCTCCATGCGCGAGGAGGAGGGATGAACATCCGAAAGCCGCGCTGGCTGCGCGTCAGTTTACATACGATCTTGATCCTCGGCAGCATCATCATGGCCTATCCGCTTATTTTCGGGGCGGCGGCATCGCTGATCACGCAGGCCGATTTCATTCGTAGTCCCTGGTTCCCGACGTCGACGGCGGCGACGCTCCTTAATTATCGGACACTCTTCTTCAGCGCGGACAAGTTCCCACTATGGGTTTTCAACACGTTGGTTCGCATCGTCTGGTTCGTCGTCCTTCCGGCAACGGTCGCGGTGTTGTGCGGCTACGTCTTCGGGCGGTTGCGTTTCCGCGGTCGGGAGGCGGCGTTCATGTTCCTGCTCGGCTCGATGTTAGTGCCGGGAATCGTGTACCAGGTGCCGCTATTCGTTATGTTGGCCCGTTGGCCGTTAGCGGGCGGAAATAATCTGCTGGGGCAAGGCGGCAGCGGCTTTATCAACCGCTGGCCGGCGTTGCTCATCCCCGGTATCGTCAACGTTTACTATATTTTCTTGCTGCGCCAGACCTTCACCACAATTCCCGCCGACTATGAGGAAGCAGCGCGTCTCGACGGTGCCAACACATTTCAGATCCTCACCAGGGTTTACCTGCCAATGCTCGTGCCCGTGCTGATGGTGCTGGTCATCTTCCAGTCAGTCAATCTGTGGAACGATTACCTCTGGCCCTTGATTACGGTCAGTGCCAATTCGTCGGTCTGGCCGATTGGCCTGGGGCTACAGCGAATTATGGCCGGCTCGGTGCCGGTCCGAGGCATGCAGGGGTTCAACCAGCCTTTCATCTTCACCGTGGCGACGGTCGCGACACTGCCGACAGTGTTGCTTTTCCTGTTCTTCCAACGCTATTTCGTGGAGGGTGTTCAGGGCTTCGGGGTGAAGGGGTAGTGGGCTTTCAAGCATGACCATGTCGAACGTCAACATGATCATCAGACTGGGGAGGCTACAATGGCTCCAATCGGCCAACAAGGCGCCATGACCGACATGGAACGATTCATGTTCGACGCGATGGGGTATCTCGTCATTCCCGACGCGCTTACGCCCGACGAGACCGACGCTTGTCTGGAAGCAGCGCGGCGATCACATGGAGCATATCCGGAGGGTGAGTGGCGGCAGCTTGGACACTTGTATGAGACGGAACCGGCGATCGAGGGGTTGATCGACCATCCATCCGTGCTCCCCAAGGTGCGCGCGCTGCTGGGCGATTATTTCATTCTGCAAAGCTCCTGGTGTACCGGGCAGCCTGCTGGGGGCAAGGCCGGCGGGTATCATCAGGATGGTTCGGGCGTGTACGAGTTCCGGCGCCTGGCAACGCCTACGCCGCTGGTGCAGCTTCGGGTGGGGTACTTCCTCACCGACCAGTCGCACGAAGATATGGGCAACATGGTCATGATTCCCGGCAGTCATAACATCGCGATGCGCATGCCGAAGGGCATCGTTCCTGACCAGGGCGACTTGCCGATCCGTGATGTCGTGTGCGGCAAGGCGGGCGACGCGCTGTTGTTCCATCAGGGCGTGTACCATCGCACTGGCCGGAACACCATGGATTTCGACCGTTACACCATGCACATGGTCTACGCGCCACCCTGGCTGATTCCCTCGGATCGGGCCCAGAACGACCCAGCCTTCCTGGAACGCACGACGCCCCTGCGACGCGCGCTGCTTGGCGAATGGAAGCGGCCGGAAGAGCCATTCGGGATTGGGTATGATCGACCGCCCTTCGTAGATTGACGCCACGCATCGAATATAAAAGGAGCCGGTGGCGACACAACCATAGTATTGGCTCTATTCCCTGTATGGGCTCGGATGCGCAAATTTGTGGAACATATAGTAGGATAAGGCTCTGCCTTGTCTTGGGAGCCATGTGGCGAGCATCTCATGAGCATTGCTCCGTGTCACCAGCAAGGAATGACTATGGCGCGTCCTCGCGGTATTGCTGTTTTGGCACCGCATCTTGATATGCACTACTACTATGTCGGCATCTTGGCCGGCATTCATGAGATTGCTCGCCAACATGATGTGCCTGTCATCGCCATTAAAGCGAGCCAACCACATGTGATCTGTCCTCCATCGCTTGCTTCGGATCGTGTCGATGGCTGGCTCGCGATTATGCATGGCGAGGGACTTGAGGCGATCGCCAGAACCGCCCCGCTTGTGACGATCGGAGGCGCCTACAGGCCGGACCTCAACTGTCCAACGGTGATGCCGGATAACCTGGGGGGCACCGAGGCGCTGGTCCGTCACCTGATCGATCATGGGCATAGACACATCGCCTTTGTGGGTTACCTGGAGAATCCGGATATTCGACAACGCTACGAGGGCTATCAAAACGCTTTAATCACGCACGGCATTCCACTCGATCCCCGACTCGTCTGCCCCTGCCCCATGGACGGACTCGGCAAGCACGATGGGCAGGAGGCAGCAAAACGGCTCATCGGCCTCGGTCTCCCATGCACCGCCATCGTAGCCGGCACTGATATGCTCGCGATCGGCGCGATGGAAGCACTCAAAGCGGCTGGCCTGCGCGTCCCAGAGGACGTAGCGGTGGTAGGATTTGACGATCTTTACATTGCTCAGTACACCACACCGAGCTTGACAACCGTTCGACAGCCGTTTGAGGCGCTTGGCCGATCGGCGTGTGGCCTCTTGTTTGACCAGATTGAGGGAAGTCCGGTTTCAGCGGGTATTAGGTACATAAGTACCGTTCCAGTTATAAGACGCTCGTGCGGATGCCATCCGGCGCATGCCGACGTGCCGCCAATGCCGGCCCGCGTGATGAATCCGATTGCCTGGCGTGATGCGCTTCCGCGACAATTGGTGGACCTGGCAAACTCCGGCATAGCGCATGAAGGGACATTGCCAAGACAAGGGTGGGCCGGCGCGAGCGACCTCGTCGACGGCATGGCGGCGGCCTTAGACAACATCGACGGCTCGTCCCCCCTTGCGCTTGAACGCGCCTGGCATGAGGTGGTCGCCCGCACGGTTGATCTGGATACTCTTCAGACTCTTCATACGCTGCTGGAGCAGGCTGGGGTTGAGCAACTCGCGTGCGGGGAGCACGATCCGTTGGCGGAGGCCCGCCTGCAATCCTTTCTCAATCTCAGCTATGTTGAAATGATCCGAGCGTATCGTGCAAGGAATATTGGACGCACCAGCCAGATCCAAAGATTGATCGAGACGAACTACGAGATCAGCACCGAGATCAGCATGTGGCAAGGTCTTGGAACCGGACGCGGGCAACGCCTGGCATGGCTACGCCATACACCGGCGCGCTGGGGATGTCTGGCTCGCTGGATCGACCGAGAAGCCGGCAGGAACGGTAGCATTGTTGTCACCGACATCTATACGCGTGACGGGAGCGCCCTCGTATCGGCCGGCGCGACGTACTCGGCCGCGAGTTTCCCTCCTGACCAGCTGCTCCAAGCCCCCGGCGAGCCCGACGATCCGGAACTGATTGCCATCGTGCCGTTCCAGACTCCCGGCCAGGATTGGTGGCTCTTGGCCGTGCGCCTGACATTGGAAACGGAGTTCCTCACGGATCGTGAGAATCTAGGGATGTGGACAACGCTGCTGGGGGCATCGCTTGAACGCGAGGCGCTTCTCACCTCTTTGACGGAGCAGCAAGAGCGCCTGCGCATGGCGAACCGCGAGTTGCATGTGGCCAAGGAGATCGCCGAGAAGGCAGACGCGCTCAAGACGCGGCTGCTCGCCAATGTCAGTCATGAGCTACGCACACCGTTGGATACGATCCTCGCTTATAGCGAGGCAGCACTGCGTGTGCCTAATTCCTACCATGCCGAGCTACCGCCGGGACTCGACCAGGATCTGCGGCAGATCGTGTCCAGCAGCACCCATCTCGTCCGGCTGATCGACGACTTACTCGATCTGTCACGCGCCGAAGTAGACGCGCTCGAACTCTTTCGCGAGCCGGTTGATTCGCGCGCCCACCTCCAGGAGGTCTTTCTTACCTTTGCGAACCGGCGCGAAGCTCAGAACGGCGTGCGCTGGCACATGGACATGCCGGCGCGGCTGCCGGCCATCGAAGCCGATCCGGTGCGTTTGCGCCAGATTCTGTTCAATCTCCTGAGCAACGCACGCAAGTTCACAGAAGTGGGCAGCATCGTCCTGGGAGCTGCGGCTACATCTTCGCACTTGCACATCTGGGTTCAAGATACCGGTGTCGGGATTCCGGCTGATCTTCAAGCAAACATCTTTGAGCCGTTCGTGACGACAAAAGACGCGCAACGCCGCTCTACAGGGATCGGTCTTGGGCTAAGTATTACGCGCCGACTCGTTGCACTGCACGATGGTTTGCTGACGCTTGAGAGCCGGCCGGGTGAAGGCACGACATTTCACGTGTATTTGCCGCTGCCTGGCCATGTCGAGCATACCCTGCGGGTATTCTCGGCGGCAGAGCCGGCGATCCTGGTCATAACGGCGCGCGACGAAATCGCGCCCGGCGTTGCCGAGTTGGGCAAGCGCATGGCGATTCCGATCCGGCGCTTCCGCGCGGATGACGATCTTGCAGACATCTTGACTACCGTACGTCCAATCGCCGTGGCATGGGACAGCACCGACGCCGAGCACGATGCGTGGCCGTTGGTCCAACGCATACGGAGCCATCCTCAACTCTGTCACATACCCTTTATTTTGGGTGGAGAAGATACAGGTCCGGTGCCTGGGGGTGTGACGAACGTGTTGCTGAAGCCGGTCAGCGCGAACACCCTGACCGGAATGATCCAGCATCTCCATCCAGTGTCGGCTATCGGGCCGATCCTTGTGATAGACGATGACCTTCAAGCGCGGGAACTCTACCAACGCGCCGCAGCGGCCGCGCTCCCCGGTCACCCGATTCGGCTTGCCGACGGAGGGCGCGCCGCGCTCCAGGTTCTCGCGCATGAGGTGCCGAGCCTGGTCATCCTCGACCTAATGATGCCGCAGGTGGATGGCTTTATGGTGCTGGAACAGATGCGGGGCGCTGAACGCACACGCGCGGTGCCGGTGCTGGTCATGAGCGGGCAGATGCTATCGTTCGACGATATCAAACGGCTCGCGCACGCACGCGTCATTTTTCATAGCAAAGGCACCTTGAGCGTCGATGAAATGCAAGCGACCATCCAGCGAGCGCTCCACGGCGCGGATGGGCTGCCGCAGCCGACGAGCGTTCTGGTGAAGCGCAGCCTGGCGTATTTGCACCAGAACTACGCGCGCATGCTGACACGGCAGGCGATCGCGGATGCCGTGGGCGTCAACACACATTATCTCACGAGGATATTTCGTCAAGAACAAGGATTCTCGCCCTGGGAATACTTGAACCGTTATCGGATCAAACAGGCGAAAGATTTATTGCGTACGACCGATGCCAGCATTACGACGATAGCTGCGCAGGTCGGATTTGCAGATCTCACCTACTTTGGCCGCGTGTTTCACAAACACGTGGGCTGCTCGCCACGCGCGTTTCGAGACCACCCAGAATAATCATCGTCGCAAACGCTACGACCTGATGGGCTCGGCCATGTTTCTTTTGTCCGAACGCGCGCCCCTATTGTCCGAGACAGATTGGTCATGATGCGCTAGGCTCGTAGCACAGCGTGTTTCGCAAACATGTTGCGCTGCCTCAATGTCTGCTGGAGCACAAGAAAGCCAAGGAGAGACGCTTATGGTGGTCAACCCCATACTGTCGACGATGCAGGTTCCGACCTTTCAAGGAGCCGGCAAGATTGCCTTCGGCGACAAGGAAGTCCCCACGCCGGGGAGTGGGGAACTGCTGATCGAAGTCAAGGCAAACGCCTTGTGTGGCTCAGAAAGGGGCCAATTTCAGAAAGGATCGGCTGTCACGCCGGGCCACGAAGCGGCGGGTATTGTCGTCGTCGCGGGACCCGCTACGTATGTGCCGGTCGGGACGCCTGGGGTTGTTTTTCTGATGGACTTCTGCGGTACGTGCCGAAGCTGCCGTCTCGGGTTCACGAACCAGTGCCTGGGGAAACGGGCGGACATGGGGTTCAACAAAGATGGCGGCTATGGCCCATACGAACTCGTCCACGAAAGCCATTTTTTCCCGGTTGACTCCAACATCCCGTTGTCAGAGGCGACCATGTTGCTTGACGTTATGGGGACGAGCTCACACGCGCTCAAGCGTGCTCAAAGTGTGCATCGCGATATCCAATCGGTGGTCGTCGCGGGTGCCGGACCAATCGGCCTCGGGGTGCTGGCGATGACCCGGATTCTGTTTGGCAACGCGACGCCGGTTTTTATCGCGGATATGATCCCATACCGGCTTGAGCTTGCAGCACGTCTGGGCGGAACGCCGATCGATCTCACGCAACAAACGCTCCAGGAAGGTGTGCAGCAGCATACCAGCGCTGGCGTTGACCTCGCGGTTGATACGAGTGGCAAAAGCTCGGCGCGCCGGGCATGTCTCGACGTTGTCGCCAAGCGTGGGGCCTTGATTTGTGTCGGGCACGGCGAAGGCTTGGATCTTACCGTTTCCGCTGATCTTATCGCTCCAGAGCGGGCGATCCTCGGCAGCGAGTACTTCTGCTTCAACGAGCTGCCTGAGCTCCTGCAACATCTGCGCGGCCACCACTCATACCTGCGGCAGATCATTACCCATCGCTATCCGATTGAACGTCTCCAGGAAGCCTTTGAAGTGTTTTTTAGTGGCGAAACCGGCAAGGTCGTGGTCGAACAATGAGTCACACGTCCCGTATCAAGGTTGCGCTGATCGGCGCGGGAGGTTGGGGCCGGCAACACGCGCGCATTTTCGCCGAACGCGCCGATGTCGATTTCTGTGCCATCGTCGGCCGGACGCCGGAGCGCACAAAAGCGCGTGCCGAGGAGTTCGGCACGCGATTCTATCTCGACATCAATACGATGCTCCATGCTGAGCATCCGGACCTGGTCAGCCTCTGCTTACCTAATCAAGGGCATTTTGCCGCAACGCTGGAGGTTATCCAAGCAGGCTATCCGCTGCTGGTCGAGAAGCCGTTGGTCTTCGATCTCAAGGAAGCTGATACGCTGCTTCAGGAAGCCGAGCAGCGAAAGCTCTTCTTTGCGATCAACTTCAATCATCGCTTCGCTCGGCCAGTGCAACTGGCCGCCACAGCGATCGCCGAACAGCGCCTCGGCGAGCTCGTGTTCGCGACCTGGCGCTTCGGAGGCGAGGGT
>Ga0136611_10003216_pt1 | contig 11436 bp, 11 predicted proteins | sample AntDrymUQ2232306_2_FD_106645 | JGI IMG/M metagenome (GOLD analysis project Ga0136611, IMG submission 106645) | Polar desert sand microbial communities from Dry Valleys, Antarctica - metaG UQ223 (23.06) | ecosystem: Environmental > Terrestrial > Soil > Desert | place: Antarctica: Dry Valley... | reverse complement strand
GGGTCGCGGAAGCCGTCGGCGTGGGCACGACGCGCGGGGTCGGGGTCGGGGTCGGGGTCGGGGTCGGGGTGCCCGTCGGCGTGATTCGCGGTGCGGGCGATACGGTCGTGGTGACCCCGGGCCCGGTCGCGTGAACGACGAGAGGCGTCGGGGACCCGCTCGGAGCACCCGCCGAGCCCGTGGGCACCGCAGACGAAGGTGCAACCGACTCGATCGCGGGCCCGATCGTGGCCGACGACCCACTCGCCGGAGTCGTCGCATCGGGGCCGGGACCGCTGAACCCGCCATCACCCGGGGCCGGCGTCCCCGTGATCCCCTGGACTTCCCCAGGACCGCTCGGCCAGAACGCCGAGGCCACGAGGATCACCGCGGCGATACCGGTGAGCGTCATCGCCGTGTCGCGCAGGAGCTGCAGGCGCGCCGGCGGGACATCGATCCCAAGACGTGGGGCGCTGGCCAGGCGGACCCGATCGCCGGCCACGACGATCCGGGTCGGCGCCCGCGGAACCGGGCCGATACCGGCTCGCACGCCATCAGGGCCGGATCCGGGGGAAACCAGGTTCGCGCGACCAGGTCGGGTCGTCCTCGCGCGCTCCCGGCGCGTCTCCGTCGAGCGCCCCAACGATCGTCGCAGGAGGTACATCCCGATCGAGCGATCCAGCAGGTCCACCGGCCCATGCCCGGTTCGCCGAAGGCTCAGCCAGAGGACCACCACGAGCGCCGTGACCACGACGACGCCGGCGATCGTCGCCAGGCTCTCGAACGGCACATCACCGCCCATCAGGAGCGATCGGCCTCGTAGGCCTCGGCCTCGAGTTCCTCGGGTCTCCGGAATGCACCTCGAGTCGGGCCGAATAGCACGAGTCCCGAGACCACGAAGACCCCGAGGAACGCATATAGCTGGGTGATCTCGGACAAGGCCAGGGCCACGACGCCCAGTGCGATGCAGATCCCGTAGATGACCAGGACCGTGTTCCGGTGCGACAGGCCGAGATCCAGCAGTCGGTGGTGGATATGCGACCGATCCGGACTGAACGGCGAGCGACCCTCGCTCAGCCGGCGGACGATGATCCAGAAGGTGTCGATGATCGGCACGCCCAGCACGAGCAGCGCGACCGCGACCTTGGCCGAACCCAGGATGGACAGGACGGCCAGTGAATAGCCGACGAACTGCACGCCGCTCGTGCCAAGGAAGATCGCGGCCGGATGGAAGTTCCAGCGCAGGAACCCGGCCAGCGAACCGGCCAGCGCGAAGCACAGGACGGCGATCAGCGGCTGACCGATCTGGGTCGTCAGGCTGATCAGCCCGAGGGTCACCGCGGCGATCACCGCGATCCCTGACGACAAGCCATCCAGACCATCGATCCAGTTGATGCTGTTGATCATGCCGACGATCCAGAACACAGTGAACCCGATCGAGAAGACGGCATTGAACCGGATCGCCCCCGTCCCGAACGGGTTGTTGATGAACGAGATGCCGACCCCCAGCGCCACGGCCAGGATGGCCAGGCCGAGCTGACCCGAGAGCTGCCAGCGAGCGCGCAGGTCGAACAGGTCGTCGATGGCCCCGACTCCCGCCGCGACCGCGCCGCCGACGAACAGGGCGACGAGGTCGCTCGCCTGGAGGTTGACCGGTCGAGGGACCCAGCCCATCGACTCGTTCAGTGCCACGAACCCGGCGGCCACGAGCAGGAAGGCCGCGGCCACGGCCAGGCCGCCGGCTCGTGGCACCGGCGCGGTATTGACTCGCCGCGCACTGGGCCGATCCACGATGTCGTAGCGCAGCACGACCCGCCGGACGACGGGGGTCAGGCCGAGCGACAGGACCGCCGCCGCCAAGAAGGCGATGAGGATCGGTCCGAGACTGGCCTCGATACCGGGGATGAAGGTCACGCCGCGGGCAGTCCGGGAACGGGGAAGCGACCGACGATCTCGGCCACCTCGCCTGCGAGGCGGCGCTGGGCCACCTCATCGTCGCGCCTCCGGATGGCCTCGATGATGATCCGTCCGACCGAGCGCATCTCGTCCTCGCCGAACCCGCGGGACGTGGTGGCCGGGGTGCCCAGGCGGATGCCCGAGGCCGTGTTGGGCGGCAACGGATCGAACGGGATGGCGTTCTTGTTGACCGTGATGCCGATCTCGTCCAGCAGGTGCTCGGCCTCCTTGCCGGTCACCCCGAGGGGGGTCACGTCGACCAGCATCAGGTGGTTGTCCGTGCCGCCGGAAACGATGCGGGCACCCTGCTCGGCGAGCGTCGCGGCAAGGACCCGGGCGTTGGCGACGGTCCGGCGCTGGTCCTCGCGGAACGGCTCCTCCGCGGCCAGCTGGAACGCCACGGCCTTGCCCGCGATCACGTGCATCAAGGGGCCGCCCTGGACACCCGGGAAGACGGTCTTGTCGATCGCCGCGCCGAGTGAGCCCTTGAGCGCCGGGAAGTCGGCCGGGTCCACGCTCGGTGGGAGTTCGTGGCGAGAGAAGATCAAGCCGCCGCGCGGCCCACGCAGCGTCTTGTGGGTCGTCGTCGTGACGATGTCCGCGTGCGGGAAGGGGCTGGGATGGACGCCCGCCGCCACGAGGCCTGCGATGTGCGCCATATCCACGAACAGCAAGGCCCCGACCGAGTGCGCGATGCGCCCCATCCGCTCGAAATCCCACAGCCGGGGATACGCGCTGGCGCCGGCCACGATCAGCCTCGGTCGGGCTTCACGGGCGGTCGCCTCGAGCGCGTCGTAGTCGATCTGTTCCGTGTCCTGGCGGACACCGTAGGCGTGGACCTCGTACAGCTTGCCGCTGAAGTTGAGGGCCATGCCGTGGGTCAGGTGGCCGCCGTGGGCCAGGTTCATGCCCAGGATCCGGTCGCCCGGCCGCAGGACGCTGAAGTAGGCCGCCATATTGGCCTGCGCGCCGGAGTGGGGCTGGACATTGACGTGCTCGGCGCCCGGATACAGGGCGAGCGCCCGATCCTGGACGAGGCGCTCCGCGACGTCGACGAACTCACAGCCACCGTAGTAGCGCTTGCCCGGCAATCCCTCGGCGTACTTGTTGGTCAGCCAGCTGCCCTGGGCCTCCATGACGGCCGCGGAGACGTAGTTCTCGCTGGCGATGAGCTCGATGTTGTCGTGCTGGCGGCGCCGCTCGCCCTGCATGGCGGACCACAGCTCGGGATCCGCCTGCGCGATCGACTCCATCGCGAGACCCGGGGGCGTGAAGGTGCTCATGGATCGCCGACTCCTTGCTGCGCGTCCGTCATCTTCCCACGAACGGATGCCAGGTCATGCCTCACGCCTGCCCAGTCCAGGATGGCGGCGAGACGCTCGGTCGCGATCGCGCCGGCTCGCAGGAGGCGGGACCGTTCGCCGCTGCAGTCGACTACGGTCGAGGGCGTTCCGCCTTCCGCCGGGCCACCGTCGAGGACCAGGTCGATCGCGTCGCCGAGCTGCGCGACCACCGTCGCCGCGTCCAGCGCATCCGGGAACCCGGAGAGGTTCGCCGAGGTCGTGGGCAGGGGACCGAGGACGGCGGCGAGCGCCCGGGGTGCCGGATGATCCGCGACCCGCAGCCCGATCGTGGCTCGTCCCCCGGTCAGGGCCGCCGGAAACGCCACCTCCGGGCGCTGGGCCAGGATGACCGTCAGGGCACCCGGCCAGCACGCCTCCGTGAGCGCGGCCGCTGCCGGGGTGACGAGTGCCACCCGGTCCATCTGGGCTGCCTCGGCCAGCAGGAGCACGATCCCCTTGTCCGGCGGCCGACGCTTCGCGAGGAACAGCCGTTCGATGCCGGCGTCGGCATCCAGCGCGACAGACGGATCGAGTGCGACGGCCAGACCGTAGACCGTGTCCGTCGGCAGTGCCACCACGCCGCCTGCTCGAAGCGTCTCGATCGCCCGCGCCCGACCACGTTCATCGTCTGCGACGAGGACGGCCGTCACGCGCCGGCCTCCGCGCCAGTTCGGGCCTCGCCAGCGAGCCGGCGCGAAGCCGCCAGCGCATCGGCGGGCTCCGCCAGCACGAGCGATTCGATGAGCTGCGCCGGGCCTTCCTCGGTGACCGGCGGAGCGACGTAGCGGGCGACCGCCAGGACCTCGGCCGGCGCGGACGGCATGGCCGCTCCGTGCCCGACCTCGGCCAGCATCTCGAGATCGTTCCACTGGTCGCCGATCGCAAGCGTCGCCCCCAACGGCACGCCCAGCCGGCGCGCCAGCCAGCGGACGGCCCGGCCCTTGGAAACGCCAGGGGCGACGAACTCGAGGAAGCGAGGGTGCGAGATCGTGACATCGGCCCGGCCGGCGAAGGCCAGGCGGGCCGCGGGCGCCAGTTCGGTCGGCAGGGGCGGCTCGCCCACGCCCATGACCTTGGTGATCGGCCGGTCCGTGGCGGACAGGATGTCCGCCACGAGTTCGGCCCGGGCGCCCATGAACGCCGAGTAGTCGTCGGCCAGCGGGTCTTCCTGCCGGACGATGAACCGCTCGAGATGGTTGAGGTGCGGGTCCAGCCCGCGCTCGCGGGTCCAGAGCACGATGTCGTGGGCAACGGTCGCCGCGAGCGGCGTGTGGATGAGCAGTCGACCCAATCGCCGCGAGTCGACGGCGGGCATGGCCCGGATCAGTCCGCCCTGGTACCCGACGATCGGACCGGTCAGCCCGAGCTCTCGCGCAAATCGCATGGCACTGGAGACCATCCGACCGGTGATGAGCGAGACCGCGATATCGCGCTCCATCGCGGCTCGGATGGCGGCGCGCGTCCGGGATCCCAGAGCGAGATCGTCGTCGATCAGGGTCCCGTCGATATCGAGGGCGATCAGGCGGATCGGAAAGAGCGGCTCGATCACGGCGCGGGTCGCGAGGCGACGGCCACCCGGGGCAGGCCGGCAAGGTCGGTTTCGACCCGCGCGGGCCAGCCGGGCAGTCGATCGTCGAGCAGGACCCCGATGGCCTCGCCCTGGTCCGCGCCGATCTCCAGCATCGCGACCCCACCTGGGACGAGCGCCGCCGGCAACCGATCGAGCAGTCGCGAGATCACGGCCAGGCCGTCCATGCCACCCTCGAGCGCCGAGGGCGGTTCGTACGTCGTCGGTCGGGGCAGGTCGGCGATCGCCGCCGAGCGCACGTAGGGCAGGTTGGCCAGCACGACGTCGTACGCGAGCGCGCTCGGGGGCAGCAGGTCCGCCTCGACGAAGCGGACCCGGTCGCCGACCGCGTGACTGACGGCATTATCACGGGCGAGGTCCAGCGCATCGACCGACACGTCGGTGGCCAGGATCGTCACATCCTCTGCGGGGACGCGCCGCTGACGAAGCGCGACCGCGAGCGCGACGGCGACCGCCCCGCTGCCCGTACCGACGTCCACGATCTGGACCGGGAGTCCGTCCGGCTGGCGGGGGCCCTCAGCCAGGCGACGCATCGTCTCCGCCAGCCCCAGATCCACCAGGCGTTCCGTCTCCGGTCTCGGGATGAGCGCCCGCGGATCCACTGCCAGGGCCAGGCCGTGAAACTCCTTCATGCCCCGGATATAGGCGACCGGCTCGCCCGCCCCCCGACGTTCCACGACGCGCTGGAACGCGGCGAGTTGGCCGTCACTCACCAGCGCCTCCGGGTGAGCCAGGATGCCCGTCCGATCGACGCCCGCGATGAACGCGAAGAGGACCTCGGCGTCCAGGCGCGGCGTGTCCACGGCCGCCGCGCGCAGCCGATCGATCCCGACGCCCAGCGCCTCACGTGTCGTCGTCATCGGCCCGACCGCGCCTCAGAGCCGGATCGTCACGGCCAGCTCGCCGACCTTGCGCAGCACCTCCGCGCTGGTCGTGCCCCGCCAGCGGTGGAAGAGCAGGTCGACTGACGCGTCCCCGACCTGCAGGTTGGTCAGGGTGATCTTGCCGAGCCAGGGCGGCAGGACCGGGTGGAGCAATTCGAGCTCACCGCGGTCGGCGTGGGCGCGCAGGCCGAGCATCGTCTCGACGAACAGGAACGACGAGGCGGCCGCCCAGGCCTGGGGCGAGCAGGCGACCGGATAGGGCACCGGGTTCGTCGCCTCGGACTGGTCGAAGCCACAGAACAGTTCCGGCAGTCGGAAATCCGGGAAACGCTGGGCCGCTTCGAACATCTGGCCGACGAGCCGATTCGACGCGTCCTCGAATCCATAGCGCTTGAGGCCCGACGCGATGAGCGAGGTGTCGTGCGGCCAGACGGTGCCCGTGTGGTAGCCGATCGGGTTGTACCCCGGCTGATCCAGGGCATACGTGCGAACGCCCCATCCGGAGAACATCGCCTGACCCAGGATGCGGTCGGCGACCGAAGCGGCCCGAGCGGGCGCCACGATCCCGGCCCACAGGCACTGCCCGGCATTGGAACCGATCGCATCGGCCTGGCGCTTGTCGCCATCGAGAGCCATGGCGTAGTAGCGCTGATCCTCCACCCAGAAGGCGGCCTCGAAACGGACGCGCAGGGTCTCGGCGTCGCGTTCAAGGCGCTCCGCCAGCTCGGTCTCGCCGCGCATCCGGGCCAGCCGGGCAAGGCGGACCTTCGCATCGAACACGTAGCCCTGGACCTCGGCCAGGGCGATCGGGGCGCGGGATTCCCGACCATCCCGGTCGCGGATCGCGTCGCTGGAGTCCTTCCAGCCCTGGTTCAGCAGGCCACGAGGCGACTTGCGCTCGTACTCGACGAAGCCGTCGCCGTCGAGATCGCCGTAGCGATCGATCCATTCGAGCGCGGCCATGGCATTCGGCCACAGCCGGTCGACCAGTGCCCGGTCGCCGGTCCAGTCGAACGTGGCGCCCAGCAGGATGAGCCACAGCGGGGTCGAATCCACCGAGCCGTAGTACGGCGTGTGGGGCAGTTCCCCGTTCGCGGCCATCTCGCCCGTCCGCAGTTCGTGCAGGATCTTGCCCGGCTCCGCGTCGCGCCAGTGATCCACCTCGGTCGCCTGGTAGGCGGCCAGCACGGACAGGATCTCGATCGCGAGTTGCGGCCGAAAGGCGAGGGATTGTAACGCGGTGATGAGGGAATCGCGCCCGAACAGGGTCGTGAACCAGGGCACGCCCGCCGCGACATAGCGCTGCTCGCGGCCAGGCCCCTCGTTGATCAGCAGGCGCAGGTCGTCCACCGATCTCTTGATGACAAGGTTGAACAGCTCGTGGTCACTCTCGGCCACGGTCGTGCTCCGCTCCCACGCATGATAGGCGGCGATCCCCTCGTCCGCGCTCACGTGCGGTGGATCGGGAAAGAGCGCGGTCAGATCGCTCGCGGCCGTCCCCCGGTCCCGCGCGGCGGGTGGCTCCCTGCGCTCCGTGGCCCAGCTCACCCAGCGCAGGTCGCGGGTCTCGCCCGGACCCAGCTGGACTTCCCAGCGCAATCGGACTGACGCACCCGTGTCCGAACCGTCCGGAGCGAGTTCCGTCACCGGCTCGACGACCCGGGCGGGATCGGAGAAGGCGACGTGGGTCAGCCGCTGGAGCCCGTCCAGGCCGTCGTAGCGGAACGTGACCCGTCGGTCCGTCGTGGCGGCCGGAAGCAACCGGCCGCGAACCTCGCGCGGGTAGCCCCGGACTTCGAAGATGTCCGCCCCGTCCGCGCCGAGTTCCAGGTCGACCGGGATGGTGGCGGGCTTCGAGCCGTGGTTGACGATGCGGAGCCGTTCCGCCAGAGCCCCGCCGCCGATCATCCGGTCACGGCTGATCCCGATCGTCCGCCCGGTCAGTTCGTCGGCCGGATGGGCCTTCGCCGCGGGGTTGCGATCCATGCTTGGGTTGGTCATCTGGATCCCGCCCCGGAAGTTGCCACCGACCGAGGTCTGGAGCAGGACCGCCCGGCTGCCGCCGACCCGCAGGATGGAGGACGACAGCAGCCTGGTATCGCCGCGATACAGCCCGAGTCCGCGTGAGTCGTTGTGGATGTCACCGAAGGCGTCGGTCAGCAGGAACAGGTTGCCGTGCTTGAGGACCTGCACGGAACCAAGGTCCGTGGCCCGGGCGATCGCCGTGGGTCGCACCTCCGTGAAGGTCACGAGATCCGCGTCCAGGGTGCTCATCGCTCATTCCCTCCGGCGGCACCGGTCACCGCGGAGAGGCGGTCTGCCTGGTCCGCCATCTGGAGGGCGTCGATCAGGTCGTCAAGTTCGCCGGTCAGGACCCCGGGCAGGTTATGCACGGTCTTGCCGATCCGGTGGTCTGTGACCCGGTCCTGGGGGTAGTTATACGTCCGGACCTTGTCGCTTCGGTCGCCCGAGCCGACCATCGACCGGCGAGCGATCGAATCCGCCTCGCGCTGCTTCTGGATCTCCAGGTCGAACAGGCGCGAGCGCAGGACGGCCATCGCCTTGGCCTTGTTCTTGTGCTGGCTCTTCTCGTCCTGGATCTCGACCACGAGGCCGCTCGGCAGGTGGGTGATGCGCACGGCGGAGTCGGTCGTGTTGACCGACTGGCCGCCGGGGCCGGACGAGCGCTTGACGTCGATCCGGAGGTCGCGCTCCTCGTCGATCTGGACCTCGACCTCATCGGCCTCGGGCATGACCACGACGGTCGCCGTGGAGGTGTGGATGCGCCCGCTCGATTCGGTCGCCGGGATGCGCTGCACGCGGTGGACGCCACCCTCGAACTTCAGGCGACTGTAGGCGCCATCGCCCTTGACCTGGACGATCGCCTCCTTGATCCCGTCGATGCCGGTCTCGTTGAGGCTCAGCACCTCCGGCGTATAGCGATGCCGCCCGGCATAGCGGAGGTACATCCGGAGCAGCTCCGCCGCGAATAGCGCGGCCTCGTCGCCACCGGCCCCGGCCCGGATCTCCAGGATCACGTCGCGGTCGTCGTTCGGGTCGCGCGGCAGGAGCAGGACCTTGAGGTCCTCCACCAGGCGAGCCTCATCGGCTTCCAATCGCGTGATCTCGTCGCGCGCCATCGACTTCAGCTCGTCGTCACCCTCGCTCGCGTCGCGCAACTCGCGGGCGCCTGCCAGCTCCTCGCGCGTGGCGTTGAGTGCGCGGAACGCCTCCACGACCGGTTCCAGGCGGGATAGTTCGCGGCCCAGCCGGCGGATCTCGGACGGGTCGGCGCTGACTTCGGGCCGTGACAGCTCGGCCTGGACCTCGTCGTACTGGCCGGCGATCTCGGCCAGCTTCGCGTCCAGATCGCTCATGTCAGCGGCGGCGGCTCACCCGGCTCCGGGATCTCCCCGGTCGGGTCCGCGCCGGGCGATCGCATCGGCGATCGATCCAGCTCCGCCGAGCCCGCCGGCACTTCGTTGCCATCGGCGACGAGGGCCTCCTGCATGGAGGCGATGGCGACTTCGATCATGTCGCCCGTGGGCACTTTGGTCGTGATCATCTGGACCAGGATGCCAGGGGCCATCAGGGCGTGGACGATCGGGTTGCTGCGATGCCGAGCCCCGAACTTGAGGATCTCGTACCCGAGTGCCGCGATGACCGGGATGAGAAGCAGCCGACTCCCGACCATGACCAGCGGCGCCTGCCGTCCGACCAGCGAGAACGCCACGATGGACAGGAGGATGACCACGACAAGGAACTCCGTGCCGCAGCGAGGGTGCGCGGTCGGGTACTTGCGGACCGCGTCCACCGTGAGCGGATCGCCGGCCTCCAGGGCATGGATCGTCATGTGCTCCGCGCCGTGGTACTGGAAGACACGGCGGATGTCCGGGGCCTGCGAGATGAGCAGCAGGTAGCCCAGGAAGATGATCACTCGGACCAGGCCTTCCACGAGGTGCTGGACGAGGCTGTTCTCCACGTTGGCCGTGGTAACGCTGGCCACGAACAGGGGCAACAGGAAGAAGATGCCGACTCCGGCCAGCAGGGTCAGCCCCAGCATCAGGGCGATCGAGCCCTTGCCGAGCTCGACGCCGTCCTCCTCCGCCTGGACGTTCGCGCTGCGAACCAGCCAGCGCGTCCCCACGATGAGCGTCTCGTACAGCACGACGAGACCGCGGACGAGCGGCCATTTCGCCACGGGCGAGCCATGCACGCCCGAATCGAGCCGTTCCGTGGCGAACACGATCCGCCCATCCGGGTGGCGAAGGGCGACGGCGATCGCGTCGCGACCGCGCATCAGGACACCCTCGATGAGGGCCTGGCCTCCATAGGCGTACTTGGGCATAGGTTGGAGTCTAGCGGCGATGATCGTGCCGAGCGGCGGCCGCGGGAGCGTCAGCTTCGGGCCTGGCGCTCCAGGCGCTTCTGGAAGCGCTCGACCTGGCCAGCCGTGTCGATGATGTTCTGGGTGCCCGTGAAGAACGGGTGACAGTTGCTGCACACGTCCACGCGGAGCTCGGGGCGGGTGGACCCGACGGTCCATTCCGTGCCGCACGATCCGCAGTGGACCTTGGCCTGGTGGTATTTGGGGTGGATATCGACCTTCACGGCTGGATTCTCCTGGGGTGCCGGTTACGCGGTCGTCGCGGCGACTTCCGACGCCACGACCCGGATTCGCTTCTTGTGCTTGGTGGCGTGCTCGAACTTCACCTTGCCGGTGATGGTCGCGAACACGGTGTAATCACGGCCAAGCCCGGTGCCCGGCCCGGACAGGAAGGTCATCCCGCGCTGGCGGACGATGATCGAACCGGCCGGCACGAGCTGGCCGTCCCCGGCCTTCACACCGAGGCGCTGGCCGACGCTGTCGCGGCCGTTCTTGACGCTGCCGCCAGCCTTCTTGTGGGCCATCTGGTCTACTCGTCCTTCTTGGTCGCGCGCGGCTTGGTCGCCGGCTTCTTGGTCGCGGGCTTCTTGGTCGCCGGCTTCGCTGGCGTCGACTTCGTGGCCGTGGGCTTGTCGGACGTGGCCGAGGCCTTGGCCTTGCTGCTGGGCTTACCGACCTTCGACTTGGCGTCGGCACTGGGCTTGGTGGGGGTCTTGGACTTGCCATCGGTCCTGGCGCCGGTGCTGGGCTTGGCGCTGGTCTCGGCCTTGGTGGTGGTCGTCGTCTTGCCTGGTGTCTTGGCGCTCGCGGTCGGCGCGTCCTTCGCGGCAAGCCTGGCCGCGAGTTCGGCATCCCTGGCCGCCTGGACCTCGGCCGCTTCCTGGAGGCGCTCACGCTCCGTCTTGGCGTCCTGCTCCGCCCGGGCAACCTGCTTCGCCGCACTCTTGCCGCCGAGCACGATGTCGCTGATGCGCAGGATAGTGAGCTCCTGGCGGTGGCCCTTCTTGACCCGGCTGCGGGCCTTGGGGCGGTATTTGAACGAGATCAGCTTCTCGCCACGTTCCCGGCGAAGCACCTCGGCACTGACCGCCGCACCATCCACGAGCGGCCGGCCGATCGAGGCATCATCGCCGTCGGCGACGAGCAGGACACGATCGATCGTCACGGTGTTGCCGGGCTCGACGTGGAGCAGCTCGACCTGGAGTTCCGTGCCGACTTCCACGCGGTACTGCTTTCCGCCGGTCTCGATGACTGCGTACATGGATCCTCAGGACTTCGTTCGGGGACTGCCGCCGCGCG
>Ga0136611_10003215_pt1 | contig 11436 bp, 2 predicted proteins | sample AntDrymUQ2232306_2_FD_106645 | JGI IMG/M metagenome (GOLD analysis project Ga0136611, IMG submission 106645) | Polar desert sand microbial communities from Dry Valleys, Antarctica - metaG UQ223 (23.06) | ecosystem: Environmental > Terrestrial > Soil > Desert | place: Antarctica: Dry Valley... | reverse complement strand
GGCGACAAGGAAGTCGGCGGCGGCGTGTTCGAGCCACAAGCCGAAGTTTTCTTCGACGCGGATAAAAAAACGGGCGTAACGCATTACAATGTGCGGCAGTTCGGCAAGCATTTTGAGGTCGAATCGCTCAAAGTTGACGCGCCGCCGTCAATTCCCGCCGACAAGCGATTTTTTCTGACGGCGGCGTTGACGAAGATCAACCGCTTGACTTTAGCACGCGACCCGCAGAATCCGCGCGAAATAAAAGGAGATTTAACGCTCGCCGAATATCGTGCGGAATTGGCGAAACTGTTTCCCGATTTGGCTAAGTTGTTTCCCGCCGACGCTTCGCCGATGACGATGCGCCGATATGCGGCGGCTGTCGGCGTGGCGAATCAACCCCCTTTGAGCGTTGAAATAGAGAAAATTTTTGGATTCCTAACAGTTCCCAGCGGCGAAATCATACTTTACGCCCGCCGATTGTTGGACGAATCAGAGAGGGCGACAAATTTGGCGGAATTACTGCCGAAGTTTGCAGGTGAAGAAGATAAAATCAGAAAACTCTTTTCCGATTTAGCCGACCGCGAGGCGTTCGAGCAGTTTTTCCGCGATTGGCGAAGTGAACGCCTGATTACAAGCCGCCGCGATTTTCGCGACACCGCCGAATCCGACCGCGTGGAATTTCCCGCCCCGATGTCGTGCCTCATCGCACTCGATGTCAAAAACGCGACCGAAGCGGACATCGAAAAACTTCGCAATGAATTCGTCGATATTATCACCGAACAAAATCTGTTTGACAAATCGTTCCGCAAAGCTCTGAGTTTGATTCTGGCGCAACTGAATCAACCGAATCCGGCGGCGAACGCGGTGCGGTTTTTAACCGCCGAGGCTTGCGTCGGACTCGAACAAATACGCGAAATTTCGCTGACCGCAGAAGTTGACGCGGAAACCAGAAAAATCATCTGGCGCGGCGCGATTAGCCAAGACCAAAAGGACACACTCAAAAACTGGCAGGACGGGAAAGTTTCGGATTTCAGCGAAACTTTCAAAAGTGTTTCGGCGAAAGTCGAAGCCGGCGCGTTCCGATTCGTTTTCACTTTCACTTTGCCGGCGGAGTTTCCCACGGCAGCAGATTTGCCGCCGATTTTAACTGCCAGCTTGAGTGTCGCGCCAACCGCAGAGATGCAAAATACAGTCGCCGAAGTCGTTTGGCTTGGCACTACCACGCTTTCCGACGATGAAAAAACGGAATTGTTGAGACTGCAAACAAACGAAAATTTTAGCGAGCCGTTTCGGGCAGCAATCGAAAGATTATTGGCGGCATTCGAGCCGAACGAGTTACAGACAATCGTCGAAATCCCAATTGTCGAAGCAAATTGGCGTTCGCGGGCGACCGGCGGATTAAGCGCATTGCTCAAAAACAGATTGAATATCGCTAACGGCATTTTGCGCTTTTATGGGTGGATGACAACCGATGAAAAAGCGAATTTGAGTCACAATCAGAAAGCTTTTAATGTGAATGCGGTCGAGAAAATCTTTGCCGACTCGGTTAAACGCGGCAGTGCGACGATTGAACTTTCGGCGCGGCGAGGCGCGGCGAAAATTGAAAAGTCCGAATAAAATCGTTCGGCAGGCGGAGAAAAAATATGGATTCATTTGCGATTACAGGACCGAAATTTACGGACGGCAAGCCGCTTTGGAGGGCGACTGCCAAACTCGTTAACTGGCATTATGTTGACGATGATAAAGATTTTAAATCGTCTCATCTGCAAGTCCGGCATTTGTTTTTGAAGGAAACGGAAGGCAAAAAAATGTTGCCGGGAACAATGCTTGCCCTTTGCCGGATAGAAAAAGTCGAAGTCAAACTACAGCCTTCCAACACATTCGCCTGGGAAGAACACAACGACATTGATATTGACGACGGCAAAGATGTCGAGCGAATTTGTCACGCTTTGCTGTTGCTCGAAGCCGTGCCGAAAGATCAGAGCAATTTTCCAGATTGCGTCTGCGTCGGCGGGGAAATTGATTTGAATCTGCTCGTCATCGAGGATTCGGAAAAAGAAAAACTGGCGACGCATTTATCGCCGTTGAAAATAAACGAAAATGTGGTCGCCCACGCCGGCGGTTTGACTTTCGGCGGCAGCGTTAATTTTCCGTGGCAGAAGCAGGCAGAAATCAAAGGCGCGTTTTTGGCGAGCGTTCCGTTCGGGGACGCGGAAACCGACAACGATAAACGATTTTTGCGCGTTACGCTCGACCGCGAGTTGATGAAGGACGCGGAGTTTAAATCGTTCGGCGAAGCATTTCGCAGATTGGAAAAAATGCTCAAAAATGAGCCTTTGAATAATCCGACCGACGATTTAGATGAACTTTATTGGGCGAGCCTCGAATTGGTTAGCGAGTCGGTCGCGCCGCTTTTTTATTTGTTTCTCCGCTTGAATGATTTTAATAGATCGAAAATCGGTTTCGAGCGCGGCGAATGGCAGTTGCTCGTTTCCGACCAAACGCCCGGCGAAAGCGATGTTACGCCGCGCAGTTTGCTGTCGTTTTCGCCCGTTTTGGAATTACCGCTCGAACTGGCGGCTGGCAACAAAGAAATAAAGATCGAATTCGATGAGGGCGAGCAAAAAGCGTCGGAGGCAAAGTTCACACTTTCCGCCGAGAAAAAAAATGAAAAGTGGAGCGAAACTATTACGCTCGAAAATCTGGCGACCGGCTACGACGCGCTCGAAACGGCTGATTTGCTGCGCCGTCAGCATCAGGTAATTTCGCCGGACGACGCGGCGCGGCGCGGCGACGAACCAGCGATTTTGTGGGGTTTTATGCCGGTCGAAGACGGTTGGGCGCAGATGCCTTTTTTGAATTTGACCGAGCAGATTTATTTCGACGCGCTCGCCGTCGAGGGCAAATCGTTAGAAGACGATGCGGGAGACGGCGAAAAATCGCCGCTGCTCGTCGGCGCGGCGACTTTCGGCAACGACGCGCCCGAAACTTATCGCCCTGCCGACGGCAAACATCCGTGGAGCGTGACACTGCTCAACGGCGCGGGCGTTTCCGGCGTTTGGACGATAAATTTAAATGACAAAAACTTAATTTCCAGAAAGCTCGAAGTTTTCGCGCCCGACGTGGTTTTGAACGGATTTCTGCGGCTCGGTCTCGAACCGCCGACGACCGCCGACGCGCTGCCTTCGCTCGATAATTGGGTCGCCGGTCTGCATACGATTTCGCTGAGAACTCTGCCCGCCGAAAAGTCGGAACCCAAAACGCCGTCGCCGTTTTGTCTAAGATTCCCGATTCTGACTTTTGAAAATCGCCGCATGAAAGATAAGATCCGCGATTTTTCCGCGCCTGATTTGAAAGATTGGGAATTTATTTACGAAACCAATCAAAGAGAATATGCCCGCCCGGAAAAACGGCTTTTTGAACTGCTGCTTTCCGAAGAAGGTTTCTGGCGCGGCATCAAAAAAACGGAAGTCGCCGAACGCAGAAAAAATCTCTGGCAATACAAGCCGCTTGTCTGGCGCAAACATCCGACCGCGCCGCTGATTCAATCGCTGCCGCTCACGCAAAATCAAGTTCCGCCGAATTATCCGAGTCCGAACCGCCAACTCGCGCCGTTTGAATTGTCGGTAACGAATGAAACCAATCCGCTGCCGGAAAATTGGAATTTCGGCGTTAAATCCGGCGCGGGCGCGCACGTTTTTCCGAAGTATCTGCCCGAAGAAATCGCGGTCAGCGGCGAATGGAAGATGGCGCGTTATCTGCCGCTGGCTTCGCTCGGATTGCCCGGTTTGATTTTTGATCCGTGCATAGAGACAGCAAATGCGCCGATTAAGACGGATTTTTTGCCCGCTCAGATGCTTCACGGTTTGCCTTTTACGGACGAAGTGAACGCGCTGGCGCAGTTGCCGAAGAACGAAGAAAACCGTCAGGCGGTTTCGCCGACTCAGGACGCGATGCCGAAAAAACCACTGCCCGCGCTGCGCCGCGAAACATTGGCGGAATTTTGGAAATCGCTTTCGGAGAAAGCCGAACTCGCCAAAACCGACGCGGACGAGGTTTTGCATAAAAAGGGCGAGAAAATTTTCGCTCGCGGCTTGGTCGAGCCGTTTAACTGGAAGGTGACGGCGACGCTCGACGTGAAAAATTTTCCTCATTCGTTGACGCTGGAAAACGTCGAAAGCAGCGCGGACGGAAAGAAAAACGCGCTGAAATTGACCGCGCCACCGGACGCGGCTGTGATAGAAAAAAATCCGCAAATCGTTTCCGCGCTGCAAGGCATCAGCGGTAAATTTTCGTTGAACGAAAGCGAGTTGAAACTGGAAAATAAAGATTTCGACGGTTATGAAATCGTAGCGGGCAGTCTGGCGGCGCGGCTCGAAAAAATAAAAGAGGGCGGTAAAGAAAAGTCGTTCGTGCGCGACCAGCGCGGCTGGCGGCGCGACGGCGCAAATAAGGAAAATGATATTTTGCTCAAAACCGAAATCCAATCCGAACTCATCGCCGGACAGATTCGCTCCTTCAATCTTTGCAGCTTGCTCAAATCCGTTACGCTCAAACTTGAAACGGGCGAAAAATGGGATTTTTGGTTTGGCAATCTGCCCGTTAATTCCGCTGGAAATATTTTCTCGCGCTCTGAAACGCGAAACGAAATTGATAACGATTTTGATAATGAAGGAAAATTGGACAAAACCGCCGAAGATGTCAACGATCCGGCGGCGAATTCAAAGTTTTTCGCCGCTCTCTCGGCTTACGAATGGCGTTTGAATGATGAGGTTGAAGGAAATTCGCTAAGTTTATTCAACTTCGATTTTTTCCCACTGACGCTTGAAAAAGTCGTTTTGGACGGCGCGGGCATCATCGAAATCGAAATTATCGGGAGAATTCAACTTTCGAATGAAAAACCCGACGACGAACCGGAAAACGGCAATGCCGTCTGTTTGAATTTTAAGAGAAATGCGGCGGGCGATTTGGACTTGCTTTCGATTTCTTCAACGCTCAATGAAAAAGGCGAAATGACCGGCGGCGTGTGGCGCGTCGGCGCGGCGAATAATCGTTTTGCACCGCGTCTTCGCTGGAGCAAGTTGAATTACAAAAAAGGCGGTGAATTTGTTTTAAATGCCGCGCTCGAATTTTATCTGTTTGACGTTCGATGGTCTTCGTTGCCGGTCAGAAAGGAAATTAAATTTAAGCCGAACGAGCCGCTTAAATTGAAATACCTGAAGGATGAATTAAAACCGACGGGCGATGAAAATTTGCGATTTGTCGAAATTGATTTGAGACTTGGCGACACTCTGAAATTGGAAACGCTAAATGCCCGTCTGCATTTCGATTGGGGTGGTTTTGGCGATGCTGCTTTGAGATATCGCGCCGAAACTAATTTTGATTTAAAAGCGGACAAAACAGCCACCAAAGTCTCCCTATTAACCGGCAGGATCAAAGAGCCGAACGGCGAGGAAAAAGATTTGGAAATTCCTCTGGCAGCGAAAAATTCGTCGCTTGTTACTGGCGCACTGCAAATTGAATTTGATGGTTTTGGCGACAAAAAAAGCTATTATTTGCTGCCCGGAATGCAGGTTGACGGCAAATCTTCGTGTCGCGGTTTCGCCGCAATGTCGTTTACGGTTGATGCGGAAAATCAAAAAATGCAGGCGGGATACGGTGCGGCGGAAGCGATTTTTTCCTGTCGCTGGGGCGCATCTTTGCAGCAGCGAGAGGGAAATGACGCAATCAAACAAATCTTCGGCTCGTCGGCGGGTGAGGTTTATGCCGGTTACACGCTGACGGGCGGCGCGGACGAAAAATGGAGTTCGTCGCTGTTGCTTAACGGCGTTTTGGAAGTAAAAAATTTAATTTCCTATCCGCAAATTGAAACTGCCGCACTGCCTGCCGATCCGCTTCGGGTTCGATTTAAGCAGAAAGGCGACGACATTGTCGACATCATTGCGGCTGACGCGCCAATTCTCGATCAGGTCGTCGGGCATTTGAGAAAAAATCCGGCTTTGTATCTGAGCGTCGAAGGTCACGCTGACGAAAGCGGCGAACACGATGACAACAACGATTTGTCCAAAGACCGCGCCGAAGCGGTTAAAAAAGAATTGGAAAAACGGCTTCTTTCCGCAGGAGTTTCCGAAAGTTTGATTAAAAACCGAATCATCGCCGTCGGCTTCGGCGCGACGATGCCGCGCGACGACATTAAAAACGGCAGAAACAATAATCGTCGCGTCGAATTTCACCCGACATTTGGGGCAATACCGAAATTCGACAAGCAAAAACTCAATCACGTCCGCCATACTATGCGCGTCTTGCTCAACCAGCACGACGTTCCGACCGATGCGCTGCGGGCGGGCGGTGATTCGATTCTGCTCAATTTTGCCAATGATGCCGCGTGGCAGTTTCTCGCCGTCGTCGAACATCAACTATCCGACGTTGATTTTCCGGCAGTCAAGCCAGAATCGAAAAACGAACGTCGCTGGACGGTCGTGCAGGAAGTCCGGCTGATGCACCCGAAAAAATTCGCCGACTTGTTAAAAAAATTTAACAATGAATCTATCGATGAAGATAATCAAAAAATAAAGATCGAGACGAAATTTCCAACACATACGGTTGGAAAAGATTTCGAGTTAAGAGATGTCAGCGCGGCGTTTCAATATCGAAAGTTTTTGGAAATAATTTTAACGCCGCGCAACGAAATCGAAAATTTGCGCGACTCGCTGCTAATAGAAGCCAGTGCGGTTTTTCAGATACTCGATCAGCCGCGCGAATCGGCGGATTACACCAATCTTCAATATCTGCCGGGCAGCATCCAACAAGCCGTGCTTTCAATTCCGGCGGACTTTGCCGCGCCGCGCGTTTCGGAAAAATACGTCCGCGATTGGCTGCTGCTCGCGCTGCCGTTTCTCGGACGCTTGCAAAGTGAAGCGCAGGATTTTCCGCAAACCGCCGACGGCAAGCAGAATGTTGATTCGCAAAGTTCGCTGCTGCAGATTGACCCGATTTATTTTCTCGCTAATTCATCGAAAAATCCGATACCGTCGCTGCCGCTCGCGCTCACGTCGCGCGGCGCAAACAAAGATGTTCCGGTGCGGCTGTCGCATTTTGATTTGCCGCGCTTTCGACGTTTTCGTCGGCTCGAACCGACGACAATCGAAGAAAATTGGTTTCGGCTGCATCATCCGCCAAGCGAAGACTTAAAAAATAACCCCACAACGAAAACGGCGGCTGACAAGAAACTGTTGAGCGTTACCGCTTCACTGCCCGCCGATTCGCCGGGACGCTTGAGCCGTTCTGCCGCGCTGTCGAATTTATTCGCCTCGCTGCGCCGCGCTCTGCCGCCGAAACCCGGCGGTAAATTAATCGAAAATCCAAAACCGACTGACCCGCTCGAATGGCGCGAAGATTCGATTTTCACTGCTCAGGGATACAGCGATTTGCTCGACCGGAGTTTGCCATACAACAATTCTGCCGCGCAAATTTACAGTTTTTATTTTACCGGGGCGCAAATTTGTTTGAGCGGTCTTCCGACCAAGGAAAAGGGAATTGCGCGTTTTGCCGCCGTCACGATTTTGCCCGCCGCTCTAAAAGATAACCGTCAACCGGTCGGCTTCGCCGTCAGCCCGTATCTCGGTTTAACGATGGAAAAGTTAAAAGACACGCAGCCCAAAACGATTCCCGAATTGCTCGTCGCCGAATTATTGTGTCTCGGTCAGGCGGGGAAAACATTGGAAATTATCGCAACCCGCGTCTGGCAGCGCGACGAATTGATTACGCAAATCAAAGATTTCAACGACCCGGACAAATTCATCGGCGAAATTTTAGAAAAATGGAGCCTCGAAACGCACGACCGTCTCGCCGCCGATTCGCCGCTGATAATTTTGCGAACACGCAAAATTCTGGCTGTCATCGGCGGAGTGCGGATTGATTACGGATTTTCGGTTTTTGAATCGCTTGCACCCGCCTTGCGAACGCTCAAGGGAGCAGGTGCGTTGCGGCTGCCGCTTGAAAAAATGCGATTTGCCGAATCGAATTTCGGCGGCAAGCAGATTCCCGCTAAAATTCAAAATTTTGAACTCGCGCCGCCGCAAGTGCGCGGAACGCAGCCGATTTATATCGACCCGGCAAATCCTTTGAGTGAAAATCCGGCTCTTAAATGGAATTGGGGAATCAGTGCGCTTCGTTTCGGGGTTCAATTTGCCCGCGGCGGACGCGGCATCACGGGCGCGGTAAGTTCGGCGGGCGGGCATTTGTGGTGGAGCGCGATTTCGCATCAAGTTCAGTTCGCGCTGCCGCCGCAGACCGGAAAACTGCTGCCCGCCAAATTTCGCGCCCGTTTTATTCGTAGTCTTTCGCCGACCGCGCCGCGATTGCCTCTGCCCGAAGATTTGGAAGAATTTTTGCGCGACAATAATTCGGTTTCGCCCGAATTCAATCTCTGGCAGCCGGTTTTGCCCGGCGCGGTCAGCTATCTTTTGACCGGCGCACGAGCCGGCGCACCTTTCGCTTTCCGGCATCTACTGCTGCGGCAAAAAATCAACGCGGAGAATTTGAAAGAGAACGAATCAAAGGTGAATTTGTCGTCAGACAGCATTCCCGTTCAGCATCGCTTTCCGCGTCCGGTTTCTCTGCCAAAATTAAATGGAAAACCTACCGAATCTGCGCCCGCTGATGCTTTGCAAACATGGGCTTCGTATTTTGAACCGAGGAAAAATCAAAAGATTACGCGAAAGCCGACCGATAACGCTTTTATCGTCAAAGATAAAAACGAAGCACACGGTTTAGAGATAACTTTAGAAAAGCCCGTCGGCGGCGTTCTTTCGCTCGATACGCTCGGTGATTTTCGCTTAAAACTAGCGGGAAAAGCGATGGACGCTGATTATAAACATTGGAACATTGAAGCGGAGTTGACAACTGGTAATCGCCGTTTGAAATTAACCCATCTCAAAGATGCACATGAGGACAAGGCTATTTATTGGTTTTATCATCAACCACCTGATATACAGCTTGGGGAAAACGCGGACGAGCGACAAAGAAGCGAGGGAACGCGAAGTTTTCTGGCAAATCTCCCGCACGGTGCGCCTCTCAATTTAATCGTCAAAGCCATACCGCCGGAAAATTTAATCGACGGAATTAAAGGATTCAGCCAATCCTTGTCGTTTCCGCTCCGGCTGGCGCAAACGGGCAGATTGCTCGAACCTTTTCAATATGTTTTCGCGCAGTTTGAAGACCCGGAATACAATCGCCGGTTGGTGACTCCGGCAGCCCAGACGAGCCGCGTCATCACCAAAGAAGATAAATCGAAATCCGTCGAAATGCTTTTGGCGGGTGACCGTAGGCAATATAATCCGGCGAGCGCGTTGACCATTTTGCTTTATTGCGACGACAGAGCGGTGAAAGATGAAGAAGCCGTAAAGGTTAGCGGGGTGCTGACGCTTAGCCGGCTTGATGCTTCAGGCACGCCATCGGAATTAAAACTTCCGTTGGAAACCGCGAAAATTGAATCGAGAAGGCTTAAAACAATCCCGCTCGGCGAATTAAAAACAAGCGACGGCGCGACGCTCGTGCCGGGCGATTTACTGTTGATTACATTTACGCCGGGCGAACCGTCGCCCGCTGGATTTATCACCGTTCCGCCGCTTGAAATGCGAGTTGATATCGTCGCCGCGCCGGTTACGCCCGCGCCGACTGCTGCTTACGCCCTGCTGCGTCAGAGCAAAAATGAAGCCAATGAAGCAGTCGAATGTTCGCGTTTTGCGTGGGCGGCACAACCGGCGCGTGTTGAGCTGCTTAACCCAGTTGATTTAATAACCGGAGAAGTGCGGCGGCGTGCGGTTTTTCAATGGCTCGATACCGTTCGACATTCAATGCCAACTAAACACGCCATTCAAAAAATCGCCGCTTCCGGCTCGACTCATTTTGTTAAGTTTGATTGAAAGGAAATTTTATGGAAAGAAAATAAAAACCGAAACCACGAAAATATCTTCGCGTCAAAAGTCCGGCGCGGCGCGACAAAAAGAAAAATTGATTCAAACCGGAAAAACAGGCGCGGACGATTTTCAGGAACAAATTCAAGATGCGCTGCAGATAAGAGAGGAAACCCTGGCACAAGAAGAAGCGCGAAAATGGGCGAGCCTTCAACCGACGGCTGCCGCCGCCTTTAACTTTTGGAATGATTTTCTCGCGTTGCGGATGGGCGCGACGAATACGCAAACATTGGATGCGGCATCAAAAAACAAAATTTATGAGAATTATTCGCACCGTTTCCTGGGTCGAATCAAGACACGGCACGGGTAGCGGCAACTTTCCTGCACATGACCCGATGCAGTGCGGCAACCCAAACGATGCGTGGTGGAAATCGCTTATAGCTCCTGCCGCCTCGACTGTTGACCGCTTTATTCGCGGTCCCGGCGCAACGCCGAATTATGATGCCAATGAACTGCCGTCAGCGATGGAATCTAATGCCAATTTTCCGGCGGAAGCTAAACTAAGCTTTTTAATCCGAAGAACTGACGGGCATAGCGATACCAGATTTAATCAGAAAACGGACTTTTTTTGGGCAATTCCGTTTCTTATTCATAAAATAAATACGTCCGTTGCAAACGGAAAAACTTACAAATGCGATGACTGCACCAAAGTAAGAATGATAAACGGCGCGGATGCCTACAACGGCGGAGGCGAAGCAACTTACAAAGCGCAAATAGAAGCCGCTTGGAATTTAATTGGGGGACCGTCAATTCTGGAAAATGAACTTGAATTTTCGCCGGACGTTTTTGAAATGACTGTCGCGGACGTTGATGAGGAATGGATAAAAACTGCACTAGAAATTACGGGCGATTTTGAAACAGACGGAGACCCTTGGAAACAGGTTACGAGTAACGATGACGGTCAGGGAATTTCCTGCGGCATTTTGCAGTGGTGCATCGGTCAAGAGTCACTACAGCCGAAGGTCAAAGCCTGTGGACGCGAAACAGTCCGAAGTTTGATGCCTGTTTATGGAGAACAATTTTGGCAGGCTTGCAATGGGTCGTTAGCCGAAGGTATGAGAATCGTCGTCGGCTGGCAGAATAAGCAGGGCGGCAGATACTCCATTAACCCCCCCCCCATCTTAAAAGAATTACAGGATTTTTGCGTCTCGCCCCGAAATGAAACAGCAACAAGTTAATGCAGTCAAAGGAGTCGGGCGAACGGCTTTCGATACTGCCAAGAGATGGGCAAAGGACATCCGCAACGCAGACCAGCCGACTCTCCGAGAATTTTGCTGGTTTTTCGACATTTATACGCAAAACGGCGGTATGAAAGGTTTGTGGGTTAATGATATGAAACAATTTATCAAGACGCATTAGGGCGAACGCATTAAAAGTTTAGAACTTTTAGCAGATAGTTTTCATCCCAACCGGCTTTCTTACGTTTGCCTTCGATTCCTCTTTTGCTGCTTTTTTCTTGTTTCAGCAAGTTTATTCC
>Ga0136611_10003214_pt1 | contig 11442 bp, 9 predicted proteins | sample AntDrymUQ2232306_2_FD_106645 | JGI IMG/M metagenome (GOLD analysis project Ga0136611, IMG submission 106645) | Polar desert sand microbial communities from Dry Valleys, Antarctica - metaG UQ223 (23.06) | ecosystem: Environmental > Terrestrial > Soil > Desert | place: Antarctica: Dry Valley... | reverse complement strand
GGTGGTCGGCGTCGTGGGCCTCGGCCGGATCGGAGTGCTGTTCGCCCAGCGGATGTCCGCCTTCGGCACGACGCTCATCGCCTACGACCCCTACGTCCAGCCGGCCCGCGCAGCCCAGATCGGAGTGCGCCTGGTGTCGCTGGAGGAGCTGCTGCGCGAGAGCGACTTCATCTCGATCCACCTGCCGAAGACGCCCGAGACCGTCGGCCTCATCGGTGCCGCCGAGCTCGCGATGTGCAAGCCGACGGTGCGCATCGTCAACGCCGCGCGCGGGGGCCTGCTCGACGAGCGGGCGCTCGCCGACGCGCTCGCCGCCGGCACGGTCGCCGGGGCGGGCCTCGACGTCTACGCGACGGAGCCCTGCACCGACTCGCCGCTGTTCGCGTTCGACTCCGTCGTCGTGGCGCCGCACCTGGGGGCCAGCACCGTCGAGGCCCAGGACAAGGCAGGCGTCGCCGTCGCCCGTTCGGTCCGGCTCGCCCTCGAAGGCGAGTTCGTGCCGGACGCGGTCAACGTGCAGGCAGGCGGCGTCGTCGCCGAGGAGCTGCGACCGGCGCTGCCGCTGGTGGAGAAGCTGGGGCGCGTCTTCACGGCGCTCGCCGGGGGCATCGCCGAGCAGGTCGAGGTGCTCGTCCGCGGCGAGATCGCCGCCCTCGACGTGTCGGTGCTCCAGCTGGCTGCCCTGAAGGGCGTCTTCTCCGACGTGGTGGAGGAGCAGGTGACGTTCGTCAACGCGCCGTCGCTGGCAAAGGAGCGGGGCGTCGGGGTGTCGCTCACCACTGACGCCGAGAGCCCCGACTACCGCAACCTCGTCACCGTGCGGGGCGTCCTCCACACCGGTGACGTCGTGTCGGTCTCCGGCACGCTGACCGGCACCCGGCAGGTCGAGAAGCTCACGGAGGTCGACGGCTTCGACGTCGAGCTGGTCGCCGACGAGCACCTCGTCTTCCTGCGCTACGCCGATCGCCCCGGTGTCGTCGGGCTCATCGGCGAGCGGCTGGGCGCCGCCGGCGTCAACATCGCCGGCGCCCAGGTCAGCCGCACGTCGCAGGGGGGCGACGCCCTCATGGCGCTCACGGTCGACAGCGCCCCGGCGCCGGCGCTCCTCGAGGAGATCGCGAGCGCCATCGGGGCGACCTCCGTGCGCTGGGTGGACCTCGCGTGACGTCGACGTCGGAGTCGTTCCTGGCGGCGGACGGCACGCGGCTCGCCTACCACTCGCGTGGCTCCGGTCCGCCCCTGCTGTGCCTGCCCGGCGGCCCCGGGCGCGCCTCGGCCTACCTCGAGGACCTCGGCGGCCTGTCCGAGGAGCGCACCCTCGTCCTGCTCGACACCCGTGCCACCGGTCACAGCGAGGTGCCCGCCGACCCGTCGACACTGCGCTTCGACCGGCTCGCCGCTGACGTCGAGGTGCTTCGCGAGCACCTCTCGACGCGAGTGGGCGGCGAGGAGCAGGTCGACCTGCTCGGCCACTCCGCCGGGTGCCTGGTCGCCCAGGCCTACGCCGCCGCCCATCCCGACCGGCTGCGCTCGCTCGTCCTCGTCACCCCCAGCGCCCGGCTGCAGGGCCGGCCCCGCGGCGACATCGCGGCGATCCGCGAGCGCCGCAGCGACGAAGCGTGGTACGCCGACGCGGCCGAGGCCCAGGCGGCGCTCGACGGCGGTGCGCCGCCGGCGCAGCAGCAGTCCCTGGTGCGGGCGACGCGGCCGTTCTTCTACGGCCGCTGGGACGAGCGCACCCAGGCCCACGCCGCCACGGCCGACCGGCAGAGCAGCAAGCGGGCCGAGCTCGGGTTCGGCGCGGGGATCGAGGACGTGGACGTGGCGGGGATGCTGGCCGCGCTGCGCGGCCTCGACGTGCCGGTCCTCGTGCTGGGCGGCGAGCGCGACGCGCTGACCGGCGTCGAGTCGGTCGAGGCCGTGGCGGGTTCCTTCCCGAAGGTGCGGACGGTGGTCCTGCCACGCGCCGGCCACTTCCCGTGGGTCGACGAGCCGGAGGCGTTCCGCGCTGCCGTCTCGGGCTTCCTCGCGACCCGCTGAGCCCGGGTGGGTATGGTGACCTGGTGATGCGGCGAGGCCTCCTCCTTACGCGCCGCGGCGGGGCTCTCTCCTAGAGGCCGGCTCCCCGCCGCGGGACCTCGTGCTGGCCGCACCCCGCCATCCCCCGGAGAGCCCGTCATGCCGTCCCCGATGCCGTTCCACCGCTACACCGCCTTCCCGCCGGTCGACCTGCCCGACCGCACCTGGCCGACCCGCACGATCGAGCGCGCGCCCCAGTGGTGCAGCGTCGACCTGCGGGACGGCAACCAGGCCCTCATCGACCCGATGGACTCCGAGCGCAAGGTCCGGATGTTCCGGTTGCTCGTCGAGATGGGCTACGACGAGATCGAGGTCGGCTTCCCGGCCGCGAGCCAGACCGACTTCGACTTCATCCGCACGCTGGTCGAGGGCGACCTCGTGCCCGACGGGGTCACCATCCAGGTGCTGACCCAGGCTCGCGAGGAGCTCATCGAGCGGACCGTGCAGTCGCTCGTCGGCTTCCGCGGCACCGCCCTGATCCACCTCTACAACTCCACGTCGACCCTCCAGCGCCGGGTCGTGTTCGGGCTCGACCGCGACGGGGTGAGAGACATCGCCGTCCGCGGTGCGCGGTGGTGCCAGAAGTACGCCGAGGAGCTGCTCGGCCACGGCGGAGCCGGAGGACCAGGGACAGCTCAGGACGTCCGGTGGCAGTACAGCCCGGAGTCCTTCACGGGCACCGAGCTCGACTACGCCCTGGAGGTCTGCGAGGCCGTCATGGACGTGTGGGAGCCGACGCCGGAGCGCCCCGTCGTGCTCAACCTGCCTGCCACGGTGGAGATGTCGGTCCCGAGCACCTACGCCGACCAGGTGGAGTGGTTCGGCCGTGCCCTGGGTGACCGGCGCAGCAGCGTCATCCTGAGCCTGCACCCCCACAACGACCGGGGTACGGCCGTCGCCGCCGCCGAGCTCGGCGTCATGGCCGGAGCCGACCGCGTCGAGGGGTGCCTGTTCGGCAACGGCGAGCGCACCGGCAACGTCTGCCTCGTGACGCTCGGTCTCAACCTGTTCAGCCAGGGCGTCGACCCGCGCATCGACTTCGGCGACATCGACGAGATCCGGCGCACCGTCGAGCACTGCAACCAGCTGCCGGTGCACCCGCGCCACCCGTACGCCGGGGACCTCGTCTACACCGCCTTCTCGGGCTCCCACCAGGACGCCATCAAGAAGGGCTTCGAGGCCCTGGACGCCCAGGCCGAGGCCGAGGGGGTGCCGGTCCGCCAGGTGACCTGGGGCGTGCCCTACCTGCCGATCGACCCGCTCGACGTCGGCCGCAGCTACGAGGCGGTCATCCGCGTCAACAGCCAGTCGGGCAAGGGCGGCGTCGCGTACGTGCTGAAGAACGAGCACCACCTGGACCTGCCTCGCCGCATGCAGATCGAGTTCTCGCGGGTCGTGCAGGAGGTCGCCGACGCCGCCGGTGGCGAGATCAGCGGCAGCCGCATCTGGGAGCTGTTCGGCGCCACCTACCTGCAGCACGACGCTCCGCTGCGGCTCGTGTCGTTCACGTCCGCGACGGGGGACGTCGACCGGGTCGAGGCCGTCGTCGAGTGGCAGGGCGAGCAGCGCACCGTCGCCGGCGAGGGCAACGGGCCGATTGCCGCGTTCGTGCACGCGCTGTCCACCCTCGACCTCGACGTCCGGGTGCTCGACTACGCCGAGCACGCGACCGGTGCGGGGGAAGAGGCGCAGGCCGCCTCCTACCTCGAGGTCGCCGTCGGCGGTCGGGTCCTGTGGGGCTGCGGCGTCCACCCGAGCATCGTCACGTCGTCGCTGCGCGCGATCGTCAGCGCCGTCAACCGGGTGGCGTAGCGCCGGACGGCACGTTCTTCGTCGACACGGCAACCTGCCGCCGGGCTGGTGCGTCTCCAGGGTGTGAAGATCTCGCGCCTGCTCCCGCTGCTGGCCGTCTCGGCGACTCTCGTCGTCGTCGGCCCGGCCCTGGTCGCTGTGCTGCCGTCGACCGAGGGCCTCGCCGCGCTCGCGCCCCCGCCCCCGGTCCTGTCCGTCGTGCTCGCGGTCCGGCTGGCCGGCGTCCGAGCCGGGGACGGGCTATCGGGCGTCACCGACCGGGACGTGCGCTCCCGCACCGGCCCGGCGCGGATCATCGCGATCGACGCGGTGTCCCACCAGGCGACGGTCACCGTCGACGGCGCGGTCGTGCGCCGGATGCCCGTGTCACTCGGCAAGCCCGGCTACGAGACCCGGTCGGGCCTCAAGGTCGTGATGGACCGCCACGAGAGCTACCGGATGCGCTCGTCGACGCTGAGCGTCCGCAGCGGTCCCGAGGCGTACGACCTCGTCGTGCCCTACGCGATGCGACTGACCGACTCGGGGGAGTTCCTGCACGGAGCGCCGTGGGCCACGGACCGCCTCGGTCGCGTCGACGGGTCCCACGGCTGCGTCAACCTCTCCGTGGCCGACCCCCGCTGGCTGTACGAGCACGTCGCCGTGGGGGACCCGGTCGTCACGACCGGCACAGGACGGCCGACGGAGGGCGGCAACGGCCTCGGCGGTGGGTGGAACACGTCGTGGAGCGCCTGGCGGGCCGGCAGCGCGCAGCTGAAGTCGTCTCAGTGACTGGGATGGTCGTCTCATGCCAGCTACGCTCACCGGATGAGCACTCGGCTGGCGGTCATCGCAGGGGACGGGATCGGACCGGAGGTGGTCGCCGAGGGGCTGCGCGTGCTCGACGCCGTCCTCCCCGGTGTCGAGCGCACCGAGTACGACCTCGGCGCCGCCGCCTACCACCGCACCGGTGAGGCGCTGCCCGACGGCGTCGTCGACGAGCTGCGCGGCTACGACGCGATCCTGCTCGGCGCCATCGGCGACCCGAGCGTGCCGCCTGGCGTCCTCGAGCGCGGCCTGCTGCTGCGGCTGCGCTTCGAGCTCGACCACCACGTCAACCTCCGCCCCGTGCGCCTGCTGCCGGGCGTCGTCAGCCCGCTCGGCGACAAGGCGATCGACATGGTCGTCGTCCGCGAGGGCACGGAGGGGCCCTACGTCGGCAACGGCGGCCGCTTCCGGGCGGGCACCCCCCACGAGGTCGCGACCGAGGTCAGCCTCAACACGGCGTACGGCGTGGAGCGCGTCGTGCGCGACGCCTTCCGCCGGGCGCAGGCCCGCGAGCGCAAGCACCTGACTCTGGTGCACAAGACCAACGTGCTGGTGCACGCCGGGGGACTCTGGAAGCGCGTGTTCGACGAGGTCGCCGCCGAGTTCGCCGACGTCGGGACGGACTACCAGCACGTCGACGCAGCGTCCATGTTCTTCGTCACCTCGCCGGAGCGCTTCGACGTCGTGGTGACCGACAACCTGTTCGGCGACATCCTCACCGACATCGGCGCGGCCATCGGCGGTGGCATCGGCCTGGCGGCGAGCGGCAACATCGACGCCACGCGCACCAACCCGTCGATGTTCGAGCCGGTGCACGGCAGCGCCCCCGACATCGCCGGACAGGGAAAGGCCGACCCGACCGCGACCGTGCTGTCGGTCGCCATGCTGCTCGAGCACCTCGGCCACGACGACCCGGCCCGGCGGGTCGAGGCCGCCGTGGCCGCGGACCTCGCCTCCCGCGGCAGCGAGCCCCGCTCCACCCGAGCGGTGGGTGATGCGCTCCTCGCGCAGCTCGGCGCTGACCCCGAGCCGTCCGCCTGAGCCGTCGGCGCTCGGCTAACGTCGAGGGCCACCGCAGGGACGGAGATCGACGATGACGGCCATGACCGGGATCGAGCGGGTGCCCAGCACCTCGCGCCGCAGCGACGCCGAGCGCGAGGCGCTCATGGCCGATCCCGGCTTCGGCCGGGTCCACACCGACCACATGGTCGCCGTCCGGTGGACCGCCGACGAGGGGTGGCACGACGCGAGGCTGACGGCGTACGAGCCGCTCACGCTCGACCCGTCGGCCATGGTCCTGCACTACGGGCAGGCGATCTTCGAGGGGCTCAAGGCCTACAGGCAGCCTGACGGCGGCGTGGCGGTCTTCCGGCCGGAGGAGAACGCCCGGCGCTTCAACCGCTCGGCGGCCCGCCTCGCCATGCCCGAGCTGCCGGAGGAGCTGTTCCTCGCCGCGGTCGACGAGCTGGTCTCCGCCGACGCCGCCTGGGTTCCGACGGCGGCAGGGCAGAGCCTGTACCTCCGTCCCTTCATGATCGCGACCGAGGCACAGGTCGGCATGCGGCCGGCCCACGAGTACCTCTTCCTGCTCATCGCCTTCCCCGTCACGCCGTTCTTCCCGGGCGAGGTCAAGCCGGTGACGGTGTGGCTGTCCGACGAGTACGTGCGGGCTGCGCTCGGCGGCACGGGTGAGGCCAAGTGCGCCGGCAACTACGCCGGCAGCCTGCTCGCGCAGCGGCAGGCGGCGGAGCAGGGGTGCGACCAGGTCGTCTGGCTCGACGCCGTCGAGCGGCGCTGGGTCGAGGAGATGGGCGGGATGAACCTGTTCTTCGTCCTGACCGACCCGACCACCGGCACCTCGCGGCTGCTGACCCCTGCCCTGACCGGCACACTGCTGCCCGGCGTCGTGCGCGACTCGCTCATCGCCCTGGCACCGCAGCTCGGACTCGCCGTCGAGCAGGGCCGGCTCTCCGTCGACGACTGGCGCCAGGGCTGCGAGAGCGGTGAGCTGACCGAGGTGTTCGCGTGCGGCACCGCTGCGGTCATCGCTCCGGTCGGCCACGTCAAGAGCCGCTCCGCCGAGTGGACCGTCGGTGACGGGGTCGCCGGCCCCGTGACGCTGCGGCTGCGGCAGGCCCTGCTCGACCTGCAGTACGGCCGAGGCCCCGACACCCACGGGTGGATGCGCCCGGTCGGCTGAGCCCACCTCCTCCAGCCAGGGGGCTGACGTGAGGGGCCTGACGGTCGTACGGTGTGCGCTCCTCGGCCTCCTCGGCCGCCGCGCGACCCCTTGGAGTGCCCGTGCTGGTGCGCGACGTCATGACCCCGGCCGTCCTCACCGTCGGGCCGGCGCACACGATCCGGCAGGTCGCCCGGCAGATGAAGGCCCGCCACGTCGGGGCGGCCGTCGTCCTCGACCCCGACGCCGACGGGCCGGGCATCATCACCGAGCGCGACGTGCTCGAGGCCGTGGCCGGAGGTCAGGACCTCGACGCCGAGCTCGCGGCGGACCACCTCACGCCCGACGCGGTGGTGGGCATGCCGGACTGGGACCTCGACCGGGCTGCGACCGCCATGGTCGCCGGCGGGTTCCGCCACCTGGTCATCTGCGACGCCGACGACGTCGTCGGAGTGCTGTCGGTCCGCGACATCGTCCGGGTCTGGAGCGGCGCCGGCTCCGGCTGAGCCCGCGGGAGCGGTCTCCAGCGGACTGCCCTGGCAGGATGGGCCGCATGGCCAGCCAGCCCAGCGTCCCCTCCGACGCCTTCCACGTCTACGACACCACTCTGCGCGACGGCGCCCAGCGGGAGGGGCTGTCGCTGTCGGTCAACGACAAGCTGGCGATCGCGCGTCACCTCGACGACCTCGGTGTCGGCTTCATCGAGGGCGGCTGGCCGGGGGCCAACCCCAAGGACGCCGAGTTCTTCCGGCGGGCGCGCACCGAGCTCGAGCTGTCGTCGGCCCAGCTGACGGCGTTCGGCTCGACGCGTCGTCCCGGCGGCGACGTCGGGACCGACCTGGCCCACCTGCGGGAGTCCGGCGCCGGCGTGGTCACGCTGGTCGCGAAGTCCGACGTGCGTCACGTGGAGCGCGCGCTGCGCACGACCCGGGATGAGAACCTCGCGATGGTGCGCGACAGCGTGGCCCACCTCGTGGGGGAGGGGCACCGCGTCTTCCTCGACGCGGAGCACTTCTTCGACGGCTACGTCAGCGACCCGGCGTACGCGCTGCTGGTGCTGACCGTCGCGGCCGAGGCGGGCGCCGACGTGCTGGCCCTGTGCGACACCAACGGCGGCATGCTGCCCTACCGGCTGGCCGAGATCGTCGCGGCCGTGGTGGACACCGGGCTGCGCGTGGGCATCCACGCCCACAACGACGCTGCCTGCGCCGTCGCCAACTCGCTGGCAGCGATCGACGCGGGCGCCACCCACGTGCAGGGCACGGCCAACGGCTACGGGGAGCGCTCGGGCAACGCCGACCTGTTCAGCATCGTGGCCGCGCTCGAGACCAAGGTCGATCGTCGGGTCCTGCCCGAGGGCCGGCTCGTCGAGCTCGGGCGCGTCGCCCACGCGGTCGCCGAGGTGGCCAACATCGCGCCCGACCCGCACCAGCCCTGGGTCGGCGCGAGCGCGTTCGCCCACAAGGCGGGCCTGCACGTCAGCGCCATCAAGGCCGACCCCAACCTCTACCAGCACATCGACCCGTCGGTGGTCGGCAACGACATGAGGCTGCTGGTGTCCGAGCTGGCCGGCCGGGCCACCATCGAGCTCAAGGGCCGGGCGCTCGGCCTCGAGCCCGACGGCGACACGGTGCTGCGCGTCATCGACCGGGTGAAGGACCTCGAGTCGGTGGGCTACAGCTTCGAGGCTGCCGAGGCCAGCTTCGAGCTGCTGCTGCGCGAGGAGATGGGGGAGCGGCCGCACTTCTTCACGCTGGAGTCATGGCGCGTGATCGTGGAGAGGAGGGACGGCGACGTCGTCTCCGAGGCCACGGTCAAGCTGCACGCCAAGGGGGAGCGAATCGTCGCGACCGGTGAGGGCAACGGTCCCGTCAACGCCCTCGACACCGCGCTCCGGACGGCGCTGCAGTCGCTCTACCCGGGGCTCGCCCGGCTGGAGCTCGTCGACTACAAGGTCCGCATCATCAGCGGCGAGCACGGCACCGACGCCGTCACGAGGGTGCTCATCGAGACCTCCGACGGTGTGCAGGAGTGGGACACCGTCGGGGTGCACGAGAACGTCATCCAGGCCTCGTGGCAGGCGCTCGAGGAGGCCTACACCTCAGGGCTGCTCCGACAGGGAACGACGCCCGACCGGTAGCGTCGCAGGCGCTGGTTTCCCCCGCTGGAAGGTCTGCCCCACGTGCGCATCGCCCGCTTCTCCCGGTCTGGGGACATCGCGTACGGCCTGGTGGAGGGGGTCGGGGACGACCCGGCGGAGCTGTCGCTCGCGCCGCTCTCGGGTCACCCGTTGTTCGACCCGACACCGACCGGCGAGGTGGTCCCGCTGTCCGCGGTGCGCCTGCTGGCCCCCGTGCAGCCCATCAACGTCGTCTGCATCGGCAAGAACTACGCCGACCACGTGAAGGAGATGGCCGGGCTCACCGGCGCTGCCGACCCGGGGACGCCGACGGTCTTCCTCAAGCCAGCCACCTCGGTCGTCGGCCCGGGCGACCCGGTCCGCCTGCCGGCCGGCGTCGGCCGAGTCGACCACGAGGCCGAGCTCGCGGTCGTCATCGGTCGTCCGGCCCGCGACCTGACGCGCGAGAACGCGCTCGCCCACGTCTGGGGCTACACGGCGGCCAACGACGTCACGGCGCGCGACCAGCAGAAGAGCGACGCCCAGTGGACCCGCGGCAAGGGCCACGACACGTTCTGCCCGCTCGGCCCGTGGCTCGAGACCGATCTGGACCCGGCCGACCTGCGGGTGCGCTGCGAGGTCGACGAAGTGCTGCGGCAGGACGGCAACACCCGGGACCTGCTGTTCGACGTCCCGGCTGTCCTGTCGTTCATCACGTCGTTCATGACGCTGCTGCCCGGGGACGTGGTCCTGACGGGCACCCCGGCCGGCGTCGGGCCGCTCGTGCCGGGTGTCGAGGTGAGCGTCAGCGTCGAGGGCGTCGGCACGCTGACCAACCCGGTCGTGTCGCGATGACCGGCCCGGTGCGGGTGCGCGTGGCGCCGTCGCCCACCGGTGACCCCCACGTCGGCACCGCCTACATGTCGCTGTTCAACCTGGCCTTCGCGCGCCAGCAGGGCGGCCAGTTCCTGCTGCGGGTCGAGGACACCGACCGCGCGCGGTTCCGCGCCGACAGCGAGCAGCAGGTGTACGACACGCTGCGCTGGCTCGGGCTCGACTGGGACGAGGGGCCCGACAAGGGAGGGCCCTTCGCGCCGTACCGCCAGAGCGAGCGGCTCGACACCTACCGCCCCCACGTCGACCGGCTCCTGGCGGACGGCCACGCCTACCTGTGCTGGTGCAGCTCCGCCCGGCTGACCGAGATGCGCGAGGACCAGCAGAAGCACAAGGTGCCGACCGGCTACGACCGGCTCTGCGTCGGCAAGACCGCCGACGAGCGCGCCCAGCTGCCCGGCTACCAGGAGACGCCGGTGGTGCGCATGCTGGTGCCCGACGACCCTCCGCTGCAGTTCGTGGACCTGGTCCGCGGCGAGGTGTCCGCGCCTCGACCGGACGACCAGGTGCTGCTCAAGGCCGACGGCTTCCCGACCTACCACCTCGCGGTCGTCGTCGACGACCACCTGATGGGCATCACCCACGTGGTGCGCGGCGAGGAGTGGATCTCCTCGACGCCCAAGCACCTCCTGCTGTTCGACTGGCTCGGCTGGGAGCGCCCCGCGTTCGCGCACATGCCGCTGCTGCGCAACGTCGACAAGTCGAAGATCTCGAAGCGCAAGAACCCCGCGGCGCGGCTCACCTGGTTCGTGGAGCAGGGCTACCTGCCCGAGGCGCTGCTCAACTTTCTCGGCTTGCTCGGCTACTCCATGCCGGACTCCGAGCAGGAGGTCTTCAGCTTCGAGGAGATGTCGCGCAGCTTCGACTGGGCGCGCGTCAGCACCGTCGGGCCGGTCTTCGACCTCGACAAGCTCGCCTGGCTCAATGGCCACTACGTCCGCGAGCTGACCGAGCGCGACTTCGCCGCGCGAGCGCTGCCCTTCCTGCAGCGCGCCGGCCTGGTGCCGGATCCGGCGCCCGAGGGTGAGCTCGCGGCCCTCGCAGCGGTCACCCCGCTCGTGCAGACGCGCGTGGCGGTGCTCTCGGAGCTGCCCGACCTCGTCCGCTTCCTGTTCGTCGACGAGGTGGCCTTCGAGGTCGACGAGGCCGCCGCGACGAAAGCCCTCACTCCCGCCAACGCCCCGGTGCTGACGGCGGCGGCGGACGCCCTCGAGGGTGTCTCCGACTGGACCGGTGAGTCGGTGCAGACCGCGATCGACGGGGCGCTGCTGGAGGGCGGGCTCGGCCTCAAGCGAGGCAAGGCCTACCTGCCGCTACGCGCTGCCGTGTGCGGCTCGGCCATCTCCCCGCCGCTTCCCGAGTCGATGGCCCTGCTGGGCCAGGAGCGCACGCTCCGGCGGCTGCGCGCGGCGGCCGGGATTGCCGCCGGCGAGCAGGACGGCAGAGTCCGCTAGACTCTCCGGCGGACCGCTCGGGCCTCGGCCCGTACGGACTCCATGGGGTATGGGGTAATTGGCAGCCCGGCGGTTTCTGGTTCCGTTAGTCTTGGTTCGAG
>Ga0136611_10003213_pt1 | contig 11443 bp, 11 predicted proteins | sample AntDrymUQ2232306_2_FD_106645 | JGI IMG/M metagenome (GOLD analysis project Ga0136611, IMG submission 106645) | Polar desert sand microbial communities from Dry Valleys, Antarctica - metaG UQ223 (23.06) | ecosystem: Environmental > Terrestrial > Soil > Desert | place: Antarctica: Dry Valley... | reverse complement strand
CTGCTTCTGGATCAGCCACAGGATGGGGATCACCGCCGAGGCCCGGCGCTCCGGCGGATATTTGCCGAGCCACCAGTTCGCCAGCGACAGGGTGTGCTCGTTGAAGGCGAAGGTCGCCGGCTGGACTGCGGCGAGGCGGCGGGCCGACATCAGAACACGTTCCTCGGAAAACCGCGAAAGCGACCCCGTCTACATTGCCCAACTATATGTTGCTCGGAGCCATCAGCGTAGCCTACCGTGTTGACGATCGCGCCATGGCGACGCGACACTTCGCTGGCCAAACGCATTGGTTCGACCTCTAGGTTTCCTACTCGATGTCGCGGCATAACAAAGTCAAAGAACACGATCTTATCTTGACTAACTAGCTCGATTTGCTGCAAATCAGTGCAATCTGCGGTGCAATAGCGTCGAGTATTTAGATCTACCCGATAGTGATCCAGCGCTGGATCAGAACCAGCTACAATCTCACCCTGACATATCAAGTCAAACCTTTGCACATCATCACACCCCGCCAGACACAAGCATGTGAGCACTAGAAGCGCTACCGTGGAAACTGAAGGACGGCGACCGGATGCTCTCACCGGTCAATCTCCCCGAAGACGATGTCCAGGCTGCCCAGGATGGCGCTGACGTCCGCCAGCATGTGCCCGCGGTTCATCCAGTCCATGGCCTGCAGGTGCGCATACCCCGGCGCGCGGACCTTGCAGCGATACGGCTTGTTGGTGCCGTCGCTCACCAGATAGACGCCGAACTCGCCCTTGGGGGCCTCGACGCAGGCGTAGACCTCGCCCGGCGGGGTGCGGAAGCCCTCGGTGTAGAGCTTGAAGTGGTGGATCAGCGCTTCCATCGACCGCTTCATCTCGGCCCGCCGCGGCGGCGCCACCTTGTTGTCCTCGGTCAGCACCGGCCCGGGCGTGACCCTAAGCCGATCAATGCACTGACGCATGATCTTCAGAGATTCGTTCATCTCCTCGATGCGGCACAGGTAGCGGTCGAAGCAGTCGCCGTTCTTGCCCACCGGGATGTCGAACTCCAGATCGGCATAGCACTCGTAAGGCTGGCTCTTGCGCAGGTCCCAGGCGATGCCCGACCCGCGCACCATCACCCCGCTGAACCCCCAGTCCCAGGCCTGCTGGCTGGTGACCACGCCGATGTCGACGTTGCGCTGGCGGAAGATGCGGTTGTCGGTGATCAGGCTCTCGATGTCGGCCAGCACCTTGGGGAAGCTGTGCGTCCAAGCCTCCATGTCGTCGAGCAGGCTGTCGGCGGGCAGATCCTGTCGCACCCCGCCGGGCCGGAAGTAGTTGGCGTGCAGCCGGGCGCCGGAGACGCGCTCGTAGAACACCATCAGCTTCTCGCGTTCCTCGAACCCCCACAGCGGCGGGGTCAGCGCGCCGACGTCCAGCGCCTGGGTGGTGATGTTCAAGAGGTGCGAGAGGATCCGCCCGACCTCGCTCATCAACACCCGGATCAGCTGCGCCCGGATCGGCACGTCGACCGCCAGCAGCTTCTCGATGGCCAGGCAGAAGGCGTGCTCCTGGTTCATCGGGGCCACGTAGTCGAGCCTGTCGAAGTAGGCGATGTTCTGCAGGTACGGCCGCGACTCCATGAGTTTTTCGGTGCCGCGGTGCAGCAGCCCGATGTGCGGGTCGACCCGCTCCACCACCTCGCCGTCCAGCTCCAGCACCAGACGCAGCACGCCGTGGGCGGCCGGGTGCTGGGGCCCGAAGTTGATGGTGAACTTGCCGTCCTGTTCGGCGCGCAAGTCGTCGGTGCGGACCACGTCGATGGTCATACGGCGGTCCCTCCCCCGCCCTTCAGCGCGGGTCCGGCCTTCTCGTCACCCGACAGCGCGTAGTCGGCGCCCTCCCACGGCGAGAGAAAGTCGAACTGCCGATACTCCTGGGTCAGCTTCACCGGCTCGTAGACCACCCGCTTCAGCTCGTCGTCGTAGCGGACCTCCACATAGCCAGTCATGGGGAAGTCCTTGCGCAGCGGATAGCCCTGGAAGCCGTAGTCGGTGAGGATGCGGCGCAGGTCCGGGTGGCCGGTGAAGGTCACGCCGTACATGTCGAAGGTCTCGCGCTCGTACCAGTCGGCGCAGGGATGCACGGCGGTGACGCTCGGCACCGGCGTGTCCTCGTCGGTGCCGAGCTTGACCCGCAGCCGGTGGTTCAGGAACGGCGACAGCAGGTGATAGACCACGTCGAACCGCTCGCGCCGCTGCGGCCAGTCGACGCCGCAGACGTCCATCAGCTGCACGAAACGCAGCGTCCGGTCGTCCTTCAGCAGCGTCAGCGCCTCGACGATCCGCTCACGAGGGACCACGACGCTGATCTCGCCGAAATGCTCCTCCACGCCGATCGCCAGCGCGCCCAGCGCAGCGCCGACCGCAGCCGCGGAGGGAACCTTGTAGCCGCTCATCGCTCGATGGTCCCCGAGCGGCGGATCTTCTTCTGCAACTGCAGCAACCCGTAGATCAGCGCCTCCGCGGTCGGCGGGCAGCCTGGCACGTAGACGTCCACCGGCACGACCCGGTCACACCCGCGCACCACGCTGTAGCTGTAATGGTAGTACCCGCCGCCGTTGGCGCAGCTGCCCATCGACAGCACGTAACGGGGCTCGGGCATCTGGTCGTAGACCTTGCGCAGCGCCGGAGCCATCTTGTTGCAGAGGGTCCCGGCGACGATCATCAGGTCGCTCTGGCGGGGGCTGCCGCGGGGGGCCATGCCGAACCGCTCCAGGTCGTAGCGCGGCATCGACGCCTGGATCATCTCCACCGCGCAGCAGGCCAGGCCGAAGGTCATCCACATCAGCGAGCCGGTGCGGGCCCAGGTGATCACGTCGTCCAGCCCCGCGACCAGGAAGCCCTTCTCGGTGACCTCGGAGTTGACCGCCTCGAAGAAGCGGTCGTGTACGGCGGGGTCGTAGCCCTCCACCATGCTCCGCGCGCCCTGCCCCGCCGCCAGACGCTCCCCGGGCAGCAGAGAGGTCGGCGCGAAGACGGTGGTGTTCCCGGCCGGCCCCGCGGGCGCGATCACTCCCATTCCAGGGCTCCCTTCTTCCACTCGTAAAGGAAGCCGATGGTCAGCACGCCCAGGAAGATCATCATCGACCAGAAGGCGAACACCTGGGTTTCCCCCGGCAGCCGCATCAGCGCCACCGCCCAGGGGAACAGGAAGGCGACCTCCAGGTCGAAGATGATGAACAGGATCGAGACCAGGTAGTAGCGGATGTCGAACTTGACCCGCGCGTCCTCGAAGGCGTTGAAACCGCACTCGTAGGCCGACAGCTTCTCCGGGTCGGGATGGTTGGGGGCCAGCACGAAGGCGGCGATGATGAAGCCGAGCCCCAGCGCCACGGCGACGCCGAGGAAGATGACGATGGGCAGGTACTCGAGCAGGAACGCGTTCATGCGGGGCGGGTCTCGAACCGCACGAGGTGCGCGGCGCGCGGCCCTTCTAGACCACGGCGCGGCGGGTGTGGAAGGCCGCGCGTCGGCCTTGACGCTCTGGGGCGTGCAGCCTATTCACCGCGCCTCCCCGCGCTCCGGCGTGGGCGAGGGAAATGCGCGGGTGTAGCTCAGTCGGTTAGAGTGCCGGCCTGTCACGCCGGAGGTCGCGGGTTCGAGCCCCGTCACTCGCGCCATTTCTCCTCGCCGGCTCGGCCGGCGGCGTGTCAGACGAATCCCAGGTTTGGCCGGCTGAACTGGCCGAGGTTGGGGAAGATCGTCGCCAGGTCGCCCGCACCCACCCCGAACCAGGCCCCCAGCGTCGCAGCGTACTGATCCACCGCGGTGGTGGGGATCAGGTGGCCGCTGCTCGACACCATGTCCGGGTTGACGAAGCCGGCGGTGTCCACGCCGATGGTCGGGAAGGCGCCGTAGAGGTCGCCGCCGTTGACCGCCCCGCCGCTGACGAAGTGGTGGCCGCCCCAGGCGTGGTCGGTGCCGTCGCCGTTGGTGTTCAGCGTCCGCGAGAAGTCAGAGGCCGTGAAGGTCGTCACCTGCGCCCGCCGGTCGACGCCGGCCACGCTGCCCAGCACGCTGTCGAAATAGGTCAGCGCGTGACTGACCCGCGCCAGGTTCGCCGACTGGTTGCGGTTCTGGAAGTCGTGGGTGTCCCAGCCGCCCAGGCTGACGAAGAACACCTGCCGCTTGGCCCCCAGCGTGTTGCTGGACGCCACCATCCGCGCGACGGTCTGCAGCTGCACCGCCAGGCTGTTGGTCTCCGTCAGCCCGGTGATCGGGTTGACGAAGGCGGGCGGCGCGGCCACGCCGGTCCCCACCGCCGCGAAGGCGCTGTTCAGCGTGGTCGCCGACGCCATTGACCGCGCGGTCACCGCGGTGTGGTCGAACTGCATGAAGTGGTTGGCGCTGGCCCCCTGGATGATCTCGCGCAGCCCCGCCGGGGCGCTGGAGCTGCCGAACAGAGAGGCGGCGGTGGCCCCGTTGACCACCAGCGCCGGCAGGGCGGCGGTGGACAGCTGATACTGAATGATGTCGCGCCCCGACAGGAACACCGCGTTGCCGGCGGTGGAGATGGCGGTGAACAGGCTGGCGCCGCCGTTCTGCGAGGCCAGCATGTCGCCCATGCGACCGCCCCAGCCGACCCGCGCGCCCTCCACGGCGCCGGCCTGCCAGACCGACTGCTGGTCGTTGTGGCTGAACAGGTTGGCGGGCGTGGGCACGCTGCGCGCCAGATACTGCGCCTTGGTGATCGGGCGGACCAGCGGGCCGACATTGGCCACCGCCGCCAGCCGGTTGGCGGCGAACAGCGCCTGCACGCCAGGCATGAACGGGTGGACGGCGAAGCTGCGCGGCACGCCGTCGGGCGTGGTGTGCGCGGTTCGGGGGGCGATCGGCAGCACCCCGCCCCAGGCCTCCGGCGTCGCCGCCTGCGCCACGCGGCCGGTGACCGGCGAGGTCGCGCCCACCGGCGTCCGCTCCGTGCCCACCGGCATCAGCGCGATGGGGTCGGCGCCGGTGTTGCGGGCGCGGAAATAGCGGTCGAAGCTGCCGGTGTCGGTGGCCAGCAGCATGTTGTTGGCGTCGTTGCCGCCGAACAGGAAGATGCAGACCAGCGCCTTGTAGTCGGGCGCCGACTGCGCCGCCGCCGCGCCGGCGGCCGCCAGCTGGGTGGCGAACGGGGCCGCGGCGCCAAGTATCGACAGCGCGCCGGTGGTCTTGACGAAGTGTCGGCGGTCCATGGTGGAGGAGCTCATCGCACTCACCGTTGAATCAGATAGTCGGGGGAAGCCATGGCCATCAGCACCGCCAGCTTGCTGCGGTTGAGCAGCGCCGTGTCGACGGCCGCCTGATTGGTCGGCGTCGGCGCCGGGATGGTCACCGAGGTCACCGCCTCGATCAGCTTGGTGCGCAGCACGCTCGACATGTGCCCGCAGCACAAGAGCGCGTTCATCCGCTCGGCCAGGGCGGCGGGGTCGCGCGCCAGCTGGATCTCGGCGAAGTAGCCGGCCCGCACGTCCGACCCCGTGCCGATGCCGGTGCCGATCGCCGTCTGCATGGTGTTGACGTAGCCGGCCACGGACACCTCGTCGACGCCCTGGAATTCCGGCGCCACCAAGCCGGCCGTTCCCATCCGCGTGTTGGGCGGCGAGTATCCGGGCCGGAAGAAGTTGAACACCGAAGGCGCGGTCAGCGCCGATTGCCCGAGCAAGGTGCCGCCGCTCGTCGACCCCACCAGCCAGTTGCCCGACACCGAGGCCGCGCCGAACGCCCGCATCCAGTTGGCCAGCCGCACCACCGGCTCGCGCAGCTTGCCGTAGCTCGGGTGCGAGGCCGCCCAGCTGAACTGCCGCGCCTCGCCGTCGGTCAGGATGGCGGTGATCACCGCCTTCATGTCGCCGCGCACGCCTTGGCCGTCGTTGGCGAACACCGCCGCCACCCGGGCGACGTAGCTGGGCGACGGGTTGCTGGTGACCAGCCGCTGGATCAGCTGCTTGCCGATGAACGGCCCGACGTTGGCATGGTTGAAGATGGCGTCCAGGGCGATGCGCAGATCGCCCGCCGGGTTGGCCGCGCCAGCCGGGATCACCGTGCCGAGGAAGCTCTTCTGCGATGTCGAGTGATAGAACGGATAGGGGATCATCGGCAGCACGTAGGAATTGACGTTCCGGCTACCGCCGAAGAAGGTGTTGTTGGTCGGGGTCGGGTGGTACCAGCTGAAACCGGTGAACACCTTGGCCAGTTCGCTGATGTCGTTGGGACTGTAGCTGGGAATGCCCTGCCCGGCGCCGTCCATCCGCACGCCGCCGTCCTCGTTCAGCAGATACACGCCGATTGACATCAGCTGCATCACTTCGCGGGCGAAATTTTCGTCGGGTTTGCGGCCGGTGTTGAGGTCTTCTTTCTGGTTGGCCAGGTGGGTCAGATAGACGCCCATCATCGGATGCAGCGCCATCTGCTCCAACAGGGTGCGGAAGTTGCCGAAGGCGTTCTCGCCCAGCATGTCGAAATAGGAAGCCGCGCCGCGCACGTCGATCGCCGGATCGGCCATCGAAACCACGAAGATCTCCGACAGCGCCAGCTTCACGCGCTGGCGCAGCTGGTCAGGTGCGGTCGCCGCCTCCCGCCAGAAGGTCTCGTAGACGTGGGTGGCGTTCAGCTGCGCCTGCGGGTTAACCGCCCGCAGCGCCACCAACCTCGCGTCCACATAGGCCCGGTGCGAGGCCATGACCGGGTGCCAGACCTGCTGGAACAGCCAGGCGTCCACGCCGATGTTGCGCAGCAGTCCGACGGTGGAGTCGGTGGGGCCGAAGGTCGCCTGCGTCAGGAACCGCGAGGCGTCCACGGCCGACAGCGGCGTCACCGGCTTGCCAGTGTCGGGCAGGATCGGGGTGGTGGAGGTGGTCCCGCCGTCCACCGGCCCGAGGGTCTCGGTGACCATCGGCAGCACGGCCGCGGTGGTCGCCGCCACGCTGGCGACCGTCCCGACCGAGAACGCCGCCCACCCCAGCGAAACGCCGCCGGTCTCGCCGGCGGCTTCGGCGGCCAGAGCCGCGAACTCCGGCGACCCCGCGGCCGCCGAAGTAATCGTCACCTGTTCCACCGACGTCTCCGTCCCTGAGTCGTTACGGGCGGCGGGAGCTAGTCACGTTCCGCCTTGCGACTCCATGCCGCAAAACGTCACACTTGCGTAGCGTTGTTAAAGTTCTCCGCACCCGCCCCCGGCGGCCGTCGCCGTCAGTTCACCGTCAGCGGCCGTTCCTGGATGAAGGCGGCGTGGCCGCTGATCTCCGCATACATCCGGCTGAGGTTCTCGAAGGTGCGGTCCCAGACGAACCGCGTCACCGCCCGTTCCCGCGCCGCCCGACCCATCGCCGCCAGATCACGGGAAAACAGACCGTCTATGGTTTCCGCCAGCGACGCGCCGGTCGTCTCCCGCGCCAGCCCGCCGACCTCCTCGTCGATCAGTTCGGCGACGCCGCCGCCGCGGACCCCGGCCACCGGTACGCCGCAGGCCATGGCCTCCAGCACGATCAGGCCGAACATCTCGCGGTCGTTTGCGTGCACGAACAGGTCGCAGCTGGCGACCAGCGCCGCCAGCCTCGCGGCGTTCTTCTCATAGGGCATGACGATGGTGTTGGAGCCCGGCGTGCAGTTCTCTCCGGCCCCGATCAGCAGCAGCCGATAGTCGGGCCCCAGCCGCTCGGCCGCCTCGATCAGCACGTCGACCCGCTTCTCCTTGGCGGGGCGTCCGGCGAACACCAGCAGCCGGTACCGTTCGCTCAGGCCCAATCGCCGCCGCAGGCCGGCCGGGTCGCGCCCCGAGGGTTCGAAGGTGTCGACGTCCACACCCCAGTGCTGCAGCACGATGTTGTCGACCCCGGCGTCCTCCAGCCGCTCGGCGATGTAGCGGCTCGGCGCCACCACCCGGTCGAACTTGCGATAGAGCCGCTCCAGCCGACGCCGAACCGGCTTCTCGGCCCACTGCCCGAAGTGCAGCGCCGCCAGCATCGAGGGGTCGGAGTGGCACACCCCCACCACCGGCACGCCCAGCCGCTGTCCGGCCTCCAGCGCCGCGACGCCGGGAACGTAGGGGTCGCCCGCCTCGATCACGTCGGGGGACAGCATCTCCAAGCGGTCGGCCCACAGCTTCTTGCTGGCCGGCCAGCGGTAACCGCGTCCGAACGGCAGCCGCGCGCTGGCGACGGTGGCGATGCCCCGCCGGGCGTTGCGGTCGTCGGAGCCGGGCACCACCAGGGTGTGCTCCACCTGCGGCCGGTTGGCCTTCATCCAGCTTTGCTTGGCCAGCAGGTAGCGCTTCACCCCGCCGCTGCGGGGGGCGTAGTACATCGTGGAGTCCGCCAGCCGCGCGATCTCGTCAGGCTCGCGGCGCGCCGTCGGCCGGGCGAACAGCTCCGGCGTCAGTTCCAGTGAACGCAGGGGATCGAACATGGTGGCGTGGTCGCGCATGCGAGTTTGACTCCAGCCTCGTTCCCGCCGCGGAGAACGCGCGAACCGGCCTCTAGAAACACCATTTGTTCATCAAAGGCCAGCGTCGCCCCGGTCGGACCCCTCCGGCGGCGGAGGGTTCCGCTCGTCGCGCCACATCCCGCGCCGGCTCAGCGCCTCCCTCAGCAGCACCTCGACCTGGGCGTTGACGCTCCTGAGTTCCGCGCCCGCCAGGCGTTCGACGCAGGCCAGCACCTCGGGGCTGACCCGCATCAGGAACGCGCGGCGGTCAGACGCCACGCCGCCTCACGAATACAGGGTGCCGGCGTTGACCACGGGCTGCGCCTCGCGATCGGCGCACAGCACCACCAGCAGGTTGGAGACCATGGCCGCCTTGCGCTCCTCGTCGAGGTTCACGACGCCGCGTTCGCTCAGCAGGCGCAACGCGTTGTCCACCATCGACACCGCCCCGGTGACGATGGTCTGCCGCGCGGCGATGATGGCCTCCGCCTGCTGGCGCCGCAGCATGGCCCCGGCGATCTCCGGCGCATAGGCCAGGTGCGCCAGCCGCGCCTCGTCAATGACGATGCCCGCCACCGCCACACGGGTGCTCAACTCGCCGCGGAGCTTGTCGGCCACCAGCTCGGCGTCGGCTCGCAGGGTCGGCTCGTGCTCCTCGCCGTGGTCGTAGGCGTAGTGGCTGGCGATGTCGCGCAGGGCGGTGTCGATCTGGATGCTGACGAAGGTCTCGTAGTTGTCGACGTCGAACAGCGCCTTGGCGGAGTCCTCCACCCGCCAGACGACGTTGGCGGCGATCTCCACCGGGTTGCCGCCGCGGTCGTTGACCTTCAACCGGTCGCTGGTGACGTTGCGCGAGCGCACCGAAATCGTCTTGCGGGTGTACCAGGGCAGCACCCAGCGCAGTCCGGCCCTGCGGTCGCTGCCGCGATAGTCGCCGAACAGAGTGATGGCCACCGCCTGATTGGGTTGTACGGTGTAGAGGCCGCACAGCGCCAGACTTGCGAGTGTCAAGACCACCGATCCGCCGACGATCGGCAGCGCCTCTCCGCCGCTGGTCACGATCAACCAGATGGCCGGCGCGAACGCCGCCAGAGACAGCAGCAGGATGAGGATGCCCGAACCGGTGCTCGCTGGCCGCTCCATGGTTTGGTTCACCGCAGGTCGTTCGATCATCGTCAGCCCCTCTTCCGATAACGAACTGATATCATATTGCGCGCGGTCGTCAACGCCGGTCTTGCGCGGGTTCGCGCGACGCTTAGACACGTCCCATGCCCCCGCCGCCCGTCGTCGCCCCCTACCCCGCCCTGCGCCTGCGCCGCATGCGACAGGCCGACTGGACGCGTCGCCTGGTGCGCGAGAGGGTGCTCACGCCCGCCGACCTGATCTGGCCGCTGGTGGTGCAGGACGGCCCAGACGCCCGCGTGCCGGTGGCCTCGATGCCCGGCGTGGACCGCCTGTCGCCGGCCGAAGCGGCCAAAGCGGCGGTGACCGCCCGTGGCCTCGGCATCCCGGCGGTGGCGGTGTTTCCCAGCATCGACGGCGCGCTGAAGGACCCCCGCGGCTCCGAAGCCTGCAACCCCGACAGCCTGGTTTGCCGCGCCATCCGCGCGATCAAGGACGCCGCGCCCGAGATCGGCGTGATCTGCGACGCCGCGCTCGACCCCTTCACCGACCACGGCCACGACGGGCTGGTGGAGGACGGCCGCATCCTCAACGACGCCACGATCGAGCGGCTGGTGGAGCAGTCGCTCTGTCAGGCGGCGGCCGGGGCCGACGTGATCGCCCCCTCCGACATGATGGACGGCCGCGTCGGCGTCATACGCCGGGCGCTGGAGGCCGACGGCCACCACGACGTGCTGATCCTGTCCTACGCCGCCAAATACGCCTCGGCCTTCTACGGTCCGTTTCGCGACGCGGTCGGCACGCTCGGCCTGCTCAAGGGGGACAAGCAGACCTACCAGATGGACCCGGCCAACACCGACGAAGCCCTGCGGGAGGTGGCGCAGGATTTGGCCGAGGGCGCCGACATGGTCATGATCAAGCCGGGCCTGCCCTACCTCGACGTGGTCCGCCGGGTGTCGGAGACCTTCGCCGTCCCGACCTTCGCCTTCCAGGTGTCCGGCGAATACGCCATGCTCCGCGCCGCCGGTCTGAACGGCTGGCTCGACGAAGACCGCGCCATGCTGGAGAGCCTGCTGGCCTTCAAGCGGGCCGGCGCCGCGGGCGTCCTCACCTATTTCGCCGACCGCGCGGCGCGGCGGCTGGGCGGCTGAGATGCCGAATGTACTCCGAAAGGGTCCGTATCGGATCTTCTTCTAAAGCCGGGAGCTTGACGAGCCTCCTCATGTGCATGTCACCCGGGACAAGCTGACCTGCAAGATCTGGCTTGAGAACGCGGATGCGGGGCGGTATCCTCCGAAGGAACTGGGTGTGATAGTCAGGATCGTACGAGATCACCGGGACCACCTGCTGAGCAAATGGCATGAGCGTTTCACCCGCAATCGTTGAGGAACATGACGTCCGCGCCGTCAACGTCTTGGTCGACGCCGAACGCCTCACCGTGGAACTGGACGACGGCCGGGCGATCTCCGCGCTAGTGGCATGGTACCCCCTCCTCAGTCGGGGATCGCGGGACCAAAGAAACCGGTGGGAGTTGATCGGCGAGGGCGAAGGCATCCACTGGCCGGAGCTCGACGAGGACATCAGCGTCGAGCAGTTGCTGAAAGGCATCCCAGCTCCCAAGCATTGGGCGGAGGAGTTCGCCGCGGCCTCCTTGGTCACCCCGCGTCCCTGAGTTCCAGCGCCGTGTTCGGCGGCATGCCGCGCTCTATGCGCACCAAGTCCAGCACCGCCGTCATCTGCCGGGACCGCCACCAGCTGGAGATATAGACGAGAACGCCCAGGGTGGCGCCCGTGAACAGGATCATCGCGTCTCGAAGATTCTCACGGATTAGGCGCTCGACGCTGTCTGGAGCGATCTCCGCTCCGGTGGCCAGCAGGCTCAGG
>Ga0136611_10003212_pt1 | contig 11444 bp, 10 predicted proteins | sample AntDrymUQ2232306_2_FD_106645 | JGI IMG/M metagenome (GOLD analysis project Ga0136611, IMG submission 106645) | Polar desert sand microbial communities from Dry Valleys, Antarctica - metaG UQ223 (23.06) | ecosystem: Environmental > Terrestrial > Soil > Desert | place: Antarctica: Dry Valley... | reverse complement strand
CTAGCCTGCTCGCCATGGCCCTGCGATTCGTGGCGAGCCGACCGGACCCGGCGATCGTCTCGCTGCCCTGGTCGGTGCCCCTGGAGGAGTGGACCGACGAGTTCGTCGTCCCCCTCCCCCGCGGACTGTCCCGGCACATCGTGCGGATCGTGCGCCTCGGGAGCGCGACATACGCCGTGAAGGAGACCCAGGAGCCGATCGCGTTCCGCGAGTACCGCCTGCTCCGCGACCTCCAGCGCCTCGGCCTGCCCGCCGTAGTGCCGCAGGCCGTCGTCACCGGGCGCACCGACCCGCAGGGCCAGGACCTCCCCACCGCCCTGCTCACCCGGCACCTGAAGTTCTCGCTGCCCTACCGCAGCCTCTTCGCCCACGGGATGACCGCCGACAACCTGCCCTCGCTGGTCGACGCGATCGTGGTGCTGCTCGTGCGCCTGCACCTGACCGGCTTCTACTGGGGCGACGTGTCGCTCTCCAACGTGCTGTTCCGTCGCGACGCGGGCGCGTTCGCGGCCTACCTCGTCGATGCGGAGACCGGCGAGCTGCGGCCCAGTCTGAGCGACTCGATGCGGCACAACGACGTGACGGTCGGCTGCGAGAACATCTTCGCCGAGCTCCTCGACCTGCAGGCCAGCGACTCCCTCGACGCCGAGGTCCAGGCGCACGAGATCATCGAGCTCCTCGCCGAGCGGTACGATGCCCTCTGGGCCGAGCTGACCGACGAGGAGGAGTTCCCGGTCGAGGAGATGTGGCGGATCCAGGAGCGCATCGAGCGGCTCAACGGGCTCGGCTTCGACGTCGAGGAGCTCGACATCGTCACCGACTTCGACGGCGACAAGGTCCACATCCAGCCCCGCGTCGTCGAGCTCGGTCACCACCAGCGCGAGCTTCAGTCGCTGACCGGCATGCTCGTCGAGGACAATCAGGCCCGCCGGCTGCTCAACGACGTCAACCGCTACATCGCCCACCACGACCTCGACCGGGAGGACCGGCAGCTTGCTGCGAGCCGCTGGATGAACGAGGTCTACGAGCCGATCGTCACGATGGTCCCCGCCGAGGCGCGCGGCAAGCTCGAGCCGGCCGAGCTGTTCCACGAGATCCTGGTGCACCGCTGGTACCTCTCGGAACGACAGGGCCAGGAGGCCGACATCGTCGACACCGCCCGCGACTACATCCAGACCGTGCTGACCGAGAAGCCCGACGAGGTCATCACCTCGGCGCCCGCGATCCGGCCGACGTTCGAGGCGGACTAAGGAAAGGCCGGCTCGACGTTCTCGTAGTCGAGCTCGACGAACTCCGCGACCGAGAACACCCCATCGGTCTGCAACGTGACGCCCTGGACCCCGAGCGGTCGCCCGTCGCGGTAGGTCAGCAGGGTGACGTCTGCCGCCCGCCGCGGCTTGCTTCCGATCGCGATGGCGTACGCCGCCCCGCCGGCCGTGCCGGTCGTCCAGCTGTAGCCGATCTCGCCGTCGGGGCCGACGTACTGGTCCGGCCCTCGCGGCACGTGCAGGTGGCCGCCGACGACCAGGTCGGCGCAGCCTCGTTCCAGCGTCTCCCGACCGAGCGTCGGGTCGTGCACGAGCAGCGTGGTGACCCGCTCGGCGGTCTCGCAGGCCGCGTCGGCCAGCCTCTCGCCGACCTCGGCGTAGGAGAGCCCGGTCTCGTCGCGCCAGGAGCCGAGGCCGCTGGAGCGGGGGTCGTCGACTCCCATGAGCGTGGTGTCGCCCGGCCCGTCGACCGGGTCGCCGTCGAGCATCGTCCAGCCGAGGCCGTCGAGGTAGGTCCGCACGAAGGTGCCGTTGTCGTGGTTGCCGGCCACCCCCCAGCGGTCGAGGTCCTTGAACGCCTCGTTGACCGAGTCGAGGCTGAAGGCCTCCCAGGGCTGACCGGTCGAAGTGTCGTCGCCGGCGTCGAAGACCGCGGTGGCGCCACCGCGGTCGCCGATGGCGCGCGCCACCTGGTCCATACCGATGTTGTCGTGGCGGTCGGAGAACAGGAGCACGACGGTGTCGTCCTCCTCGGGTTCGCGCAGCTCCAGCGCGGCGGCGTCCTCGGCCGCCGTCCGGTAGAAGTCGAGGCTCTTGTCGTAGGTGTCCAGGGCACTCTCGATCAGCCGACGTGTCTGCTGCGTGGTCACATCGCCGCGCAGCTCGAGCCCCTCGACCTCGGGAGGCAGCGGCACGTCCTGCCCCACGAACTCGGCCAGGGTCTGCCAGGCCTGCTCGCCCTCCAGCATCGGGTCGGGACGCTGCCAGGGCTCCCAGACCAGCACCGACCCGATCACAGCCAGGGTGCCGACGCCAGCGATCACCGGGTTGCGCAGCCGGTTGCCCAGCTCGCGTCGCCGGCGCGGGCCGACCAGGATCCACAGTCCCATCGGCACCAGCGCCACCGCCGCGCCACGCAACCCGGCGCTGACGGCCATGTCGGTCAGCGCCGACTCGACCTTGGCCCGCTGGCCCTCCGGGTTGCTGGCGAGGAACGCGTAGCGCTCGATCAGCGCCTCGGTCGACTCAACCTCGGTCTTGCCCAGGTAGACGTCTACGCCGATCCGGCCGCCGGTCGGGAAGCGCACGTCGGGAAGCACCGGCCCGGTGTTCCCCTCGACGTAGCCGCTCAGGGTCGGGCGCAGGACCGCGTCGTGGCTGGCCAGCACGATCTCGCGGCTGCTCTGCAAGAACAGGCCGAAGCCGCAGACGACCGTCAGCGCCAGCCAGATCGACGTCCGGGCGACGACCTGGACCCCGATCCGCGGGGTCAGCAGTCGACGGAAGGAGGGCATCCTTCCACCGTAACCAGCGGTCAGGCGCGCGCCTGCGAAACGGCGTACAGGGCGACGGAGGCAGCGACCCCCGCGTTGAGCGACTCGACGGTGTTGGCCATCGGGATCGACACGAGCTGGTCGCAGGTGTCGGCGACCAGGCGGGAGAGCCCCTTGCCCTCGGAGCCCACCACGAGCACCAGCGGCCCGTCGGCGAGGTCGAGGTCGGGCAGGCTGACGTCGCCCTCGGAGGCCAGTCCGATCACCATGCAGCCCGCGTCCTGGTAGGCCTTGAGCTGACGGACCAGGTTGACGGTCTGGGCGACGGGGATGCGGGCGGCGGCGCCGGCCGAGGTCTTCCAGGCGGACGCAGTCATGCCTGCGGCGCGCCGCTCCGGGATGACCACGCCGTGGGCACCGAAGCCGGCCGCGGAGCGGATCACCGCACCGAGGTTGCGCGGGTCGGTGACCGAGTCGAGTACGACGATCAGCGGCTTGTCGCCCTGGGTCGTCGCGAGGTCGATCAGGTCGTCCGCGTGGGCGTACTCGTACGACGGCAGCCGGGCCGCGAGGCCCTGGTGCACGGCCCCGGCGGTCATCCGGTCGAGCTCGCCACGCGTGACCTCGAGTAGCCGGACGCCAGCGTCGGCGGCCAGCGCGAACGCCTCCCGCAGCCGGCCGTCCCGCTCCGCGCCCTCGGCGACGTAGAGCCCCTGGACCGGCACCCCGGCCCGCAGCACCTCGATGACCGAGTTGCGTCCGGCGACCCACTCGGCCTCGCTGGACTTGGTGGTCCGGCGCTTGGGGCGGGTCGTCGGGTCCTTCTCGGTGCGGGCCGACGACTTGTGGGCCTTGTGATAGGGCCGGTCCTTAGCCTTGGGCGTGGGGCCCTTGCCCTCGAGCCCGCGACGGACCCGGCCGCCCGAACCTGCGGTCGGCTTCTTGCTCGTCTTGCGGATCGAGCCCTTGCGTTGTGAGTTCCCGGGCATCAGGTCGCACCTTCCACTGTCCACTTGGCGCCCGTGGGAGTGTCCTCCAGGGCGATGCCGGCTGCCTTGAGCCGGTCTCGGATCGCGTCGGCGCGAGCGAAGTCCTTGGCCGCCCGGGCCTCGGCTCGCTCGGCCACCAGGCCGGCGACGAGGGAGTCCACGGCCGCAACCAGCTTCTCGTCACTGCCGGCAGCCGGCCCCCAGGCCGGGTCGGCCGGGTCGAGCCCGAGGACGCCGAGCATCGCTCGGACCGACCCCGCGGCTCCGCGGGCGCCGTCGACGTCACCGTCCGCCAGCAGGCGGTTGCCCTCACGCACCACGTCGTGGATCGCGGCGACCGCTGCAGGAGTGCCGAGGTCGTCGTCCATCGCGTTCACGAAGTCGGCGCACGGCATCCCGACGTGGACGGCCCCCGAGCGCTCGAGGAAGCCCTCGATGCGTCGGAAGCCCTGAGCCGCCTCGTCGAGCGCCTCGAAGCTGAACTCCACGTGCGAGCGGTAGTGCGCCGACACCATGTAGAACCGCAGCTCGATGCCGCGCACCCGCTCGAGCACGGACGGCACCAGCAGCGAGTTGCCGAGGGACTTGCTCATCTTCTCGCCGGCCGTGGTGATCCAGGCGTTGTGGAGCCAGTACGACGCGAACGGGTTCCCGGCCGCGCGGGACTGCGCCTGCTCGTTCTCGTGGTGCGGGAAGCGCAGGTCGACGCCGCCGCCGTGGATGTCGAACGCAGGGCCGAGGTACTTGCCGGCCATCGCCGAGCACTCGATGTGCCAACCCGGACGACCTCGGCCCCAGGGAGCGGGCCAGGCGGCCGTATCCGGCTCCACCCCCAACTTCTGGCCCTTCCACAGCGCGAAGTCGCGGGGGTCGCGCTTTCCCCGAGGGTCGGCGTCACCGGCCGGCTCCATGTCGTCGATCCGCTGCCGGGTGAGCTCGCCGTACGACGGCCACGACCGCACGTCGAAGTAGACGTCGCCTGAGCCGTCCTCGGCCGCATAGGCGTGTCCGCGCGCGATCAGCTTCTCGATGAGCTCGAGGATCTCCGGCACGTGGCCGGTGGCGCCCGGCTGGTAGGTCGGCGGCAGCACGTTGATCGCGTCCAACGCCTTCTCGAGCTCGCGCCCCATCAGGTAGGCGATCTCGAACCACGGCCGCCCCTGCTCGACGGACTTCGCCAGGATCTTGTCGTCGATGTCGGTGACGTTGCGGATGAAGGTGACGTCGTAGCCCTGGTGGGTGAGCCAGCGACGCAGCACGTCGAAGTTGACCGCCGAGCGGACGTGACCGACGTGCGGCTCCGATTGGACAGTGAGCCCGCAGACGTAGATGCCCGCCTTGCCGGCCTCCAGCGGCGCGAAGTCGTGCACGTCGCGGGTCGCGGTGTCGTAGAGGCGCAGTGTCACCCCGGCAGTCTAGAGAGCCGACCGGCCCGCCGGCGCATCGTCGGGCGGAGCGCGCCGCCGGTAGATTGTGACTCATGGGACACCAGTGAATTGTCGGGGTACCGTCACCTGGTGCACCCCTCCCCTCGCCGCCGTGCCCTCGCCCTGCTCCCGCTGCTGCTGTCCCTACCGCTGGGCACGCTGCTGGGCACGCCGCTGGCGTACGCCGGCGCACCGGACGCCGGGCCGGCTCGGGCGGTCGATCGCCCGATCACCTACGCCGCCTGGGACACCACCGCCGAGCTCGCGACCGGCAAGGCCCGCGGGGTCACCACCACCGGTGACCAGGTCGCCCTGTCCACGCCCGCACCGAAGCGCCTGACGGTCGGCAGCACCCGCTACGAGGCCGGTCGCTGGCGCTCGCCGTGGACCGACAGTGGCTTCGCGTTCAGCGAGCTGATCGCCTCGTGGGACGCGACCACGACAATGCGATCCTTCGTCGACATCGAGGTCCGCGGTCGAAGCGCCGCTGGGACCCGGTCGAGCTGGGACACCCTGGCCCGCTGGGCCTCTGCCGACCGGCGGGTCAAGCGCACGACCTACAGCGGCCAGGCCGACGACCTCGCCTCGGTCAGCGTCGACACCTGGAAGGCGGCCGGGGCCGGCCTGACCCGCTGGCAGCTCCGCGTCACCCTCGCGCGCAAGGCCGGCACCTCGGCGCCCGTCGCCGTCGACTCGCTCGGCGCGATGACCTCGCGGGTGCCGAGCGCCGCCGGTCCCACCTCGGCCCCCGGAGCGGCGACGGGGATCACGCTCGACGTGCCGGCGTACTCCCAGATGACCCACCGCGGCCACTTCCCGCAGTGGGGCGCTGGCGGCGAGGCGTGGTGCTCGCCCACCGCGACCTCCATGGTGCTCGGCTACTACGACGCCCTGCCACCGGCCACGTCCTACCCGTGGGTGCCCGCCGGACACGGCGACCCCTGGGTCGACGCCGCTGCCCGCGCCACCTACGACCACGGCTACGACGGCACGGGCAACTGGCCGTTCACCACGGCGTACGCCGCGGCGCGCACCGGCAGCGCGTTCGTCACCCGGCTGCGCAGCCTGGCCGAGGCCGAGCAGTTCATCGCGGCCGGCATCCCGCTGGTCGCCTCGGTGGCCTTCAAGTCCGGCGAGCTGTCCGGTGCCCCGATCTCGTCGTCGGCCGGGCACCTGCTGGTGATCGCGGGCTTCACGGCGAGCGGTGACGTCGTCGTCAACGACCCCGCGGCCCCGACCAACGCCACGGTCCGGCGCACCTACAGCCGCGCCGAGCTCGAGCGTGTCTGGCTCGGCGCCTCCGGCGGTGTCGTGTACGTCGTGCACGACGCGGCGCACTCGCTGCCGACCAGCACCGGCAACTGGTGAGGCCCCTCAGGTCGCGGTGAAGTCCACCTGGTGCCACCCGGTGGCACCGTCGGGCAGCACGTCGCGCTGGACGCCGGTCTGCCAGTCGCCGCCCTTCTCCTTGGCACGCACCAGCAGCACGTGGCTGCCCGACGGCACCGAGATGGTCGCCGCCCATTGCACCCAGGTGTCGTCCGAGGGGACCCCGGCGATGGTGGCGGGCTGCCAGCCGCCGCCGTCGAGCGCGACCTCGACCGCCTCGATCCCGGTGTGCTGACGCCAGGCCACGCCACCCACGCCGACCTCGCCCGCCCGCACCTCGGACCCCGAACGGGGGACGTCGATGCGGGAGGCGGCCTTGACCGGGCCGAGCTCGCCCCAGCCCTTGTCGGTCCAGTACGCCGTGACGTCGTCGAAGCGCGTGACCTCCATGTCCACCACCCACTTGCAGGCCGACACGTAGCCGTAGAGCCCGGGGACGATGGTGCGCACCGGGAACCCGTGCTCGATGGGCAGCGCCTCGCCGTTCATCGCGACCGCGAGCATCGCGTCCCGGTCGTCGGTCAGGGCGGCGAGGGGCGTGCCGCACGTCCAGCCGTCGTCGGAGGTCTGGAGCACCGCGTCCGCACTCGGGTCGACCCCCGCCTCCTCGAGGAGCGCGGCCAGCCGCACCCCGCTCCACCACGCGTTGCCGACGAGATTGCCGCCGACCGGGTTGGAGACGCAGTTCAGGGTCACCCATGACTCGGTCAGGTCACGCTCCATGAGGTCTGAGTAGGTGAGCACGATCTCCCGGTCGACCAGCCCGTGGATGCGCAGTTGCCACTCGTCGGGGTCGATCGTCGGGATGGCGATGGCGGTGTGGATCAGGTAGAAGTCCTCGGCCGGGGTCTGCCAGGCGGTGATCCCGTCCAGCCCGACCTCGGCGTCGGCCGGCACCCGGGGGCGGCTCACCCCGTCGAGACGCAGCAACCGCCGGGTGGTCTCGACCTGCCGGCGACCACGACCCAGGAAGCGGCCGAGGAGGCCGGCGCCGACCGCGGCGACGCCGACGACGCCGGCCCGGACCAGGAACGTCCGTCGCGCCTGCCCGGTCGGCGAGGGACCGCCGAACGACTCGTCCGCGCGCTCGGTGCGGGCGGCGATGAGTGGCGCGGTGAGCAGGTTGAGCGTGACCAGCCAGGTCACGAAGCCAAGGACCAACGGGGCGAGGTCGAAGGCAGAGGCCCCCGGACGGGCCAGCACCGCGCCGACGCCGGCGGCGGCCAGGGAGACGAACACCAGCACCGCCAGGATCCAGCTCCGGCGGGCGAGCACCCCGGCCACCAGGAAGGCGCCGGCCAGGAACACGAAGATGACCGTGACCAGGAAGGGCTTGTCGTAGGTCCCCATCGTCTGGATCGCCCACTCGGCCAGACCGCCGGGGGTCAGCCGGATGACCAGCTCGGCCACCGCCACCACGGGGGACTCGCGGATCGTCAGCGCCAGGGCGGCCGCGTAGCTCACGGCCAGTCCGGCCACGCCGGCCACCAGCCCGGCCAGCGCCCACAGGGCGCGCGACTCACCACGCGTCTCAGTGGGCGTCGCGCTGGGGGACTCGGTCATGCCTAGATTGTGACTCAGGCATGATCATCGACGTGTATCCAAAGCCTTACGGTCTGCCACGGGTGGGCATCGGCACCGACGCGCACCGTCTGGTCCCGGGGCGCCCGCTGCACCTGGCCGGACTCACCTGGCCGGACGAGCCGGAGGGTCTCGACGGGCACTCCGACGCCGACGTCGCCGCCCACGCGGCCTGCGACGCGCTGCTCTCGGCCGCGGGCCTCGGCGACCTGGGCAGCACGTTCGGCACCAATGACCCGCAGTGGGCGGGCGCCTCCGGCACGGCACTGCTCGAGGAGACCGCGCGCCAGGTCCGGGCGGCCGGCTTCGAGATCGGCAACGTCGCGATCCAGGTGATCGGCAACCGGCCGCGCCTGCGCGCGCGACGCCGGGAGGCCGAGGACGTCCTCTCGGCCGCGGTCGGTGCCCCGGTCTCGGTCTCCGCGACGACCACCGACGGCCTCGGGCTCACCGGACGCGGGGAGGGCGTGGCCGCGGTCGCGACCGCCCTCGTCATCACGGGCTGAGCCGGCCGGTCAGGCGACCTCGCGCCGACGGCCGCCGACCAGCACCGCGCCGTCCACGACCTTCACCTCATAGGCGGGGACGCTGACGTGCTCCACGTCGAGACACTGCCCGCTGCGCAGGTCGAAGGCGTGCCGGTGCTGCGGGCTCCCGACGAAGGGCACCCCGGCCCGCACACCCACGATGCCGCGAGCCAGCACCGAGGCCCGGCTGAACGGGTCGTGGTTGCCGAGGGCGTAGATGGCGTCGTCCCGGGCGCGGAAGATCGCGATGGCCTGCCCGTGCACCAAGGCGGCGACGCCCCGCTCGACCTCGAGGTCCTCCGCCCTGCACACCGACTGCCACTCCGGGTCCCGGCGCGCGCGCATGCTGCCGAACGTAGAGGCTGGTGTTGACGAGGGAGTTTTGTCGTGTAACAGCCGTGAAACGTCTCGTCCTCGGCTCGTCGCGGACTCCGCTAGCCTGCCCGTCATGTCGGCGGCGATCGTGATACTCGGTGCCGGCTCGGGCACCCGCGTCGGCCACGAGCTGAACAAGGTGCTGCTGCCGCTCGGCGACGCCCCCGTGCTAGCCCACTCGGTGCGCACCGCGCTGAGCCTCGACGACGTGGCGCGGGTGGTGGTCGTGGTCCGTCCGGACGACCGTCAGGCGGTGGCCGCCGCCCTCTCACCGCACCTCGGCGACCGCGAGGTGGTCGTCATCGACGGTGCCGTCACCCGGCACGGCTCGGAGTGGCAGGCCCTGCGGGTGCTGGCCGCGGACATCGAGGACGGCACCGTCGAGGTGGTCGCGGTCCACGACGGCGCCCGGCCGCTCGCCACGGCCACGATGTTCGACGCCGTCCTGGCGGCCGCCCGCGAGCACGGCGGCGCCATCCCGGTGGTCTCGATGACCGACCTGCTGGCCGTCGACGGCCGCACCGTCCCCGAGGGCCTCTGCGGCGTCCAGACTCCCCAGGCCTTCCGGGCCCGCGACCTGCTCGCGGCGTACACCGCGGCGGAGGGCGACGGCTTCGAGGGCACCGACACCGCTGGCTGCCTGCAGGAGTACGCCGACGTCGCCGTCGTCGCCGTGCCCGGGAGCCCGCTCAACCTCAAGATCACCTTCCCCGAGGACCTCGCGCTCGCGGCCCGGCTGCTCACTGGATCACTCATCTAGCCGGTCGTCCTCCCGAGCAGCACGAGGGCCGAGGTCAGGCACACGAGAGCGGCTGTGCTGGTGACGGCGCGGAGCAGGTTCCACCGGACCCAGCGGTCCTCGCGGAACTCCCGCCGCACGGTCGCCGGGTCGTCCGTCTCCCCGGGCTCACCCGCGGCCTTGAGCGCGTCGTTGAGAGGCAGGTGCACCACGACCGTGACCGCGACCGCACCCAGCTCGAGGACGAGTACGGACAGCACCCAGGCAAGGCCGGCTCGCCCACCTCGGCCACGGCTGCGACGCCGGTGAGGACCGGTGCCCCGAGGAATCCGCCGGCCAGCAACCACGGGTTGAGGATCGCCCGGTCGAGTGCCGAGAACGCCGCCACGAAGGTGCGGTCGTCGGGCCTCCGCAGCCCGGGCATGACGGTGTGGGCTTAGAGCACGAACACGCTGGCCAGCATCGCGGTGGCGAGCGTCGCACCGAGGAGGGCGGCGCTCCGCACGACGTCGACGTTCACCGGGGAAGCCGGTCGACGCCGCCGTCCGGGGCGGTGAGTGCCTCCAGCAGGCGGACGTCGTCGGCCGACGCCACCCGCCTGGCCTCCGGAGGGGCCTCGACCAGTCGCACCTCGGCCACCTGACGGACCCGCGTGACGATCTCGGCGAAGGATCCCCGGGGCTTCCCCTCCAGGACCGCACACACCGACGCCGGCAGCACCACGGGCGAGCAGACGGCGACCAGTCCGTTGCGGTCGACCGTGGCACCCACCAGGCCGTCGGCCACGGTCTTGACCGTGTCGGTGACCGGGCGCACCCCGACGACCACGACGCCGTCGGCGGTGGCGGAACGCACGCACTGCGCCACGAAGGCGGCCGGCGTCATCGGGCAGAGCGGGTCGTGCAGCACGAACGACTCACGGGCCTCGCGCACCGATTCCCACGGCACGGAGGCGTCGACGACGGTCACGCCGGCCTCACCCAGCGCCCAGGCGGCGCACGCGACCAGCGACTCCCCGTGGATCAGCGTGAACGGCAGCGTGCCGCGGTCGGACTCGACGACGCTGCCGAGCGCAGTGACCTCGGTGAGATCGTCGGGATCGGTCGTCATGGCTCCCCACCGTAGGACGTCTCGGCCCACACGCACGACGACCCCGCCCGGACGCAGGGTCCGGCGGGGCCGTCGCGAGCAGTGATCAGCAGGTCAGGACGCGAGCACCTCGTCGAGGATGGCCTCGGCCTTGTCCTCGTTGGTGTGCTCGGCCAGCGCCAGCTCGGAGACGAGGATCTGGCGCGCCTTGGCCAGCATCCGCTTCTCGCCGGCGGACAGACCCCGGTCGCGGTCCCGGCGCCACAGGTCGCGGACGACCTCGGCCACCTTCATGACGTCGCCGCTGTGCAGCTTCTCCAGGTTGGCCTTGTAGCGGCGCGACCAGTTGGTCGGCTCCTCCACGTGCGCGGCCCGGATCACCTCGAAGACGCGGTCCAGGCCCTCCTTGTCGACGACGTCGCGGACGCCCACGAGATCGAGGTTGCACGCCGGCACGCGGACCACCAGGTCCTGCTGGGCGACGATCCGAAGGACGAGGTACTCCCGGTCCTCTCCCTTGACGGTCCGCATCTCGATGTCCTCGATGATGGCAGCCCCGTGATTCGG
>Ga0136611_10003211_pt1 | contig 11447 bp, 9 predicted proteins | sample AntDrymUQ2232306_2_FD_106645 | JGI IMG/M metagenome (GOLD analysis project Ga0136611, IMG submission 106645) | Polar desert sand microbial communities from Dry Valleys, Antarctica - metaG UQ223 (23.06) | ecosystem: Environmental > Terrestrial > Soil > Desert | place: Antarctica: Dry Valley... | reverse complement strand
GTTCAAAAGTTTCTTCCCGGATAATGCGGTCCACTATTTTGTCAGCTACTTCGATTACTACCAGCCGGAAGCCTACATTGCCCGGTCAGATACGTTCATCGAAAAAGATTCTCAGATAAATGAAGAAATCGACCGGCTGCGCCACGCCGCCACGGATGCATTGTTATCCCGCCGAGACGTTATTATCGTTGCTAGTGTCAGCTGTATCTATGGAATCGGCTCGGTAGAAGATTATGACGGTTTGTCTGTTAAAATTGCCAAGGGAGAACGCCGAGTTCGCGATAAACTGTTACGCCAACTAACTGACATCCAATATCAGCGCAATGACATAGATTTTCACCGCGGAACATTCCGAGTGCGCGGCGATGTCGTCGATGTCTTCCCGGCTGGTGAAGAGGTTGCCTACCGGATAGAATTCTTCGGTGATGAAATTGAGCGCATTACCAGGCTCGAACCACTAACTGGTGAGATATTGGCGAACCTTGATGATCTCAAAATTTTTCCATCCAGCCACTACGTGACACCGCGCGACAAACTCAAGGTTGCCCTTGGCCAGATCGAATCTGAGCTCGAACAGCGGCTCGCCCAATTCCGTATGGAAAACAAATTGCTGGAAGCCCAGCGTATCGAGCAGCGGACTAGATTTGATTTGGAGATGCTTGAAGAGACGGGCTTCGTTAAAGGTATTGAAAACTATTCACGCTACCTGACCAACCGGGAGCCGGGCGAACAGCCGGCGACACTTATGGACTATTTTCCGGATGACTACCTGTTGCTGGTTGATGAATCGCATATGACTATTCCGCAGATCCGCGGCATGTACAACGGCGACCGCGCCCGCAAGGAGGTCCTCGTCGAGCATGGTTTCCGACTGCCGAGTGCCCTCGATAACAGGCCGCTGACCTTCACTGAATTCGAGCGCCACGTCAACAAGGCCATATACGTTTCAGCGACGCCAGCCGAGTATGAACTCAGCCGCAGTCCTGAACCAGCCCGCCAAGTTATCCGGCCGACCGGCCTGCTTGACCCGGTCATTGAAGTCAAACCGATTGACGGCCAGATTGACGACCTGATAAGCGAAGTCCGGGCGACAATTGCCAAGCACCAGAGGGTGCTCATTACGACACTGACGAAGCGGATGTCCGAAGATTTGACCGAATACCTGAAAGAGATAAATATCAAGGTAGCATACTTGCACAGTGACGTCGATACGCTCGACCGGACGGATATCCTGCGTGATCTTCGGCTTGGAATCTATGATGTCGTCGTCGGTATCAACCTACTGCGCGAAGGCCTCGATTTGCCGGAAGTCAGCCTGGTAGCTATCCTGGATGCTGACAAAGAAGGCTTTTTGCGTTCCGAACAAGCTCTTATCCAGACGATCGGCCGTGCCGCCCGCCACGTCGAAGGCCGGGTCATAATGTACGCCGATCGTGTTACCGGCAGCATGCAGCGGGCAATCGATGAAACAAACAATCGCCGGGCTATTCAAGAAGCACACAATACAGACCATGGCATTACACCTACTGGTATAACTCGGTCTGTCGAGAAGGGCATGCGCCCGGACTTGCCTGAAGAAGCCAAAACCGCCAAGCTCGACCTTAAGAAAATACCGAAGGACGAGTACAAGCATGTCCTTAAAGACCTGACGAGGCAGATGGAACTTGCTAGCGCCAACCTACAGTTTGAGCAGGCCGCCGATCTCCGCGATATTATTAATGATATGAAGTCAAAGATGTAATTGCCATTAGAATCCAGCCCGCTTTAAGGAGTCATTGATGTCAAGGGCAACTGATCGTGGCTGTAGGCTCACTGCCAGATGGCCGCCGTCTTTCGGCATGCCAACGTGGTAATCATCAAAGGAATTAATAAGTGCTTCAGGTACGTCCTGGGCAGGGAACAATTGGTCGCCCGCGTGATTGATCATTATTGTTTTTACTCCTGATTTACCGATACGTTGCATTTGTGACGGTTTCAAACGAGCGTTTGATCCGACAATCGACTCCCCGACAGTTCGTGGAGGATTAGTGAGCCCGTATGCCAACCCATCTCTTATTATCTTCGGATCGTGGATTGCCAAGGCAGCTAAATCTTTGGCGACCAAAAGGCTCCTGCCGGTCAGCGTTAAGCTGTTATGTTTGGTTGATCCGGTCGAATCAAGCAGTGTCATTGATAGTACTTCTGGGCCAGAATGAGATTTCTGGCTGTTTTCTACATGTTCTACCGCGCCTTTTCCACCAAATGAATGGCCAAGAACGTGAACACCGCCAATGCCAAACTCTTGTTGCGCATCCATTGCTACGGCTTCGGATATTTCTGATAGCAGTTTGTCCGGATGAAGTACGTTGCGAGGACGGACGCTTGCGATACCCTGATGGCGTGGAAGCCCAAATGTTATAGCAGTCGTACCTAGACCAGCAAGTTCTTCGCTAAATGCTGAGTAGCAGCGTTCTGCTCCAAAGTGTCCTGGCAATACCTGTATTGGGGCCGATCCTTCAAGATCCGGGCAGGACATCGATGTCGTTACGGTATAATGCGCAGTTACACCGTTCACCTTTATCGTACGATCTATTTTTGTGAGTTGGGTATTTGAAGAATCTATGTCTTCGAGTGGGTTGTCAGGTACGAGAAGTAATTTTGCTAGACTACCGGGTTGGCGCTCGGAATGGACAGGTTGCGGGTACTCGTAGAAGGGCGTTGCCATAAAACTTTCACAGACTAGATTCTTTACATACAATAAGCTTATGCTTAAGAAATGTAAAGGCATCATTTACACTAACGTCAGACAACCGAATATACAAAATGTCAATACTAACCTCGCCCCTGACATAATGCTATAATTTGACGATATGGTCGACCTCACACGAGATGATATTTTAAAACTTGCGCGACTAGCTAGAGTATCGCTGACAGACGACGAAGCGTCAGAATTTACGGGCGAACTTGCCAGTATCTTGCAGTATGTCGAGATGTTAAACGCTGTCGACACTGATGGCTTGTTACCAACTAGTCAGGTGACTGGGCTAACTAATGTAACGAGGCCTGATGTCGTTCGGGATTATGGATACCAGGAAGCAGATCTTCTCAAAAATGTTCCAGCACTTGAAAATGGCCAAATCAAAGTTAAAAGGATGATCGTATAATGTCAGCACTTTCATCTCAATGGTTGCCGATTGACGAGATAGCGGCAAAAGTACGGAGTGGTCAGCTGAAGGCTGTAGATTTGGTTGAGCAATCCCTACAGACAATTGCAGATAGTTCTGAGTATGATGCAATTATTGCTACAACTTCCGAGCGCGCCAGAGAGCGTGCAAAACTGATTGATGAATTGGTTTTGAACCCATTGGAAGGTGACGCTGATATTACAAGTATGTCGCTCTGCGGCGTGCCTTTCATCGCTAAAGACAATTTCCTAGTATTTGGCGCAGAAACCACCGCGGCAAGCAATATCCTTAAGGGTTTTACTGCACCTTATCAATCGACGGTTATCGAACTTTTGGAAGCGCAAGGCGCCATCTGTGTAGCCAAGGCTAACCTTGACGCTTTCGCACACGGGTCGAGTACTGAAAACAGTGATTTCATGATAACAAAGAACCCCCACGACAGAACCCGTGTACCCGGCGGTTCGTCGGGAGGCTCGGCAGCTGCAGTCGTGCTTGATATGGCGCCATTCGCTCTCGGAACTGATACAGGCGGCTCGATTCGTCTGCCGGCTAGTTTTTGCGGCGCCGTTGGCTTCAAGCCTACTTACGGTTTGGTCTCGAGAAGTGGCGTCGTTGCTATGGCAAGCAGTCTGGATGTCATAGGACCCTTGACGCGAACGGTTGCAGACGCAGGCTACGTGCTTGATGCTATTGCCGGCGTCGATTCGCTGGACAGTACTACGATCGTCCGAGAGGGGACTTACGTACCGGGAGCGTTGGGTCTCAAAGGGCGTAAGTTCGGCGTAATCAAAGAGTACATGGCTGATGGACTCGATCCGGGCGTACGACTACAAATCGAATCAGCCATAGAGAAACTGGCTGCGGCCGGCGCCGAAATCGTCGAAGTCAGCCTGCCCACACTTCCGGCTGCACTTGCTGTCTACTACATCATCTGCCCGGCTGAAGTCAGCAGCAACCTTAGCCGGTATGACGGTCAACGATTTGGCTATGGACACTCAGATGCAAAAGATCTTGAAGCCAGCTATAGCCAGTCTCGCTCCATCGGCTTTGGCAAAGAAGCTAAGCGTCGAATTATGATTGGAACATATGTATTATCGAGCGGATACTATGACGCTTACTACAAAAAAGCTCAAACCGTCCGTACGAAAATCATTAAAGAATTTGCTGCAGCTTTCGAAAATGTTGAATTTTTGATTGGGCCGACAGTGCCTTCAGTCGCCTTCAAAATTGGTGAGAACAGTACTGATCCACTGCAGATGTACTTGACAGATATACTGACCGTTGCTGTTAATTTGGCAGGAATTCCGGCGATTAGCATCCCGGCTGGAACTACCGACGGTATGCCTGTCGGATTGCAGATCATGTCAGCCCAGCGTAATGACAAATTGCTTTTGGACACAGCTTGTTCCATCGAAGGAATCTTGGCATGAACCCTATAGATCCATCCCAGACCAATCTTGTACTTGCAGGTATCGCAGTTGCCATACTGTTAGTTCTTGTCTTCGGAGCAGCAATGCTGCAGCGACGGCGCCCAAAAAACCTGAATGTCGATTACTTTTCCAGAAGATGGCTAGAGCTTACTAAAAAATGCGGTGACAAATCTACTTGGCCACTGGCAATCATAGATGCTGACAAGTTGCTTGACGAAGCGCTCCGCAAGAGCAAGACGAAGGGTAAAACGATGGGTGAGCGTATGGTGACTGTTCAGCGTAGCCTGAGTAACAATGACAGCGTATGGTATGCCCACAAATTACGTAATAAGCTGGTCCACGAACAATATGATAACCTCAGAGAACGCGACGTCAAAGATGCGCTGATCGGTTATCGACAAGCTCTCAAAGACCTCGGGGCACTAAAGTAAATGAGTCACACATGATAGCTAATGAAATTCGACAGCAATATACCGCGACGATCGGCATAGAATGTCACGTCCAGCTTAAGACGCAGACTAAGCTGTTCGCAGCTGTCGGTAACGACGCCCGCGCCGCCGATCCGAACACGCTTGTCAGTCATATTTGTTTTGGGATGCCGGGAGCATTGCCTGTCCTGAATAGCGAGGCCGTACATCTGGCTGCCCGGGCGGCGTTTGCGTTGGGTAGCGTGCCCCAGAAATTCAGCAAATTCGACCGCAAACATTATTTTTATCCTGATCTTCCGCTAGGTTATCAGATAACCCAGTTTGACGAGCCAATAATCATTGGCGGATCGGTGACAGTCAGCGTTGAGGGCACTGACAAAACAATCGGTATTACCCGGGCTCACATAGAAGCCGACGCCGGCAAGAGTACGCATCCAGCCGGCAAGGATTACAGCCTAGTCGACCTGAATCGTGCCGGCACACCATTGCTCGAGATAGTTTCCGAGCCAGATATGCATACTGCAGCCGAGGCCAAGGCTTTCGCTCACGAACTGTACTTGCGCATGAAATATGCTGATGTATCGGAAGCCAATTTGTATTATGGAAATATGCGTTTTGACGTCAATGTCAGTGTAAGCCTGATATCCGCTGGCGCGGGGAAGCTAGGCACTCGGACAGAGACAAAAAACATCAACAGCTTCCGGGCGGTAGAAAAAGTTGTTGATTATGAAATTGCCCGCCAAATCGAGGTTCTGGAAAAAGCCGATGACCCTAAGACTGCAATAATACAAGAGACACGCGGCTGGGACGACGCCAAGCAGCGGACATTTAGCCAAAGAACCAAAGAGGACGCCCATGATTACCGGTATTTCCCAGATCCGGATTTGCCACCTGTGACGTTAACCGACGAATATATTGCTGAAATCAGAGCTGAAATGCCCGTCATGCCAGACGAATGGCGTACCCGATTGGTCAGTCTTGGTATGGACAAGGCCCAAATCGAAACTTTGCTGGACGCACAGGTTGAGTTTGTCTCTGAGCACTACTTAGCGCTGCTGGAGAACGCGCTCGATAACCAAGCTTATGCTAAAAAACTCGCAAACTGGTTGGTCAACGTCGATGTGCCGTTCATGCGCGACGGCAATACTGACAGGGTCGTCACAGTTGACCGGGCAATTCTTTACGGCAAAGTTTCCGATTTGGTTGAGTCCGGAAAATTGAGCTCAACGAATGCCAAGGGGCTGATCGTGCAACTGCTAGCCAGCGACGTATTGCCGGCAGATATCGCAGCATTCGCGGAAACCCAAGGCCTCATCCAGCAGTCAAATGAGGGTGAAATATTATCCATCGTCGATCAGGTTTTGGCTGACAATCCAAAGGCAGCCGACGACGTACGTGGCGGCGAAATGAAAGCTATCGGTTTTCTCGTCGGCCAGGTTATGAAACACTCAGAGGGCAAGGCTAATCCGGGACTCGCACAGCAATTTATTAAAAAGCAGCTCAATATTTGATCATGCAATCCTGGAAAAGAATAGACCCTACGGCCACTACCCAAGTCGGCCACCGAACGATTATTAGTAAAACATTCCTCATGCCGGATGCTTCGACAGCCCAATTCGAGAACTACGACCTTGAAGGCCAGGAATACGTCGCAGTCATCGCCCTGACTGAAGATAACAAAGTTATCACCGCGCTGCAGTTCCGGTCGGGTCCGGAACGCATGATGTATGAACTACCGGGCGGCGGCGTCGACGGTAATGAGTCTCTCGATCGGGCTGTTTACCGGGAATTACTTGAAGAAACCGGCTATGAAAGCCACGAATTTACTTATCTTGGTTTTGCCCATAAGGATTCACTTTTCAATGCGACGCACCACTATTACCTGGCGCGCAACTGCAAGCAATCCGGAAACTCGCAGGAATTAGACCTTGATGAACATATCGAAGTTACGTTATTATCAATAGATGGTTTTATAAAAGAAGCGAAACTAGGGAATATATCGGATACGTCCGGTATATTTCTTGGATATGATCAACTCAAATTAATACAGGAGGAAATGCATGCCTAAAGTTACCAAAGCCGTCATTGCCGCAGCCGGATTCGGAACACGCTTTTTGCCTCAGACGAAGGCCATGCCTAAGGAAATGTTGCCGATTGTCGACAAGCCTATTATCCAATATATTGTCGAAGACCTGGTTGCAGCTGGAATTAGGGATATTATTATTGTTGGTAGTAGCAACAAACGGGCGATTGAAGACCATTTCGATGCGCCAAGCCAGGACCTAATAACTAACTTGTTAGCTGGTGGGGAAAGCAAAAGGCATTATATTGATGAAATAGAAGCAATTGCTGGCCTGGCTAATTTTGTTTATATCAGGCAGAAGGGACCATATGGCCCGGCAACTCCCGTCATGAATGCAGCCCATCTTATTGGTAATGAACCATTCATATATTCTTTTGCAGATGACTTGACAGTGGCGACCCCTAATAGCTTCCAGCAGATGGTGGCTTTGTATGATGAGTTCCAAGGTGGTATTGTGCCGTGCATACGCGTTAAAGATGATAAAGACTTTGGACGCTACGGTATGTTGGGTGGCCAGGAAGTAAGGCATGATGTCATAAAAATGAACTCAATCATAGAAAAGCCCGGCAAGGAAAACGCTCCTTCAGATTTCGCAGCGGTAGGTGGGTATTTATTCACACCTGACGTCTTCAATTATCTTGAAGACGGTATGCGAGATTTACAGCCTGGGACAGAGTTCTACGTTACCGATAGCGTCATCCAGCCCATGCTGGCTGATGGTAGGCCTTGGTACGGCTGCGAAATACAGAATAGCAAACGATACGATACGGGTGATAAACTAGAATATATCAAGACAGTTGTCGATTTCGCTTTAGAGCGGCCTGATATGCATGATGATGTATTGGAATTCCTCCGTACCCGGGTGTGAATTATTTTGCTTAATCAGTTTAGCAATTATGGTATAAACTAACTGCATAGACTGATTCAGTTCATAACAGGAGATACCATGGAAACCGCTACCCAAGTACTAATTATCATCGTTTCAACCGTACTTACAATATTTCTCATTTTCGGCATTGCCTTGATCCTTCTTGCTATCAAAGTCATGAAGCAACTGAAGCTAATTGCCGACAGCGCCGAAAAAGCTGTTGATTCTGTCAGCAATGCTGGTGATATGCTGCGTAACGTATCAGGACCCTTGGCTCTGGTCAAACTCGTCCGCAATGTTGTCAAGCATCATAATTCCAAATAATATTAAGCGATGTACCTATGAATGGATACACATGAGGGGTAGACTGATATGAATAAAAAAGCTAAGCAAATCGCCATGGGCACCATGATTGCCGGTGCAATGGGTTATATCGCCGGATTGTTAACGGCACCAAAGGCAGGATCTCAAACACGTGACACAATCCGTAACGCGACCGACACCAGCGTCAGCGAGATAGAAAAGCAACTCAAGAAATTACATACCGAGCTGAACCAACTTCTTGGCGAAGCTGCCGACGAACAGCAGTCAAATCCTAACAAATCGAAGGATGACACACAAGTTGCTCTGGAGGGCGAAGTAATTAGCAAAGCATCACGTGCCAAGCAGAAGACTCGCGAGATCATTAGTGCTATCCATGATGGAAACGCTGATGACAAGGATCTTGATAAAGCCGTCACCGAGGCGACCAAAGCCCTCAACGCTATCCGCTCTTATCTGAAAAAATGATTTCTTCATATTTGCGCGACCTGTTGTAAATACTGTTCTCGCTATCTGGGCCTTTCGAACCTATAATGGTTATAGATAGAAGGGTATACAATGGCTCAAAACATGCCAAGCGATGCGTCCGCTCGAGTAATTCCTCCGCTTACTCAGCCAGGCGAACAGCTGCAACCAAGTGATTATGTGCACTTGCATAACCACACCCAGTACAGTTTGCTCGACGGACTCACTAAACTACCGGCGCTGTTTAACTTTGTCAAAGATACCGGCATGCAGGCCGTTGCTATGACGGACCACGGAACTTTGTCCGGGGCAATTGATTTCTATAAGACTGGGCATGTCAATGAAATCAAGCCCATTATCGGTATCGAAACCTACGTAGCTTCGCGCAATCATACCGACAAAGATCCGCAGAAGGACAAGCAGCGTTTCCACCTGATTTTACTTGCGATGAACCACAAGGGTTACCAGAACCTGATGCAATTATCGACGACAGCCAACCTGAAGGGTTTTTACTACTTCCCGCGTATTGATCATGATCTACTCGAAAAGTACAACGAGGGAATCATTGTGCTCAGCGCCTGTATGGGTGGCGAAGTCGGTAGCGCACTCAAAGGTGGGGATTACGAAAAAGCCAAAAGCGTCGCTATTTGGTATAAGAGCGTCTTCGGAGACCGATATTACCTGGAGATTCAGGATCATGGCCATCCGGACAACCCGTTGCCGAGTGTTGACCAGGAGCAGATCAACAAGCAAGTACTGCAACTTGGCAATGAGCTAGGTATCGAAGTTGCCCTGACCTGTGACGCCCACTACCTGAAGCACGAGGATCAGGACGCCCACGAAATTTTGCTTTGTGTCGGAACTGGATCGTTCCTCAGCGATGAAAAGCGGATGTCTCTAAAGGACTACCCGCTGCATGTCGTAGAGCCACAGGAACTGATTGAACGCTGGGGTACTGACCATCCTGAGGTAATCCGAACCACCAGGGCAATTGCCGATCGCTGCGACGTCCAAATCCAGCTTGGTGGTATTCTGATTCCAAAATTCCCCGTGCCAGAAGGCGAAGATGAGAAATCATTCCTCGACAAGACCGTCTACCAAGGGCTAATGATGCGTTATATGCACATGCCAACCGACGAGGCCAGGCTGTCAACAATTCCCCAAGCTAAAGAAATTCTTCCAGAAGCAGTTCAGGCGCGGACAGAGTATGAACTTGGGGTGATAGCCCAGATGGGCTTCAATGGGTACTTCCTGATTATTGCCGACTTTATGAATTGGGGGAAAGACCAAGGCATTGTCTTTGGTCCCGGCCGTGGTTCGGCTGCCGGGTCGATCATATCGTACGCCCTCAAAATTACCGAGTTGGATCCGCTCAAGTACGACCTGCTATTTGAACGATTCCTCAATCCTGACCGTATTTCGATGCCGGATATCGATATCGATATCCAAGATACCCGGCGCGACGAAGTCATCCAATATTGTTCAGACAAATACGGCGCTGAGCGCGTGTCTAATATCGCCACCTTTGGCACGATGGCCGCCCGCAACGCCGTGCGCGATGTCGCCCGTGTCCTTCAGGTGCCCTATGCTGAAGCCGACCGCTGGTCCAAAATGGTACCGGCGCCGATTCAAGGCAGACATATACTGCTTGAAAAATCGATAATAGCTGACCCTGACCTAAAAAAGGAATATGAGACTAATGAGATCGCTAAAACCGTCTTTGACTTGGCAATACGGGTCGAGGGCACGATTCGTTCGCATGGTGTCCACGCCTGCGGCGTCGTGATAGCGCCGGATGATATAGTCAAATTCGCGCCGCTTGAAATGGCTCAAAAGGGTGTTGTGTCTACGCAGTATCCAAAAGACCCGATTGAAGAGCTTGGCCTACTGAAAATGGACTTTTTGGGACTCTCAAACTTGACGGTTATGAATAATGCGCTGCGTATAATCAAGCGTGTGTACGGCAAAGTTGTCGACATCAACACTCTGCCGCTGGACGACGACCTGACATTCAAACTTCTGCAGCGTGGCGATACAACCGGGGTTTTTCAGTTCGAATCGAGCGGCATGAAACGCTATCTCCGGGAGCTTAAGGCCACTGAGTTTGATGACGTTATCGCGATGGGCGCCCTGTATCGCCCCGGCCCGTTGTCAGCCGGACTGACCGACAGCTATGTCAAACGCAAGAATAACCTCGAGAAAGTGGTATACGCGCATCCGCTGATGGAAAACGCGCTTGGTACCACGTTCGGTGTGCTGGTTTACCAGGAGCAGGTAATGCGCATCAGCCGCGACGTTTGTGGCTTTACGGGAGGTGAAGCCGATACACTGCGTAAGGCCATAGGTAAAAAGAAAAAAGACGTCATGTCGAAAATGCAGGTCAAATTCATCGACGGCGCGGTTGCAAACGGCGTACCGAAGCCGGTCATTGAAAAGTTCTGGAAAGACTTGCTCGGATTCGCTGACTACTGTTTCAACAAATCGCACTCTGCCTGTTACGGTATGATCTCCTATCAAACAGCGTATCTCAAGGCCCACTATCCGGCCGCCTTCATGGCCGCCCTCATGACAAGTGACTACGATGACACTGACCGCCTGGCGATTGAAATATCGGAATGTAACAAAATGGGTATATCTGTCCTGTCTCCTGATATAAACGAATCTTTCGTAGAATTCGCTGTTGTGCCT
>Ga0136611_10003210_pt1 | contig 11447 bp, 12 predicted proteins | sample AntDrymUQ2232306_2_FD_106645 | JGI IMG/M metagenome (GOLD analysis project Ga0136611, IMG submission 106645) | Polar desert sand microbial communities from Dry Valleys, Antarctica - metaG UQ223 (23.06) | ecosystem: Environmental > Terrestrial > Soil > Desert | place: Antarctica: Dry Valley... | reverse complement strand
TGGCGGGCTGCTGGTGGCAGCGTGTTTGCTGCAGCGGCCGGAGTTATTTGGCGCGGTGGTGTGCCAGGTGCCGGTGGCGGATATGCTGCGCTATCACCGCTTCACGGTGGGTCGCTTTTGGGTTTCTGACTACGGGAACGCGGATGAGGAGGAGGCGCACTTCCGGTATCAGCTGGCGTATTCGCCGGTACACAACTGCCGGCCCGGCGTACGCTATCCGGCGACGCTGATTACGACGGCGGATCACGATGACCGGGTGGCGCCGGCGCACGCCAAGAAGTTTGCGGCGGCACTGCAAGAGGCGCAGGCGGGGGCGGCGCCAATTCTGCTCCGGGTGGACGTGAAGGCGGGGCACGGCGCGGGTAAGCCGACGACCAAGCTGATTGACGAGCAGGCGGATACGTACGCCTTCTTGTTCAAGGCGCTGAGTGTGCCGTACGTACCCGGCGTGTCCGGTGCCCCGAAGGCCGCCGCGTCGCAATAGACAATGGGCGGCACGCTGCCTGCATAGCTAGCTCTCCGGTCCGCTCACGCGCGCATTCACAGTGCGGAGCGGTCGGGAAAGGCAGTCAGATAGATGGCAACAGAGCGCACAGTGCGCCGCGAAGTAACAGAGCAGACGGTTGAGCCCGGCGAGACGGTGCTGTCACCGGATCGCGTTGTGAAGGAACGCGTCACGGAGACGACGACTCAAGAGGTACCAGTAGTGGTTCCGGTGGTACCGGCGAAGCCCGCGGCGACCAACGTGAACGTCAATCAGGATCCGGCCAGTGGCAACCTCAATATCAATACGCCGGACGGCACGCAGATCAACGTTAAGACGTAGATGGCGCGATAGCAATAGCGCGGTGTTGACCGATGCCGCGCTATGCGTCTGGCTTGGAGGCTCTTGCTACAGGTGGGTGGGTTTGTAGGAGAAGGTCGAGGTCTAGCTCGGGGTAGAGGGTGTAGCGGCTGAGGAGGGCGGCGACACCTTGACGGACTTCTTGGGCGATGGCGGGGTCGGTTTTGAAGCCGCTCTTGGATTGTCCTCCGGCTTTGAGTTTGAGGGCGCGGGTGTTTGAGAGGGCGAGCTTGATCAGGCGGGCGATCTCAAGCATCTCTGAGGTGCCCATGCCGAGGGTGGTGGTGGCGGGCGTGCCGAGGCGCAGGCCGCTGGTGTACCAGGGGCCGTTCTGGTCAAAGGGGAGTGAGTTGCGGTTGAGCGTGATGCCGCATTCGCGCAACGCGCTTTCGGCTTGACGGCCGGTGAGGTCAAAAGTCTTGGCCACGTCCAGCAGCATGAGGTGGTTGTCTGTGCCGCCGGTGAGGACGTCAATGCCTTCATCGACGCAGCCCTGGGCGAGCGCCTGGGCGTTTTGGACGATCTTCTGTGCGTAGGTGCGGAACTCCGGCCTGAGCGCCTCGCGGAAGGCGACGGCTTTGGCGGCCATCGCGTGAGGCAGCGGGCCACCGAGGGCGGCGGGACAGCCTTTGTCCACCCATTCGGCGAACTCTTCGGTGCAGAGCACCATGCCGCCGCGCGGGCCACGCAGCGTCTTGTGGGTGGTGGTGGTCACGATGTGGGCGTGGGCGACGGGGTCGAAGTCGCCGGTGAAGACTTTACCGGCGACGAGGCCGGCGAAGTGCGCCATATCTACCATGAAGACGGCGTTGACTTCGTCCGCCATCTCACGCATCTGACGGAAGTTGATGGAGCGCGGGTAGGCGCTGTAGCCGGCCAGGAGGACGAGCGGCTTGACCTCACGCACTTGCTCGCAGATCTGGTCCAGGTCCAGGCGCTTGGTGTGGGGGTCTACGGCGTAGGAGTAGACGTCAAAAAGCTGGCCTGAGAAGTTGTGGCGGTAACCGTGGGTCAGGTGGCCGCCGGAGTAGTAGTCCAGCGCGAGCAGGCGCTGGTTGTGGAAGGCGTGGCGGACCTTGGTCCAGTCTTCACGGCTGATTTTGCTCAGGTCCTCGATGCCCAACTCCTTGACCATGGGACTTTCAACACGGGCGTTTAGGATGGCGAGGAAGGCGACGAGGTTGGCGTCGGCGCCGGAGTGGGGCTGGACGTAGGCGTGCTGCGCGCCAAAGAGCTGGCGGGCGAGCGTGGCCGCCTCTTCTTCGATGTCATCGACGTTGTCGCAGCCGGCATAGAAGCGGTGGCGGGCGACGCCTTCGGCGTATTTGTCGGTGAGGAGGTTGCCGTGGGCGAGCTGGGAGGCAAGTGAGGAGTAGTTTTCTGAGGCGATGAGCTTGAGGTTGCGGCGCTGATCGCGCAGCTCGGCGACGATGGCGCCGGCAATGCTTGGCGAGACGGCAGAGACCTGATCCAGGCTAGCGTAGAAGGCGGCAGCCGCGGTGTTAGGCGCGGCGCCGTTTAGCGTGGATAGGTAGCGGACCAGCGCGCCGCCGGAGGTCTGGTCTGCCGTGTTGTTGATCTGAGGTGCTGCAAGTGTTGTGGTCATAGGTGTTGTCGAGGGGCGGCGGGCTTCAGTATAGGGCCAGGCGGGTCCACGCGGCCGTGCTGCTGGCGTGATGTATGACAGGGTATGATACGTCCATGAGACGAACTATCTATCTTCCGGAGGAACTGGACGGGCGAGTGGAGGAGTACCTGCGTACACACCGCCGGAACCTATCCGCTCTGGTGCGCGAGGCTCTAGAAGAGAAGCTGGCGCCGCGCAATCCCTGGGCGCTTTTGGAGCTTTCCGGGATCGTGAAGGACGGGCAGAGCAGGCCGTTGGGGGAGCGGCCCGAGGACGACGTGACGATTGAGTAAGGTGGAAGGGTTCCTGGGTGCAGCGCCGCCGCGCCTAGTGTTGGACGCTGGCCCACTGATCGGATTGTGTTACGCGCCGGACGGGTATTCCGTGAGTGCCGGTGCTGGGTTTCGAGCGCTCGCGCGCGCCGGGACGCGGCTAGTAGTCCCACTGCCGATTGTGTTCGAAGTGTACAAGTGGCTGCTTCATCGAGCGGGCCCGCGAGTGGCGAGGCTTTCGCTAGTGAGGATTCGGGAGGCAGTAGCGATTGTCTATCCAGCCGCGGATGATCTGGATCGCGCGGTCGAGATAGTCGCGCGTGTGCCGGCCTGGCAAGGCTCGCTTGAGGATGCCATTGTGGCTGCGACTGCACTCGATCTGAAGGTGCCCGTCTGGACGCTGAACTACCGCGATATGGCGGCGTTCCCTATGCTCACGTTCTGGACGCCGGGAGCTGGATAGACGCGGAAACGCGGTAGGGGAGGTAGGGAAGGACGAGTGGTGCGCCCAGGGCTGGCCGTAGGGCGCACCACTTGGAATTAGGTGGCTTTGAGGATGAGGTTGACTTTCTCGTTCATTTCCTTGCCGGCGACGGATGCGGTCTTCTCGCCCGCAAGGACCTGGTCGCTGATCTTGTCGACCTCGGTCTGCATCTCTGGGTAGCGCGGATGCATGGGGAGGATGCGCGCCACCTCTACGTCCTTGAGGTAGACCTCACCGTGTTCTGGCGGCCGGCTCTTGAGGAAAGCATCTGACTTGGCGATTGACTGCCGGGAGGGGAAGAGCAGACCCATGTCCGTCATGGTGTTCTGCGCCTCTTTGCCGCTGATGAACTTGAGCAGCTCCCAGGACTCCTCCTGGTATTTAGATGCCTTGGCAACACCAAAGACGGAGCCGGAGAGGAACTGGGCGCGCTGCTTCTGCTTGGGCATGAGCATGACGTCCCACTTGAACTGGGAGCGCCGGAAGTTAGGCACGTTCCAGCGGCCGTTGTTGTACATGGACGCTTTGCCCTGGGCGAAGTGATTGGACTTGGAGAGGTCCTTGTAAGCCGAGAGCGGCGGGGCGAAGCGCTCTTTGGAGACGAAGTCTCCCCAGTACTGAAGCGCGTCCACCACCGGGGAGGTGTCCATGGTGCCTTTGGTAGGCGCCCATGGGTCATCTACCACCTCGCCGCCGTTGGACCAGGCCCAGATGGACCACATGGCCCACCATGTTTCCATTGAATAGGCGTAGCGGCTACCGTCCGGCTTGTTCAGGCGTCGCGCGGCGTTGCGGAACTCGTCCCAGGTCCATGCCTGGTCGGGCGCGGGCGGCTTGATTCCGGCCTCGGCAAAGTGATCAACGTTGTAGAACATGGACCGGATGGCGATCTCTTTGGGCAGGCCGTAGAGCTTGCCCTCGCCAAAGCGCTTGCCGTCGTAGCGGTAGGGCTTGAGGATCTGAGGGTAAAAGTCTTGAATGTCAAACTTGTCCCGCTTGATCAGGTCGTCAATGCCTAGCCAGATGTTGTTGGGTTGAACAAAGGCGGGGAAGTCGTTGATGGTGCGGAAGATGATCTCGGGCAGCGAGTCGCTTGCCATGAGGGTGGTCATCTTGTCTTTGGAGGACGCCGGGGCGTCGTTCACCACCTTGATGTTGGGGTGCATCTGGGTGAACTTCTCTGAGACCTTGACGTAGACATCAAACTCGGCCTGGTCGCCTGGGGAGGCCCAGGTGAGGGTGATGTTCTCCTTGGTGAGCTGGCGCGGTGCAGGTGCGGTTTGCGGGCTTTCTCCGGCACCGCACGCGGCCAGCGCCAGTGAGGCGCTCATGGCTCCCGTGGCGCCGGCGCCCAGCATGAGGCGGCGGCGTGATGCGCCCACACGACCCCGGCGGCCCACGCCGTGCCACTCTGTCCCGCCAATTCTGTCGATCATGGTGATTGTTCTCCTCGCTTTCATCGTACTGCTTTACGCGCCGCACGACCATATCTAGGAAACGTTACCCCCGTGTAAACCTCTGATGAACGCGATGAACGGTGAGCGCGTGCTGATGAGAGGGTGCACGTGAAGGCGTGGAAATGGTTCGCACGATTGAAGCTCCGTGAGCGGTTGGAGCGCTAAACTGCGGCGCATGATGACAAGGACGCGGGTGGCGCTGGTGGGGGCGGGCAACATGGCGACGCGGTATCACTATCCATCGCTAGCGAGTTTCCCGGATGTGGAGCTGGCGGGAATCTGTGACCTGGTCCCGGGGAAGGCGGAGAAGGCGGCGGAGCGGTTTGGGATTGGGCGGGTATACGCCGATTACCGGCAGATGCTGGCGGAGGTGGAACCGGAGGCGGTGTGGGTGCTGATGCCGCCGCAGCATCTTTTTGAGCCGGCGTCTGAGGTGCTGCGCCAGGGGAGGCACCTGTTTGTGGAGAAGCCGCTGGGGGTGACGACGTACCAGGCGCACGCGCTGGCGGACCTGGCGGAGGCGCATGCCTGTCTGACGATGGTGGGGTTCCAGCGTCGCCACGTCCCGGCGATGACCGAGCTGCGCAGGCGCGCGGAGGAGCGCGGGCCAATTCATCACGCGACGGTGGATTTCTACAAGAGCACGCGGCAGCTTGACCGCCATGCGGGGTTCTGGGACGGCGTGATTGATCCGCTGACATCAGACGGCATTCACGCGGTGGATACGCTGCGCTGGCTGTGCGGCGGCGAGGTGGAGCAGGTCCATGCGTCGGTACAGCGGCTGGCAGTGCCTGGGCCGTTCCCCAACCATTACGTGGCACTGGTAACGTTCTCCACCGGCGCGGTGGGGGTGCTGCAGTTTGGCTATCTGACGGGGCGCAGGGTGTTCCGCATGGAGCTGCATACGCCCAATGCCACGGTGTTTGTGGATCCAGAGGGGGAAAGCTGGATTGTGCTTGATGACGGACCGGTAGAGAAGCGTCTATCAAAGGAGTGGCTGGTGGACGGCGCGACTTCTGGTTCTGCGGCTGCACTTTCCGGCGCTGAGCCGGGACCTGAGCCTGGCCCCGAGAGATGGCTAGGGTTCTGGCACGAAAATCGCCATTTTGTGGATTGCGTGCGAGAGAGGAGGCAGCCTGCGAGCCACTTTGCCGACGCGGTGAAGACGATGGAGTTGGTGGAGCGCATCATCCGGGCGGGCGATTCAGCAGGCGCGGCTCTCCCGGCGTAATGAGGCGATTCCTGCCCCGGCCGCGCGCACCGTGGCGCAAGGTAAACGTAGGGAGGCTGCCCACCGAGCTGCCGGTACGCGATGGGCTACATGTGGACTGGCACTGCCACTCGCGCTGGTCTGATGGTGGTGGGACGGTGCCGGAACTGCTGGAGCAGGCGTCTAAGGTGGGGGTAACGCTGGGGATCAGCGACCACGGACTGACGGATAACGCTCGCCTGCGCTCGCCCGAGCAGCTGGCGACGTACCTGGCGGATCTAGAGCAGTGGCCCGTGCTGCGGGGGCTGGAGATCAGCATTGGGGAGGTTGGCCCAACGCCGGCCAGGGAGATGGATGATGAGCGCCGGATGGACGCAGGTCAACTGCCACTGACCGATGATGTCCGCGCGGTGTTCCCGACCATGACGCACGACGGCGTGATGAATCGATTTGACTATGTCATCGCCAGTCTGCACGCGGTAAGCGTGCCAGAGGGGCTGGTGCATTCCAGCCGTTTCCTGAACTGGCGGGCAGGGTTGTACCCGGCGTACCGGCCGGCCCTGCGCCGCTATGCGCGCCGGGGGTATTTTGAGACGCTGCTGACGGCGTTGGAGGAGACGGCCGCGCGGTGGCCGGTGCGTATCCTGGGGCACTTCTGCCTGCTGCCGGAGCTGGCGAACAAGGAGGGCGTCTATCGGGCGCAGGATGAGCCGGAGCCGGATTCTGAGGCGGCGGAGTGGCTGGATGCGGTGATCCAGGTGTGTGTGCGACACGGGATTGCGATTGAGATGAACAGCAAGAGCCGGGCGCCGCACGCGGGGTTTATCAAGCGGGCGCTGAGCTGGGCGCGCGCTTCTCGCTGGGCAGCGATGCCCATCAGCGCCACCGAGCGGGTGATCTTTCCTATGGACGTCTGCTGGTAGAGCGGCTAGAGATCCCGCCGGACCGGGTGATGGGTGTGGTGGACGTTCTGCGCGAGAAGGCGGCGTGATGGGGCAACTTTTGGGCGCTAGGGGTCAGGAAGGGAGTACGCTGAGGGCATGAATACAACTGAAGCGCGGGCTGCGCAGCCGGAGCAGCCGGAGCAGTCGGCGCAGGGAGCGCAGCGAGGCAACTTCGTCCTCCGCGGATCTGAGGAGCTGCGGACTACGCTGTACTCGGATGTATGTGGTGGGACGGATGAGCTGAAGCGGCTGGTGATGGAGGAGGAGGCGCAGACGCATACCGCGGAGGGGCGCAAGGCGGTGCGTCAGCTGGTGGATGACGGCATCTACATGCTGGCGCGCATGGAAGTGCGGCTGCGGGCGTATCAGGGCGTACGGGATGAGCTGGCGCGGCTGGCGCAGCAGATGCACGAGATTGAGGAGCCGCGGCTGGCGGCGGCACAGACTGAGGCGGAACGGCTACGCACGCTGCTGGATGGCGGCGGTGAGCTACGGCAAGAGGAGCTGGTTGATCGGGCGGAGGAGATCCGCCAGGTGGCGAACGATATGGAAGGGGCGCTGCGCCGCCACAAGGAGGCGGTGCTGGCCGCAGGTAAGGTGGTGGAAGCGCTTCTCGGGAAGCGGCGTGCTGGTGTCGATGCAAATGCGGGCGACGGGGCCAGCGGTGCGGCGGGCGGAGACGCGGCCGATGAGGTGCCGGCCTGGATACCGGAGGCGTGGCTGCCGCCGGAGCCGCATCGGGAGAAGGTGGTGGACTGGCTCAAGCGCGGGCGCATGGCTTTGCTCTCCGAAGAGGAGGCGTCAAAGCTGCCGGTAGGGCCGCAAGGGCGTGAGCCGATGGTGCAGTTTGAGGATGGGGGGGTGATGCCGCTGCGGGTGGTGCGCTGGAACGAGGAAGTGCGGAACTTCCATCCGTTGGGAAGCGATCCGCACCCGCGCAGCCGCTTGTACCGCGGCCGGCATGCCAACCCACTGGCGGAGACGCCAAGCGCTTCTGGCGGGTAATTGCGAGTCAGCCGTGGGACCGCGGTCGCCTTGCGCGCGGTCCCACGGGTCGCGCTGCCGCCAACTGGGTCGCGTCGGAAGCTACGTTAGGGCTGCTTGGAGTGCGGACGCTGCCCGAAGTTCCTGTGCAATGATGGCCAGCGCGTCCCGGCTCAGTTCGTCCAGCAGCGCCGCCGATCCCGCCGGCGATTCCAAACAACAGCGCTTCACTGAGTGGCGCGCCAGTCTGTGGCGCTTGGACGCCGAGCGCACCGAGGGGTGTTGCCAGCGCGGACGATTCTGCGAGCTGGCCAGCGCGGTGTCCGTCGTACGGCCAGGGGTTAGTACGTGTGGCGTTGGCCGTAGTGTTGGCAGTGTAGCGTCGCGCTGGAGCTACGCAAGCGCGGCGCGTGCCGCGTGCTGGAAGTCTTCCGGCAGGGGCGCAGTGAGCTCAAGAGGCAGCCGTGTGATGGGGTGGTGCAGGCGCACGCGCCAGGCGTGGAGCGCCTGCCTCTCAAGCGGCGGCGACTTGGGACCGCCGTAAAGATTATCCGCCAGGAGCGGATGACCCAGCGCGGCCATTTGGGCGCGGAGCTGGTGCGTGCGACCGGTGTGCAGGCGGGCGGCAATCAAAGTTGAATCGGGACCGTACTGGATGACGCGGTACGTCGTGCGGGCGACCTGCCAGGTGACTTGCTCCGGCGACGGCATAAGACCCTCATCGTGAGAGAAGCTAAGGAGGCGCTCTTTCTCCAGCAACACGATCCTTCTTGTCCGGTGCGCGGGATCGGCGCCAAGTGGGAGGTCAATGGTCCCTACTGCGGAGGGATGACCCTGGACGAGCGCCAGGTAGTCACGAGTTAACGTACCGTTAGCGCGGGACCTGGCGAACAATCCCGCGACGCGGGCCTCGCGCGCAAAGACGAGGACACCGGAGGTGTCGCGGTCCAGGCGGTGAACGGGGCGGATGGGACCGGAGCGGTAGCGTGCAGCGACTGCATTGGCGGCGGTGCCGTGCTGTTCGCCGCGCGCGGGATGGGAAAGCTGGCCGGCGGGTTTGTTGACGGCCAGCAGCCAGTCGTCTTCATAGAGAATGGGCAGTGCAAGGCCGGCATCTGGTGTCACAGAGGTGCGTGCTTCTGGGTACCAGGCTTCCACGATGTCTCCGGGACGGCAGTGGACGTGGGGAGCGTGCGCGGGGTGGCCGTTGATGGTGGCGTCACCCAGGCGCCAGATGCGCGACCGCTCGATGCGCGAGAGGCCGAGGCAGAATTTGAGCACGCTGCCTAGGCGCCAGACGGGTTGGGGCCGGCCGGAGGAGGAGGCGTCCGGCACGACGACATGAAAGCGCTTCATGAATTGAGAAGAGCCTCCGCCATCAGAAGATGGTCGAGACTCAGTAGGGATCGGCGCCAGCATAGGGATGGTGTGGCGCCTTGTGTACTCGCGGCTGACGCGTGGTTTACGCGGCGATTTCGTCGTGCTGGATCTGCTCGGGGGCTACCGCGGTCGCGGCTCCTTCCACAACGACGCCGCTGCGGTGGCGGTACTCCACCGTCGTACCTGTCTCATTGATTGGGTTCGTCGGGTCCGGTTCCAACTCAACCGCCCACGCGGCCTTTGGCAGGTAGATGTGGCCTCGCCAGGCAAGGCCGGAGCGGGTAAGGCGAGTAAGGGTCTCCACTTCCGGGGTGAGTGGCGTAGCGTAGCAGCGCGAGTGCAGCCAAGTGTCAAGGCCGCGGAAGGCGCGCACCTTGCCGGCGCGATCTTCAAAAGCCGCGATGAGCCCGGCGGCGTCCTCGTCATCGATCCACCACGAGCGGGCCGAGCGCGTGGCGGGCAGGATGCCGGCGTGGATCAGCCCGCGCAGCAGCTCGTAGCCGCGGCCGAGCCAGAGGCGGCGCGAGAGGTCGCGCACGCTCCAGTAGCGGCGCCGGGTACGACGGTCGGTGGCGAGTTCGGCCCGGCGGGAAGCGGACGACGCCTGAGCGATGGGGCGCACGTCATAGCGCTCCAGCGCTTCTAGACCGGTGAGGGCGGGTTGCACGAGGCCGCTAGACGCGCCAGAGAAAAGAGTGTTGGTGGGATGCGTGATGTCCAAGAAGCAGTTCCTCCGGAGAAAGAGGTGGCAACCGGAGGCCCTCTTCCGGGCCTGCTACGGACCTCTTTCCGTGGTCAAAGTATACCCGTGTTTCCATATTATGTAAGACTGAACCTGCTGCAATTGACGGCGTGCCGAAGCGGATTCCGGGCATGTGCGACAGGACTTGAACGAGAACTTCTGTTCTAGTATAGTGTACCGGGCTGACAATGGATTCTCTCTATGCTGAGGCGTGCGCAACTCACAGAACATTCGTTTGTCTATCTCACTGGAACATAGGCGGGTGAGCGTGCAGAGCGTGCTGCTGGTGGGCACGAAGAAGGGGGTGTTTATCGGGCGGAGCGATGACGCGCGACGCGCGTGGCGGTTTGATGGGCCGCATTGCAGCGGCACATGGGCGTTCAACGATGTGAGGTACGACGCCTCCAGCCAGACCATCTACGCGGGTGGGGCGAGCAACTGGTACGGCCCGGCGGTGTGGCGCAGCGTGGACCAGGGAGCGACGTGGACGCACTCCGGGGTTGGCTTGACGTACGGCAATGGAGGCGCGGCGATCGAGCAAGTGTGGCGGGTGCAGCCGGCGCATGGCGTGCTCTACGCGGGGGTGGATCCGGCGGGGTTGTTCAGGAGCGATGATGGCGGCCAGACATGGGCCGAAGTAAGCGCGCTGCGGGCCCATCCGTCCGCCGATGGGTGGCGGGCGACCAATGGGGGGATGCCCTTGCACACCATCCTGCCGCACGCTCAGGATGCGCAGCAGATGTGGGTAGCACTCTCAGCGGGCGGCGTGTACCGCACGACGGATCAGGGACGGGAATGGGAGCCCGCCGCGCTGGCGCAAGACGCGTGTGTCCATGCCCTGGTCCAGACAATAGACGGCGCGCTGTACCAACAGAGCCACGCCGGCGTGTGGCGCAGTGCTGATCTTGGCGACACCTGGACGGATGTCTCTTCTACACTCCCGTCCCGCTTTGGGTTCCCTCTGGTCGCGCATCCGCGCGACCCGCATACGCTGTATGGGGTTCCCCTTCAGAGCGGCGTGGAGGGCGAGCGCTATGTGCCCGGCGGCCAGATGGCGGTCTGGCGCACGCGCGATGCCGGTGCTTCCTGGTCCGCTCTCACTCAGGGGTTCCCTCAGGAACGCACGTACCTTGCGGTGCTGCGCGGCGCGCTGGCGGTTGACACGCTTGAGCCGGCCGGCATCTACGCCGGTACTCCCACCGGCCATCTGTTCGGCAGCGTCGATGAAGGGGAAACTTGGTTTGAGGTTACGCGCAACCTTCCCCCTATCTACTCCGTCTCGTGTGCGGTGGTGTGATCCGTCCATTAATCCTCCGTTCAAAAATGTCCGTCAACATGTGTCGAAATCCGAGGCGGTTGTTCGCCGTCTCTTTAGTTTCCCTCTTAGTAGGAAAGGAAAGCAGTTCTCATGGGTAAGCGAGTCATGGTTCTTATTGGCACCCGCAAAGGCACGTTCATCGCAGAGAGCGATGCGTCACGCAAGGACTGGCACATCCGTGGCCC
>Ga0136611_10003209_pt1 | contig 11451 bp, 9 predicted proteins | sample AntDrymUQ2232306_2_FD_106645 | JGI IMG/M metagenome (GOLD analysis project Ga0136611, IMG submission 106645) | Polar desert sand microbial communities from Dry Valleys, Antarctica - metaG UQ223 (23.06) | ecosystem: Environmental > Terrestrial > Soil > Desert | place: Antarctica: Dry Valley... | reverse complement strand
TGCAAACAGTAGTTTATGAAAAAGCCATTATTTCGGAACTTGCGTCGGCAAGCAGTTTTTTCAAATTTTCAATCGATACATTCTTATCCTTGGATGAGTATTCACCGTCGAGTGCGGGCGTAAAGTCCTGCTCCTCGCGCAGTTCAGGCAACATCGGCAAAATAACATAATAATCGCCGCGCTCCACCGTGCGGAAACATTCTTCCTCGGACACCATAATCTCGTGAACCTTTTCGCCCGGTCGAATTCCCGTGAAAACTATTGGCAAATCCTTGTCCCCCATTAACGCCTTGGCGACATCGGTTATTTTCGCCGCCGCGACTTTCGGAACAAAGGTTTCGCCGCGTTTGCCGTCATTGATTGCCGCGAAAACCGTGTCCACCGCTTTATTCAAACTCAGCAGAAAGCGCGTCATCTCTTCTAAGGTGACGGTCAGCGGTTGATTTGTTCTGACCAGTTCGACGAACAGCGGAACGATTGAACCGCGCGACGCGATGACGTTACCGTAGCGGACGCACATAAACTTGGTGTTCGGACAATCGCGGTTGGCTTCGACTAAAATTCTCTCTTGCAAAGCCTTCGTCATTCCCATCACGTTAATCGGTTTGCAGGCTTTGTCAGTCGAGATGCCGACGACCGTTTCGATTAGCAGATTGTTTTCACGAATCGCCCGTGCCACATTCTGCGCTCCGAAGATGTTGGTCTGCACGGCTTCAAACGGGAAATACTCGCACGACGGAACTTGCTTGAGTGCCGCCGCGTGAAACACCACGTCCGCATCGCGCATCGCCGCTAGCAAAGAGGGATAGTCGCGCACGTCACCAATCCGAAAATTTAATAAATCCTGCGAGTTTTGATAAATTACATCGTCGGTAGCAGTTTTGCGATGCATAAAATCAAGCCGCATATAATGCTGTTTGGCTTCATCGCGCGAGAAAACTGTGACGCGCGCGGGCTTTCCCAGTTCACCGCCTAAAAGCCTCCTGACAAGTGTTTGTCCGAGTGAGCCTGTCCCACCTGTAACTAAAATTCTTTTTCCTTCTAAATTTTTCATACAAAAGTCTCTTAGAAAGATTAAAACGGACGAGGCAAATTATCAATCGGTCACTTTCGATTATCCAATTATGAGCAAATTGGATAATCGAGGACTTCAACGCAATTTTCTAAAATCTTGTTGAAGATATTGACACCTACGAGAGACAAATTTAGCGAAGACGGTCGGCAGATTTCCGAAATTCCGCTCGGTGAATCGAGAAAGCGTCAACAGGAATGTGTAACGACCGAACATATTTTACACGCTCTGACTAAAGAGATTTTTCGCCTGATAAAATTCAATTTGATTTTTCGTCAGATCAATTAGGTCGGTTTTATTTTTGTAGCCGCGATACCATTCGGCGGTCAGTTTGACAGCATCGTTGATGTTTAATTTCGGACTCCATTTTAGTTCGGTGCGCGCTTTGATGCTGTCGAGCTTTAATAAATTGGCTTCGTGCGGCTGTTTTTCCGTGCCGATTCGCCAATTGACGGGTTCGTTCCAGACGCGCTTTATCTCTTCCAAAATCCAGCCGACCGGTTTTGAATCTTCGTCGGACGGACCGAAATTCCACGCTTCAGCGCAATTTTTTTCACCGTTGTAAAGCCGTTCAGCAAGCGTCAAATATCCCGCAAGCGGTTCAAGAACGTGCTGCCACGGTCGAACGGCAAACGGATAGCGGATTTTGAGACTTTCACCGAAAATGAGCGAACGAAAAACGTCGGGCAGCAATCTGTCTTCCGACCAGTCGCCGCCGCCGATGACGTTTCCGGCGCGCGCCGTCGCAATCAGACAATCGCCGGTCGCAAAAAATGAATTGCGGTATGCCGCAACCGCGAGTTCCGCGCAGGCTTTGCTGTTGGAATACGGGTCAAACCCGCCGAGTCGTTCGTTTTCCCGATACGCCCAGAGCCATTCCTTATTTTCGTAAACTTTATCGGTGGTTACGACGACGACGGCTTTGACGGAATCTGCGCGACGGACGGCTTCTAAAACATTGACGGTTCCGATGACATTGGTCGTGTAAGTTTCGAGCGGCTCTCGGTAAGATTTTCTCACCAGACTTTGCGCGGCGAGGTGAAAGATGATTTCGGGTTGGAAGGCTCGAACGGTTTGCTCAAATTCGGGTAAATCCCGAATATCGCCGGTTACGGAATTAATTTGATTTTCAAGCTGCAGGTTTTCAAAAAGATTCGGCGAAGTTTCCGGCGCGAGCGAGTAACCGCCGACTTCCGCGCCGAGAAGTTTCAGCCAAAACGCCAGCCAGCTTCCTTTAAAACCCGTGTGTCCGGTGATTAAAATTTTTTTCCCGTTCCAAAATTCCTGCATTTACCAAACTTTCCACGGCGGATTGCCGTTTTCCCAAAGATTTTCCAGATACTTTTTATCGCGCAGAGTGTCCATACACTGCCAGAAACCGTCGTGGCGATAAGCCATCAACTGTTTTTCTTTGGCGAGTTGTTCGAGCGCGTCATTTTCCATATTGCAGGAATCACCGGTTAAATAATCGAGAACCGGCGGCTCGAAAACCAAAAAACCGCCGTTGATCCAACCCTCGTGCGTCTGGGGCTTCTCGGTAAACTCGGTTGACGAATCTTCACCGATTAAAAGCTCGCCGAACCGCGCCGGCGGATGAACCGCCGTGACGGTTGCCAATTTTCCGTGCGAACGATGAAACGCGACTAACTCTTTGATATTGACATCGGCAACGCCGTCGCCGTATGTGACCATAAAAGTTTCGCCTTTGAGATATGGTGCAAGTCGCTTGATGCGCCCGCCGGTCATCGAATCTTTGCCGGTGTCAACCAGATTGACCAGCCAGTCTTCCGTCGGTTCGCTGTCGGAGATTTCCGCTTTGCCGTCCGCCAGGTTGACGGTCATATTTCCGCACAGATTGTAGTAATCGAAAAAATACCGCTTGATAACCTCGCCTTTGTAGCCGAGCGCGAGGGAAAAATCTTTGAATCCGTGCGCGGCGTAGATTTTCATAATGTGCCACAGAATCGGATAACCGCCGATTTCGACCATCGGCTTCGGGCGCACTTCGGTTTCTTCGGCGAGCCTGGTTCCCAACCCGCCAGCTAAAATGGCAACTTTCATATTTCCTACTCAAATAAAGATTTATTCGGGTTATGAACGCAGCCGAATTATCGAGGTTTAGTTTTAATTTCTGCCTTAATATTCGTTTTGAGATTCATTATCCGTCCCGCAATAAAACCTTTTTAGATTAAATCGAATGAAACGAATTATCAATCGTTCGATTTCAATTGTTCATTTCATCTTTACGTAGCTTTCGCATTACGTTCGCAGGAAAGTAGATTATATTTAAAGACCGACTCGCTCGATTTTATAATAGTTCGGTGGCGGCGTTTGAATGTTCGATTTATAATTTACAAACCCGCGCGGCAAAGTGATAAGATGAAACTCGAAAAGAAGCGCAACGGCGTTTCCTTAACCGGCATCATACGAAGCGAAAGTTTACAACTTGATTTTACGGAGTTTTATGGCAGATATTGACGCATACAAGGATAAATTTAGCGAGAGCGGTCAGCGGGTTTTAGAGGTTGCGCTGGATGAATCGAGAAAGCGCGATCAGAATTACGTGGCGACCGAACATATTTTACACGCTCTGGCTAACGAGGAAGCCGAGCTTTTTAACGCGACGATGCGCGATTTGGCGGTTGACCCGCGCTCGGTCAAGCTGCTGATTGAAAAACGACTCGAAGCCGGTCGGCAGCATAGCGGCAAAGGCTTTCGCATCGCGCCGGAGACAACCGACTTATTTAAAAAATCAATGGACCGAGCGCGTTCGCAAGGGCGGCGCGTGATCGAGGCGAGCGATATTTTTTATGTGTTGTCGAATGACGAGCGCAGTTTGCTGAACGATGTATTACAGAATTTGGGAGTGCCTGCCGAAGAACTCGCGCAGACGGCGCGGACGCGCATCCGCAAAATCGAGAAAGAGGAGGAACGCTCGCGCAAAAAATATGAATTGCCCTCATATTTAAAGCACTTCGGCGTTTCCTTAAATAAATTAGCCAGACAGGATAAAATTCCGCCGACTATCGGGCGCGAGCGCGAGATTTTGCAGATGATGGAAATCCTCTCGCACCGTGAGCGGTCAAATTCGCCGATGCTCGTCGGCGAACCGGGCGTTGGCAAAACGGCGGTCGTCGAGGGTCTGGCGCGGTTAATTGAATTAGAACCGGAAAAAGTTCCCGCCAGATTGCGCGATGCTCATATCGTTCAGTTGCAAATGGGCGGACTGGTCGCCGGAACGATGCTGCGCGGAATGTTTGAAGAACGCATCAAAGGAATCATTGACGAGGTTAAAGAAAAAACCAACATTATTCTTTTCATTGACGAAGCCCACACGATTATCGGCGCGGGCGCGGCGATGGGAACATCGAGCGATGCCGGAAATATGTTCAAATCGTCATTGGCGCGCGGCGAACTGCGGATCATCGGCGCAACGACTTCGACCGAATATAAAGAATATATCGGCGAAGACGAAGCGTTAGCCAGACGATTTAGATTAGTTAAAGTCGCCGAGCCGACAATTGAAGAGACGAAGGAAATTCTGCTTGGTTTGCGACCACGGTTGGAGAAAAATTATTCGGTCACGATTTCCGACGAAGCTATCAATACCGCGTTGGAGATGTCGCCGAAATACATTCGCAATTTACACCTGCCGGATAAAGCCATCGGCTGGCTGGATACGGCTTCGGTCAAAGTCGAAATTAACGAGCCGACTTCCTTAGTAGTTCGTCCCGAACACATCATCGAAGTTATCTCTCAGGAATCGCGCATTCCGAAGGATATGATTTACCGCGAAACCTCCGACCGTTTTTCCGTGATGGAAGCCGACATCGGCAATCGCGTGATCGGGCAGAAAGACGCGGTGCGCGCCGTTGCCGAACGGTTGCGTTTAAATAAAGGTCCGCTCAAGGATAATCATTTCGCGCCCGACGGCGTTTTGCTTTTCTTAGGTCCGACGGGCGTTGGAAAACCGAACTCGCCAAAGCGGTTGCCGAATTTATGTTCGGCGATGAAAGTAAAATGGTGCGAATTGATATGTCGGAATACGGCGAAGGCACGGTCGGCATCGAGAAATTAATCGGGATGCCGCGCGGTATCGTCGGTTCGGAACGCGGCGGAATTTTGACCGAACAACTCCGGGAAAATCCATACACGGTTCTGCTTTTGGATGAAGTCGAAAAGGCAAACCCGTATTTGATGAATATTTTCCTGCAAGCCTTTGACGAAGGCTGGCTGACGGACGGACGCGGCAAAAAAGTTTATTTGTCGGATGCCATCGTCATTATGACTTCCAATTTAGGCTCGGAAAATTTCAAGAAATACGAAAAGCCGCTTGGTTTCGGCAAGAAATCGAAAGGCGAAATCAAGGAAATTACCGGTGCGGTGATGAAAGCCGCCGAAACGCGCTTTTCGCCGGAATTTCGTAACCGAATTGATGAGATCATCGTTTTCTCGCCGCTGACGATGGATGAAGTCCGCGAAATCGCCAAACTTTATCTGAACAAATTAAAGCGGAATATGGAACGACAAGGCAAAGTTTTCGACATCACCGATCAGGCGATTGATTTGCTGACCGAAAAAGGCTACAGCCAAACTTACGGCGCGCGCTTTTTGAAACGTCACATTGATCAAAAAATCAAGTTGCCGATTACCAATCAATGGACGACGGCGACGAGATTTTCGGTCGAAGCTGAAGAGGGCGAAATCGTCATCAAACCGACGGACGCTTTTAGTCTGAATTAAACCGAAAAAAATACTTTTCGCGGAAAAGGCTTTGATGATAAAATTTCATCAAAGCCTTTTCAACTTTTCCAGCTTTGTAAAAGCTCCGAAATAAGACGTTTGAATTTCGTTCTGCAAACTTTATGAAAAAGTCCCTTGAATTTGTTTCGTTGCTCTTACTGCTTTTTATCGTTGTTTTTAATGTTTTCGCACAAAATAAACAAGCCGACGAGAAAGCCGAAGCCGTCATCAAAAAAGCCGTCGAAAAACTCGGCGGCGAAAATTATCTGCAAGTAAAATCAATCTTCGGGCGCGGAAAGTTTAGTATTTTCCGTGATAAAACGGTGGTTTCCTACCAATCTTTTACCGATGTCATCGCCTACCCGGACAAGGAGCGCACCGAATTTAAGGAAGGCGGCGTGAAAACCGTCCAGGCTAACGCCGAGGAAACGGGCTGGATTTTCGACGGCGCGGCGGCAACCGTCAATGTTCAAAACAAAGAGCAGATCGAAAATTTCAAACGCTCGATTCGCGTCAGCGTTGACAACCTTCTGCGCGGCTATTGGCGCGGCAAAGCGAATTTGATTTACGCCGGCAAGCGTCCGGCGAACATCGGCAAACGTAACGAAGTCGTTAAACTTGTTTTTGAAGACAGCTTTACGGTTGAGTTTGAATTTTCCGACGAATACCTGCCGGTGAAAGCCATTTACAAACGCGCGAATGCCGCCAACGAAGAAATCAAGGAAGAAGACCGCTACGCCCAATTCGTTGACGTGCAGGGAATCAAAACGCCGTTTATCGTTGACCACTTCTCGAACGATCTGCAAATCAGCCGCGTCAATTACGAATCGGTCGAGTTCAACAAAAAAGTCCCCGATGCAATTTTCGCTAAACCCAATAGTCCGAAAGACCTTAAAAAAGATTTGAAACTTTGAAATGCGACGCGCAAAGCGGTTATATTTCAGAGCAGTGAAATTTTTATTGGGAAGATGTCAAATTTTTGCCGTCACTAAATATTTTTAATGACCTCGGTTTGAAATACAAAACAGCTTTTAAATCAAAATCGGCTGCATCCGGCGTTGCGGAGCGTTCACAACACATCATCTTAATTATCTCGGAGGAAAATAGAATGTTTGCAAAAGTCTTCGTCAAGGCTGCGTTTATTTTTTTGTTAATGGCGGTGCCGACCTGGGCGCAAACCAAACTGCTGCGCTTCCCGACATTTCCGGCGACCGCGTAGTTTTCAGCTACGCGAGCGATTTGTGGATGACCGCCGCGAACGGCGGAACTGCCGTGAGGTTAACAGCGCATCCGGGAATGGAGGTTTTCGCCAAGTTTTCGCCGGACGGCAAATGGATCGCGTTCACCGGACAATATGACGGCGACGAACAGGTTTACGTCGTGCCTTCGGGCGGCGGCGAGCCGAAACAACTAACATTTTATCCGGCGAAAGGACCGCTCACGCCACGCTGGGGTTATGACAATCAGGTGATGGGCTGGACGAACGACGGACAATCGGTCGTGTTCCGTTCGCAGCGTGATTCTTACACTTTGCCGATTTCAAAACTTTACACGGTTCCGATGACGGGCGGCGCGGCGACTGCTTTGCCGATGCCCGAAGCCGGTTCGGGCGATTATTCGCCGGACGGCGCGCGAATGGTTTATTCGCCGCGCACCAGGGATTTCCGTTCGGAAAAACGCTACGGCGGCGGTCAGGCGAATACGCTTTATATTTACGATTTGGCAACGAGCGATGCGAAAAAAATCTCCGAAGGCGTGCGGGCTTCGCGCGATGCGATGTGGATTGGCGATAAGGTTTTCTACAACTCGGACAAGGATGGGAAATTTAATCTCTACGCTTACGATGTCCCAAGCGGCAAAACCGTGCAGGTGACGAATTTCAAAGATTGGGAAGTGCGCTGGGCTTCCTCAGACGACCAGAGCCGAATCGTTTACGAACGCAACGGCGAGTTGGAAATTTTCGATACGAAATCAAACAAACCGACGAAATTAAACATCAATGTGGCGGACGACGGCGTTTACAAACGCCCGCGCACGGTCAACGCTCTTCAGGTTTTGGAAAACATCGCGCTGTCGCCGAAAGGCGAGCGCGTTTTATTTGGCGCGCGCGGAGATATTTTTTCGGTTCCGGCGGAAAAAGGCGCGACGCGCAATCTGACCAATTCTTCGACCGCGCACGACAAATATCCGCGCTGGTCGCCCGACGGTTCGCGCGTCGCTTTTATCTCTGACCGCAGCGGCGAAGAAGAAGTTTGGACGGCGGCGCAAGACGGAATGAGCGAGCCAGTGCAGCTCACGAGCGGCGGCACGGCAATGCGTTACGCGCCCGAATGGAGCGGCGACGGCAAGCGGATCGCGTTTTCGGACAAAGACGGCAAAGTCTACATTTACACTTTAGCGGACAAAAAACTGTTGCTAATCGCCGATTCGCCGAACGGTCAAGTCAATGATTATGAATGGTCGCCAAAAGGCGCATTTTTGGCGTTCAGTATGAACGATAAACCTTCTTCCAACAGCGGCGGCTTTAACTCGGTCTATATTTACGATGTAAATTCCAATAAATTAAATCGCGTCACTGACCCAATGTTCAACGCTCAGAATCCGACTTTCGATCCGTCGGGCGATTATCTTTACTATTTGAGCGACCGCGAATTTGCGCCGCAAATTTCGAGCATCGAGTTTAACTTTGCCGCCAACCGCGAAACACTTCTTTACGCGATGGCTCTGCGGAAAGATGTCAAAAATCCATTTCCGCCCGAATCCGACGAAGTGACGATTGCGCCCGAAGCGAAACCGACACCGACCGATAAATTAAATCCGCCGACCGAACCGAATCCGACTCCGGTTGACGAAAAACAACCGCAGCCGACCGCTTCGGTTTCGCCGACACCGGCGGCGACCGGCACGCCGAACGCGGAAGCGGCGAAGAAAAACGCGGCGAACGTCAAACCCGAAACGATTGATTTCGACGGCATCACCTCCAGAGTCACGCGCGTTCCTTTGCCCGCTGATAATTACGGCGGCTTGACGGCGAAAACCGGGCATCTGCTTTATTTCGTCGGTTCGGCGTTTTATTACGGACGCGCTTCCGACCGTCCGACATCCTTACGAATTTTTTCAATGAAAGACCGAAAAGAAACGGTCTTAATGGAAGCGGTCGGAACTTATTCGCTGTCGTCAGACGGCTCGAAAGTCATCGTCGGCAGCAGCGGTGGATTTACTTTGATGGATGCCGTGCCGCAGGGCGTGAATAGTAAAAAAACGGTTTCGACCGCCGGGATGACCGTCGAAATCAATCCGGCGGAAGAATGGAATCAGATTTTTAACGAAGTCTGGCGGCGTTACCGCGATTGGTTTTACGTCTCGAATATGCACGGCTACGATTGGGTGAAAATCCGCGAGCAGTATAAAACGTGGCTGCCTTTTGTCGCGCATCGTTCGGATTTAAATTACGTGATTTCCGAGATGATTTCTGAACTCGCGGTGCAGCACGCCTACATCGAAGGCGGCGATTTCAACGCGCCGCCGCGCATTCGCGTCGCCTTGCCGGGTGCCAGATTTGAAGTTGACAAGAGAGCGAACCGTTACCGCATCAGCAAAATCTACGACGGTCAGAACGAAGAAGAAATTTATCGTTCGCCGCTCCGCGAAGTCGGCGTGAACGGGCAAGTAGGCGATTATATTCTGCAAATCAACGGCGAAAACGTCACGGCTGACCGAGATATTTATCAGCACCTGCGAAACCGCGCCGACGCGCCCGTAGTTTTAACCGTCAATTCAACGCCGACGCTGACCGGCGCGCGGCAGATTTCGTATCGCCCGATAACCGACGAAGGCAATTTAATTTACCTTGATTGGGTGACGGCAAACCGCAACCGCGTCGCGCAGATGACCGGCGGGCGCGTCGGCTACATTCACGTTCCCGATATGGGCGCGAACGGAATTCGGGAATTTATCAAGTGGTATTACCCGCAACTCGATAAAGAAGGCTTGGTCGTTGACGTGCGTGCCAACGGCGGCGGCAATGTTTCGCGGATGCTCATCGAACGTCTGCGCCGCAAAACTCTGGGGCTGAATTATTTCCGCACGAACGATTACCCGACGACTTATCCCGACAGCCCGGCTCCGAGCGCGATGGTCGCCATCTTGAACGAAAATTCGTCTTCGGACGGCGATATTTTCCCGTATATGTTTCGTGAAGCAGGTTTGGGAACATTAGTCGGGAAACGGTCGTGGGGCGGCGTGGTCGGCATTTCCAATCGCGGCGGTTTGATTGACGGCGGCGGGGTCAGTGTGCCGGAATTCGGAATGCTCAACACGAAAGGCGAATGGGTGATCGAAGGTTACGGCGTTGACCCGGACATCGAAGTCGAAAACGATCCGAAATCGGTGGTCGCCGGACGTGACCCGCAACTCGAACGCGCCGTGCAGGAAGTGTTGAAAAAAATGTCGGCAAGCCCGACGAAACTTCCCAATCGTCCCGCCGCACCAGTCAAAACAAATTAACTTATAAAATGGATGAAAGGCGAATTTAGTTCGCCTTTTATTTTTCGCCGATTATAAAATTCAATATGAAAAAATATATTTTGCCCGTGTTGATGGCAACAATGTTTTTGAGTTTGCTTGATACACAGATTTTTTGTCAGACGCAAACACAATCCAAAAACATCGTCTCGACGCGCGAAATGGATCGAATAAATTGGATGGAATTTAAAGAAGTCGTGCCGTCGAAAATCCAAACCGTGCTGCTGCCCACCGGAACTTTAGAACCGCACGGAGTCATTAACAACGGCGCGGACAACACCGCGCCGACCGCCATCGCCAACAAAATCGCTCCCGTCGTTAATGCGATGATTGCGCCGACTTTGCCTTACGGAATGACCGGCTCAATGGAAGCCTATCCGGGCGCGTTTCAAATTACCGAAGCGGCGTATCGCCCGTTCGTCAAACAGATTTTAGAGGGTTTAGCTAAAAACGGATTCAAAAATATCATCGTCTTAAACGGACACGGCGGCGGACAAACGGCGGTTTTAAATAGTATTGCGGCGGAAGTTTCGACCGAAAAAAAGGTGCGGATTTTAGTGATCAATTGGTGGTCGTTCGCCTCGGATGAGACGAAGGAAGTTTTCGGCGAAGACGGCGGACACGCCGGTCTGAATGAAACCGCTTTTATTCAGGCGGTTGACCCGACGCTGGTGCATCCCGAAAGATACAACGCCGATTTAGCGACCGCTTATCCGCTCGCCGGAACGTGGTCGGCAACACCTTTCCCGTCTTCCATTGGGCTTTATCAAAAGGGACAGGGCTATCCGAAATTCGACCAGAAAAAAGCCGATTTGTATTTCGCCAAGGTTACCAATAAAGTTGCCGCTCTGGTCAATGAAGTCGTTCGGAAATGGAATTTAGCCGGTTTGTAGATGTGAATAAAATAGGTTTGGTGGAGGCGGCGGGAATCGAACCCGCATCCAAAGGTTGCGACCGAGGGAATCTACACGCTTAGTCAGTTCTCTATCTGATTTCGTTTTTAACGAGTAAGTGAATTGACAAGACCTCGTTAAAAACTAGCCCGGCTGACATTTCGCCCTGTTTCGCAGACGTGGAAACGGGGCTAGCTTAAAATAAGTTATGCTTCGCAC
>Ga0136611_10003208_pt1 | contig 11453 bp, 13 predicted proteins | sample AntDrymUQ2232306_2_FD_106645 | JGI IMG/M metagenome (GOLD analysis project Ga0136611, IMG submission 106645) | Polar desert sand microbial communities from Dry Valleys, Antarctica - metaG UQ223 (23.06) | ecosystem: Environmental > Terrestrial > Soil > Desert | place: Antarctica: Dry Valley... | reverse complement strand
TCTTAGTCGAACTCATCTCGCCATCACGTTTGCGTTGCCGGTTCTTGGTCGATGGCGCAGCCGCTATCAGCGTGGCGTCAACTATCGTGCCCTGACGCAGCAATAATCCCTGTTGCGCTAACTGCGCAGTTGTTTCAGCAAACAGGCTTTGTGCCAAAAGATGCTTCTCCAGCAGGTGACGAAACTTGAGGATCGTCGTTTCATCAGGCATGACATCTTCTCCCCCATCTAGTCCTGCAAATTCACGCAACATCGGCATATCATGTAACGCTTCTTCCATCGAAGGATCTGAATAACCAAACCATTGTTGCATCATATGAATCCGCACCATCGCTTCCAACGCAAATGGTTTGCGTCCCAAACCTGCTACCGGATAGTGCGGCGCGATCCGTTTCGTCCACTCTGCCCAAGGAATCACTTGCTCCATTTCTTCGAGAAACTTTTGTCGGCGAGTTATTTTGGGTCTCTTGTTAAATAATGGAATCGACAAGCCTAATTGCTTCATCAATGCGCTCCTTACAGGGGGTACGATCTACCGCGTATATTACAAGTTTTTGGGACTTAATCAGAGTTTCCTTAATATCGGCTCCAATCTGTATGGCTTGGGTCAAGTGGGTGGAGATGAGCACCCTACATTGGTTGACTTAGACGGTGATGGTGATTTGGATGCCTTTGTTGGTGATAGTTATTCTTATCGAATGAGCAATGGTGGCAACACAGTATTTTTCGTTAACGTTGGCTTACTACTAGTTAGTACGATAGGAAACGAAACTCTAGAAGGTACTCCGTCACCAAACGATGTAGCTACCTATGTGTCCGCACCATCTGCGGTTACTGTTTCTCTGCTAACTACCACTTCACAGAATACAATCGGTGCTGGACGAGATACCCTGATCAATATCGAGAATCTTATTGGCAGCAACTTCAATTACAATTTGACAGGGGAGGCAAAGCATAACCTTCTTACAGGAGGAGCGGGTAACGATACTCTGAGAGGATGGTCCGGTGTAGACACCATGATTGGGGGATTGGGTAATGATAGTTATTTTGTTGAGAATGCGGGTGATGTTGTTACTGAAAAACTTAATCAGGGGACTGATAATGTCAGTAGCAATGTAACTTATACCCTTCTTGCCAATGTAGAAAATATCACGTTGACAGGCACCACCACGATTAATGGAACAGGCAACTTCCAGGCCAACGTCATCACGGATAATGCTGCGTCCAACCATATGAATGGAAAAGTGGGTAATGACACCCTGGATGGCAAGTCTGGTAATAATGTATTTACCGGCGGAACAGGTAGCGATATCTTCAGATTTACAACTAAAGGCCAAATTGACGCGATCACTGACTATAACGTAGCCAATGATACTATCCAGCTTGAGAATGCGGTGTTTACGAAATTAACGACGACAGGCACATTAGCGGCAGGCCAATTCAGATTCGGCATACAGGCATTAGATGCCAATGATTTCGTCATTTATAACGATGTGACCGGTGCGTTGTTCTACGATGCAAATGGGAGCGGGGCCGCTGCGGCCGTTCAAATTGCTACGATTGGCGTTGGGTTGGCAATGACTAATGCAGATATTGCAGTGATTTAGGAGCACCTATGTTAACAAAATCAACTAAAAATAATTTGACGCATTTCTGACCAAAACATTTAAGTTTCAATAATATATTGCGCAATTGCTGCAAACTTTCTCAGGGAAAAACACTACTATTTTTTATCGAGCGGTAAGCTTAGTAGTCAGCCTAGCTGTTTATAGTAGTTGTACTTATTGCTGACTGCTTATCTGTGTTTGCGCTAACGATGCCCCATATCAATATGGGGCACAATCCGAAGCTGCTCTTAGTTGACGCAGGAAGAATAGATGGTAGGACAATTGTGATTCAATCCACCCGCTGGGTTACTTTTCTGAGCATTCATATTCAACATTTCCAATACATTTCGAAAATAATCAGGATGCCGCGTCCAAAAAATATAATTGGCTTTTAGGGAATCCCGAGCATGAGATAAAAGTTCGTAGACAGAGGGTTCATACCCAATGTAATCAGCCCGGTTATTTTCATAATTTGATTGCCTCACTGAAAGTACTATTGGCAAAATCTCAGAATATTTTAAAAAGTAGCTAGAAACATCTGGTGGGTATATAGGGAGAAATGGAATAAAGTTCTCAGGGGAAACATCTGGCCCCCCGAGTCCTGCTCCCATTTCATTTAAACTTTTAGTAAAAGATTCCATAATTGAACGTGGATAACTAATGAACTGGAAAGTTAACGTATTAGGAAAAGAATTATGCATCTGCTTTTGCACGCTGAGCAGGTTGGCATAATAGTTAATTTTTTGTATAGCAGTAAGTGGTTGGATTGGATCATTAATAGCAGTTTCCGATAAACCAATCCCTTCGAAATAAGGATTGGAATTAAAACGTTGACCTAATGCACGTACTAGCGCGATCATTCGATCACGTACGAAAGGGTTCCATAATTTGATATTCCACCCCAAGTGGTCAGGTCCACCGCAAGCAAATTCTCCTCCTTCAGATTTAGCTGTTCCCAAATAAATTGGTACTGTTCTCTTTCCGTCCTTTGCAAAGTTACCCAATGATGATTTCGTTTCTATAACGATAATAAGGCGTTTGTTCATAGCAGAAAGTTCAGAAAGTCGCTTAGCGATTGATGAAAAATCATATTCACCTTCTGCCCCTTCTAGTTCAGTCCAGCTATAGCGAATTTGTATTCCTCGTAAAGCTGGGGTTTGTTGAAGTTCAGAATATACTTGAGATAAATAGGCAGGTGAATTTTTTCCGTGATCCATAATTGCATAGTAATGACCTGGATGCCATTTAACGGGAGTGTTTACAACCGGAGTTGTGGCACCGATAGCTTGCTTTGATACTCCAATAACTGTAACAATGCTGATTAAGATCAATGATGCGATCAACACAAAATGATATTTGTGACCATTTTTGTTGGGTAGGTTGAGAATAATCCGTTTTTTTTCGACCCAATACTTCAACGGATCAGCGATAATATTCGTTAATGACGATAAGATTTGTATGACTGCAGAAAATGACATGTCGATAATCGATAGTACTGTATGAATATTATTCATATGTGACCCAACTCCTTAAAATTAAAATCGTGCGGCATTCTTAAGATAAAATAATTAACTCTAAACATTTCAGCTTAAACTGTAAGTAAACTCCTTCAACCTACCTTGCTGGTTTTATGGGTAGAGTTGTAATGAAATATGCTCCCATAGTTCAATAATTTGTATTCCCACATTCATTAGTTTTTTCAATGAGTGCCTACATTATCAAACTAATATCAGATTTGTTTGCTTGAACAGCATGGCTTTTCAATTACTACAAACCGTTCCCGAATCTCCGTAACTGGCGCTTAAATTCGGATGGATTAAATACGAAGCTTTAAAATGAAATTTTCTTCAATTACCTTTACAAGTCATTTTGCGAAGCAAGTAGACTATTATTTTTTAGGAAAGAAAGGGATTAATCGTGCTCACTAACTGTGGGGCATACGAAAACGGTATGCGCTCAAATAAAGAAAATTATCCTTCCTGGTTTTCATCATTTAAATCAAAAGATCCACTCTAGTTTTAACTTTTATTGTTAAGCTCGTCGGAAAATTAGTGGATTTAACTGGATTCAATTTTCAAATCAACAATCAGATATTATTTTTTCGGATCAAGGGCATTGTTGTCTATTACCGAGTTACAAGATAAGTAGAATGCGTATGTCAGCGTTTTTGAATGGATACGAATGGATTCCGTATGCCGACCAAGCTTGGAAAGAACTGGGCTAATGATCTGCGGAAAAAGTAGATGAAATTTCAAGCTAAGGTGTGTGTCATTAAATCATGAAAAGAATAAAAATTCCCCTAGAAATACTAACTTTGACAATCGCATTAAATGTACACGCCGAAACGAAATTTGAGGAAACGAGATATTGCTACGGAGATAAGCGTAGCGGTGATGTTATTGCTGCATTTAGACGAATACATCCTTGTCCCACTACAGGATTATCTACCGGCTCATGCCCCGATTGGTCAGTTGATTATGTCATTCCATTGGTTGTAGGAGGTTGCGATTCTGTATCGAATCTTCAGTGGTTACCTAATAAAATAAAGTCTTGCGCTAGCTCTGATTGTAAAGATCGGTGGGAACATAAAGTATATGAGAGGGTTATAGTAGATGAATAATGTTCCAAATAAATTAACAGAGATCTCTGTTGGAAACGGCTGAGTATAGGATAATTATCCCTACTTGGCTTTATCGCCAGAAGGTTTATAGAAAAGGAATTCTTCTACCTCAACTGTCTTGATATATTCTTTAGACCAGTCTGGGTTTGCTTTTCGATGGTGAAAATATAATGCGCCCTTACTTTTATCCTCGAGCTGGCGATTTAGAGCTTTTCGAGCAATATCCTTGGCAGTTGCGTAAGATTCATCCTCTTTAGCGTCATCGGGGCGACCATCGCACCACCACGAGAATTGACAGGCAACTTTCTCTTGACCTTGTTTAACTACTTCACATACAGTTCCCGGGAATCCCTCCTGACCAACCCGATTCATAACAACATTTGCTACGACTTCCATTCCTCCAATACTCATACCCCTGGCTTCCCAATAAATAGTACGCGCAAGGCAGGTAATCGCATCATCCAAAGGTTCATCTCCTTTTGGATCGACAGCTTGTACCTGTGGTTTTGTAATTAGCTGGGCTGGTTGTAGGAGGTGTTTTGCTTTCATTAGATGCAGCTTTCTGTTCCAGAATCCCAGCTTTTTCTTTTGCCACCTCAGCCTTCTGGGACTGATCATCCGCAACTGCTGATGAAATTATTAAAAATGCCGCAAGGCAGGTTACGTATAGTTTATTTTTATATTCTATCATTTTAAATTTTAATTATTTATTAAGAAGACTTAAGAAACTTATTCTTTATGGATTTAGTATCCTACTTCTTTATAGAAATAAATTAAATAGGACATTAGACCCATGACATTGCTCTTTAGTCTTTTGAGAATTCGAGAGGAAATAGTTTCAAGATATTGTTTTTAAACAATACTAAATAAGGATGTATTCTAACGCACTGGATGGAGTGGTAACGCTACCCTTAGAGGATGGAATGGAGTGGAACCATGAAGTGGGAAGTGGATAATGATACTTATTTTGTTAAGAATGTTGGCGATCTCGTTAACGAAAAGCTTAGTGAAGGCACTGATACAATAAGTAGTACGAACCTACACTATCGCGAATGCAGAGAATCTAACTTTGACCACTGTAGAGATGGTCAATGGCACAGGCATCGGTCAGAATAACGTAATCACTGGAAACAGCGCTGCTAATCAATTAAATGGTGGTGGCGGTAATGATACGCTTAATAGCGGCACGGGTGCCAACACGCTAATAGGCGAAACGGGAAACGATATCTTCAAGTTTGCGACAGCTGGGCATATTGAGACGATCACTGACTGCAACGTAGCCAATGACACCATATAGCTTGAGAATGCGGTATTTATGGCATTAACAACTCCTGGTATTTTAGCGGCTTACCAATTCAAAATCGGCACACAAGCGTTGGATGCCAATCTATAACAATTTCATTGGTGAGCTGTTATACGATGCCAAGGGCAAACCTCTGCTGGAGGCAAGCAAGGATGCAGGTATAACTGACAAGAGTTATTACCGCTAGTGAAATATTATGGTGGACTAAAGGTAGATCAAGCGAAGAGATTCAAGGAAATCGAAGTAGAAAATACCTGGTTGGAGAAACAGGTAGCAGAGCTTTCCGTGCGTGAGGCCATGCTCAAGGAAGTTGTTTTGTCTATATATGCAAAAAGGATTTGGTTTTGTCATTTATTTCCATTGCGGTTGGCAATAATAGATTGATTTCTCTCCTAATATCTGACACAACTCGAAAGGAGTTTATTGTCCAAATTTGTTGACCAGGTTTCTAGAGGCTTCCACTTTTAAAACTAGCTAACTCTCAGTACTGAACTTTCATGATTAAAAGATTCAAAGTACACAATACCGATCCTTCCTTCACCAAATCCTCTAATATATGTCAACCACGTCTATCTTCAACATCCGGACAACGAAATCCAGTTTTAGAGGTAAATTTATTCCTGAGAATTTACTTACTGCTATTTATTGTAAATTTCTTAGAATTTCTGCCCCTACGTTAATATCAGTCGTCTCACATGTATGAGTTTGACCTATATCATCAATGACAGGGACTTTTATTTGATTACCACATTCTCGGAAGAGAATATTAATTGGTGTTGATTTCTGTTGAAGAGGAAGAATCCCCGTTATCGTTGTCAAGTTCTGGGAAATATCAGAGACGACCCCATCCCCTTCTTGGAAATTAACCAAACTAGACAAAGTAGGTTTACCAGTTCCAATTAACGAAACATAGGATACATTGGATGGAAGGGGGTGCGAAATCAGGTCATTGAGTATCTTCAAAGCTGTACTGTCGGGTTGCAATTCTTGGATTGCAGTGCTGTCTGAGTCGATATCCCCAGGCAGAAGATTGCAAATGCCAACATTATCAAAAAAGTTGTAAATATCAAAGTTAACGTGACATGCCTCAGCCCAGAAACTGCCTTGATGCGGTGTACCAATGGTAATAAGTTTCGCAACATCTTCGCGATAAGGAATTTTCGTGGTTGAATCGAAGATACGTGCTAATCCCTGCAAATATTCTCTGGCAGCAAGACCGCCTAAGCTATGTCCGATCAGAACAACCTTTGTTGCACCGGGATTATTATCTAATACCGTTTTAATGATTTCCGAAAGCTCACCTCCCTGAACATCAAGGGATAACTCCTGGTTATGAGAAAAATTCAATGTATAGAAATGGCCAGTAGTGCCCGTACATCCATTAATTAGGTTGGGGTCTGCAGGGCAATTAATATTAACAGTTTTGGTATCCTTGTTGTAAGTAGGTATTCCGCCGAACGTCCAATCAGCATTGTTTATTAGATAGTCTCGATAGGTTACCCAAGTATCTGCTGACGAGGCTAAGCCATGAATAAAAATAATAGGATATGGTCTCGCACCACACCCTGACTCTTTCAGAAAATAAGAAAAATCACCTACAACTTGGGGGGAGATATCATCCGGTCCCTGGTAATATACTTGGTTGTCGGCAGAGGAAACGCCTACGTAAGAATTAGTATTAGGATAATGACGATAAGTATGTGGCGAGGAAAATTGCACACCTATCACTGCCGGTGAAAACAAATGGGGATAGAATGTTTGAGCCCAATTCAATAAGCATTCAATATTGGAAGGCGATGTCGTATCATCTTTGATGAGTGAATCATTCGCTACTGCTGTATTGCAAATCGTCATAAGAATTATTAAACCCAGGGCATGCCCTAGTAAAGAAGCACTTCTATTTTGTTGCTTTTTCATTATATTTCTCAAGCCAAATTTAGACACAAACCGGTGCCGCACTTAAGCAGTATAACCATGAACCAATTTGATGTATGTCCAGATGTGGATGACTTAACTGGGGTTATTTTGTGAATGGGTATTTTTAAATACTTCATTGCGCACAATTTTAGGAGTGTTTGTTATCGAACAGATGAAAATCATTAACTAAATTATCATTTACGATGAAGGTATTCACACATTGTGAAAATAGGATCTTTTAATAATCACTTGCATCGATTGGAGAATAAAAAATGATAAGATTTAAGAAAATTCCAACATTATTAACCGCACTTTCATTAATAATTTTTACTGGTGTAGCTTGTTCTGCAAGCGATCCAGCAGAAAAGGAAGCTGATCGCCTAGAAGATAGAGCAGATCAAGTAAGAAAAGAAGATAAAGAAAGTAGAAAAACTACAGAAAAAGTCGGTGAAGCAATAGCCGATAAAAAAGAAGATGATGCTGATCGATTAAGAAAAGCTGCGGAAGATAAAGCTGATCGCGTTGAAGATGATGCTGATAGAGTTAGAAAAAACACAAAAGATTAAATTTAATATTAGTTAGTCATCCTTTTTTGGTTTTAATCTGACAAGAGTTATTCATTTAAATTGAAACTAAGGGTTGTAAGTAACTTTCTTTGTCCCTAACAACTTAAATTCAAGCTCATCCAGGAAACTGCGTGAGCTTTTTTATTACATGGGATGCAATTCTCTCTTTTTTAATACCCTCGTCAGTCATTTGTAAACTAAATCAGCTAGATAAAAAGAAGACTGGGTTGAAAAAAATATAAATTGTTCATTTTGAAGAAAACTTAACTCCTGAACAAATACAGAAAATTAAGGGAAGCTAAAGAGGAAGAACTTGCCACGCTTATTAGATTCAAAAATTTAGTAAAAAATCTATGATAATGTTCTGGATTCAATAAATGGATTATGAATTTGCATTCCTTATTTGGCCTTAATTTAATAGCCTAGCTAGTGAGCTTTTTGCCAGCTTTTCTGGCAAATTCTTTCTCAGGAAATGGCTAATGGGAATGCAAAAAAAATACTCACACAGATTAAGTCGATCCAAGAAGATGGTTATACCATGTGGGGAGATTATGTTTACATAACAGTAGCCAACGCTTTTGAGAGAGTGTCAGGTTTTGTCGCAAACGTAGTGCAAGCAGTAACTGATAGAGTTACTGATTTTATAGAGACTGCGGGTAATGCGATTCAAGATAGATTGAATTTAATAACTAACTCGTATTTAGTAATTCTTTGCGTTAATGCTTGGATAGGAAGTATTATCGCCGGAATAACCAATCTTGTCGGATCAATAATAAAGGGAATATTTGGCATCATTGGCGACGTGTTAGCTGGTTTATTCCGCTTCATCGGAGGAATTTTACTGTGGAATTCTGATCTCTTCATCAAAGGCTGCGTCGGAATTTGTGCGTCGATTACCGGCGCTGCTGTTCTCGTCGCTGGAACGATGGTTTCACTTATTCAGCGGTTGTTGTTATTGCAGAATAACGAGCGACAGTTGACCCAATCCGAGAACGCCCAACTGCGTCGGATTTTCTATAATTCTTTATCCTTGTATAACGTACGTATCATTGAGGGTTGGTGTGGCTTATTCGGGATAAATGATCGTGCGTTCACACTAGGCAATACCATTTATATGAAAAACACTAACCCAAGTTTTTATATGGAGATCCTAGTGCATGAATGTGTCCATGTCTGGCAGTATCAAAACATCGGATCCCGATACACTATGGATGCTTTAGGAGCACAATTGATATACGGATCTAGCGCGTATGATTGGGAAAGTGAATTGGCAAATGGGAGAAATGATTGGGAAAAATTTAATAAAGAAGCACAAGCTGAGCTAATCCAAAATATATGGACATATGGAAACTTGATGTTCAATGGTAATAAAATTAACGGCTTCGGAAGTTTTTACGATCTTCAAGAAGTGCGGTCGCGATTCGGTAATGGTACCACTGAATTTAAATTTAATGGCAAGGATTATACTGCACTCGCTTCATCAGCCGTTGCATCTGTTCGAGGTCACATTAACACTCGCTGTTTCTGAGCTTTCTGTTTTTATGTGTGTTTTGTCTTCACCTTACACGTTAAAGAAAAAGGGGAAAGCGCAGATGGGTGCGGGGAGAACAAATTTGTTGTTATATTAATTTCAAAGGGCACAACTTATTCTTACACAAACAAACTCACTTCACGTGCACGAACCTGCGTTGAGTATCTTTTTTACTTCTTTATTTCTCTTTTCGTTTAAGCATCAATGGTGTGCGATGGTGACAATAATCGATCTACGCTATAATACATTCGTTAGATTAAGTGTTCAGATATACCAATTAGTGAGCGGAGGAATTACCTAATGAGTAATACGAATATCCCGAAAAATACGCTTGTAGTTGTTACTACGGGCACAGAAGCTAAAATTTTCCGCAATCAAAGTGACTCAGGAGATATCAAACTTCGATCTGAAGGAGAGCTTACTCCAAAGAACTTATCTGATGATGGACCTTCTGGCAATCGTCCAACAGAATCATCTCCTAGTGACACGGATGAAGCGACATTCTCTAAGCAATTAGCGGAACATCTTTATAAGTTAGCCCATTTAGAAAAATTCAGCCATCTGGTTCTCGTTGCAGATCCTAAAACGTTAGGTGAGCTACGACCAATTCTGCACCAAGAGGTTTCCGATAAGATCGTTTTAGAGCTTAATAAAACTCTGATTAATTCTTCTACTGAAGATATTGAGAAGTCGCTCGGGGCTGCTATTTGATGATTCAATAAAGTTCGTAATTATTAATTATTTGGTGTTGAGAAAACTAGACGGAGATGAAAAGTCAACAATATGTGACTTAATTTGACTCAATATATTGGGTGTAACCTACTACATATATCGAGCCACAATTAAAAGTCGTACAACCGGCTCCTATCGTTGTTGCCACCTCACCTGAAGAGGTGGTTATTAAAGATCCGGAAGAAACTTTTGCCGGTATCGAATGCAATTGCTACCTAGCAGTAAAAAGCAAAGTTGATTACCTACCGCGTATGGCCGAGATCATTCCTAATGCTGAGCCGTTTGTGGGTGGCGTGGCAGTTGAGTATTTTGGCAACGTGAAGCATGTATCGCTGATAACCGAAGTAAGAACTGATGGAGCTATGGTGTGGGAAAGCAACTATCACCACTGTACAGTTAGCACGAGGTTTATTCCTTATACCCAACACTCACTTGTGGGTTATTGGGTTGCGGGATAAATTCCAGCCTGTATTATTATTACGTAGGTTGTTATAGGGCCAGCCTACAATTTTACGTGGTGGGATTTTGTGTCATAATTTGAGCTTGCAACGACAGCCTCTCGGGGGCTGTTTTTGTTTATATTTATTTAGAATTTGTCTTTTTCAGTCTTATTTTCTCATCAGGAAACGGTGGTAACTCCAAACCCACCTTACTAAACAGATCAGTGAAGTGGTCAATGATAATATCAATGTGACCGATCTTTTTTAACTCTTTGGTGCTGGTAGTTCCCCACAAGGCTTGCTGTAGCTGCTTGCACATGGCGTGCAAGTTTTGCTTGGTAATTTTAAGTTGATGAGTATGCTCGATCACCCGTTCCCACGTCACACCTTGATTCTCAGCATCCTTTTCAATTAAGTTAAACCAATGAAATAAAGCGTTGTGTTGAGCCTCGGTGCGATTTGACTCAGTAGTTTCAACAATTTCAATAAATGCCAGAGCTTCCTTGATTTTTCCATTTTCGAGGAAATACTTTAATCTTGCTTTGACTCTTCTATCCATGATGGTTTGTCTGTGTATAACTAACTGGCGGATTTTCTAGTTGAACCGCCCCGGGTTTGCCGGAGACTCTATTTCTTGAGAGGAGAGAGTAATGAAGAAACAAATTAGATATTCACCGGAGATACGGGAACGGGCTGTCCGGCTGTTGTATGATCACTAAGTGGAGTATGAATCACAG
>Ga0136611_10003207_pt1 | contig 11455 bp, 11 predicted proteins | sample AntDrymUQ2232306_2_FD_106645 | JGI IMG/M metagenome (GOLD analysis project Ga0136611, IMG submission 106645) | Polar desert sand microbial communities from Dry Valleys, Antarctica - metaG UQ223 (23.06) | ecosystem: Environmental > Terrestrial > Soil > Desert | place: Antarctica: Dry Valley... | reverse complement strand
CCAGATCACCTTGATCACGTTCCAGCCAGAACCGCGAAAGCCCGCCTCGAGCTCCTGGATGATCTTGCCATTGCCGCGGACTGGTCCGTCGAGGCGTTGAAGATTGCAGTTGATGACGAACACCAGGTTGTCGAGCTGCTCACGCCCGGCAAGCGAGATCGCACCCATTGATTCGGGCTCGTCCATTTCCCCGTCGCCCATGAACGCCCACACCTTGCGTCCCTGGCCTTCGAGGACGCCGCGATCTTTCATGTAGCGCATGAAGCGCGCCTGGTAGATCGCCATCAGCGGGCCGAGTCCCATTGACACCGTCGGGAACTGCCAGAAGTCCGGCATGAGCCAGGGGTGCGGATACGACGAAAGACCTTTGCCGCCCGTCTCCTGCCTGAAGAGCGCGAGCTGCTCTTCAGTGATGCGGCCTTCGAGGTACGCGCGCGCGTAGACCCCGGGCGCCGAGTGTCCTTGGAAATAAACGAGGTCGCCGCCGAATTTATCGTTCGCGGCGCGGAAGAAGTGATTGAAGCCGACGTCATACAAGGTCGCGGCGGACGCGAAGCTCGCGATATGGCCCCCCAGTTCGGAGGCTTCCTTGTTCGCCCGGATGACTGTTGCCATCGCGTTCCAGCGCACGAGCGAGCGAATCCTGTGCTCGAGCTCGGCGTTACCCGGCGAGCGCTCCTCGCGCGCGGGCGGAATCGTGTTGATGTACGCGGTCGTTGCGCTGAACGGGATGTTTGCGCCGGAACGACGCGCCTGCTCGACGAGCTTTTCCAGGAGGAAGTGCGCGCGCTCCGGACCTTCGTTTTCGAGGACGGACGTAAGCGCCTGCAGCCATTCCCGCGTTTCCTGCGGATCGACGTCGGGAGAGATGTCCTTCATGTCCATGGCGATTGGCCTTTGCGGAGTAACGAGGCGCCGCTGCCGATGTTAAGGCGGATGCGGGGCTCAATCGATTATACGCAAGCACCGTGCGTGAGGCATGTTGCGCCGCCGCAGCAGCAAGGCTTCGGCGGCCGGACTTGAAGCATTTGTACGGCGAAGAAACGAAACAAGCGCCTGTCGGCGCGCGCGTTACTCGTCGTCTCCCCGCAGGCGGCGAAGCTTCGCGCGCTGGACGGCGCCCGGATCGCGCGGTTCCCAGTACAGGAGGTGCCGCGAGAGCCCGCGTGAGAGCGGCCATCCGATGACCGCGCAACAAATCGCAGCGAATGCCACTGCTGCGCCCTGCGGAACTGCCCACGCCTGCAGCGATTCCATCCCGATCGTGCCGGTAACCAGCATCAAAGGGCCGAATAGTGCGCCGAAGAGCCAGGTGTCACGCGCACGAAGCGCTGTCGAGCACTTCTCGCACCAATACGCCGGATCCCAATAGCTGCCTTTGTCTTTGCCCCCGACGATCTGTGCCGCGTATTCAGAATGTGTGCCGCAGCAAGGGCAGCTCAAAACCAGGGTGTGCCATTTCCAGATCTTCACGGTAAATCCCCCAAACGCGTTCTCAAGCCTGTTCATCAGTGTTCTATTTATGCCGGCAGTGCTTCGACGCCGGCAGCCTGCTGCTACTTCCCGTTGACGTCGCCGGTCACGTCCCGGCAGTGTCATGCGTTACTTCGGTGCCATGCGGATTGCGCCGTCGAGCCGAATCACTTCTCCATTCAGCATCGGATTCGCGATAATGTGCTCGACGAGCATCGCGTATTCGTCCGGTTTGCCAAGACGCGAGGGAAACGGCACCTGCGCCCCGAGCGACGCCTGCACTTCACTCGCCATCGCCGCCAGCATCGGCGTTTCGAAAATGCCGGGCGCGATCGTCATCACGCGAATTCCAAAACGTGCGAGCTCGCGCGCAACCGGAAGCGTCATTCCCGCGACACCCGCTTTGGAGGCGCTGTAAGCCGCCTGCCCGATCTGTCCTTCGAAAGCTGCAACGGAGGCCGTATTAACGATTACCCCGCGCCCGCCGTCTGCGTCCGGTGTGTTCTCGGACATAGCTTGTGCAGCGAGGCGGATCACGTTGAAGGTGCCGATCAGATTGATTTCGATCGTGCGCCGGAACGCATCGAGGCCGTGCGGACCGGTTTTTCCAAGCACTCGTTCTGCCGGGGCGACACCGGCGCAATTGATGGCGCCATGAAGTGCGCCGAAACGCGCCGTCACCGCGCCTATCGCTTTGGCCACGGAGGGTTCGTCGCGCACGTCTGTTTCGACGAAGCACGCAGCAGCGCCGATCTCCGATGCAACGGCTTCACCTGCAGAGACGTTGACGTCGAGCACGGCCACCCTCGCACCCGCGCCTGCAAGGCGCCGCGCGGTGGCTGCGCCCAGGCCCGAGCCGCCGCCGGTGACGAGAAATGTGCGATCGCGAATGACCATTGCCGCGAGCGGGTTAGTACGGATTATTCACGAAGGCTTTCATGAATAAAGATTAGCAGACGATCCGCTCAAATTTCGCGGCGAGATCGCACGGTTTACACCCCTATTTCTCGGAGTCGCCCACGCGGACCGTGACATAAGAACCGGGCGCGTCCTCGATCGCGGGCAGCGCGCCGGTCCCGGGCGTGCGTGCCGGCACCCGTTCGCCGCCATGGCTTGCGCTCCAGCGCTGCCAGTCCGACCACCACGACCCCTCGTGCTCCGTAGCCGATAAACGCCAGACCTCCGGGTCTTCCGAGAGCACCTCATGAGTCGAGTAACCGTACTTCTTGGCTGCGGGCGGGTTGATGATTCCGGCGATATGGCCGGACCCGCCAAGGACGAAGCGCACCGGCCCCTTGAAGAGCCGGGCACCCGTGTAGCACGACTTCCATGGCGCGATGTGGTCGTCGAGCGTTGAAACGAAGTACAGCGGTACCTTTACCTTATCGAGGTCGAGGGCCGTGCCGTTGAGTACGAGCCCGCCTGGTTTCGCAAGCAGATTGCACAGATACATGTTCCGGAGATAGTAGCTGTGCATCGCAGCGGGCATCCGCGTGGAATCCGAATTCCAGTAGAGGAGATCGAACGGAAACGGATTGCGGCCCATGAGATAGTTATTGACCACGAACGACCAGATGAGGTCGTTCGCGCGCAGCATGTTGAAGGTGGTCGCCATCTCGGAGCCTTCGAGATAACCGCGCTCCTTCATGCGCTTCTCCAGCGCCTGCACCTGGCCTTCGTCGATGAAAACTTCGAGCTCTCCGGCATTCTTGAAATCGATCAAGGTCGCAAAAAATGTCGCACTCGCAACGCGCGTATCGCCTTTTGCTGCCAGGTACCCGAGCGCCGTGGCGAGCAGCGTCCCGCCGAGACAGAACCCAATCACGTTGACTTCGCGCTCGCCGGTTGCGCGCTCCACCGCATCGAGGGCTGCGAGCGGGCCGCCGTTGAGGTAATCCTCGAAGGTCTTGTCCGCGAATCTTGCGTCCGGATTGACCCACGACACCATGAACACGGTGTGCCCTTCACCTACGGCCCATTTCACGAAAGAATTTTTTTCCCGCATATCGAGGATGTAGTACTTGTTGATCCACGGCGGAATGATGAGAAGCGGCCGCGCGAATACCTTCTCCGTCGTCGGCGCGTACTGGATGAGCTGCATCAAGTCGTTCTGAAATACGACTTTGCCGGGCGTGAGCGCCAGGTTTTCCCCGACTTTGAACGCCGCTTCGTCGGTCATGCGTAGCTCGGGTCTACCGCCGTTCCCGCGTGCCAGATCGTCGAGGAGGTTCGAAAAACCTTTGAGGAGATTCTGCCCGCCGCTTGCAACGGTCTCGCGCAGCACTTCAGGGTTGGTCATGACGAAGTTGGAAGGCGAGAGGGCGTCGATGTACTGCCGCGTATAGAAATCGACTTTACGGGCAGTCTGCTCGTCGAGCCCCTGCACACCAGAAAGCGACGCGTGCAGATGCCGCGCGGCGATCAGATACGACTGCTTGATGTAGTCGTAGACGAAGTTCTGCTGCCAGTCTTCGTGCTTGAAGCGGCGGTCGCCGCGAGCAACCTCGGCCACGGGCGGTGCGTCCTGACCCATGAGCTTCAGCATCGAGCGTTGCCACAACGACCAATAGTCCTGCCAGAGCTTCGCCTGCGCTCCGGCAATGCGCATGGGATCGCTCAGCACGCGTGTCCAGGCTTCGAAAAAAGCCTTATTGATGCCTAGGTCGTCCGATCCGGGTGCTGCCCGGCTCGCGCCTTGGCTGGTTGCAAACCGCGTCAAAAGCTCGCCGCTCTTCGCCGCAATATCGGCGTACAGCTTGGCGAGTTCGGCGGAATCGAACTTGACGTTGTCCCCTTCCTGCTGATTGCCCATTGCCCGGTCCTTTGTTTTTCCGTCATAACGACCGGTTGACGTTCACGTAAAGGCGAGACTAAGATACACCACTGATTCTACGCGACTATGTTGCAGGGCACAATGACGATGACTTACACGATCAGCGATCTCGCGCGTGAATTCGACGTCACCACGCGAACGATCCGCCATTATGAGGAACAGGGGCTGATCTGTCCCACGCGGGAAGGTGTCAACCGGGTGTTCAGCGGACGTGACCGCGTGCGCCTGAACCTGGCCCTGCGAGGCAAGCGCCTGGGATTTTCCCTTCAGGAAATCAGGGAGTTATTCGACCTCTACGACGTTTCGCAGGATGAGCGACATCAGCTCGAAGCCTTCCTGGACAAGCTCGACCGGCGCAAGGCACTCCTGGTTCAGCAGCGTGAGGATATCGAGGTGATGCTTCGCGAGGTCGATTTTTTTGCGGCGCAATGCCGCAGGCTCATCTCGCAGGCACCCAAAGCAGCCGCATGAGTGCCGTGAACGTCAACGTAAACGTCAACGTCAACATCAACCCATGAGCGCCAGTCCGACCTCCGCCTCGGCGAGACGATCGACATGTTGCGCGAAAGCGGGCTCGATTACGAACGTGCGGTGCTGAATGGTGGGGCCGCTCGGCATCATGCGCGCGTGTCTGGATGCCGTGCTGCCCTACGTTCACGAGCGCACGCAGTTCGGCGCGCCGATCGGATCGTTCCAGCTCACGCAGGGGGAAGCGCGCCGACATATATACACGACGCTCGGCGTATGCGGCTTATGTGTATGCCGTTGCGCGCGCGCGGCGACGAGGGCCGTGGCTCTCGCAAGGATTCCGCAGGTGCCATACTCTATGCAGCCGAGCGCGTCACGTGGATGGCGCTCGAAGCCATCCAGGCGCTCGGCGCGATGGGCTACATGAATAAAAGTCCTACCGGCCGCCTTCTTCGCGATGCCGAGCTGTATGAGATCGGTGCAGGCACCTCCGAAATCCGCCGCGGGCTTATTGGACGCGCGCTCTTCGAAGAGACAGAACAATAGACCACTGACGGGCCGCCTATGCTTAAAACAGGGCTGTGTGAGACGTTGGGAATACAGGTTCCCATCATCCAGGCGCCGATGGCCGGCGGCGTCACCACGCCGGAGCTCGTCTCCGAAGTTTGCAAAGCAGGCGCGCTGGGGTCTTTCGGATTCGCCTACACACAACCTGAAACGATGCAGCGCGACGCCGAGCTCGTGCGTGAGCGGACGAAGGCGCCCTTCAACCTCAATCTTTTTGCGTCGAAGGCTTTGGGGGCAATCGAAGACGCGGAGCAGCGTTCGGCCATCGATGCCGTAGCGCCGTACTTCGAGGAGCTTGGTTTGAAGCGGCCGCAGCCGATACGGGCTCCTTTCGCGCCGGATATCAATGCGCAGCTTGCCGCGATCGAGTCGATTCGGCCCGCGGTCTTTACCTTCCATCTGGGTGAAATCGAAGGCACACGCCTCGCACACCTGCGCGCGCAGGGTATTCGCATTGGCGGCAGCGCGACGTGCGTTGCAGAAGCCAAACACCTCGAAGCACTCGGTGCGGACTTCATCGTGGCGCAGGGCACCGAAGCCGGCGGCCATCGCGGAACCTATATGCGCGACCCGTACGAAGCGATGACCGGAACGCTCGCACTGGTGCGCCTCATCGTGCGTGCGGTGCGCATACCTGTCGTTGCAGCTGGCGGCATCATGGATGGGGCAGGCATCGCTGCGGCGCTTGCACTCGGGGCCGAAGCCGCTCAGTTGGGAACAGCTTTCGTGACCTGTCGCGAGAGCGGCGCACCGCTCGTGCACAAGGCTGCAATCCTGGGCGCCGCCGACGACGACACACTGATTACTGAAAAATTTTCCGGCAAGCCGGCGCGCGGCATCGCGAATCGCTATATGCGCGAGATGCGCGATGCACCGACGCTGCCTTTCCCCGCCCAGAACACGCTCACCGGACCGCTGCGCGCAGCTGCGGCTAAGGCAGGGTCGAGCGACTTCCCGTCTCTGTGGTCGGGTCAGGCCGCGGCACTCGCGCGGGAGCTCCCTGCCGCGGAGCTCGTGGCGACGCTGCGCGACGAGACGTTGGCGGCACTGACGCGCCTCAGCGCGCTCCGAGGCTGAAAGCACCCTCAATGACATCGGATCCAGTGATCATCGCGTCCGCAGCACGCACGCCCATGGGTGGATTTCAGGGCGCGCTCGAGTCCCTCGCCGCACATGAGCTCGGGGCCGCTGCAATTCGCGCCGCGGTGGAGCGCTCCGGCGTCGCACCCGATGACGTCGACGAAGTCATCATGGGTAACGTTCTTTCCGCAGGTCTGGGGCAGGCGCCGGCGCGGCAGGCCGCCCGTGCCGCAGGACTTCCGGATGCGACCGGATGCACGACGATCAACAAGGTGTGCGGCTCGGGAATGAAAGCCGCGATGCTCGCCGCTGACATGATCACGATTGGAACGAACCGGATCATGGTCACCGGCGGCATGGAAAGCATGTCGAACGCGCCCTATCTCCTGCCGAAAGCGCGCGGAGGCTTTCGCCTGGGGCACGGCGAGATCAAGGACCACATGTTCCTCGACGGCCTCGAAGACGCCTACGATCCGGGCCGGCTCATGGGTACCTACGCCGAAGACACCGCGAGCAAATATGGCTTCACTCGCGAAGCGCAGGATCGCTACGCGATCGATTCGCTGACGCGAGCGCAGGATGCGGTGCGCTCCGGGCGGTTCCGTGCTGAAATCGTGGCCGTCAGCGCGCGCGGCGGTGCGGCGCCTGTGCAGGACGACGAGCAACCACTGAAAGGAAACGCAGACCGCATACCTCAGCTCAAAGCGGCCTTTCGCAAGGACGGCACGGTGACCGCGGCGAATTCGAGCTCGATTTCCGATGGCGGCGCTGCGATGGTGCTGATGCGCATGTCGGAGGCCGAGCGACGGGGGCTGACGCCGCTCGCACGTATCGTGGGGCACGTCACGCATTCGCAGGCGCCCGCGTGGTTCACTACTGCGCCCATCGACGCCATTCGAAAGCTGTTCGAAAAAACCGGCTGGGACGCGGCTTCAACGGACCTCTTCGAAATCAACGAAGCGTTCGCCGTCGTTGCAATGGCGGCGATCGAAGATCTCGGTCTTACGCACGGGCGTGTGAACGTAAACGGCGGCGCATGCGCGCTCGGCCATCCGCTTGGGGCATCAGGCGCACGCATCATCGTGACGCTGCTGCATGCGCTGGAACAGCGAAAGGTGAAACGCGGCATCGCAGCGCTGTGCATCGGCGGCGGCGAAGCGACGGCCATGGCGCTGGAAAGAATCACCTGAACGCGTTTCCGGGTAAGTGCATCGCGCCCGCCAAACGTGGTAGCAGTCAAAGAGACCGAGGGAGCGCGAGTGGCTGAGTCGATCGACGGTTACGAAGAAGCGATTGCTTTCTACTTCGATTTTTCGTCACCCTACGGCTACTTTGCGGCAACCAGAATCGACGACATTGCCGCACGGCACGACCGCTCGGTTACGTGGCGCCCGATCCTTCTCGGCGCAGTATTCAAGGTCACCGGCCAGCAGCCGCTGCCGACGATCCCGATCAAAGGTGCCTATGCAAAGCACGACGTCGAGCGCACGGCGCGGCTTTTCGGACTGCCCTTCAAGCTGCCGGCGAAGTTTCCCATTGCAAGCACTGCAGCGTGCCGTGCTTTCTATGCGATCAGCGATCACGACCCGGAGCTTGCGAAGCGGCTCGCGTTGGCGCTGTATGTGGCGTACTTCGCGGAAGACCGCGACATATCCACACCGGAGGTGACACTCGATGTTGCTGCAGAGCTCGGCATCGCACGGGCCGAGCTCGCCCGCACCCTGAACGAGCCGGCGCTGAAGGACCGCGTTCGCGGCGAAGTCAATGATGCAATTACGCACGGGGTCTTCGGCTCGCCGTATTTCATCATCGACGGCGAAGCGTTCTGGGGCTGCGACAGGCTCGACCAGGTGGAGCGCTGGCTATCTACCGGCGGCTGGTAGCCGCGACGCGGCAATGAACCGAGCGGCTCGGAGAACATACGCAGGGGACTCAAGGTCCCCCTTCCTCCGGGAGGAGGCGGAGAACGTATAGGTGGGACCCAAAGGTTCCCCTCCGTAACTGCCTCTCCTATAGTTAATGATGGCGAACAAATGAGTGGTGAAGTGAAAGAGAAGCTGGAAGCGGTTCAGGCTGACATCGTAACGCTCGACGTCGACGCGATCGTCAACGCGGCGAACACCACCTTGCTCGGCGGCGGTGGGGTGGATGGCGCGATTCACCGTGCGGCAGGGCCCGAGTTGCTCGCAGAGTGCCGCACGTTGGGCGGCTGTCCAACCGGTGAGGCGCGGATCACGCGCGGCTATCGGCTGCCCGCGCGTCACGTCATTCATACAGTCGGCCCGGTTTACCGCGACGGCAGGCACGGTGAGCCCGCGTTGCTCGCTTCGTGTTATCGCGAAACGCTCGATCTCGCTGCAAGGCAGGGCTTACGGACGCTCGCAATCCCTGCTATCAGCTGCGGCGTTTATGGTTATCCACTTGCAGCCGCGGTCGGGATCGCCGTGCGTGAATGCACTGAAGGTCTGCGTCGTCATCCCGAGCTCGAAACCATCACTTTCGCGTGCTTCGGCGAGCCCATGTTCCAGCTTTATCGAAGCGCGCTTTCGAGCTCGCTGAATCCGCTTTCCAGATGACTCGAGCTTTCGCCACTCGCGGCTCACGGCGTATACGAAGAAACGGTTCCGGCCGCGGGGCTCGTTACGGGCATCCGCACGGTCAGCGGACAACGCTGCGTGATTGTCGCGAACGACGCCACGGTCAAAAGCGGCACGTACCTCCCGCTCACCGTAAAGAAGCATCTTCGCGCGCAGGAGATCGCGGCGGAGAACCACCTACCTTGTATTTTTACCTCGTCGATTCCGGTGGCGCGCAGACGACCTTCGGCGTCTTTCGAATGTAGAATCCGCCCCCATGACTGACAAAGTGTTGACGCGTATAGACGACCACGGCAATGCCACCGTGATGCTCAACCGGCCGGAGGTCCACAACGCGTTCGACCCGGAGATGGTTGAAGCGCTTACGACCGCGCTGGGAATCCTGGAGAACGACGCGGACGTGCGCGCAGTGGTGCTTCTTGGCGCAGGCGCGAGTTTCAGCGCCGGGGCCGATATCGGCCACATGAAAAAAAGCGCGCGTTTCAGCGCGAAACAGAACTATGAATCGGCGCTCGAAATCGCGCGCATGCTCCATAAGCTTTACACGCTGACTAAACCCACCATCGCGTGCATACGGGGTGCAGTACGAGGCGGCGGCCTCGGGCTCGTGGCCGCATGCGATATTGCAATCGCATCGCGCACCGCGACCTTTCGACTTTCCGAAGTGAAGCTCGGCATCATTCCAGCGATGATCAGCCCCTACGTATTGGCGGCAATGGGTGGGCGCATGGCTCACCGTTACATGATGACGGGCGAAGAATTCGACTCGGCCGAAGCGTACCGGATCGGGTTCGTGCACGACATCTGCGAGGACGACGAGCTGAGTACCAAGGTCGGGCAGATCCTCGCGCACCTTTACACGAGCGGGCCCAAGGCCCTTGCGGCAGTCAAGGCGCTGATCCCGCCGGCCGCACACGCACCCATATCCGACGAAACCGTTGAGGCGACCTCGCGGCTCATTGCGGAGCTCCGCGGCACACCGGAAGCACAGGAAGGGCTGACTGCTTTCCTGGAAAAACGGAGCGCGGCTTGGACGAGCCCCCGCACAAAAACCAGTAAGCGTCCGGCGCGCAGGAAACGGTGAGGGCGGCGCGCGCTCGAGTCCGGGGGCTTTTCCGCTGTATGCCCTCGTGCTTTACGTAAGCGCCCTCTTCGCGTTCTGTTGAGTCGTCAGGTCGCGTCTGGGCCCGACGATTTTTCCAATGGCCCGGCGCGCTAAAATAGTCGCGTGAATCCGCCCCGCAAAGTAAAGCTCGTCGAAGTCGGCCCGCGAGACGGCTTGCAGAACGAGTCGCAGCCGGTGTCAGCCTCGGCGAAGATCGAGCTCATCGATCGATTGACCGATGCCGGACTACCCGTCATCGAAGCAACCGCATTCGTGTCGCCCAAGTGGGTGCCGCAAATGGCTGACAACGCCGAGGTCATGGCGGGCATCCGCCGCAGGGCGGGTGTGGCGTATCCGGTGCTCGTGCCGAACCGCAAGGGGCTCGACGCTGCGATTGCTGCGGGTGCCGACGAAGTGGTTGTCTTTGGTGCTGCCACGGAAAGCTTTTCGAAGCGCAATACGAACTGTTCGATCAGCGACGGCCTCGAGAGATTCGCTGAAGTGTGCAGGCTCGCCATCGCGCGCGGGCTCAAGGTGCGGGGCGACATTTCGGTGTGTCTCGGCTGCCCTTATGAAGGGGAAGTGAGCCCCGACGCCGTGGTGCGCGTCGCGCGCGAGCTCGATGCAATGGGCTGCTACGAGATCACGATTTGCGACACGATAGGCACAGGAACGGCAGGGTCAACGCGCCGCGTCATCGAGGCTGTTGCTAAGCACGTAGCCATCGATCGCCTCGCAGGACACTTTCATGACACGTACGGCCAGGCCGTTGCGAATGTTTATGCCGCGCTCGAATGCGGCGTGGCAACGTTCGACAGCTCGGTCGCGGGACTCGGTGGGTGTCCTTATGCGAAAGGCGCTACGGGCAACGTCGCGACCGAGGATGTGCTCTACATGCTGAATGGCGTCGGCATTGAAACCGGCGTGGACCTCGATAAGCTGGTCTCTGCCGGCGCGTATATCTGCGGCGTTCTGGGACGCCCGACAAGCTCGCGAGTCGCGAAAGCGCTCGCAGCGCGCCCCGCGTAGCGAGGTTCACAGGATGCCTCTATCTTCCGCAGCACCGCGCAAGCTCATCCACACCCGGGCGATCGAAGTCAAAGGGTTTGAGCGCGAGGATGGCCTGTGGGACATCGAAGCGGAGTTGGTGGATACCAAAAGCCACGCGCACACGCGGCGGCATGGCGGTAGCGAGCGGCGCCCCGGTGAGCCGGTCCACCATATGTGGCTGCGGCTCACCATCGATCTCGACATGCAGATTCACGACGCGGAAGCGGCAACGGACGTTGGGCCTTATCCCTTTTGCGGCGACATCACCCCGCGCTTCAAGTT
>Ga0136611_10003206_pt1 | contig 11457 bp, 9 predicted proteins | sample AntDrymUQ2232306_2_FD_106645 | JGI IMG/M metagenome (GOLD analysis project Ga0136611, IMG submission 106645) | Polar desert sand microbial communities from Dry Valleys, Antarctica - metaG UQ223 (23.06) | ecosystem: Environmental > Terrestrial > Soil > Desert | place: Antarctica: Dry Valley... | reverse complement strand
GCACCCCTGTGGCCAGGATCTGGCTGATCTGGTCGAGGTTGCCCTTGATCCCGGCCGCTTCGAGTAGGGAGCGGATGCCCCCGTCGACGTCGGGTTTGGGCGGTGGGGTGGCATCGGGCACGGTGGGGTCGGTCATGGCCCCGTCAGCCTGACAGGTCGCCTGGCAGGTGCGACCGCCACGGCCCGTCGGCCGTGACATGAGGGGTTCGTCACACCGGTTGGGGGCTGGCGCCGTAGATCGTGGTGCGCTGTTCCAGGCGGCGGCCGAGGGGGGCGACCAACGCCGCGAACGCGGCTTCATCCATGCCCTGGCCGTGACTGGCGCCGGCGGCCCGGGAGATGTTCTCGTCGATCAGGGTGCCGCCGAGGTCGTTGACCCCGGCCTGGAGGAGCTGGCGCACGCCGCCCACCCCGAGCTTCACCCAGGAGGCCTGGATGTTGTCGATGAAGCCGTGGTAAGCGATCCGGCCCACTGCGTGCATGAGGACGACCTCGCGCCAAGTGGGCCCGCGACGGGCGTTGCGCTGAAGGTAGATGGGCGAGGCCATGTGCACGAACGGGAGCGGCACGAACTCGGTGAAGCCACCGGTCTCGGCCTGCAGATCGCGGGTGCGGATGAGGTGGCGGGCCCACGAGCGGGGATGTTCGATCGAACCGAACATGATGGTGACGTTGGACCGCAGGCCCACTTCATGGGCGGTCCGGTGGGCGTCGAGCCACTCCTCGGTGTTGACCTTGTCGGCGCAGAGCACGGCGCGGACCTCGTCGTCGAGGATCTCCGCCGCCGTGCCCGGCAGGGTGGCCAGGCCGACGTCCATGAGGCGCCGCAGGTATTCGGCCAGCGGCTCACCGAGGCGCTTCGCCCCCTCGGTGACCTCCAGCGCGGTGAAGCCGTGGACGTGCATGTCGGGAACGGCCGCCTTCACCGCCCGGGTGACGTCGATGTAGTAGTCGCCGTCGAACTTGGGGTGGATGCCGCCCTGCAGGCAGACCTCGGTGGCCCCCATGGCCTCGGCCTCCACCGCCCGCTGGGCGATGTCGTCCAGGGTGAGGAGATAGGGCGTGCCCCGCAGGTTCAGCGAGAGCGGACCCTTGGAGAAGCCGCAGAACCGGCACTTGAACGTGCAGACGTTGGTGTAGTTGATGTTCCGGTTGGAGACCCATGTCACGGCGTCTCCCACCACCCGGCGGCGTAGCTCGTCGGCGAGGTCGACCACGGCGCCGACCTCGCGGCCCCTGGCTGCGAAGAGGGTGACGATCTCGTCCTCGCCGGGCACCTCACCAGCCTGGACACCCTGAAGGACCTCGGCCACGGCGCCGCGAGCCCCGGCGCTGGTCACCGGGACGAGTGCCGGCGGGTCGGCCTCGGTGCCGACGTACCACTGGCTGGACCGTCGGCCCACCAGGACCACCTCGGCGCCGTCGCCGACGTTGCGAGCCTCGCCCACGCTCTGGGGGTAGACAGCACCGGGGTCGTCGCGGGCCAAGCCCTCGGCATCGGAGCGGTCCTGCACAGCGAAGTGCAGGTCGGCGTGCAGCCACTCGGAGGGCCGTATGGCGTAGGTGGGATAGATCGTGAGCCGGGGGGCGAGCTCGAAGCCGGCGTCCTCGGTGACCTTCCGCAGGCGCTCACGATCGGGCCAGGGGCGTTCGGGGTTGACGTGGTCGGCGGTGACGGGGGAGACGCCACCCCAGTCGTCGATGCCGGCTTCGAGCAGCACTCCGAAGTCGTCCGACAGGTTCGGTGGCGCCTGGAGGTGGATCTCCCCGGGCAGGATCAGCCGGGCCAGCGCGATGGCATCGAGGAACGTGTCGGGCGGGCACGGGGCAGCACCGTGCATCGCGGTCGATGCCTTGGGCAGGAAGTTCTGGACGATCACCTCCTGCACATGTCCCCAGCGGGCGTGGCTGGCGGCGATGGCCTCGAGCGCCTCGATCCGGTCGATCCGGTCCTCGCCGAACCCGACCAGGATCCCGGTGGTGAACGGGATCCGGAGCTCACCGGCCGCCTCCAGCGTGGCCAGGCGCCGGGCCGGGGCCTTGTCCGGGCTGCCCCAGTGGGCGTCGAGGTCGTCCCGGAGCGACTCGATCATCATCCCCTGCGACGGGGCGACCGCACGGAGCGCCTCGAGCTCGTCGATGTGGAGGGCACCGGCATTGGCGTGGGGGAGCAGGCCGGTCTCGTCGAGCACCAGCCTGGCCATGGCGACCAGGTAGTCCACCGTGGATCCGTAGCCGTGCTCGGCCAGCCATGCGGCGGCCACCGGGTAGCGCTCCTCGGGCCGTTCCCCGAGCGTGAACAGCGCTTCGTGGCAACCAGCCGCGGCCCCCTGGCGGGCGATCCGCAGCACCTGTTCGGGGGTGAGGTACGGCGCGTCCAACCGGGCCGGTGGCTGCGCGAAGGTGCAGTACTTGCACCGATCGCGGCACAGCATGGTGAGCGGGATGAACACCTTGGGCGAGAACGTCACCCGGGTGCCGTGGTGACGGTCGCGGATGGTTCGGGCCTGCGCCATCAGTTCGGGCAGCGGCAGATCCCTGATCAGGCCGGTGGGGAGCGGCATGGGCGGCACCCTACCGGCGCCCCGACGGCGAACGACACGTCGCCGGAGCCTGCTCGCACACCATCACGAGGGAAGGAGGGACGCCGCCGCCTGGTCCACCAGCCAGACCACCTGCTCGGCTTCGATGCGCGCCGCCGGGAGGTCGTCTCCGTTGGCCACGGCAGCCAGCGTCTCGGCCTTCGCCGCCCCGGTCACCGTGACCACCACCAGGTTGGCCCGGGCGATCCCGCCGAGGGTGAGCGTCATCCGGGAGTAGGGGTTGGTCCCGGTGGGGTCGTCGTTCATCGTGACCAGCCGCCCCGGGTCGGCATCGAGGGCGGCCGAGTCCGGGAACAGCGATGCCGTGTGCCCGTCGGCGCCCATGCCGAGGTGGACCATGTCGATGCGTCCGAGGTCGCCCAGGCGGAGCTGGTACGGATCGGGCCCTTCGGCGCAGCGCATGAGGTAGGTGGCGTTGGCGGCACCCACCCGATCGAGCAGGGCGTCTCGAGCGAGGCGGTAGTTGGAGTCTTGGTGGTCGTGGGGCACGCAGCGCTCGTCACCCCAGTACACATCGACCTTCCACCAGTCGATCTGGCTCCCGGCCGCGGTGGCCAGATGTTCGTAGCAGGCCCGCGCGGTCCCGCCGCCCGAGAGAGCGAGCGAGAACGTGCCGAGGGGGCGACCACGGAACGCGTCGATGACGTGGCCGGCAAACGCCGACGCCACGTCATCGACGATCACCAGCTCGCCGGGGATCGCCACAGGGTCTAGGCCTCTTCGCTCAGTGCGTTGGCCTTCTCGTCCAAGGAGGAGATGAGCTCGTCAAAGGCTTTGGCGAACGACGCCACGCCTTCGTCCTCGAGCTGACGGGTGACGTCGTCAAGGTCGATGCCCACCGCAGCAAGGTCGTCGAGCACCTGGCGGGCGGCGTCGAAGTCGGCGTCGGCTGTGCGAGCGAGGGTGCCGTCCTGATCGAAGTCCTCCAGGGTCGCCTCGGGCATGGTGTTGACCGTGTCGGGGGCGATGAGCGAATCCACGTAGAGGGTGGTGGGGTAGCTGGGATCCTTGGTCGACGTCGACGCCCACAGGGGACGCTGCACCTTGGCCCCCTTGGCGGCCAGGGCCTCCCAACGGGCGCCCGAGAACTTCTTCCCGAACAGCTCGTAGGCCAGCTGGGCGTTGGCCACTGCCGCCTTGCCCTTGAGGGCGAGGGCCTCGGGGGTGTCGATGGCGTCGAGGCGCTTGTCGACCTCGGAATCGACACGGCTCACGAAGAACGAGGCGACGCTCGACACTGCCTCCAGCGCTCCATCATGGGCTTCGAGACCGGTGAGGTAGGCCTCGATGACGTCCTCGTAGCGGTCCAGGCCGAACAGGAGGGTCACGTTGACGCTCTTGCCTGCGGCGATCACCCGCTGAATGGCCGGCAGGCACTCAGCGGTCCCCGGGATCTTCACGTACAGGTTCGGCTCCCCGATGCGGGTGTGCAGCTCGAGCGCGGAGGCGGCCGTGCCCTCGGCGTCGCGCGCCAGCGACGGAGCGACCTCGATCGACACGAAGCCGTCGACTCCGTCGCTGTCGTCGTAGATGGGCCTGAACAGCGCCAGTGCCGCCTCGATGTCGGTCACGGCCATGGTCCAGAAGATGTCCTCCGCCGAGGCGCCCTGGGCGATGAGCGACGAGAACTGGTCGTCGTAGATGGCCTGGCCGGTCATGGCCTTCTGGAAGATCGACGGGTTGGACGTCACACCCCGAACCCCTCGATCGATCCAGCGGGCCAGCTCGCCCTCCTGGATCCAGTCGCGACGGAGGTTGTCGAGCCAGGGGCTCTGACCGTTGTCCTGGTAGAGATCCTGCAACTTGGTCATGGCTTTCCTCCAGCGTTCGTGGAACGGAATGGGGAGCGGGGCGCGATGTCAGTCCTCGACGTCTGAGAGCAGGGCTCGGGCTTGGTCGGCCACGTTCTGGGGATTGATGCCGAGCTCGGTGAGCACGGTGTTCCCCGGGGCAGAGGCGCCGAACCGGTCGATGCTCACGGTGTCGTCAGCCCAGCGATCCCACCCGAACGACACGCCGGCTTCCACCGCGAGGGTGGGGACCTCTCCGGGGAGCACCTCGGCCTGGTAGGCCTCGTCCTGGCGGTCGAAGTCCTCCCAGCAGGGCATGGACACGACGCGGACGGAGAGCCCATCGGCGGCCAGCAGATCGGCCGCTTCCAGGCACACCCACACCTCCGACCCGGTACCCACCAGGACCGCGTCGGGCAGGTCCTCGGGCTCGGGGCCGACCTCGGCGAGCACGTACGCGCCGCGGCTCACACCGTCGTTGCCGGCGGTACCCGCCAGCACCGGGAGGTCCTGGCGGCTGAGCACGAGCCCCGTGGGGCCGTGGTGGTTGAGCGCGTCGCGCCAGGCGGTGGCTGTCTCGTTGGCGTCGGCGGGGCGCACGACCCGGAGGTCGGGCACGGCCCGGAACGAGGCCAGCTGCTCCACGGGTTGGTGGGTGGGCCCGTCCTCGCCGACGCCCACCGAGTCGTGGGTCCAGCTGTAGATCACCTTGTGGTTGGCGATGCACGCCAAGCGCACGGCCGGGCGCTGGTAGTCACTGAAGATGAAGAACGTGCCCCCGAGGGGGATCACGCCGCCGTGGCCGGCCATGCCGTTCATGGCCGCGGCCATGGCGTGCTCGCGGACGCCGAAGTGGATCTGGCGACCACCCCGGTCTTCCTTGGACAGGACCGTGGCCTCCTTGAGCTGGGTGCCGGTGTTGCCGGTGAGGTCGGCACCGCCGCCGACCAGCCCAGGGACCACGTCGATGAGCGCCGCGAACACCTTGCCTGAGGCCACCCGGGTGGCGACCTTCTCACCCACCTCCCAGGTGGGGATGGCCTTCTCCCAGCCGGGCACGCCGGTGTCCGAGAGGATGGCGTCGAGCGTGTCGCGGTCGCCATCCCACTCCTCCACCGACTTCTTCCAGGCCGCATTGGTGCCAGCGCCGCGATCACCGGCTGCCCGGTAGAACTCGGCCACGTCGTCGGGGATGTGGAAGGTCTTGTCGGGCGGAAAGCCCATGACCTCTTTTGTCTCCCGCACGTCGTCGTCGCTGAAGGACTTGCCGTGGGCCTTGGGGCTGTCGACTTGGGACGGCGACGGGTAGGCGATGTGGCTGCGCACCACGATCAGCGACGGCCGATCCTCGACCGCCATGGCATCGCGGATGGCCGTCTCCAGCACGTCCAGGTCGTTGGCCTGCTCGCCGAGGTTCTGCACGTGCCAGCCGTAGGCCTCGAACCGCTTCGGTGCGTCGTCGTTCAGAGCCAGCTCGGTAGGCCCGTCGATGGTGATGTGGTTGTCGTCGTAGATGTAGACCAACCGGCCCAGGCCGAGGTGGCCGGCCAGGGAGGAGGCCTCGTGACTGATGCCCTCGGACAGGTCACCGTCGCTGCAGATCACGAACGTGTGGTGGTCGACCACGTCGGTGCCGAGGAGGGTGCGGAGGTACTGCTCGGCGATGCCGAAGCCCACCCCGTTGCCCACGCCCTGGCCGAGCGGACCCGTGGTCACCTCCACGCCTGGCGTGTGGTTGCGCTCAGGGTGGCCCGGCGTGCGCGACTCCCACTGGCGGAACGCCTTGAGGTCGTCGAGCGAGAGGTCGTAGCCGGTCAGGTGCAGCATCGAGTACAGGAGAACCGACGCGTGGCCGGCGGACAGGACGAAACGGTCGCGGTTGAACCACTCCGGATCGGCGGGGTCGTAGTTCATGATCCGTGTCCAGAGGACATGGGCCAGCGGTGCGAGAGCCATCGCCGTGCCCTGGTGCCCGCTGTTGGCGGCCTGGGGCATGTCCATGGCCAGACCCCGGATGGTGTTGATGGCGCGGAGTTCCAGGTCTTCGGTGGTCATCGGAGCGCTCGTCGGGTCTCGGCGGTGAAGTGGCTCACCCTATCGACTGTGAGCGGGCGGGCTCGGCCCGGATCGGACGTCGCGATGGGGCCGCTCGAGCCCACCTCCCCAGTCTGACGGAGTGTCAGATCGTGGCTACGCTGACCGGCACACAACTGGGCCCAGGGGGTCAACACGTGATCGTCCAAGATCGTCTCTACATCGGCGGGGAGCTCGTCGAGCCGGCCGGTACCGGCACCATCGACGTCATCAACCCGTTCACCGAGGAGGTGGCCGGGCGCGTTCCCGACGCCACCGAAGCCGATGTCGATGCTGCTGTCATCGCCGCCAGGAGGACCTTCGACACCACCGACTGGTCCACCCGGCCGGCATCGGAGCGGGCCGAGATCCTCACCAAAGCCTCGGCCATCATCAACAGCCGCATGGAGGAACTGGCGACGCTCATCTCCACCGAGATGGGAAGCCCGCTTGGCTGGTCGATCTTCGGACAGGTGCTGGCCCCCACCATGGTCCTCGACTACTACGCCGGGCTCGGCGCCACCTACGAGTTCGAGCAGACCCGACCGGGCATGTTCGGCCCCGTGGTGGTGCGGCACGAACCCATGGGCGTGGCTGCCGCCGTCGTGCCGTGGAACGTGCCGATGTTCGAGAACGTCATGAAGCTGGCCCCGGCGATCATCGCCGGCTGCACCGTGGTCCTCAAGACTGCACCGGAGACCCCGCTCGACGCCTACGTCCTCCACGAGATCCTCAGCGAGGCCGGACTCCCGGCGGGCGTGCTGAACATCATCCCGGGCGGTCGTGAGGTGGGCGCCTACCTGGTGACGCACCCCGGCGTCGACAAGGTGACCTTCACCGGCTCGAGCGCGGCGGGCAAGAAGATCGGTGCCGCGGCCGGCGCCCTACTGCGTCCCCTCACCTTGGAGCTGGGTGGCAAGTCGGCTGCCATCATCTGCGACGACGCCGACCTGGACACCGTGGTTCCAGCGCTGATCGACGCCGGTGTGATGAACAACGGCCAGGCGTGTGTGGCGCAGACCCGCATCCTCGCCTCGCAGGCGAAGTACGCCGAGGTCCTCGACGCCGTGACCGAAGCCGTCGCCAACCTGGTGGTGGGGGATCCGCTCGATCCGGCCACCCAGATCGGGCCCCTGGTGGCCTCTCGGCAGCGCGATCGGGTCTTGGGGCTGATCGACACCGGCAAGAACGAAGGTGCCCGCGTCACCACCGGAGGCGGCCTCCCCGACCAGGACACGGGATGGTTCGTCGACCCCACCGTCTTCGGCGACGTGGACAACAAGATGACCATCGCCCAGGAGGAGATCTTCGGTCCGGTGCTGTCGGTGATCCCCTACGTCGACGAGGCCGATGCCGTCTCGATCGCCAACGATTCGCTGTACGGCCTGGCCGGCACGGTGTGGAGTGCCGACGCGGCCCACGCAACTGACCTGGCCCGGCAGGTCAGGACGGGTACTATCGCAATCAACCACTTCGGGATGGCCTTCGGGGCGCCCTTCGGTGGGTACAAGGAGTCGGGTCTCGGCCGCGAGCTGGGCCCGGAAGGGCTCGAGGCTTACCTCGAGCACAAGTCGATCAGCCTCGACCCCGCTGCGGGTTGAGCGCCGATCAGCGATCGGGCGCCTGCCCGTCGGGGGGCGGGCAGGCGGCCGAACAACCAGAGCTGCGAGCGCCGGGAAGGGCGGACATGGCTGAGGCACCGTTCGAGTTCCAAGGCATCAACCACCTCGCCCTGGTATGCCGGGACATGGAGCGGACGGTGGCGTTCTACGAAGGCGTGCTCGGCATGGCGCTGGTGAAAACCATCCAGCTCCCCGCCGACCTCGGCCAGCACTTCTTCTTCGACTGCGGGGGCGGCGACCACCTGGCCTTTTTCTGGTTCCCCGGCGCCCCCGAGCCCGCACCCGGGGTCAGCGCTCCCGCAACGCGCCCCGACCGGGGCTCACTCACCAGCGCCATCGGCTCCATGAACCACGTGGCCTTCAGCGTGGCTCCCGAGCAGATGGAGGCGTACCGCGACAAGCTCCACGCCGCCGGCGTGGAGACCACCGAGATCGCCAACCACGACGACAGCGAGTGGGGTCTGGCCCACGAGTGGACCGACGAGGTCTACATCCGCTCCGTGTACTTCCAGGACCCCGACGGCATACTGCTCGAGTTCGCGGCCTGGACCCGGGGCTTCGGTCCGGGCGACGTTGGTGTCGCCCCCAACGGCGCCGTCCGCCCGGCCCCCGGCGACCTCACGGTGTAAACCAGCCCGGGCCGGTCCGGGTCACTCCCCGAACAGCAGGACCGATGCGGTGAAGCCGTGAACGAATGGGCGGCCGCCGATCGGGCCGATCTCGCCGGCACAGAACATGCCGGCCGTGGCGCCCCCGCCGAGGTGGTCGTAAACCGCAGTGGCGTCGTGATCGGGATCACCGAAGAGGTGGGTGCCACGGCCGTTGCACGTGAACACGAGCGCAGCTTCGCCGCCCACGCCGGCCAGCGCGGTGCGCAGGTCGTGGTCGGCCGAATCGGCGTCTCGGACCTGGAACTGGATCGTTGACCCCACGTCGACCTCGGCACCGATGGCCACGGCCTTGGTGGATCGGTCGGCGCCGAGGACGTTGCGGATCAAGAAGTCGCCTTGGCCGAAGGACTCCTTGGTCTCTTCGATCACCAGCCCGACGTGCAAGCCATGGGCCATGAGGGTGCGGTCGTCGTGCGAAGCCGCTTCGGCGATCTCCATGACCCGGTCGAGCGCCGGTCGACCGGCGATCTCCTCGATGAGGTTGCCGCTGCTGCGGGTCACCACCAACGCCTCGCCCACCGGCCGACACCCTTGAGATACCAGGACCTGGACGGGGAGCCCCGGAGGAAGGAACAGTCCAACGGCCCCACGATCGGTGACCAGGTCGTCGGCGATCAGCCGGTTGCCACCGGGTCCGCTGGCTGCCGAGGCCAGGCCACCTATCACCGTCAAGCCCGGTGCCAAGTTCGCCAGCTCCTCCAGGAACCCGTCCACCGGGAACGAGAACGGGTCGGCCAACAGCACCAGCGTGGCGCCGTCGACGGCGACGTCGTCGGCTCCGGTGAGGCGCCAGCCCTCGCCTTCGCGTGCGGCCTCGAAGCGCACGGCACGGGCCCCACCGGAGCCCACACGGAGCCGGCCATCCCAACGGGCAGCGAAGAGGACCACCGCCGCCCGGTCCTCGACCTCCTTGTCGCCGGCCAGCACGGAGACTGCGGTGGCCCCCACGAACGCGCTCGGGCGGAGGAGCTCCCGGACCGCGTTGGCCAGGTCCTCGGTGGCCCCGGCGAAGGCGCCGGTCACGAACAGGACGGCGAGATCGGGGGCTTCGCCCAGCTCCTCGAGGACCCGGCCCACCACCTCACCGACGGCGTGGGTGGCGAGCGGGTGCTCGGAGATGGCGGCAACGAAGGCCATCAGGGCCTCAGGCCGGAGCCGGCGGCAACAGCGTGTACGGGACCGTGGTGATGGGACCCTGGTCGATCCGGACCTCGACCTCGACCGTGCCGTAGCTGGTGAACTCGAGCTCGGCCCGCACCAGCCGGTAGGCGAACTTGCCGGGCTCCACCACGAGGGGCTGGACGTTGCGGGCAACCTGCTCACCGTCGCGCTTGTACACGGCCTCCAGGGCGCCGTCCCCCTTGCCGTCGGCCGGGCACCGGACCAGGACCACCAGGTGGGGCTCCACGGTGACTGGGACGGGAGACGGGGCCGCCATGGAGAAGTGCACGCCGGTGAGGTCGATGCGGGTGGAAGGCCCGGGGGCCGGGCGCAGCTCGATGTTCTCCATGAACACGGCAGCGACGATGTTCATGTCCATGCCTGCGACCGTATCGGCTGGCCCTGACGTCGAGCGCGCCGCGGACCGCCAAGCCGCTGCCGGAGGCTACGGATCGAGGCTGGCGAGGTGCCGCAAGACCCGTGCGATGTTGTCCTCGAGCGGATCCACGGCGTCCAAGACGAGGTCTGCGTCCGTGGCCGGTTCGTAGTCGCCCATGCCAGCCTGCACGTCGTCCCAGGAAACGTCGTAGAGGAAACCCTCGAGCGTGGGTGCGCGTTGTTCGAGTCGCTGACGGTGCAGGGCGGAGTCGGAGCAGATGGTTGCCAGTGTGACCATGGGGACGCCGTGGGACCGGGCGATGTCCATCCACCACGTGCGCAGGGACCCGTGCGCGTTCACGGCATCCACCACCGCCGACTGATCAGCACCGAGCTGCGCCCTGGCAAGCGTTGCCGCGAGGTCGTAGGCGGCATGGCCCGACCGGTGTTCCCTCGTGATGCCAGCTCGGTTCAACGTGGCCTCGAGCGGATCGACCGAGAACACGGGCGCCGGCAACGCTCGCCCGACGGCATCGGCCAACGCGCTCTTGCCCGTGCCGGGGAGCCCGGTCATGGCCACCAGCACCTGGGCGAGGGTCATCGGGGTCCATCATGGCTGATCCGGGCGCTGTGTCACTCCTCGGCTCGGTCGAGTGGTTAACCACCTGGTAGCGACGTTCCCACCGGCCAGGAGGGTTCAGGCCACCTGGGTGCCGGCCAGCCAGGTGGCCCGGCAGGTCCCGTCGGCGTCCAGGGCGGCCAGATCCGCCCGAACCCCGATGGAGATCCGGCCCAGGTCCGGGCGGCCGATCACCTCGGCTGGTGTGGTGGCGGCGGCTCGCACGGCACCGACCAGGTCGGTGGCGCGCCACGCCACCACGTTGGCGACCGCACGGTCGAGGGTCAGTGCGCTACCGGCCAGGGTGCCGTCGGCCAACCGGGGTGCATCACCGTCGTGGTCCATCGACGGGTGGCTGGCGCCCCGCCAGGCCACGGCATCGGTGACCAGCGCGACGCGCCCCGGGCCCTTCATGCGGAAGGCCAGGCGGATGAGATCGGGGTGGACGTGGACGCCGTCGGCGATCAGCCCTGCGGTGATCCGGTCGTCGAGCAGGGCGGCGGCAGCCACGCCTGGGGCGCGGTGGTCCAGGCCAGACAT
>Ga0136611_10003205_pt1 | contig 11458 bp, 8 predicted proteins | sample AntDrymUQ2232306_2_FD_106645 | JGI IMG/M metagenome (GOLD analysis project Ga0136611, IMG submission 106645) | Polar desert sand microbial communities from Dry Valleys, Antarctica - metaG UQ223 (23.06) | ecosystem: Environmental > Terrestrial > Soil > Desert | place: Antarctica: Dry Valley... | reverse complement strand
GCGGGATAAGGTGAGTCTGTCGTCCAGAGCCGCAGCGAAGGACCTCCCCGCGCTAACGCCTGGTGCGGCCAGATCAGGGGAGGTCCTTCGCTGCGGCTCTGGACGACAGACTCACCTTATCCCGCATCCCTCTGGCCTCAAGCTTCGCCAGATGCCACTGCTCGTGGCGGATGAGGTTGGCGAGTTCGTCATCCCAACCACGATTGCGACGGGCCGCGCTACCCGATGGCGGGCACCTTCGATGCCGCCAGCTTCTTGTTGAGTTGCGCGACCTCACGGTCGATCACCTGCTGCAACGCGGCGATCCCCCCATCGGCCTGGGTGCTGAGCAGCGCGAAGACCTCGCGGGTCTGTTCGGGTGGCCGTGAGTCACCGTAGGAAACGGTCGACTGGAGTGAGGCAAGCTTGCTGTTGACCTTCGGTGGGTAATTGAATGAGTCAGCCGCGCCGCGACTGCGCGACTCGACCAGATTACTCTCGCCTTCCAGCAACCCTTCGCGAACGCGCTCAGCCTCGTTTGCCAGATCCTCGTTTCCCGCGTCCTTCAGTCGTGACTCCCAAGCGGAAATCTGCTCGCGCAAGCCGCGGCTGCGTTTGACGAGATCGTGGACAGTCCCCAGCTTGTCACGCACCTCGATCAGCAGGTCGAACTGCGCCCGCAGGTCATCGTCGGATGCGCTGATGCGCGGGTCGCGGACGATCTCGAATGGCTGGACCCACTCCTGCCCATCGATCTCCAACCGCGCCTGATAGCTTCCGGGCGCGGCGACCGGCCCGATCGTGCTGCCGCCCCAGTAGAGCGAGAGCGCCGTGTTCTCCAGTTTGGTCGCGTCGGGGTAGCGCATGTTCCAGACGAAGCGATGCAGGCCAGGCTGCTTCTTTAGCCGCATCAGCCGCACTTGATCCTCGTCCTCACTCGAGTAGCGGCGGATCAGATCTCCGTCCACAGTCAGGAAGCTGAGCGCAACCTCCTTCGGATCGGGCGCGCCAACCCGGTAGGTCAGATGGACGCCGATCGGCGCATTGTCGCCAGCGTTGAGCAGCTCGACATGCGTCGTGTCACCATCGACATCCTTGCGGACGACGCCCATCACATCGCTGCCGCCAGTGTGGATCGATACCTTGTAGCCAATCGTATCGGGCGACGGGAAGATGTGTGGAGGCAGGATGCGAACGGTCGCCGGGACGGGGAAGAGGTAGCCGCGTCCCGCCAGCGCGTCGTCCGACCAGCTACGGACCGGACTGAGATCGTCGAGTATCCAGAACGAGCGTCCGTGCGTCCCAACGACGAGCGCGTTGTCGTGCACGACGAGGTCGTGGATCGGGACGACCGGGAAGGAGCCTCCGACACGCTGCCAGAGTCCGCCATCGTCCCACGAGATGTAGATACCCGTTTCAGTCCCCGCGTAGAGCAGCCCCTGCTGGCGCGGGTCCTCGCGAATCGTCCGGCTGAAGTCGTCCTGGCCGATGCCATTGGTGATGAGTTGCCAGGTTGCGCCATAGTCGTGTGTCTTCAGGAAGTACGGGGCGAAGTCGTCCGATTTGTAATGGGTTGCCGCGACGTAGGCGGTCGCGGCAGCGTGCCAGGACGGCTCGATGATGCTGATCAGCGTCCAGTCGGGCAGGATCGGCGGCGTGACATCGTTCCAGGTTGTTCCAGCATCCTGGGAGACATTGATCCGGCCATCGTCGGACCCCGCCCAGAGGACGCCCTGCTGGACGGGCGACTCGGCGAAGGCGAAGATCGTGCCGTAGTACTCGGTGCTGACGTTGTCTTTCGTGATCGGGCCGCCGGATGGGCCGAGCGTTTCCGGGTCACCGCGCGTCAGGTCGGGGCTGATCACCTCGAATTGCTGCCCGCCGCTGGTGGAGCGGAAAACGTGGTTGCCGGTTGTGTAGAGCAGATCGGGATCGTGCGGGGAGATCGCGATCGGGAAGGTCCACTGGAAGCGATACTTCATCGCTTCCGCGCCATACCCGATCGGGTCCTCCGGCCAGACGGTGATATCGACCGACTGCTTGCTGGTGTGGTCGTAGCGGGTCATCCGCGAGGCATAGCTGCCGGCGAAGATGATGTTCGGGTTATCGGGCCGGACGGCGATGTAGCCACTCTCGCCACCGCCGACCGGCCAGGTGTCGTCCTCGGTGATCGCGCCGCGATCGGAGTAGCTCGGGATCGTGATCGTCGAGTTGTCCTGCTGCGCGCCGTAGATGCGGTAGGGGAACTGATTGTCGGTCGTGACGTGGTAGAGCTGCGCGGTCGGCTGGTTGTAGATGCTCGACCAGGTGATGCCGCCATCGTAGGTAACGCAGGCGCCGCCGTCGTTCGCCTCGATCATCCGCTGTGTATTGGCCGGGTCGATCCAGAGGTCGTGGTTGTCGCCGTGCGGGGTCGGGATCTCGATGAAGCTGTGCCCGCCATCGGTCGACTTCCACATCCCGAGGTTGAGGACATACACCGTCTCAGCGTGTACCGGGTCGGCGAACAGATGCATGTAGTACCACGGTCGCTGGCGCAGCTCGGGGTTATCGCTCGTGCGCTTCCAGGTCGCGCCGCCGTCGTCAGAGCAGAACAGCCCGCCCTCCTTCGCCTCGATGACCGCCCAGACACGCTGCGGGTTGGCGGGAGAGACGGCCACACCAATGCGTCCCTTCAGCCCTTCCGGCAGGCCGGGGTTGTTGGTCAGTTCGGTCCAGGTGTCGCCGCCATCGACCGTCTTGAAGATCCCGCTGCCTTCGCCGCCACTGACCAGTTCCCACGGCGAGCGCTGCGCCTCCCAGAGGGCGGCGTAGAGCACGCGCGGGTTCTGGGCATCCATGACCAGGTCGCAGGCGCCAGTCCGCTCGTTGCGGTACAGCACCTTTTCCCACGACTGCCCGCCGTCGAGGCTGCGAAAGACGCCGCGATCGTCATCTGGGCCAAAGGTGTGACCGAAGGCCGCCACATAGACGAGATCGGCGTCACGTGGGTGTACGCGCATACGGGCGATGTGCCGCGTATTCTCCAGGCCGCGCTGCTGCCAGGTTGCCCCGCCATCGTCCGAGCGGTAGACGCCGTCGCCGTGGGAAACGTTGCCGCGAATACAGGACTCACCCATCCCGGCATAGACGACGTTTGGATCGGCGTCCGCCACGGCCAGCGCACCGACCGACGCTGTCTTGAAGAACCCGTCGGACACGTTCCGCCATGTGATCGCGCCATCGTCGGTTTTCCAGACTCCACCGGCACACGCGCCGAAGTAGAACGTCAGCGGACGCTGCGGGTCGCCGACCGCGGCGACACTGCGCCCGCCACGAAATGGCCCGGCCTGTCGCCAGGGCAATCTGTTCAACAACTCGGACGTGTCCGCCATCTCGCCGTCCCTCTCCATCGACCACCTGTTATGAAACCTGCGCGATACTACTGGCATGGACCGGCACGGTCAAACAGACGAGGATGTGACAGGAGACAGTCCATGGCAGTTGTCCGCTACATGGTCGATGACGCCGAGGCGAACGCGACGTTCTACTGCGATCTGCTCGGGTTTACCGTCGAGCAGCGGCTGGGGCCGATCGTGATCGTCGCCCGCGACGACCTGCGCCTCTGGCTGGCCGGACCCGGCACCTCGGCGCGCCGCCCGATGCCGGACGGCCAGACACCACAGCCGGGCGGCTGGAACCGGATCGTGATCGAGGTCGACGACCTCGACGCCATTGTCGCTACCCTGCGCGACGGCGGCGCACGCTTCCGGAACGAGATCATCAGCGGTCCCGGCGGCCGCCAGATCCTCGCCGAAGACCCGTCCGGCAACCCGATCGAGCTGTTCGAGGCACGCAATGCGTGAAGTGGTTTATGATCCAGCATTCAAGGACTGAACAATGACGGATCGGATCTGTTGGAGATCGTGCTCAAGCAGATCGGTCAGGTGTTCGGCTGTAATCTGGAAGCCAACGCGGTAGCGCGCATCATATCCACGCTCCTGGAGTCGGATGTACGCGGATGCAATCGGCTTGAGCGCCGCCATTGACGCAATAAATGAGCGGCGTTCGGCATGGTCGCGCGGCTCGATCTGAACATTCTCCCAGAGCCAGGCGTTCACATAGTGAACGACTGCATAGAACGCGCAGATCGTGGCCCACCGCCGAGCGGCAGACGCGATGTCTGTCTCTTGCGTCGCCAGCAGCCGTGCGACTGCGCGATTCTCTTCACCCGACTCGAAAATCAGCCGCGTGTACTGCTCCACCAGGCTACTGAAGGGGAAGACGCTCGGCGTCTGCCGGGATCATGCGTCGGAGATTCGTCTCAGGTGTGAAGAAGCGCGGGTTGAGGACGTGCAAGTTAACGTCCAGGGGCAGGTTCTCGGTCATCACATCGACCCCGATCTGGAACAAGCATCGCTCGTCATCTGGGCTGATGCTATCAGTGAGTAACCAGAGTTCCAGCGCGTTATCAGATTGGGTCGCCCACAAATCCCGGACGCCGGCAACTCCATGCATTGCTCTATCGAACCGTCGTGCAATTGCTTCAATGTCTACGGATGTCCGCGTGACCATCATGGATCCTTCACTGACGCGACCGTACATGCGGATACTGATGCAGTATAGCAGGCAAAATTCGCATCACGCATCGTCAAAACGCGGAAAGATCGGCTTCGGCTCGGCGACGCGCTGGCCAGGGGTTGGGGCTGCTCCGACGCTGCTGCCACCAAGTTGGTCGGTGATCTTGCGGCTCGTTTCCGGGAGGAACGGCTCTAACAGGAAGGCGATGCGTGACAGCGTGATTGCCAGCGCTGTCAGGACGGTATCGAGTCTCCCAGCCGGCGCGCCATCCTTTTCCAGCTTCGCCAGTTGCCAGGGCGCCGTCACCTCGACGTAGGCATTGGCCCGCGAGACGATATCCCAGATGGCGGCCAGCGCCTCCTGCGGGTTGTACTCGCCCATCGCCAGGTTCACGCGCGCCGAGGCGACGGCGATCACCTGCACCAGCTCGTCCTCGATCGGTTCCGACGCTTCCGGCCTCACCCCCGGCACAACTCCGTCGCGGTAGCGTTGCAGCATGCTGACCGTCCGGTTGAGCAGGTTCCCCAGGTCGTTGGCCAGGTCGGCCCGGTAGCGGCCAAGCAGCTTGTCGACCGAGAAGTCGCCGTCGTTGAACGGCGAGATGTCGCGCAGCAGGTAGTAGCGCAGTGGGTCGGCGCCGTACTCCCCGGCGACAGCCAGCGGGTCTACCACGTTGCCGAGCGACTTGCTCATCTTCTGGCCGTCGATCTTCAAATAGCCATGAACGACAACATGCGTCGGCATCGGCAGCCCCGCCGAGAGCAGCATGGCCGGCCAGTAGATCGCATGAAAGCGCAGGATACCCTTGCCGATCACCTGCACCCGCTCGCGCGAGCCGAGCCAGTAGCGCGCGAAGGCGTCGCCATCATTGGCGTAGTCGAGAGCCGTGATGTAGTTCGAAAGAGCGTCGACCCAGACGTACATCACCTGGCCCGGATCGTCCGGAACCGCGATGCCCCAGCCGTGGGCGCGTTCGCGCGAGCGGGAGATCGAGAAATCCTCCAGCCCGGCCTCGATGAAACGCAGCACCTCGTTCTTGCGCTCCTTCGGGACGATCCGCAGCTCGTCGCTGGCGATCAGATCGTGCAACTGCTCCTGATAGCGCGAGAGGCGAAAGAAGGCGTTTGCTTCCTCAACCAGCTCCGGGACGGTGCCGTGCTCCGGGCAGCGCCCCTCGACCAGCTCATCCTGCGTATAGAACTGCTCGCAGCCAACGCAGTACAGGCCGCTGTAGCTCTTTGTATACACATCGCCGGCCGCGACCATCGCCTCCCAGATCTTCTTCGCGCCCTCGATATGCCGCGGATCGACACTGGTGCGGATGAAGTCGTCGTTCGAGAGGTCGAGCGCAGCGTACAGTTCCTGAAAGACCTGCACATTGCGGTCGACCAACTCCTGGGTCGGAATCCCCATCGCCTCAGCGGCCTGGACATTCTTCAGCGAGTTCTCATCCGACCCAGACAGGAAGAAGACATCATCGCCCACCTGCCGGTGAAAGCGCGCATACGCATCCGCCAGCACCGCCTCCAGCGCATGCCCGACATGCGGCCTCCCGTTCACATACGGGATCGCCTGGGCAATGAAGTAGGGCTGGCTATCGGCAGCTGGCGTGGTCATCGGCGAATCCAGCCCAATCCGGCGTATCAATCGTCAAGTGAGGCGAACAGGTTGTTGAGCGATTCGGCCAGCGTCGGATGCGCGAAGACCGCGTCGCGCAGGCTAGTGTAGGGTAGCCTGCCCATCATCGCCAGTTGCAGCATCGACATCACTTCGCCACCCTCGATGCCCAGGACCGCGCAGCCGAGGATCTGCTGCGTGTCCGCGTCAACGATCGCCTTCATGAACCCACGTGTCTCGTCGACCTCTATAGCCCGTGCGACCGAGCTCATCGGCATGCTGGCGACGCGCACGTTGCGCCCCTGCTCACTCGCTTCACGTTCACTGAGTCCCACCCGGCCAAGCTGTGGGTCGATGTACATGACGTACGGCACCAGCCGGTCGGTGGTTGTCGCGTCGCCGCCTCCGATCAGGTTCGTGCGCAGGATGCGGAAGTCGTCGTAGGAGATGTGGGTGAAGGCCGGACCGCCGTTGACATCGCCGATCGCGTAGATGCCGGACACCGTCGTCTCCAGTCGCTCGTTGACCTGGATGTAGCCGCGCTTGTCGGTCGCAACGCCCGCCGCCCCGAGGTTGAGCCGGTCGGTGTTCGGCGTCCGACCAACCGCGACGAGCAGGTGGGAACCCGTCAATGTCTGCTCTCCCTCGGCAGCGCGGACTGTCAACGCGATCTCGCCGCCTGGCCCCGACCCCACCCGCAGCGTGTCCGCTCCGAGCAATACCTCGATCCCGTCCTCACGCAGGATGCCAGCAACAGCATCGGCAACATCCGCGTCTTCGCGCCCTACCAACTGCTCGCCGCGCTGGACGACAGTAACCTGGCTGCCGAAACGCCGGAACATCTGCGCGAACTCCAGCGCCACATACCCGCCACCCAGCACGAGCAGGTGTTCCGGAAGTTCATCCAGTTCCATGATGCTCGTTGAATCCAGGAACGGAATTGCATCCAATCCATCGAGATCCGGCACCGTAGGCCGCCCCCCACTATCGATGACGATCGCCGTAGCGCTGAGATGCTTGACGCCGCCATCCGTCAACGTCACATCGATCGTGTCCGCGCCGGTAAAGCGCGCTTCCCCCAGCAGCAGATCGACGTTGTCAGCTTCCCTGATCCCGCTCTCACTTCCCTCACGAAAGCTCTCGACGATGTCGCGCTTGCGTCCGCGCACCACTCGCAGATCGAGCGCGGTCGATCCTGTCTGCACGCCGTAGTCAGCCGCCCGTCGCGTCAGATACGCGACACGCGCGCTGGCAACCATCGTCTTCGTCGGCGTACAGCCGACGTTGATACACGTCCCGCCGACATGCTCCCGCTCGACGAGCGCAACCCTCCGCCCCGCCGCCGCAAACGCCGTCGCCAGCGGACCACCGCCCTGCCCGGCCCCAATCACGATCACGTCGTACGATTGCTGAGCTGCGCTCACGGACGTCGCTCCTTCTCTACATGCTGATGGGATAGCCAGATAGACAGCTAAACGGCATGTCGGCACATCGCTATCGAATGTATTATCGCCTGCGGTGGAATGAAAGGAGCCTGCCGGTTACTTCCGGCAGGCTCCCGTGTCGGCGTCGTGTTGCGTTAGTAGGCCATATTCGGAAGCAGGTTATGGTCCCTGACGTGTGTTCGCACGGTGGTCACACCGAAGCCTCGCCGTTCTCGGACCGAGGCTGAGACCGCCTCTGCCAGTTCTGCTGCCAACTCGCTGATCGCCGTCCCAAGCGGTCCGTTGACGTATGCCTCGTCGCACGAACCACAGATCATCGCTGGGACGTCCTCAACAATGACCGTTACGTCGCCAAACACAAACTCAAGCGTTGTCGGACCCTCGTGTGTATCCTCTTTGCAGAGCACACAGCGTTGTAGTTGCACGACCGCCGTCATGCCTTGCTCCCTTTTCTAGACCGTGCGGCGTCGCCGCTCACCGTTCAGCCAATCAATGCTGCTTGGACGATACATCGTGATGACAACGACATTCTCGATGTCATTGTAGTGGCATACGCAGTGAATATACGTCGTGACGTAGTCTCTCGATAATTGAAGGCCTGGCGCGGCCCCGCTGATGAGACATCGATCCTGCTCGGGATAGTCCTCAATTATCGTGCCATTCAGGATCGCTTGTAACGCTTGTCCAGCGCGGAAGCCTTCTGTAGGCGGGTGCTTCGTCAATGCATGGTTCGTGAAGATGTAGCGGCCAGTTCTGATGCACTTCTGAATCAGGGCGAGTTTGAATCCTGTGCCACTGCTCACACGGATCATCCGACCGCGACACCGTCCACAACGACGCAAGGGCATAGATTCGTTCCCCTGGGCCGTAGCGGTGCAGCAGGCGTCAGATATGCTACATCAGCCTTCTCGTCCGGCCAACTCAGTCAACGCTGCCAGCCGTTCAGCCAGATCGTCGGTCAGCGCCTTGCCACGCACACGCCAGCCCCAGTTGCCTTCGGCGCGACCAGGGAGGTTCATGCGCGCGTCGGTTGGGAGGGCGAGGATGTCCTGGAGTTGGACGATGGCGGTTTCTGCGACCGAGAGCCAGGCGGTCTGGATCAGGTCCCAGGCGATGTCGTCGCCGGAGACGCCCAGGTAGCGGCGGGCGTGGTCCTGCGTCGTGGAATCGACTTCGGCGTACCAGCCGGTCGTCGTGTCGTTGTCGTGCGTGCCGGGGTAGATGACCAGGTCGCGCGTCAGGTTGTGCGGCAGGTAGCTGTTGTCGCTGCCGGAGCCGAAGGCGAACTGCAAGACGGCCATGCCGGGGTAGCCGAGTGCCAGCCGTAGCTCATCGACATCCTTCGTGATCATGCCGAGGTCTTCGGCAACGACCGGCAGATCGCCGAGCTCGGCGCGGACGGCGTCGAAGACCTTGCGTCCCGGACCAGGTTTCCACTCGCCGTTGATGGCCGTCTCTTCCCCAGATGGGACCGACCAGTAGGCCTCGAAGCCGCGGAAGTGGTCGACGCGGGCGATGTCGACCAGCGTGTAGACGGCGCGGAAGCGCTCGATCCACCAGTGGTAGCCGTCAGCCGCCATCTGTTGCCAGTCGTAGAGCGGGTTGCCCCACAACTGGCCGGTCTTGCTGAAGTAGTCGGGCGGGACGCCGGCGACCGCCGTTGGCAGCGCCCGCTCGTCGAGCTGGAAGCCTTCCGCGTTGGCCCAGACATCGGCGCTGTCGGCCGAGACGAAGATCGGGATGTCGCCGATGATGCTGATGCCGAGTTGCCTGGCGCGCTCGTGGACGGCTGCCCACTGGCGGTAGAAGACGTACTGGATAAAGGAGATGATGCCGATCTCGGTTGCCAGCCGCGTTCGGGCGGCGTCGAGGGCGGCTGACTCGCGTAAACGTTCCGGCTCGGGCCAGTCGGTCCAGTGTCCGCCGCCGTGCGCGTCCTTGAGCGCCATGAAGAGCGTGTAGTCGTCCAGCCAGCCAGCCTGCTCGACAACGAAACGCTCGTAGCCAGCGCGCAGCGCCTGCCCCTGGCCCGTGTGGAAGCGTTCGGCAGCCCGGCGCAGCCGTTCGGTCTTGAAGGTGGTGACGGCGCTGAAATCGACCTGCTCAGTTGGGAAGGCGCCGTGCTTCAGCTCGGTGTCGTTGAGGAGTCCGTCGTCGCGCAGGCGGTCAAGCGAGATCAGCAGCGGGTTGCCGGCGAAGGCGGAGTATGACTGGTACGGGGAATCACCGTAGCCGGGTGGGGTCAGCGGCAGGATTTGCCAGCGCGTCTGCTTCGCCAGTGCCAGCCAGTCGAGGAAGTCGAAGGTTCCCTGGCCGAGGTCGCCGATACCATGCGGCCCCGGTAGCGAGGTCGGGTGAGCCAGCACGCCACTGTAGCGCGCCGGTGGACGCCGGTCGTCCTGATCCTGCTGTTGCTGTTTGATCCAGTCTGTCCCGGTCCCCGACTCGTCCGTCATCACAGTTCCCTTTCGCGGCCCGCCCTGCCTGCTGGTTTTCCTGCTGCATCGATCTTCCCACACCAGGAGAGGATGACCGCTACTTTCGCAGGTTTCGCGCCTTCTAGTCACCACTGCCTCCAATAACGATGCGCCCGCTTTGGCCCGACCACTCGCGATCGTGCGCGTGTCGCGCTATGATGGATAGCATTCCGCTAAGGTTCGCCGGTCAGTGGGGGTTGAGGGCGACCTGGCAGTGGTCCAGGGTTTGTGACTCTGGGGAACATGGATAGAGCGAATGGGGGCGACGATGGCTTTGGCCAATCCGCACATCGCGCGCGCCGTCAAGTTGCTGGCCGTCGCGATCGCGATTGGCATGCTCGGGCTGGGGATCATGCAGGCGCTCGCTGTCGCGCCCGCTACACCCGCCTTCGAGCGTACCTGGGCACGTACCGATAAGCCCGTCGTCGATGGCGAGGTTTCACGGACCTGGATGTGGGGGCCGGAGGCTAACACCGGCCTGGTCCCCGAGCGCTACGAGGAGTCGCCTGATGGTCTCCGGCAGGTGCAGTACTTCGACAAGAGCCGGATGGAGATCACCGATCCCGATGCCGTCGATGATGGCGTCTGGTTTGTCACGAACGGCCTGCTGGTCAACGAGTTGATCTCGGGACAGATGCAGATCGGCGATGCACGCTTCGAGGTTCGCGCGCCGGCAGGCAATCTCAATGTCGCTGGTGACCTGGACGGTACGACTGGCCCGACCTATGCGACGTTCGGGGAACTTCTCGATCTGCCGCCGCTGGCCAATGGCGCCGCGATCACCCAGCGGCTGGCCCGCAATGGCGCTGTCGCCAACGATCCGGCGTTGGCGGCTGCGGGCGTGACCGCCGCCTTCCGGGTCCAGGCAGAGGGCATCGACCACCAGATCGCCTCGCCGTTCTGGGAGTTCATGACCTCGCAGGGCATCGTCTACGAGGACGGTGCGTTCATCGAGGACATCCTGTTCGAGAACGCCTTCTATGCCACAGGCTACCCGATCGCCGAAGCCTACTGGGCCAGCGTCAAGTTGAAGGGTGTCGTCCAGGATGTGCTGATCCAGTGCTTCCAGCGCCGCTGCCTGACCTACACGCCGGGCAACGATCTGGGCTGGCAGGTCGAGACCGGCAACGTCGGCCAGCATTACTATAGCTGGCGCTACCCCGATCTCCCCATACCGAGGCCGACCGAGACGCCAACCGGGACGGCAACCAGCACACCGACCAGCTCCCCGACGGCGACTCCGCAGGAGCTCCCGGACGAGCATCTGATCGTCGCCAATCTGACTGGTGAGGATGATCTCATCGGAGGAAGCGGCGTGACCTGGTTCTACGTCCACGAGGACGGCAACAGCATCGATTTCCAGATCGTCGTCGAGAACCT
>Ga0136611_10003204_pt1 | contig 11458 bp, 15 predicted proteins | sample AntDrymUQ2232306_2_FD_106645 | JGI IMG/M metagenome (GOLD analysis project Ga0136611, IMG submission 106645) | Polar desert sand microbial communities from Dry Valleys, Antarctica - metaG UQ223 (23.06) | ecosystem: Environmental > Terrestrial > Soil > Desert | place: Antarctica: Dry Valley... | reverse complement strand
GTCCTGTAAGCCGCGCCGAACGTCAATCGCCAGTTTGCTCACCTGGTACTGGCTTTGGGACAGCGCCATCTGGAGCATCATGATCCCTTCGGCGCTGTTGTGAAAGAAGTATTCGGCGAAGGCAAGGTCCTTGAGCACCCCTTTACGCAGGCGCATGGTGATTGCGGCGGCGTCCATCTCGTTCCGTGCCAGCCGATCCGGGTGCCAGGCAATGATCCCGTCCACTTCGCCGGCGTCCACCAGGGCAAGCAGGCGGTTGAATTCGGACCGGCCCGGCTCCTTGGCAGAGCGCGACTCTTCCACGACCTGGGCGATCGTTTTGCCTGTACTCAGCGCGAGCGTGTAGGCGCGCTCCCTCTGGCTGGCGATGGATTGGGTTTGGCGCTCGTCCTCATCGGTGCTTTTGCGGCAGTACAGGGCGTAGCGCAAAGGGGTGACGGGGATTGTTGAAGTGGCGGCTGGGGAGGTTGCGGGCATGGGGTAGTGGCGAGGTAAACGAAGTGGAGGGTGCGGGTGGCGAGTTCGAGCGCCTCCTGCGGCCCCAACTCTACGCCGAATCGAGCGCGGTACAAGCTAGCGAAACGGCGTACGCCTTCCTCGGTGGGCTGGGGCAAGAACGTGTTGCGGTGGGGCGAGCGCGGTGCGTACGCTGGGCGTTCGCGTTCTGAGGTGGATTCCATGCGTTCACCCTGCCAGAAAGCGCGAACAAAGGCCGAACGGGTTGCGGTCGCGCAACACAGGCGGCGAACGGTGCGCGCACCGCGTTCGCGCGCCAAGAGCAGCCGCAAAACACGAGATGCGCGACCGGCCGGGTTCGCCGGATTCCGGCCCTCGCGCTGAACGGCGTGAAGAGCACGCGGCTTGCCTGCCACCGGCATACGATCGGGCTTGGAGGTTGGGGGCCGTTCCCTGAGCGGATGGGACGATGGTAGATCCCTCGGTTCAGGTGTGGAGTCTGCTACTCAGCGGAGCGCATCGCTTGCCGGGCACCTCTTAGCAGGCACTTGACAGGGGATTTACTTCTCGTTAAGCCAATGAGAGTAGGGACAAAGGGGCAAGCGCAGACCTTTTGACTCGTTGCCCGCGTAGTACCCTGTAAAAGCACAGTAGAACAGAGGAGGTATATGCCCATGTCCGTTACCCTTGACCTGTCGCCGGAGGTGAGCGACCGCGCCCAAGCGCAGGCGGCGCGCCAGCAGGTGCCTCTCCAGGACTACCTGGCCCGGATCGTGGCCGACGGGGTGAGCCAGAACGAGGACGCTATTGCCCAGAGCGGGATAGTGGACCCGGCGGAGGCGGCGCGGCGGGACCGCGCGCTCGCACTTCTGGCCACCCTGGATCAGATCGGGGACGAACGAGAACAGCAGGAAACGTTCGTTTTCCTGAAAACCGCCGTGAACGCGGACCGTTTGTCCGACCGGGACCGGTTCTAACCATGGCCGCTGCTGCTGCTGCCGTTCTCACGCCCTTACCACCAGACGCGGCCATCTTTCTGGACACCGGGCCGCTGGGAACGGTGTCCAATCCGAAGTCCTCGCCCGACGGCGACGCCTGCAAAGCCTGGCTTGAACGACTCGTCGCCCGGGGCGCCCGCGTGGTGGTGCCGGAGATCGCCGATTACGAAGTGCGCCGGGAACTGCTGCGAGTCGGCAAAAGCGCCGGGCCGGGCAGCCCACGGCAGACCCCAAGGCGCTCGACGGCGACGTGATCCTGGCCGCCCAAGCGCTCACGCTCGGTTTGCCCGCCGACCGGATCGTGGTGGCGACGGTGAACGTGGGGCACTTCGCCCGCTTTATCGCCGCCCAGCGTTGGCAGGAGATTACGTAGCCCCGACACTATTCCGACTACTGCCTCCGCCCCGTTTCCCTTACCCGCGCCGGCGTATTCTCGCCGGGGCAGTTTTTTGTTTCCCGGCGGTCTACCCGCGCACTATGTTCCTACGGCTTCCGCTTTCGTCGCGTATTCCCTTTTCGTAATGACGCCTCGAAGCGCACGGGAACGCCCTGTCGTGGGCGTACCAGAGGCAGGCATAGAGCAGGGCTATGTCGTCTCCAAAGGCTTCCAGGCGGGTGACAACCGGGTGGGTGACAACCGGTTCCTCGCTGGTGGCTTGAACGGCCTTGCTGAACCAGGAAGCCGTGTCCTGAACGAACGAGAGAACGTCGGGTGGAAGGGGGCCAATAGGGTTTGTGGGGGCCTGTTTGCTTATAGGAACCTCCTGCGCGCACGCGCGCTGGCTGTAGTTTGGTGTGGATAAGATGAGGCCCGGCGTACCCCTTTAGCCGAGACCAGATCGGAAGTGGCTCTCCTTCTCGCCGTCCACAGTACACGAGATAAAAACAAAGACAAGAGGGGAATCGTGCCGATTGGCCTCGTGCAGCTCGTTTCTCCGATTCTTCATCCGATTCTTATCGGAAGGGTGGAAGCATTTCCAGCACGATGAGGCCGCCTTTGGTGACGCCGCACCGGCGCCATCCCGCCGACTTGAAACAGCAGACGGGGTTCATACTCCGGACCTTCGCGGCGTTCACGTAGGTGTACAGACGCTCGCCCGGCCAGCGCGGCCATGCATCTGGCATGGCCGCGCGGATCAGGTCGCTGCTTCGGTGCCGGCTTTCGTTGCGGAACACCGAGCAACACGCCCCGCTCTGCCCGTCGAGGCTGGGATACTTGCAGCGCCGCCGCGCAAGCAGCGCGTCCTTGTCCGGGGTCAAGAGCACCATCTTCTCGCCCGGCCCCATAAAGAGCCGGCGCGTTCGGCCGTCCTTGTACTGCCGGGCGCTGTAGTGGCGCTCGAACAGGGCCAGACCCGCCGGATCGCCGTCGCGGAACAGGCGCCACACGCCGGCGGTGTCGGCAAGGTCCGGGTGGCAATCGGCCCGATTGTTGGGAGGTGGGACTTGTTCCAGGACGGGCGTGGGTTACGGGGTAACGCCGCCCAGCCTACACCAGCCCCCTTCCCCCGCACGTAGCGGTGTCCCCGTGCAACCGCTCGCCTGACCGCAACTCTCCAGCGCCCAGGTACTTCCTCGCTCCCCCACCTGTCCCTCGGTGCCTCGGCGCACCGCTGGTTGTTCTTTCCTCCTCGCCTCGCTACGCTCTCCCGCACAGGGAAAAAGAGCAGCCCCGGCAAGCGAGCACAGGCGTTGTGCCTGTCGCCTGCTTGCTGTGCGCGCGCTGTTCCGCACCTTGACATCCCAGGAGGAGAGAAGACCCATGACGACACTCCGGACGGGGCCGCCCCATTCACCCCCGCCCTCGCACCAACAGCGCTTTGCGCGCTACACCACGTTTGGCCCCGGCGAACTGGAGGCGCATCTCAGAGAGCGTCTGAACCTGTCGCCGGACGAGCCGGTTCCGCAGCCCGTGAGCCGAATGGTTCGGACCCACCGCTTCGCCGTCACCTACCCGGATGCACAACACGGGACGTGTGAGTACGAGCGCCTGGGTCCCGCCTGGCACCGCTTCCGCTTCACCTATGGCACGCAGCCCGCCGACATCGCCCATGCCGCCACCAACGACCGGCTGCCCGTCCAGAACTCTTTGGAGCGGCTCACCGGCGGAATCATGGAGGTGGAGATACGCGGCCAGGAGTTGGCTGCCCGGAGTTACGAGGCGGCAATTGAACAGGAGCGCCGGGACCGCTTCGCCCGTGCCAGCGCCCCGTTCTGGGCCTGGTCGCCCTCCCCGAAGGGAGGCGTTCAACTGAGGAACAATGCCCCGCCTCAGTTGAGCGTGCGCCGCGCCAAAACCCTGGGCGGTCGCTACGCCCTGTGCCTGACCCTCTCCGGCGGCGCCCTGCTGCCGGCCCAGAACGTCACCTACGCGACACTTGCCGAGGCGAACGCCGCCTGGCGAGACAAGAAGGACCACCACCAGGTGGTGGCGTGCTGCTGCCGCTGGAATCGGCGATGGGAGTTGCCAAGATTCAACCCGCTGTACAAAGAGCACGATCCCCGACCCGGCCACGAGTACACTGCCCCCGCGACAGCGGCTGCCGAAGGAGGCACGCCGTGACGCTGTTTCCCTGGACCATCGTCCTTTCCCAGACGTACGTGCTGACCGACGAGGATGGGACACGCTCCGAGTGGGACGTGACCCTGGGGTTGCGGCTTGCCGAGCGGCGCGGCGCGCACCTGCTTGCCTTCCGCCCGGCCGAGCACGGGATCACGGCCGCACACATCCGCCTTCGCTACCCCGACCTGAACGAAGGCTACGCCAGCGCCTTGACCCTGGATGACCTCGCCCGCCCCCTGCTGTTCCTGCCCTTCAAAGGCAAGCACTTGCTTGTGGACGGCTGGCACCGGCTGTTCCGCTGCGTGACAGCGACGGAGGGACAAGCGCCGGCTTGCCTGCCCGCCTACTTGCTGACCGAAGCGGAAGCCGAGCAGATTCGGCTCGACGGCGTGCCCGGCGTAACCGCGCCGATTGACACCGATGACCACGAGGAAAGGAAAACCCGATCATGACTATTCCGGCTACCCCGGCTTCCTGGGCCGGTATCACCCAGCAGCACGCCGCGCTCGACGCGGCGCTTCGGGCCTACAAGGCCGCGCCCAACCCGCTCACGCTGCTGCGCCTGAACCAGAGCGCGATCCCGCTCCTGAACACGGCGGAAAAGCAGACGTGGCGGCCCGTTCCCGACACCGCGACCGAAGGTACCACGCTTCCCTGCGACTTCGCCGCGATCCGGGTGGTGTGCGACCGGCGGCTCGAATGGCCCGATATCGGGCGTCTGACCGGCTGCGTGGCCTACGCGCTCAAGGCAACGCTGGCTGGGGAGGAATTAGGGGAACCCTCAGTTGAGTTCGCCTGCTCGCCGGGCGGCAACGTCGCCTTCACCGTCGTGGAGTTTGCCTACGACGCTTCTCGCTCCATCCGAACGGAACCCGATCCCATCGAGGCGTTCCGAATCGCCCGCGAGTACCTGCTGAACGGCGGCACACCGGTCAGGACGACCAACCGGGAAGGACCAGGCACGCAGGGCACGCGCCTCGTGGAAGGCCTGTCCGCTCCCTGCGCCGTCACCTTCTACGTGCGCTGATAACGCCCACTCATTTCTCTTTCCGCCCGCACCGACGCTTCTGCTTCCGGTGCGGGCTTTTTCGTGCGCCGTCTCCCACGGCTCGGCTTTCTCACGCGACCTCAGGGTGGGCTTATTTCCGGCCCGAAGAAGAGGCCCGGCGGTGCGTCGGAAAGAGCAACCTGTCCACCCTCTTTTCCAGGTAGCGTCGCAGCGGGTCGAAGGACGAGGCGATCACCAGCACGCCGAACTGGGTGAAGGGACTGCTGTTGCCGCCTGCGGCCGTCAGGTGCTGCGTCACGAGCAGTACGACACTGGTATAGGCTCCCAGCACGAACGAGAGCAGCAGCCCGTACACGAGCGTCTTACGCACCAGCAGCCGGATGTCGAACAGGTGGTGAACGGAAATGGCGTAGGCGACGGCCAAAAGGAACAGGATGGTTGAGAGCGTGCCCACATCTACCAGGCGGAAGTCGCCCAGGCCGTAGGGCAGGGCTACGTTGGTCGCCAGGGCGACGGCACCCGTGGCGAGCACGCCCGATCCGACCAGCAGCAGTTGATCACGGGCAGGCTGAGCCGCATCCTGCCGGGCTTGGAAGGCAAGGAGCACGGCTGCGGCCAAGAACGCTACGACAAAGGCGAGATAAAGCGGAAAGAGCGGCCCGAACTGCGTGACGTGCCGTCCGGCGGGACCGACGATCTCGGCTTTATCCACGAGCGGGGTGAAGAGGGTAAGGCCGCAAAGCAACAGGGTTCCCCCGCCAAGCAGGGGCAGATGCCGGGGCGGCGCGGAACGCCGGGCGATGGCCCGCACGAACAGGTAGCCGAAGAACACGGCCAGCAGCGCGGCAGCGAAGTTGGCCCGGCCCAGCCAGAGCACCGCCGCAGCGTCCTGCGATCGGTGGAAGGCAAAGAGCGTGGCAAGCCAGGCGAGCAGACTAAGAGATGTGAGCGCAAAACTGGCGTGCAGCCAGGAGAGCACATTCTTGCGATAGACGAAGGCGGCCATACCCAGCAGCAGGGCGAAGCAGAAGTAGTACAAGACATCGGTAAGCGTGAGCGACATGAAAGAGGCGACAGTCGTAAGGTGCTCTCATCGTCTCGCACTGCCGCGCTTGAGTCAACCGGTGCCGCTTAAACGGTGGTCCTTACAATGCTTTGCCGGATGCAGGTCTTTTGGGTGGGCGCGTTCTGTTCCCCGAGGCGGCTCCGGCAGCAACCGCGCGGGCGAGAATACCCCGGTAGGTGGCCGAGCAAAGGGCCTTTTCGGCCAGGGCGCCGGCTACCTGCCGCACGTCGAGCGAGCAGACCAGGCACGGCTCACCCCAGTGGATGCGTTCGGGACCGCAGACCTGAAGGGGCCAGCCCAGACGTTGGTAGAGCGGCAGCACGCGCGGCGTGACCTCAAGGTAAAGAGTCTCAATACCCGACCGGACGCAGTGGCGCCACAGGGCGATGACGAGCCTCCAGAACAGGCCGCCCTGATCTTTGCCCCGGAACTCGCGGCGCAGCGCGAGCACGGCTACGTGCGCCGCATTGCTGTTCCTTGTGAGATCGAGTTCCGGCCACACGCGCTGGCAGGGGAGTCGGCCCGCCGCGTCAGGCAGGACGAGGTGCAGTCCGCCGGCGAGTGCTTCACCAACGTGCAGAGCAAAGTAAACGGAGTGGCTGCGGTAGGCGTGCAGTTGGTCGCCGGGCTGCCAGCCCTCCTCGCACGCCACGGCCACGAACACCCGCACGAGCGCGTCCCTGTCGGCAGGCTCGGTGAGAGAGGCCACGCTCGCGCCGTTACGGGCGACGAAGCCACTGCTGCTGACGAGCGCTTGCAACCCCTCTCCCTTTCCTGCCATTGCGGCCCTTTCCTACCAGCGCGTCGCTTCCCATTCCATTCCGCCCGCAACCCCACCGGCGGCAGGAGGCAATTGGCGCGCGATTCTCTTTTCGGTTCCCTATGGTAGCACGCTTTTGGTTTCAAGTGTAACCAAAAATCGCCCCTCGACCCGGCGATAATGGCGCCCGAAGGGACGCGACCAGAGCGCACGCCGGAACCCCGGTGCGCCACGGCGCGACAAGGGACATGCCGCGAGGGGGGCCACGCGTCCGGGCCGGGGACGGGTCAAAGAACGTTGTCGGCAGTCGGGTGCGCGAGCGGCGTGACAACCTGCGCTGGTCGCAAGCGCGCCTTATCGCCCGCCTCGCCTTCGTGACGGCCGGGGCCTGGAACCCGGCCGTGCAGGAAGTCACCCACATCGAGACGGGGCGGCGCACCGTGCTCGACATCGAGGTGTTCGCGCTTGCCCTGGCGCTGGAGTGTTCCGCAGCCTGGCTGCTCACCGGAACAGGACGCGCCGAGGATCCAGGCGAGGTCCCTGTCCAGGGCGCTCCTAACGGCGCCGCGCCGCAGCGCTTCCAGCCCGGAGTGCCGAGCGCCGCCAAGGACTAGCGCGAGCGCGGCGAGCGGCGCGTGCTTTCGCTTGCCACTCCCGCCCCGACGAAGACACGAACAGGCGGTGGGTGTGCCCGTCCTTGAGCGTTGGCCCGCCCGCGTAGGAGGCGCACCGTTCCCGCCCGCGCCTCTTGGTGCGGCGGCGCAACTGCCATTGCCCGGTTGCCCTCTTCCCGCTACGCTTGACCCGAGAGCCGCAGCGTTCGCTCACTACTGGCGCGAGCGCAGCCACTGCCGCTTTCGGAAAGAGGCATTCTCGCCATGACACCCCTGCCATCCAGCGGAGACAACCAGCCTGCCGTTCCTGCCGCCTCACCCGCGCGGGAGCACTCCGCTCCTCCCCTTCCTGTACTGACCTTCGTCGGCTTCGGCATCCTGGAAGGATTCCTCGACGCCCTCGACTCGGCCCGACCCGTGTACGCCATGGCGCTTGTCGAGGCCGGTCCCAGCCACGGCGGCATTCAAACCGATGAACTGCTGGTCGTGTGCCAACAGATCGCACGCGACGGTTCGGTCTGGTACTGCCGTTTGCGCGCGGCAAGCATGACCCGCTGCTTCGGCAATCCGTTTGACCCCGACTGGCAGGACCGGGAGGCTGCCTGGCACAGCCTGTGGCAAGCCGTTCAGGAATGCTTGCAGGAGCGGAGCCTGACCCCAACGCGGGCCACCATCGCCCACCCACGCCACTTCACCCTCCTGCAAGGCCAGAGCACCACCATCCGCTACGACAAGCAGAGCAAACGCTATAAACGCGATACTGCCAGTGCTCGCCCCTCCTGAACGCGATTCCTGAGAGAAGCCGGCGCGCATCCAAGTCCGCCGCTCGCTCATCCTGCGCTCCCGGCCCGTGTACCCCCTCTCTGGTACGCGGGCCTTTTTGCGCGCGCGTCTGCCGTCCGCCGAATTCCTCGTTCTTCGGTGCGCTTGGGTGCGCGCTGGCACCGCTCGTTGGCCCGGACGTGTCCCCTTGCTACGCTCGCTCCTGAGGCAAAGAGTTCCGTCCTGCCCAGAGGCCGTTTTGGCTTCTGCGGGCAGGACGGCAAATCCCGCTCTTTGACAACGCTGCTTCACAGGCAGCAAAGGAGAAGAACCCATGCGGTTTTCCCGCACGCTCGCCCAAGTGCGCGAGCAGATTGAAGCCGACGACGCGCCCAAGTGGGACAGCCTCGTTCCCTGCCGGCAACTCACCCTGCACCACGGCCGGCTCGTGTTCCCCCAGGCCCAGCACGACGGACACGAACAGGGCTTGTCCCTGACCCCCTGGGCGCTTTCGCAGTTGTGCCAGAAACTGGGCATTCCCGCCGGCTATGTCAAGAAGTGCCCGCCCCACCTCCAGGACGCCAACGTCAACTACTGGAACCAGAGCGAGAAGATCGGGCGCCAGTTCGACAAAGCGGACGCCGATCCTGACCAGGCGTGGCTGCTGCGGGCCAGGGGCAACACCCTGCGCGGTGTCCTGTCCTCCCGCTACGCCAAACTGGACAACGCCGCCCTACTCGATACCCTGCTGCCCATTGTGGGCGGCACGCGCTACCAGGTAGGGCTGGCCCAACTCACCCCGGAGTCGTTTCACCTGCGGCTCATTGATCCCCTGATCGCCCGCGACGTGTTGCCCGATGACCGGTTCCTGGTCGGCGTTCACATCGCCAACAGCGAGGTGGGCCTCCGGGCCGTGACCGTGGACGCGATTGTCTACCGGCTCGTGTGCAGCAACGGCCTGGTTCGCCGCGTGAACAGCCGGAGCCTGCTGCGGCAGCGCCACTACCAGGTGTCCGAGCCAAGGTTCGCCGACCTGCTCGCCCAGGCGGTGCAGGAAGCCGTGACCGTTGCGGCCGGCTTCATCGAACAGATGGCCCTTGCTGCAAGGACCCCGCTGCCCAACCCGGAAGGGGCACTCGCGCTGCTCGGCCAGGTGTGGAGCCTGAGCCAGGCAACGCAGGAGCAGGTGCGCTTCGCGCTCTATGCCGAGAAGCCCGAAGGCACGTTGTACGCGCTCGTCAATTCCCTCACACTTGCCAGTCAGCAACTCGGCCCGGATGACCGCTTCCACTTGGAAACGCTTGCCGGCGTGCTGGTGGATGCGAACTCCCCCAGCCGCGCTGACCAGAGCCTGCGCGCCCGCGTCCTTTCCCCAGCACCGGTACCCGCTCCCGCCCTCGCTTCTTCCCTGCTCGCGACCAGCAATGGGACGGGCAGCGGACAGAGCGCCACTCTGGAACGCGGACCCCTCCGCTTGCTTGTGGCCTGATCACCGTCCCACGACGGCTGCCCAGACAGCAAAAAACCTTAACCGGGCCGGCTGGCGCATTCGCGCTGACCGGCCCTTGCTTTTTCACAGGAGAACCTTTCCCCATGACACTGGACGAGGCGCGCTTGCTGGCCGGCGTGAACGAGCGGTCCCAGCACCTGTTCCGGGATGGCTACTACGCCAAACGCCTGGACGAGTACATCGTTGAGATCAACACGCCCGACGGCGAGACCTACGAAGTGGACACCGTGTTCGAGACCTGCTCCTGCCCGTTCTACAAAGCCTGGCAGGGGCGGCACGATTGCAAGCACCTGCTCGGCTATCCCAAACTGCTGGGCGATCAGGAACAGGCACGGCAGCGGGCGATGCGCGAACGCACGTACAGCCCGCACCCGGAGGAAGAGGAGGCGCTGCCATGACAACTGCTGCCATGACGGCTGCCATAACAACGACCAGGACGACGGCTGGCAGGATGACGACTACCCGGACGCGGATGACCATCCAGCGCCACAAGAGCAGCCGCTTCTGGGCGGTGTTTGATGAGACGGGCGCGCTCGTGTGCGTGTGCGTCTACAAACGCGGCGCCCAGGAGGTGGTCCGCCGGCTCGAAGACGCGACGCGCCCTGACCCGGACCCATTTTGGGACCCGCACTTCGCCTACCTGAGCAGGACAAAGGAGGATTGGCGCAGTGGCTGAAGACCCAGAAGACCGAACCCGAGGTCAAACAGCCGACACAGCCGCACCGGGACGGAGCGACGACATCGTGCCCCGGTTCCCGCTGGGGCAGACCGTGGCGACCCCGGGGGCTGCGGCGGCCCTGGATGCCCTGGGGCAAGAGCCGCTCGACCTGCTGCGGCGCCACGTTCAGGGCGATTGGGGAAATCTGGACGAGGAAGACCAGCGGGCGAATAACCGGGCGCTGAAAACCGGCGCCCGACTGCTGTCCGCCTACACCTTGAACGACGGCGTGACCTGCTTGTGGATCATCACGGAGGCGGATCGTTCCGCAACTACGCTGCTTTTGCCGCAGGAGTATTAGCACGCTCCTTTCTATGAGCGCGCTGCCAAACACTGGCAGCGCGCCTTTTTATTCCGGGGAGGAACGGACCTAAGGAAGGCGTGGATGCATGCGGCGGAGTCGTACCCTGAGACGGAGTAACGAAAATCATCAAAAGGCTTCTCCGCCCCACGTTGGGCGAGCCTCCGACTGAAGCGCGAGCCAAGCGTATTGGCCCACTCACGGCCGTGCCGCACGGGGCCAGAACCGCCGTCATCACCCCCGTCCACGCCCCCGCGCCGTAAGCGGCGGGGCACCCGTCTTGCTGGCAATACGGGGTTCTTCGTGTATCTTCCCGGTACTGAGTAATTCTGCGACGCGAAACGGCAATGTTTCCAATGGCCGGTCGGTTCTTATGCCGCTGGATGACTTGAATGGAGGAAAACGCTGCCCGTCGCGGAACTACCGAGCAGGGCACGCTCCGGCGTTCGTTGCTCTGCTCACTCCATTATCAAGGATGGCTCCGACGGCTGATGGACTATACGGTTGCACTCCGAACGACCAGTCCCGTATTCGCGGTACGGGCGGATAGGGAGGTGGGGGAACTGGGACCGCCCGCCTTTCGAGGGCCGCTCCGGTTCTGGTTCCGCGCCTTGATGGACAAAGTGGTTGGCGGCGACCTGGACGCGCTGCGGGAGTTGGAGGCCGGCGTGTTCGGCGCGACCGATGTCGCTTCCCCGTTC
>Ga0136611_10003203_pt1 | contig 11461 bp, 10 predicted proteins | sample AntDrymUQ2232306_2_FD_106645 | JGI IMG/M metagenome (GOLD analysis project Ga0136611, IMG submission 106645) | Polar desert sand microbial communities from Dry Valleys, Antarctica - metaG UQ223 (23.06) | ecosystem: Environmental > Terrestrial > Soil > Desert | place: Antarctica: Dry Valley... | reverse complement strand
GGAAAAAGGTAAGCGAAAACTCTCGCAGGAAGTTTTTTTGGAGAAAATCCTGCGCGAAGTCAGGCGCGGCGGACGCACGACTCTGCTTGCCGAAATCGCCGACGCGCGTTTTCCTTCCGGTCGGGTCACAATCGCCGCCACGCATCTGGAAAACCGCACCAAACCCGCTCATCGCGTCGTCCAACTCGAAGAACTGCTCGGCACAATCAAGAATATTTCTCATCCGGTCGTCGTGACTGGCGATATGAACACTTCGACCTCGGATTTAACGCCGACTTCGATCCGGCGCGAAATTATGAAACGCCTCGGCAGCCCGAAATTCTGGATTAGAAGCGGAATCAGTTATGCTCTCGGTTTTGGTCTGATTGAAGATTTTATCGTTACCGGCTTAACCTTCGGACACAATCACGCCGACCCGACCGTCCGCCACATTCCGATTATTGCGCCGAACCCGGAAAGAAAATTTTTTGAAACATTAAAGGATTTTCGCTTTACGGACGGCGGCGCATTCGACTTTCGCGGCGACCGTGAGCGTTCCGTCGGCGAAAAAAGCCGCAGTCTTTCCAATTCAAACGAACGCGGCAGAAAGGGATTTGTCACGACTTATCAGGTCAATCGCCCGATTATGTTTATCGGCAAATACAAACTCGATTGGATTTTCGTCAAACCGGCAAATCTGAAAAATCCTTCCGCCCGCCAGGAATCGTATCAATTCGCGCCGCACTTCGGTCGCACTCTGACCGCCGTCAACGAAATCGTCAAAGACCGCATTTCCGACCATCGCCCGATGCTGGTTGATTTGCCGCTCGGCGAACCGCCGCCGAATAAAAAAAATTGACTTCAGCTCTCTTTTAATCTATATTTCCCGAATCGCACGAAGTCAGTATTTGGGGAAATTACATTTACCGTAAAATTACCGGAGAAGCGCAAGCGTCGCCCAAACAGAGTTTTTTCCTTGCTCTTCCGTCAATGTTCATTTTTTCCACAGAGTAATAAATCTTATGGAACAAATCGCTTGATTTCTAAATGCTTAATAACTGAAATTTTGGTAAATTACAACATCGTAACAACCGAACATTTCTACCACTTCGGCGGCAAAGAAGAAAACCGCAACGCCGTTACCGAAGCCTTGATTTTGAATTATTCACCGCCAAACGCGGCAGTTGCGATTGAGATGGCAAAACAAATGTCTTTGTTCGCGCAAACCTGAAAAATGAATTATTAATGAATCATATGAAAATCGAAGTGATTGATATTAACTCTCCGCACTTGGATACGGTTAAAAGATTAGGTAAGGAAAACGCTTCAACACTAGGATTTCTTCCAGAAGGTGCTTTTGACGAACGTGCTAAGGAAAAGCAAATTCTAGTAGCTTTAAATGATAATGACCAGTGTATTGGTTATCTCCTTTATAGAGTTGTCAATCGTCAAGCTAAAATTGCTCATTTGTGTATTGATAAATCAAACAGAAACAGCGGTGCAGGTCAAAAATTAGTTGATTACTTAAAGACAAAAACGGATGATTTATTAGGAATCAGCTTAAAGTGTCGCCGTGATTATGAAGATGCCACAAAACTTTGGGAAAGATGTAGACTTATTCCAATCACTGAGTCAAGAGGTAGAGGAAAAACACCTAGTATTCTTGTCCATTGGTGGTTTGACCACGGACACCCCACGCTTTTTGACATAAACCTTGAGGAAAACAACAAAGATAGAATTGATGTAGTAGTTGATGCTAATGTATTTTTCGATTTTGATAATCCTTCGAGAATTGGATATGAAGAATCAAACGCACTCAAAGCTGATTGGCTAGAAGATTCGTTAAACATTTGTGTGGTTGATGAATTATATCAAGAAATAAATCACAGCCAAGACGCAGACATTAGAACACTTTCGAGAGAAAAAGCCTCTCAATACCGCAAACTTTCCTGTAAAAAAAATCAAGCCGAATTCATTTATAAAGAAATCAAAAAATTTTATTCAAAGGACGATACGAAACTTAGTGATAGAGACAAATCCGATATTCGACAAGTAGCAGAAGCTATTTCAGGAGATGCCCAATACTTTATTACCAGAGATGCAAATTTGTTAAAAGAAAAGATTTCGGACGAGATGTTTAACAGATTCGGCTTGAAAATTATGCGTCCCGCAGACTTAATAATTCAAATTGATGAAATTCGTCGAGAAAGAGAATATCAGCCAGCTCGACTTAGCGGAACAGAAATAAAAATTGCCTTAGTTAAAAGCGGTCAAGAAGAAAAATTCACGAGAATTTTTCAGCAACAAGAATCCAAAACAAGTTTTCAAAATCGGCTTCGCGCTTATCTTTCAGATTTAAAGTATTATGTTTGTCGGCAGGTTGTTGATGAACACAATAATTCGTTGGCGTTATTCGTTTATAGAAAATCCGACAATGATTATTTTGAAGTTCCATTGTTTAGAGTGCAAAAAAATAAACTATCTCCAACATTAGCTAGACATTTAATTATTGAGGCTATTCATAATTCAATAACAGAGGATAAAACTTTCATCAAAATAACTGATTCTTTTATAAATCCTGAAGTTAAAGCAGGTTTGGTCGAAGAAGGTTTTATTGAAACAGAAAAAGGATGGACAAAATTTCATCTAAATACTGTTTCGACCAGAAAGGAAATTTCGAAACAGTTGGCTCAAATCACAGTAGAAACAGAGAAACAGAGAAATTTTCTTAATAATCTCTCTGATATTTTGGACAAAGAATATTTTGAACTAAATGCTGAAATCTTTGCTGATATTGAGAAATCGCTTTATCCGATAAAAATCTCCGATTCGCTTTTACCTTGCTTTATTATTCCTATACAACCGCAGTGGGCAAAAGAATTATTTGACGAAGATTTAGCAAATCAAGGGCTTTTCGGAGCTAAACGCGACCTCGCTCTTAGAAAAGAGCAAGTTTATTATCGTTCAAAATTAAATTCAGGTGGCTTAAAAGCACCTGCTAGAATTCTTTGGTATGTTAGTCAGGGAAAAACAAATTATGTTGATGTAGGAGCAATTAGAGCTTGTTCGCTAGTTGACGAAGTTATAGTCGAAAAGCCTAAAATTATTTTCAATTTATTCAAAAGATTAGGAATCTACGAATGGAAAGATGTATATGAAACAGCTAAAAAAGATATAAATAATGAAATAATGGCTATTAAATTTAGTCATACGCAACTTTTTTCAAATCCAGTTAAGCGTGAGAGAATAGAAAAAATTACTGAAGAAAATAATCACGGCTTGCAGTTGTTTTCTCCTTACAATATAACCCAAGAAGTTTTTATTGAAATTTACAAAGAAGGAATTATAAAAACAAAGTAATGAAAACTAACACAGATGGAAAATATATTTTGCTTTCTATTCAGCCGTATTTTGCCAATAAAATTTTTGAAGGAACAAAAAGAGTAGAGTTACGGCGGAGCGTTCCTAAATATCACAAAGACCAAATTGTAATTCTTTACGTTTCAACTCCAGTAAAAGCTATTGTTGGTGGATTTCAATTTTCACACGTCGTTGAAGAAAATTTAAGTAAGTTATGGGATAGCGTTCAAGGTATTGCTGGTGTAACATTTGAACAATTTAGCAAATATTATTCTGGGGCAGATAACGGATATGGAATATTTATCAGTAGAGTTTGGAAATATTCTACGCCACTTTCTTTAAAATTATTAAGAAGTTCTTTATCAAATTTTTCACCGCCTCAAAACTTCCGTTACTTACATTCATCGCAAGCCACTAATTTAAATTTGCTTGATTTTGAAATCTTAAATCATCTTTCCCAAGATTTTTCAATTCATCCACCGCCGACAATTTCTTCGACGTTATAAAAATCAATTGAAATTTAACCAATTCACAAATCGAAAGGCGCAATATCGTTAAAGGCGCGGCGTGATATAATCCGAAAACGAGGTGAATTATGCAAAACACTTTGACAATAGAATATACGGACGAACTTCTTTTTACGCTCGGCGTGTCGAACGAACAGTTTTCCGAAGAAGCTAAACTTCTGCTTGCCGCCAAACTCTACGAGATGGGCAAAATCTCTTCGGGACAAGCCGCGCGGCTTGCCGGAAAAAGCCGCGTCGAATTTCTCTTTTCGCTGGCGCGTCTGAATGTTCCGATGAGTAATCTGCAAGCCGAAGACATCAAAAACGAATTAAATTTTGCCCTGAATGATTGAGCGAATCGTTACCGATACCAGTCCGTTGCTTGCCATCGCTAAAATGCAAGCCTTTGAGGTAATCGGCAATTTGCCTTTTGAATTCGTTTGTCCTTCGGAAGTTGAAGCGGAAATTTTAGTCGGTGCGAATCAAGGTTATGCGGTTGAAATTCCGGCGTGGCTAAATGTTCTCTCGCTAAACTCTGCACTCTCGCCGTTGGCGGTTGCCGCGCTTGATGCGGGCGAAGCGGCGGTTATCCAACTCGCCCTCGAACAAAATATCAAGTTGGTTTGTATAGACGAACTCAAAGGCAGACGCGCTGCTTTAGCCGTCGGTTTGCGCGTTGTCGGCTCGCTCGGACTGCTCGGTAAAGCCAAAACTCTCGGCTTAATTGCAAGCGCAAGACCTTTTATTGAAAAAGCTAAAGGTGCAGGAATCTACTATGACGACGACCTAATAAATGATTTTCTGAATTCTCTCGGAGAATAATCTGCCAATAATTTGCTGTAACGCGCTCGACTAACAGATTGGTTTATAAACTTTACTATTTGACTAATGAAAGACATAAAATATTTTTCAACGATTGCCGAATTCCGCGAATGGCTTGAGGAAAATCACGTTTCTGAACGGGAATTGCAGGTTGGGTTTTATAAAAAGAATTCGGGGCGGTTTAATTTTAGCTGGTCGGAGGCGGTTGACGCGGCGATTTGTTACGGGTGGATTGACGGCGTTCGCAACGCGGTTGACGAGATTAGTTATACGGTTCGCTTTACGCCGCGCAAAGCCCGCAGCATCTGGTCGGCGGTCAATATCAAAAAGGTTGAAGAACTCTCTCGGCTCGGCTTGATGCGTCCGGCGGGCATCGCCGCGTTTGAGAGGCGCGACGAGAAGAAATCTGCAATCTATGCCTATGAGCAAAAAAACGCCGCGCTCGGCGAAGATTACGAAGCGAGATTTCGGGCAAACGCGAAGGCTTGGGAATTTTTCGAGGCGCAAGCCGCCTATTACCGGCGCACGGCAATCTGGTGGGTGATAAGCGCAAAACAGGAAGAAACACGATTGAAGCGGCTCGGCAAATTGATTAGCAAATCGGAAGCCGGCGAAAAAGTCTGAGAGCGGCTCAAATGCTCCGGCAAGAAAAGTTTACGGCAAAACAAAAAGCGGAAAGTTAAAAAATTTCCGCTTTTTGCTTTTTTACTTTTACCTTTGCCTTTACATTCCCGCGCCGCGGCATTTTTATACTTTTTGTCCGAAGCGCAATAACAAGGGTCGTTCGGTTTGATATTTGTCTTTTTATGTGTTGTCTTTGAGCCACTCGACGATCATATTTCTAAAATCAATAAAGGTTAGTTCGGATTTTTCTTTTCTGAAAATCCGACAATAAAGCGGTAAATCGTCTTCAAATAAACGATAGCGTTCGGCTATTTTCGAGCCGCTCGGAATTCTAACGTCCGACACCGAATCGTTCAGCCAATTTCTAATAAGTCGGATAATTTTATCGGCATTATTTTCGTGCGTTGAAATATCCTGTCCGGCAATGTCCGAGCAAAATTTCTGGTAGCGATACGGCTCAACGTCCAAAATTAAACCGAGTTTTTCCTTTTGTTTTTTATTACCGAATCGTTTTGCGCCTAAAAAATAACCTAGCTCCAAAGGCATATTAAATCTGGGGAGGTTGTTTTTCTCGTCCAGTTCGGTGCGCGAGATGTCGTGAACGCCGTATTTGCAATCGGCAATCATCTGAAAAAGTTTTCGGCTCTTACTTGGCTGGAATAGTTTATCTCTTTTGAGCATCGGGCGACGAATCCGCAATCGTGAACGGTAAAAACAACGGCTTCAAAAAGCAAATTATATTCTTCATCGAAAGGGCAATTGATGAAAACGCTTTTTTCGTAATTGAATTCAGGCATTAATCGTCTAAGGCGGTTTTTAATTTTTCGTTGAATGGTTGCCGTTAGCCGCTTTTTTTACAGTTCCGTCTTCCGAGTGAACGAATAAATCCACGCCTCTTTTGCGGCTAATACCTTCCGCATAGTTGACCGCCGCCTCTTTAGAAGGGAAATTCTCGGCGATTCTCACTTTTCCCGATTTTCTGACTTGCCAGCCATCGGCGGCGGGCGCAACGTGAACCGCTTTAACTACCGATTCAATTTTTTCACGCGGAATTTTGCCTGTTGCGTCAACTTCTCTGATAGTTCTTTTCGTCATAATTCAACACCGTCAGTTACGCTTTATAATATAACTTTGAAACCGCAAATCAAGTTTAGAAAAGGCGAAAATCATCTGAACTTTCGCCTTTATCTTTTTCTATTAGACTAAATTCCCGCGCCGTGACATTTTTTGTATTTTTTGCCCGAACCGCAGTAGCAAGGCTCATTTGCTTAATCAGTTTTTAATTGACAAAAAAAAAGGGATTTATGTTATTTTATGTGCGGTCCGAGAAATTTCAAAATCTGCTATAAATTTAGTGTCACCCTTAGCAAATTTCCCACTTTTCTTAGGCTCAATCTAAAATTTAAGGAGAAAAAGAATGAAAAATTTTGTACAATTGCTGGGTGTGAGTGTGTTTACACTTTTACTTTCAGTTATTTGTTTTGGACAAGGACAACAATCTGTAAAGAAAATTACTCCGGTTGCTATTGGTAATTTAACTAATGAAGTTATTCAAATTCCTGCGGACACTTCTTTAGCTGAATTTAAGTTTTTTAGTTTGAAAATTGACTCGCTATCTCAAGTTACAATCAATCTTTTCGATGAAAACAAAATACAAAATTCGAAAATTGTGATCAAAGAAGATGTATTAAGAAAAGCAGTTCAGTATTCAATTTCCAGCACAAATTCAACTCCTGAATGGGTTAGGATTGAAAGAACTGGCGAACTCGGTAAAGATATTGCAAATGCTGTTTCTTCATCAGGAAGAAGTATGAAAATCGTTACTTATAAAGGAGTAAGTAAAAGTGATTGTAAAGATAAAATTCCGGCATCTGCATTTGAAATAACAGTTGACAACGGAATTCCCAGACAACTGGCTGGAGATAATCTGCATTCAAAAATGGGAAAAGATAATTTACGAACATTTTTGGAACAAAATGAAGGAATGTTTTACGATACATTTCAATTAAAAATTCTACGGAACGTTTTGAGTTCTTTTGAAAATTTAAGAAATATAGTCGTTGAAAAATCAACTAAGAAAGAAGCTAACGCATCATTTCTTGAAGAATCTGGCTTTGTTCCTAATTGCAATGTTTTATGCGTCAGGATTGGAACAATAGTGCCTATATATGCTTGTAACGATGACGCGTTAAATTGTGGCAGATGCGGCGTAGACGGCTTTTACATTATCGGAGGATATGGATGTATAGCAATATGTTCGATTGCGTGTAAGGAATTCAGTCCAGAAATTGTTTGATTGCATTAAAAAAAACAAATTGGAGGCGTTTTGGTAATGAAAGGTAAGTTTACTTTCAAGGATGAAGCAAAATGGCTGTTAATTACCAGCTTTCTTTTCCCTGTGGTTGGTCTTTTTGTAGTTTTAATATTCTGGCTTTGGACAGCCTTTAAAGAATACTTCCAATAATTTCTATTCTTAAAACATAAGCACTTTACCTAAATAGTAAAGTGCTTATGTTTTCCTTATTTATATGCCCGCGCCGTGACATTTTTTATATTTTTTGCCCGAACCACAATAACAAGGCTCGTTCGGTTTGACTTTTGGTTGGTCGCGGACGAAAGGCGTGTGTCTCGTAACTTCCGTATCGCCTCCAGCCGTTGCTGTTGCCATCGCGCCGGTGAAAGCCATTCCCGCGGCTTGTTTTCTCGCTCGCTGACGTTCCAATCGTTCGAGGCGTTCCATTTCTGCCTGTTCGTCTTTGACGACGATTTCAAGATTGAATAGTGCCTTCGACGTATTTGTGTCAATCCGGTCGAGCATATCCTGGAACATATCGAAACTTTGTTTTTTGTATTCGACGAGCGGGTCTTTCTGACCGTAACCGACGAGTCCGATGCCTTGTTTCAAATGGTCAATCGAAAGCAGATGGTCCTTCCATTGCGAGTCAATAATGTTGAGCATTATGTAACGCTCATACGCCCGCAGCGATTCCGCGCCCGCGAGTTTTTCCTTTTCCGCATAATTTGCCGAAGCCTTTTTCCAGACTGCTTCTTCCACTTCCTGGGCGTTCATTAGTTTGAAATCAACATCGGCGTCAACCGCCGGATCAACCGCGTAGATGCTTTCGATTTCCGCCGCGTAAGTGTCAACGTCCCATTTGTCGGGCGTAACTTGCGGATTCAGGAAACTCTGCGTTAAATCCGAAAGTAAATCACGCGCCACGCCGCTGTCGCCGAGCAGATATTCGCGATGTTCGGGCTGAAACATCAGTTGACGGCGCAGACCGTAAATCGTTTCGCGCTGGCGGTTCATCACGTCGTCGTATTTGAGAACGTGCTTGCGGGTTTCAAAGTTTCTGGCTTCGACCGCTTTTTGCGCGCGTTCAATCTGCCGGGAAACGGTTTTCGATTCGATGGCAACGCCTTTTTCCATTCCGAGCCATTCCATCATCGAACGAACTTTATCGCCCGCGAAAATTCGCATCAAATCGTCTTCCAAGGAAAGCACGAAACGCGACGAACCCGGATCGCCCTGTCGTCCGGCGCGTCCGCGAAGCTGATTGTCAATGCGGCGCGATTCGTGGCGTTCCGTCCCTAAAATGTGCAAACCGCCCGCCGCGACGACTTCTTTGTGTTCGGCTTCGACAACGCGCTTTGATTTTTCGAGTTGTTCTTCAAATTGTTCGGGCGCGGCTTCTTCCGGGTTGATTTCGAGCCGTTTCAAATAATCGTTTGCCAGAAATTCCGGGTTTCCGCCGAGCAGAATATCGGTTCCGCGTCCAGCCATATTCGTCGCAATCGTGACACCGCCTTTACGTCCGGCTTGCGCGACGATTTCGGCTTCGCGCTCGTGATATTTCGCGTTTAAGACGTTGTGCGGAATACCGATTTTTTTCAGTTTGTCGGCGATTAGTTCCGAGTTTTCGACCGAAACCGTTCCGACCAGAACCGGCTGACCTTTCGCGTGAAGTTCCTTGATTTCGTCAATCACCGCATCCCACTTTTCTTCTAAAGTGCGATAAATCATATCGGAATTGTCTGCGCGAATCATCGAACGATTAGTCGGAATGATAATCACGTCGAGATTGTAAGTCGTTCCGAATTCTTCGGCTTCGGTTTCCGCCGTTCCGGTCATACCCGAAAGTTTTTCATACATTCGGAAATAATTTTGCAGCGTAATCGTCGCCAGAGTTTGATTTTCGCGCTCGATTTTCACGCCTTCCTTGGCTTCGACCGCCTGATGTAATCCGTCAGACCATCGGCGACCAGCCATTAAACGCCCGGTAAAATCGTCAACGATAATGACTTCGCCGTCCTGCACGACGTAGTGATGATCGGCTTTGTAAAGCGTGTGCGCCTTTAGTGCTTGTTCGACGCAATGCAGAAGTTCCATATTTCCCGGGTCGTAAAGATTGGAAACGCCGAGCAGCCTTTCCGCTTTGGAAACGCCGGCTTCGGTCAAAACGGCGGAATGATTTTTTTCGTCGAGCAGATAATCGCCCGTCGTTACCTTTGTTTCTTCGTCTTTGTGTCCGCGTTCAAAGCGCGGAATAATTTCGTTAGCCGTGAAATATTTGTCGGTCGCTTCGTCTGACGCGCCGGAAATAATCAAAGGCGTTCTGGCTTCGTCAATCAAAATCGAGTCAACTTCATCAATAATCGCGTAATAATGGTCGCGCTGAACAAGGCTTTCAACGTCGAATTTCATATTATCGCGCAGATAATCAAAGCCGAATTCGTTGTTCGTTCCGTAAGTAATATCACAGGCATAAGCCTCTTTGCGCTCGTAATCGTCCATATCGTTTTGAATACAGCCGACGGTTAAACCGAGGAAAGTATGAATTTTGCCCATCCATTCCGAATCGCGCAACGCCAGGTAATCATTGACCGTGACGATATGAACGCCGCGTCCGGTCAAGCCGTTCAAATAAGCGGGCAGAGTCGAAACCAGAGTTTTACCTTCGCCGGTTCGCATTTCCGCGATTCTGCCCTGATGAAGCGCCATACCGCCGATAAGCTGCACGTCGAAATGGCGCATTTCCGTCACTCGAACGGACGCTTCGCGCACGACGGCAAACACTTCGGGCAGAATTTCATTTAAAATTTCCTGCTCGCGTTTGCGCCGCTGCGTCTGGTCTTCGATGCCTTCGAGCGCGCTCTGAATTTTAAGTTTGAATTCATCGGTTTTCGCCTTTAACTCGTCGTCCGAGAGTTTTTTAACCGATGATTCCAAATCGTTGATTTGTCCGATAGTCGGCACAACCGCTTTTAAAAAGCGTTCGCTGTTGGTGCCGAGAATTTTCTTGAAAAATTTATCTACTACACTATTGACTGCCATATATTCCTCATTTGTTGTTTTGAGTCACGCCTTCAGGCGGCTGAACCGGCACATTAAAGCGCGGACGCAAAACAAAGAGCTATTAGCTCATAAAATCTGTATTTATTAAAGTTTAGGCGAGTTTTTTGATTGGAAAGATTGAATTTTCGCTTTCACTCACCGCTTATTGCGCGTTGTTTTTGGCGAGAAGCGAATCTATTGCGGCGCGAGGTAGGCGCGTGACGATGAAAACCTGATCGTTTTCAAACGAGAGGGAAGTGTTTTGAGAAATAATCGTCGGCGGACTTTCTGCCGGTTGAAGTTTGAATTTCGCTAAAACCGCATCGTAAAAATTACGACGTTGTTCGGCTTGATGGAATGAATTTTGGGTAAAAGTAGTTTTAACGAAAAAATCGTTTTCCGACAAAATTAACTTTACTCGAACTCGTTCTTTATCTTTATCATTTGTGTGCGGAAAGGTTTTACTCAGGTTTTCCAGAGCGGGAAGAAAACCGCCCCAAATCATTCCGCTTCCGCCGACAAATTTAAACTTTTTGTCCGCGTTTTCGGAAATATCTATAACACAGTCAAACCCATAATTTTTGCCGGCGAGTTTTTCACTGTTTTGCGCCGTAAATTCTGCGGCTAAAGTATATAAATTTTGTAAAGCGGATGAGTAATCATCAATTGCCTGTTCGTCGTCCGGCTTATTGTCTAAATCATCATTGAACTTAATTTCGGTTTTTATGTCGAATAAACGCGGAGTCGCAGCTTGCGCCAAAACCTGTGCGCTTCCGCCGACCAGCACCAAGCCGAGATAGACGGTGAAAAAAACTATTGAATTGTAGTTTTTACG